>Ga0114129_10012040_pt1 | contig 12303 bp, 8 predicted proteins | sample RhiMetdeltSRZDD1_FD_80071 | JGI IMG/M metagenome (GOLD analysis project Ga0114129, IMG submission 80071) | Populus rhizosphere microbial communities from Tennessee, USA - Rhizosphere MetaG P. deltoides SRZDD1 (version 2) (version 2) | ecosystem: Host-associated > Plants > Roots > Rhizosphere >...
ACGCGTCCGCGCGCCGGACACACGCTCTCCCGATATTCCTCGAGGAGATCGCCCGACACGCTCTCGCGGTCCTCGGGCCTGAGCAGCACGCGAAGCACCGCTTCGGCCCACGCCGGTGGATTCAGCTCGCCCATGGTCGCTCTCCTGTCGTTCACTCGTCTTCATTCACTTCGCAGGGCCACGACCGGTTCCGCGGCGGCCGCACGCTGCGCTGGCGGCAGACCTGCCGCGACCGAGACGATGAGCAGCAGCAGCAGCGCCGCGCCGAAGGCGACCGGATCGACGAGCGACTGCGACGTGATCAGCGATTGCAGCACGCGTGCGATCGCGAAGGACAACGCGGCGCCGGCGAGACATCCGGCGGAGACGACCGACAGCCCGTCGCGGAGAATCATGCGGACGATCGCCGCGCGAGACGCGCCGAGCGCCATGCGCACGCCGATCTCGAACGTCCGCCGCGCGATCGCACGGCTGATGAGGGCGGCCAGACCCGTTGTCGCGAGGACGATCGCAATCGCACCCAGCGCGCCGACGAGCGTCGCCGCCGTCCGCATCGGCCGCAGCGCGGCGTCGACGCTGTCTGCCATCGACGATACGGTGACGACCGTGCCCGGCGGCTCGAGCCGCTCGATGCGCCGAGCGAGCGAACGCATCGCCGCAGCGGCAGGACCGGCCATCCGCACCGTGAGCGACGGGGACGGTTGAGGCAGATAGACGACGGGCACGTGTCCGTCGCCCACGGTCCGCGCGAGCGTGTCGCGCGCGACGCCGACGATCTCCAACACCTGCTCGTTGCGTGCATTCTCCAAGTCACGCGGACGGACGAACTGCCGGCCCAGCGGATCGACGCCGGCGAGATACCGCCGCGCGAACGTCTCATTGACGACGATCGGCTTTGGCGCTGCCGCGCCGACGTCCTCCTCGGCGAGATCGCGTCCCGACGCGAGTGGAATCCGCATCGTCTCGAAGAACCGCGGACCGACGCGGCGGACGTCGACGGTCAACGCCGCGAGTTCACCTGCGCCGGCGGCGCGAATACGCTCGGTGAACGGCGGTCCGATCGGCCATCCCCAACTGACGGCCTGCACGCCGGGCTCGGCCTGAACCGCCATGCGGCGATCGAGTGCGCTGCGCGGCCGCGAAGACGAGGGGACCTGCAAATCGATCGTCAGCGTGTGCGCGACGTCGAATCCGGGGTCGCCGGCCTGCAGCCGAATCAGATTGTGCAGCAGGAAGATCGCCGCCGTGAGCAGCACCACGCAGATCGCGATCTGCGCGCCGACGAGCAGCCGTTGAAGGCTGACGCGGCGAAACACACCGCCCGTTCGACGCGCCTGCAGCGCGGCCACGATCGACAGCTGGTTCGCGCGCATCGCCGGCGCCACGCCGCAGGCCACGGTCACCGCGCAGACGAGCAGCAGGCCAAACCGGATCGGTAGGGCTCCGTCCAGCGCCGTAATCTCCGCGGTGCTCGACGCGATGATTGTCGCGCGCAGCCACGCGGCCGCCAGGATCCAGAGCGACGCGCCGGCCGCGCAGCCGACCGTTGCGATGACGAGACTCTCTGCGAGGAACTGCTGCATCAGCCGCGCGCGCGTTGCGCCGAGCGCGATGCGCACCGCGATGTCCTTGCGGCGCTCGTCCGCTCGGGACACGAGCAGGCTGGCAACGTTCGCGCAGGCCACGAGCAGCACCAGGCCAACCAGTCCATACGTCGTCGCCGCCGCAGCAAGAATCATCTGCCCGGCCGGCATCTGCCGCAGGAAACTGAAGGGGTCCATCGACGACATCCTGAGGCTGCGGGCGAATCCGCGGTTCACGTCGGGAAAACCCGCTTCGATTCGCTCGGCGGCGACACGCAGGGCGGCGGCCGCCTGGCCGGTCGCGATGCCGTCGCGCAGACGACCGAACAGATCGAATTGCGCCGCGCGCCGGTTCTCGAGCGCCGCGGCGACGTGCGGGCCGATCGGCACGTAGGCCTTGCCCGACATGATCGCGACGGCCGTGAATCCTCTGGGCAGCACGCCGGCGATGACATACGGCCATCCGTTCAGCTCGATCGAACGGCCGACGATTGCCGGGTCGCCGCCGGACTGTTGTTCTATGCTCGCGGGGCCCCAGCCCCGCTCGCTCTCACTCGGCGGCGCCGCTACACGGCGCTCCCCTCCGGCGCCTCGCTCGAGCCGCAGGCGCTGCCAGAAGCTGTGAGTGATGACGACGAGGTCCGTACGCTCGCGATCGCCGGCGGTGAAGGTTCGTCCGAGGATCGGCCGGACGCCTGCAACGTCGAAGAAGTTGTCGCTGACGACGTGAGCGCTCAGGACCTCTGTGCCGTCCGGCGTCCGCCAAGTCACGCGCGCCATCTGCATCGCGGCCAGATCGATCGGCAGATCCGCCGACCGGAGATCGCGGTAGTTGGGATACGAGATGCCGGGCGCGATTCGCACGAGCCGGTCCGGCGCCGCAGCGGTCACGACGCTGTCGAACATGACGTGCCGCAGCACGGCGTACACGCCGAGGTTGAGTCCCGCGCCGATGGCGATGGAGGCGACCGCAGCCGCGAACATCAGTGGACGCCTCGCGAGCCCGCGGACGGCGTACCGGATGTCCGCGGAGATGGAGTCGAGGATCGCGGTCACGCGTGCCGCTTTGTTTTCTGCAGCGGCCACGCGATGCCGTGCCACAGCGCATCGACGGCTTCGCGCGCGTCGTTGAGCGCGCGGATGCCGGCCGGTTGAATGCGGTAGTAGCGCCGCGCGCGACCCGATCGCACGGGCGTGCCCGATCCGAGCCGCGACGTGATGAGCGCCTTGCGCTGCAGCCGCTCGAGCGTGGCGTGCACGGCGCCGGCGGCGACGTCTCGCTCGAGACGCTGCTGCACTTCTTTCATGATCGCGCGCCCGTACGCCTCGTCGCCGAGACGCACGAGCGCCAGCAGCACGGCTTGTTCGAAGGCGCCAAGGATGTCTGCCATGTCCTCTCTCGCGGGCCCGCCCCTGCTCGGCGGCCTACATTGTAGGCTTCAACCGGCGCGCGTCAAAGTGTGCGGTGAGCGGTGTGTGGTGAGCGGTGTGTCGCCCGGCTGTCACACTCCGGAATTGTGAGAATCGCGTCAGAAGTGTAAGACGAGCGTTGACAAAGCGCCGCACGGCCGCTCATTTCTTCACGATCTCGCGAACGCATCGTCCATTGCAGTCCTGATGGGCTGTCAACCATTTTCGAAGGAGAGCCCCCATATGCGTCCGCACGCGATCGCCTTCGCGACTTGTTTCGTCCTGACCGCCGCCGCGGCCGCTCACGCGCAGTCCGATCAGGTCCGCCTGTGCATTCAGCGGGACGGCGAGATCCGAGTGCTGTTCGGCAGGGCGTGTCGCGCGAACGAGACGCTCGTCGTGTGGAACCTCAGAGGACCACAGGGGCCGAAGGGTGAGACCGGACCGCAGGGACCGGAAGGGCCTCAGGGGGTGCAAGGACCGGTCGGTCCTCAGGGGCCGCAGGGACTCGAGGGGCCGCACGGTCCCGAAGGTCCGCAAGGCGTCCCGGGTCCTCAGGGATCCGTCGCACAGTACCCGCTCCCGGTTGTCGTCGACGCGAACGGGACGGCGATCGGCATCGCGACCGACCCGTACAGCGGCACCGTGATGCGGCGCGCCGGCGAGGACACGGTTTTCTTCAGCATCTCGGCCAGCGGACTGGCCGGCGGCGCGATCTTCTACCACACGCAGCCGGATTGCTCCGACAGCCGTCTCGTCGAGACGCGGTACGCGGGCGGGTTCGCGTATCCCGCGCAGGTTCACAACGGTCTGGTTTTCTACACGAGAACGCTCGACCCGAACGCCGTCGTGCAAGTGCCAGCTGCAGCCTACGAAGTTGTCGACGGGACCGCGAACGCGATGCAACCGGGGACGTGCGTGGCGTTCCCGTCGACGATCTCCATGTCTCTCGGCCCCGTCACGGTGTTCGACGATCCACAACTGGCGACGGTCAAGGCACCGGTACAAATCAAGTAGTCTCGGCACGAGCCACGTGCCGCCGCGATCGATGCAGAGCCGTCGTCGTTAGCGCTCACACATTCGGCCGCCGCCATATAATCCGCGGCATGAGACGACATCGCGACAGCGCGCGAGGCCCCCGCCTCGCGCCTGTCGCCGCGCCTTCGCTTGCAGTCTTCTTCTTCCTCACAACCATCACGGCCGGGCAGCCGCCGGCTTCGATCGCGCCGCTGCGCGCGGCAGGGTCCACCGACATCGCCGCCGGCAGGCGCATCTTCGAATCGCAATGCGCGTGGTGCCACGGCACCGAGGGCACGGGCGGCACAGGGCCGAGCCTTCAGCGCGCGACGCTGCGGCATGCCGCCGACGACAAGGCGCTCGTCGACATCGTTCGCAACGGGCTTCCTGGAACGGAGATGCCGGGCTTCACCAGCCTGCTGACCGATCGCACGGCGTGGCAAACGGCGGCGTACGTGCGGTCGCTCGGCCGCGCCGCCGCGCGCCCGATTCCCGGCGACGCCAGGCGCGGCGCCGCGCTGTACGAGTCGGCGGGATGCGGAAGCTGCCATGTCGTCGCGGGACGCGGCACGATGATCGGCCCCGAGCTGACCAGCATCGGCACGCTGCGAGGTCCGTCACATCTGCGCGATTCGCTCGTGAGTCCTGCGGCCGCGCATCCCACCGGCTATCTCGTCGTGCGCGCGACGACCAGCGCGGGGCGGGTCGTGCGCGGCATCCGGCTGAACGAAGACGTGTTCTGGATCCACATTCGCGATGCGGGCGGCGTCGTCCACGTCCTGCAGAAATCCGATCTGTCGTCCCTCGATCGCGAGCTCGAGGCGACGTTGATGCCGTCGTACGCGTCGCGCTTCTCCGCCGCGGAGCTCGACGATCTGGTCGCCTATCTCGCGAGCCTGCGAGGTCAGTCATGAACGGAAGACATGCCGCGCGTTGCGCCACCGGTGTCTTCATCATCGCGATGATCGCGCCGCTTGTCGCGCAGGTCGGCCCCGCTCGCCTCACGAGCCACGCGACCGATGGCGGCAACTGGTTGATGTACTCGGGCTCGTACAACTCGCATCGCTTTTCACCGCTCGATCAAATCTCGACGGCCAATGTCTCCCGGCTGAAACCGCTCTGGGTGTATCAGCCGCCCGGTACCGGCTCGCTCGAAGGCACGCCGCTCGTCGCCGACGGCGTGATGTACGTCACCTCCGGGCCGGCCAGCGTGGTCGCGCTCGATCTCAGGAGCGGACGGCCGATCTGGGAATGGAGCCGGCCGATCGCGCAGACGGTGCTGAACCTGGGATTCCCGCGCGTGAACCGCGGCGTGGCGATCCTCGACCAGACGATTTATGTCGGCACGCTCGACGGGTATCTTGCCGCGCTCGACGCGAAGAGCGGCGCGCAGCGATGGATCGTGCCGGTCGGCGACAACCCGACGGGCCACTCGATTACGGCGGCACCGCTCGCCGTCGACGACAGAATCATCGTGGGCATCAGCGGCGGCGAAGCGGGCATCCGCGGTTTCCTCGACGCGTACGACGCGAAAACCGGCAAGCAGATCTGGCGTCTGCACACGGTGCCGTCGCCGGGCGAACCGGGGAGCGAGACGTGGGCCGGCGACAGCTGGGTGCACGGCGCGGGCGCGACGTGGCTGACCGGCTCGTACGATCCCGCGCTCAAGCTGCTCTACTGGGGCACGGGCAACCCCGGTCCCGACTGGAACGGCGACGCGCGCAAGGGCGACAACCTCTTCACCTGTTCGCTCATCGCGGTCGACGTCGAAACCGGCAAGATGCGATGGCACTTCCAGTTCACGCCCCACGACACGCACGACTGGGACGCGAATCAGATTCCGGTGCTGGTCGACGCGGACGACGTCGTCCCCGGGGGCCGTCCGCGCGCGCTGGTGATCATGGCGAACCGCAACGGGTTCTTCTACGTGCTCGATCGCCGGACCGGCGAGTATCTTCGCGGCACGCCGTACGCGAAGCAGACGTGGGCGACAGGGCTCGACGCGACAGGACGGCCGATTCTGGTTCCCGACATGGATCCGTCCGAGAAAGGGACGCTCGTCTATCCGAGCCTTCAGGGATCGACCAACTGGTCGAGCCCGTCCTACAGTCCGCTCACCGGGATGTTGTACGTGCCGGTCCGCGAAATGGGATCGGTGTACTACAAGTCATCGGTCGAGTACCGGCCCGGCACCTACTTCACAGGCGGGAGCGAAAAACGGCTGGACGAAGAGTCATGGGGCGCCGTTCGCGCGATCGACGTCAAGAGCGGCAAGGCGGCGTGGGATTTCAAGCTGCCGACGCCGCCCTGGGCCGGCGTGATGGCGACGGCCGGGGGACTCGTGTTCGGCGGATCGAACGAAGGCAACGTCTACGCGGTGGACGCGGCGAGCGGCAAGCCGCTGTGGCAGTTCCAGACCGGCGGCGCGATCCGCTGCGGGCCCATGTCGTTTCTCTCGGAGGGCAAGCAGCGGATCGCGGTCGCCGGCGGACGCTCGATCTTCGTGTTCGGACTCGAGTGACTAGAACCCGAACCTCACACTGAACTGCGCCGCTCTCGGTTGACCGTTCCCGCCGCGCAGCGCGGTGAGGATCAGGAAGTCGGTCAGCCGCTGATCGGACGTCGGGTTCGCGAAGTTCGCCGTGTTGAAGATGTTGAAGAGCTCGAAGTTCGCGTCGATCGTCGTGGCCTTGTGCGGACGCAGCCGATAGGCAAACCGGATGTCGGTCTGCTGATAGCCGGGACCCTTCGCGCCGTTGCGGCCGCCCTTGTTGTCGACGCAAATCGAATTCGCGCCCTGCCCGCAGTACTGGCCCGCCGGAATCGGATCGAACAATCTGCCGTTGCGGTCCGCGTCAACTGCCGAGTTGTAGAGATTCAGTGACGCGCCGGAGAGGTACCGGTAGACACCGCTCATCGTGAGGCCGCGCGTTCCCGGAATCTCGACGCGGCCGCTCAGCACGAAATTCTGCAGGCGGTCGGCGTCGAGCGGACCGAAGCCGAGATCGTAGTTCGGATTACCGAGCACCTGGTAGTTGTTGTCGAACGTCTGGTTCGCCTCGGAGCTCCCGCGCGCGTAGCCGAGCGCGTACGAGATGCGCGCCTGCCAGTGATTGCTGAACCGCTTCTCGAGCATGAAGTTCGCGCCATCGAACTGCGACGAGCCGTCGTTGACGCGCGTGAGCACCGGGTTGCCGAACGGCGTGATCCCCAACTGGCCGGCGATGTTCTCCAGGTCCGTGTAGTTGATGGCGCCGGTCCGGGTCGTGTTGATACGCAGCCCGGGATTGAGATCGAAGTTGATCAGCTGATCGCGGTTCCAGCTGTGGATGTAATCCACCGTGGCCGCCATCTGCTTCGCGAACTGCCGCTCGTAGCCGAACGTGATCTGATGCACGTTGGGCACCGCGCGGTCTGGATTGTCCACGAACACGTTGCCCGTGTTGCGTCCGATCGATCCCGGCGGGAACCGCGCGTTGATCGCGGCAAAGTTGACGACCGGACCGTTGACCAGGAACGGATCGGTCGGGAGCTGGCCCCGGCTTGGACCGGGATCCGCGGCGGAGGTCGGGAACGACGTCGTGAACGACGAGCTGAAGATGCCGGTCGAGACGAACGGTGTGGTGGTCTGCAGGGTGACCTTATCGTAGAAGATCCCGTAGCCGCCGCGGAACAGCGACGTGGCGCTGCCGCGCGGTCGGTACGCGATGCCAACCCGCGGCGCGATGTTGTTCTTGTCGACGACATACCCGGCGTTGCCGAGCAGCGGATTCGACGTGTTGTCGATCGGCGTCTTCTCGAGGTCGTACCGCACGCCGAGATTCAGCGTCAGGTTGTTGCGCTGCCACTTGTCCTGCGCGAAGAACACGGCGACGTGCGTCGGCATCACGATGTCGCTGGCCGCCGGCACTCTGATCGTCAGGCGTTCCGGATACGTCGACGGATCGCTCCGGTTGAACGCCTTGTCGGTCGAGAACGTGAACCGGCCGTTCATGTCCGTCTGATCGGGGAGCTCGATCTGCGAATAGATGTACTGCGCGCCGAATTTCAGGTCGTGGCTGCCGCCGGCCCATTCGGGCACGAACTGCGTGAACGACTCGCTCACCTCGTACGCGTTGTCGATGCGGAACTGCGCGCCGTTGCGCGTGCCGTCGACGAACGTCAGCATCGTGAGCGTGGGCGACAGCTCGGTCATCGGCACGCCGTCCTGCACCTCTTTCGCCGTGAAGCCGTTCTTCTCGTAGGTGTAGCCCGCCCGGATCTGGTTGAACCGGCTGTTGCCGAACACCGTGTTCCAGTTGCCGCCCATGTTCTTGTCGACGTCGTACTCCTGGTCCCTCGACGCCAGCGTCCACCGGCCGGCGACGCGGTTGTAGGTGGGCGAAACCTCTTGCAGGAACCGTGCGGTCCAGGTGTTGGTCGCGTTGACTTGATGGTCGACGCGAACCATGTGGTTCCAGAGCTTCATGCTCTGCGTGTTCGAGTAGTTCAGCTCGGGACGCGCGGCGAAGGTGTTGCTCCGGCCCTCGTCGTAAACGAGGCGGTCGAGGCTGTAGAAGAAATGCGCCTTGTCCTTCTTGATCGGTCCGCCGAGCGTCCCGCCGTAGTCCTTCTGCGCCGTGTGCGGCTTGCCGATCGGGTTGGAAGATTCCTGCGACTGCGCGACGAAGAAGTCCATCGCCGTGACGTGGTCGTCGGTGTAGCTGTCGAACAGCGAGCCGTGAAACGCGTTCGTCCCCTGCTTGGTGATCGCGTTGACGATCGCGCCGGCCGTGCGGCCGAACTCGGCGTCGTACTGGTTCGTCAACACCTGGAATTCCTGCACCGACTCGAGCGCCGGACGGACCTGGCTGCCGCACGACGAGCCGAGATAGTCGTCGTTGTTGCCGCCGCCGTCGATCGAGAAGTTGCCGCTCCGGTTGCTGCCGCCGCCGACGATCAGCGACTCGCAGGCGAACGACGCGGTGGACGACTGAATCTGAATGCCGGGCGTCAGACCGACCGCGAACATCCAGTTCTTGTTCAGGATGGGCAGCGCGTTCAGCTCCGCCTGGCCGATGTTGGCGCCGATCTGCTTCGACGTCACGTCCACGAGCGGCGACTCCCCGGTCACCGTGACGTTCTCCTCGAGGCCGCCCACCGCCAGCTTGATGTCCAGCGCCGTCGTGTTGCCGATCGTCAGCACGACGTCGGGCTGCTCGTACTTCTTGAACCCCTGGAGCTCGGCGGTGATGCGATACGGACCCGGCACGATGTTGGCGACATAGTAGGAGCCGTCGGCATTGCTGACGACTTGCCGGAACATGCCGCTGCCCTGGTGCGTCACGACGACGGCGACGCCGGGCATCGCGGCGCCCGACTCGTCGACGATGCGACCTTGCACCGCGGCGTATTGACCTTGCTGGGCGAGAGCCAGGCTGGCGAAGAGAATGAAGAAAAGCGCCGCCGCCGAACGACCGAGGGGACTGTTCATCGCGACCTCCTAGATGAACCGCTGGTCAGATTCGGGAATAGGTAAGGCGGGCCGAACTATAGCACTCGGGCAAGTGCCGGGAACGCCTCATCACGAAGATCGCGAAGGCCACGAGCCGTCTTCTACAAGATTTCGGATTCGCGGTCAGGACCCCGCGAGATACCCCGGTCTCGCTTTGACCGTGCCGCCGCGTTTGACTCGCACGGTCAACCGGTGCCAGCCGTCCTTCGCCACGCCGCACGGCGTGTAGCTCACGAGGTACCGCTGGCGGAACTCTTCGAGCACGCTCAGGAAAATCGAGCTGAGATTGGCGGTCCTTTCGATCTCGAACAATCGGCCGCCGGTGAACGACGTCAGGTCGCGGAGAAACTCCGACTTCACGCGGCCTATCGAAACCGCGTACGCGACGACGTCGGATCGCTTGGCGTTTTCCAGAACGGCATCAGGGTGAAGCCAGCTCGATGTGTCGAGGCCGTCGCTGAACACGATGAGCAGCGCGCGCCCGACGTCGGACTCGCCGAGCACCATCGCGGCGTAGCTGCCGTCGACGAGGGCGGTGTCGCCGTCGGGCTCCTCGTTGTCGAGCGCGACGCGCACGACGCCGGCGTCCGGCGTGAGATCGGTCCCGAGCGTCACCGCGTCGCGAAACACGACGAGCGCCGCCTGGTCTCCCTTCGTCAAGCCGTCCATCAGCGCGTGCCCGGCCGTCCGCAGATGATCGAGCCGTTCGCCCGCGACGCTCTTGCTCATGTCGAGCGCGAGGATCACGTTGAGCGGAATCTGCTCGAAGCTGACGAGATCGACCTGCTGCGGCACGCCGTTGTCGAGGATCTCGAAATCGGCGGGTCCGAGTCCGCGCACCGGCTGCCCCTTGTCGGTGACCAGCACGTCGACGCGCACCGCCTCGACTTTTGCGGAGAACGAGACGTTCTGCGCGTGGACCGCGATCGTACCCGCCACCACCGCCGACGCCGCGAGAGCCACGCGCGCGTTCATGGCCGCTCGGGCTCGCTGGCGGACAGAAACGGCCGGATCAGATCGTCGAACAGCTCGTCCGCGTTCCGCGCCTGCGTCACGTGATACACCCACCAGGGATCGTCCTCGCGCGATCCGCTCGACGACAGCTCGAAGACGCGCCTGATGTCACGGAGCGCCCCGGCGCGATCGCGTCGCCGGCGCGCCAGCGCGCTCAGCGCGATGCGCGGCGACTGCGCGCCCGGCTGCAACTCGGCCGCGCGCGTGTACGAAGCGGCGGCCGCATCGAGCTGGCCAACGCCTTCCTGGGCCGCGCCCAGAAACAGCTCGCCGAAAAAGCGCAGGAGCTCGTCTTCCTCCACGAAGGCGAGCGCGCGTGTGAGCTCGTTCACCGCGTCCGCGTGACGTCCGAGCCGCGTCAGCACGCGGCCCAGGTGCAAGTGCGCCTCGCTGAAATCGGGTTTCACCTCGACCGCTCGCCGGAAGAAGCCCTCGGCCTTCCGCAGTTCCGCACGGTCCGAGCCCACGTCTAGTGTGACGCCCGTCGGCAGGACGGCCGACCGCGCGGCGCTCTGGATGCGCGATCCCGAGTACGTTTCGTGAAGACAGCCGCTCAAAAACAGGATGTGGGGGTCGTTTGGAAAGATCTCGCGCGCATGATCGAGATGAACCGTCTCGTGGTCTTCCTTCCACTGCATCCACGCGGCGGTCGCCCGATACCACTGCCGCACCATGTCGTCGAGCGCGGGCGCGGGCCGGGCGGCGCCCGCCTCCGCTTCGCTTCGGCGAGGCGTCACGTGATCGAGCAGCAGGCGGGCGGTTTCCCAATGGACGGCCGTCTGTCCCAGATCGGTTTCGCGTCCGTCCGAGATGCGCATCCTGATCCGCTGCGGGGCGAGCGACGTCCCGCCGCCGACAGGCTCCGTCGCCGTCGCGCCGTCCGTCAGCATCCCGACGTCGGTGTGCAGCAGCGCGCCGCGGCGCAGGACGTAGTTGTCGTCGCCGCGCAGCCTCGCGTCGGTCGCGAGGCGCGCCAGCCGCAGCAGTTCCGGACCGAGCTCGGTCTGCGCGTTGACGGCGAGACACTCGCGCCTCGTCACGATGCCGGCCGCGGCGCATGCCAGCGCGTGCAGCCGGCGAAGCTCCACGGGCGTGTAGCGAATCGGCTGCGTGACGCCTTGCCCCGGGTGCCGAACGTCGAACCGCGCGATCCCGGGGTTGCGCATCAGGAGGAGGAGGTTCCTGACGTCGATCCACAGCGTCCCCATCTCGTGCGTCGACCACGACGCAACGGTCTCGACGGCCTCGTCCGACTGCCCGGGCTCGTGATGCAGGATCGCCATCAGCCACTGTTCGACGCGATCGATCCGTGAGGCTGGCTGCTCCGCCATCCCGGCGGCGGAAACAATCAAAACGAGCATGACCGGAAGGCTCACGCGCATCGACGCAGTGTAACGCGAGCGCAGGCGCTCGTCGCGCAGGCCTTCGGGCCTGCCAACACGTCAGGCAGCCCTAAAGGGCTGCGCTACATCCGATGCTGATCGCTCAAAAGATCGTCGAGATCGACGCAGCGGCCCAGTCGAGGACGCGCGTGGGCAGAATGCCGAGGTAGAAGACCACGATCGCCGACACGACGAGCGCGAGGGCGGCCATGCGCGGAATCGGCGGCACGCGCGCGGGCCGGTCTGTCGTCGTCATGTACATCATGACGACGATGCGCAAGTAGAAGAAGACCGAGACGACGCTCGTCAGCACGCCGATGATCGCCAGTCCCGTGTAGCCGCGCTTCACGGCGGCGCTGAACACGTACCACTTCGCGATGAAGCCCGCCAGCGGCGGGAAGCC
>Ga0114129_10012041_pt1 | contig 12303 bp, 14 predicted proteins | sample RhiMetdeltSRZDD1_FD_80071 | JGI IMG/M metagenome (GOLD analysis project Ga0114129, IMG submission 80071) | Populus rhizosphere microbial communities from Tennessee, USA - Rhizosphere MetaG P. deltoides SRZDD1 (version 2) (version 2) | ecosystem: Host-associated > Plants > Roots > Rhizosphere >...
ATCGAGATTTTCCCCCCGTGCGCAAAGAATGGTCGTACGCGCAAGTCGGGATTAACACCTCGAATGCGTGAAGTGTCAACAGAGCCATCCGCTTGCGCGGTAAGCGAACCATAATTGATGCCTTTGCTGTTTAGAGGTTTGGTAACGGGTGAATTCGCGGTATGCGCTTCGGCCACGGCTCGGTCCCGTATTGCGCGGAGGTCACCGGTGATCTCGTCGGCTAACATCTCTTTTAACCCCAGCCCAAACAGGTGCGGAGCGTCGCGGCTGTCAGGTCGCGTTACCACATCACCGCCAGAGCCTGCGGCGCCACGCGGCCGACCGTGGCAACCAGCACAACTGTCGGATAATCCAGCACCCAAGGCCAGGTTGGTATTGAGATCACCTATGCCATCCAAAGCGAGGGGGCCCTGACCTTGAGTGCGCAGGAACTTTCTCTGAAAGATTTGGCGGCCACGGCGGATTGCCCGGAAGGGATCGCGTGCAATTATGAACGAGGAAGAATCTGGAGTTGTCCGGCTGCCACGTCCAGCGCCGATCTCTTGAGTAAGTGATTTGGCAATGCCGAAATTGATATTGTTCGGAGTTTGCGTTCTATCATTCAATTGAGCTCGTGCAGGTACACTTTTCAACAGAGCACCTACCGTACCGATGCCTAAGAACAGAATGAGAACCATCATTTTTCGCCTTCTTACCTGTTTCATGTGAACTCCTTTTCCGATGAGCTCGGGTCATCAGCTACTCGTCAACAGCTAATCAATGCGAGGACGTTGAAGAGTTCCAATGCATGCCTGTTACTGATTTCAATTTCCCGGGGAGGTATGTGTTAAGATACCTACCCCCCGTTAGCTAACCTTTGACCACAGGCGTGGGCTCAAAGTCCTAAGACAGGCGTTAGAGAATTCTTAGAGATTTGCTAGAGAGCTTATGTCCCTGCCCCTCAAACACACATACAGATTCGATTCGTTTGTACTGGACGTGGAGGAACAAGTACTGCTGCGGGATGGTCGGCAGGTTCCAATGACGCCTAAGGTTTTTGACACTCTGCTACTGCTCGTACGGAATCAAGGTTCGCTCGTCACCAAGCAGACAATTCTCAATACTCTGTGGCCGGACGTTTTTGTTGAGGAGAGCAACATAACCTTTAACATCACAAAAGTTCGGCAGGCCCTCGGCGATACCAAGCGGCCACCGATTTATATCGAAACAGTTCCGCGTCGTGGTTACCGGTTTAAAAGTGAAGTTAAAGAGTTTTTGGGCGAAGATACCGCTGTCGAATCTACATCAGCCGCTTCCGAGCCTGTGACCCATCGGCTACAGGACGAGGGCGGACGTTCAACGTCCAGCACGGCTCATCCAGCCTCAGAGCCTTCTCCTGTCACTCCGCAACTGACGGAAACCCAGGATTACGCGACATCGAAGCGATCATTCGCAGCGCTTTGGATTCCAGGGAGACGAAGTGCGCTGACGCTCTCCGTTGGTGCTGCAGTAGTTTTGATCGTAGCCGCAGCAGCGGCCAGTTGGCGGTTCAATCATCGATTCCCAAACCGCGAAAGAATCGATAATCAGCAAATTGCTCAGAAGTCGACAGCGAAAACGGATTTGAAATTTGAACAGATCTCAGCCTATGGGAATGTTGTTGGTGCGGCGATCTCGCCTGACGGAAAACAGGTGGTGTACGTTCAGGAAAATACCGGTCGTCAGAGCGTTTGGCTAATCCAACTCGGAACCTTAGTCAACATCCAACTAATTCCCCCAGGAGACTTTTCCTACAATAAGGTTTGTTTTTCTCACGACGGCGACTACGTCTATTTCGTCAGACACGCCGAAAATCAGTCAAGTGATCTTTACCGTATACCGACTCTCCACGGCCCGGCCACCAAATTGCGCGAAAATGTGGAAGGTGGCTACTCGTTATCTGCGGATGATCGCAAAGTCGTTTTCAAACGTCGAAACCGGGCGGCGAGAGAAGACACGCTATTCATAGCTGACTTCGATGAGGGTCTGGAACGGCCGTTAGTCACACACAAGGAGCCTGACTGGGTCCGTGGTTTCTCGTTGTCACCAAACGGAAAGGTGGTTGTTTATTCCACAGGCGAAACCGATTCGGCTCGTCAGACCATGACCATACGAGAGTTCAACGTTGAGACCGGTCAGGACCGTCTGTTGCAGAAACCGAACTGGTATTTCGTGCGCGAGATGGAATGGCTACCGGGAGGGAACGGGTTACTAGTTCTCGCGAGAGAGAACGCAATGGGGATTCCTCAGCTTTGGCGCATGTCTTATCCCGATGGCGTGCTGCAAAAACTCACTGACGATACAAATAACTATTTGGAGTTCAGCATAAACCGTGACGCCACGAAGATGATCGCAGTCCAGAGTGTGCTTGCTTCTCACATCTGGGTCTCAGACATGAACGGCCGTAACGCAAAGAATGTGGCTGACGGTAGGGGGAAGGTAATCTGGACCGGCGATGGTCATATTATCTATAACTCCGGATCGGTCTTGGGATCCGATCTTTGGATCACTAATCCCGACGGTACCGACCCGAAGCAACTAAGCTTTCGTGCGGGCTTCAATGATTGGCCAGCAATCTCGCCAGATGGACATACGATCGTTTTCCAGTCAAACCGCACTGGTGCTCAGCATTTGTGGCGAATGGATCTCGATGGCGGCAACCAAATGCAGTTAACAAATGGTTATGCTGAGAGGAGTGCAACGTTTTCTCCCGACGGCAAATGGGTCTATTACAATTCCTCAGAGAATGGTTTTCTTTGGAAGATAGACTCAAACGGAGGTGAGCCACTTCAGCTGACTAATGAATATGCTGCTTATCCCTCGGTTTCACCCGATGGAAAGTTAATCGCTTGTTTTCATTTTCCAACGTATGCGCACGAGGCGCGTATCACCGTTAGGAACACGGAGGATATGAAACAGGTGGGTGAGTTAACGCTTGCTCCGGGCTTTTGGATCTCACGCAGCATTCAATGGGAAGCTGATAGTGCTAGTGTCATTTATGCCATGGAAAGCAATGGAAAACTGAAGCTCTATCGGCAGGCAATAAATTCTGGATTGCCGGAGCTAATCACAACACTGAAAGCCGAAGATGAATTTGAGTTTACTCTCTCACCAGACCGTAAACACCTAGCCTTTATAAGCACCAAATGGAATCACTACGCGCTGCTAATTGACGGGTTCAGAGGAGATTGACAAAGAAGCTCATGAAACAGTCAACGCATGACTTCGATTCCTCTTCCGATACGAATTCTCAATAATCCAATAACAACTCGATTGAGCAATTGGGCATTGCGCTTGCGACCCGATCCTTCTGTTTGAAATAACGGCGGGTTCGGCACTCCGTTGTGCACCTGAATCGAACGGTATTCGGGGAGAGTGTACGTGTGCGCAACACTCGAGAAGAAAGGTTCTTTCGATGCAGCAGAAGTGAGGGGCAAATTGCCCCGCTCTGAATATGTGGGGCAAAAGGGAAGGTAGTGAAATGGCTCAGGTAATCAAATCCGCGACCGCAAAAGCAAAAGAGATTCAGATACGATCCGGTAATGTTCAACTCAGTGGTGAGTTGACGATTCCGGCTAAGGCGGAGGGAGTAGTCCTCTTTGCGCACGGCTCGGGTAGCAGCCGTCACAGTCCGCGCAATCAGTTTGTGGCACGCACAATTCGCGAAGCAGGCGTTGGCACGCTGCTGTTCGATCTGTTGACGCAAGAAGAAGAAACGATTGACACCTACACCGCGCACCTCAGATTCGATATAAGACTGTTGGCGCAACGTTTGGTCGATGCAACTTACTGGATCAAAGGCCAACTTGATTACTTGAGGATTGGTTATTTTGGCTCGAGTACCGGTGGTGGTGCGGCATTGGTAGCGGCGGCGGAATTAGGCGAGATCGTCGGCGCAGTGGTCTCCCGTGGCGGCCGGCCAGACTTGGCTGGCGAAGCCCTACCGATAGTCAAATCACCGACACTGTTGATAGTTGGTGGCCTCGATTACCCGGTCATTCAAATGAACTATGAGGCCTACATGCAAATGACCTGTGAAAAGGAACTGAAAATCGTTGAAGGAGCAACGCATCTGTTCCAAGAGCCTGGCACGCTTGAGCAGGTCGCTGATTTAGCCGCAGGGTGGTTCAGCAAACATTTCAGTTTAGTTCACTTCAATGGGCAGGTTGAATCTAACCCAACAGACAAGAGGAGATGACGATGAATATTTCAGCGGAGAAGACTGTGACGATACCGGAGATTGCGTTTATTGCGGCGACGCGGGGAGCTATTGGATTTGGCGTCGGTCTTTTGTTGGCAGAGAAGTTCAGACGCGAACGACGTAAGGTTCTCGGGTGGACGCTATTTCTATCAGGTCTTGCGAGCACGATCCCGATCGCGCTGCATCTGTTTCGAAAAAAGGAGACAGAAGTCCCTGGTTATTAAGCGCAACCTTATTACTGAGCATCCCCCAGGAAGGCGGAAGCGATGATCTACCAAGATCGTACGGAGGCGGGGAAGCAACTGGCAACACAACTTCGCGAGTACGCGAATCGTGATGACGTGTTGGTGCTGGCGTTACCTCGCGGTGGTGTTCCGGTCGCATACGAGGTTGCCAAAGCTTTAGAAGCCCCGTTGAACGTGTTTCTCGTCAGAAAACTTGGAGTTCCAGGTTATCCCGAACTGGCAATGGGCGCGATTGCTAGTGGCGGAATTCGTGTTCTTAACGAGGATGTAGTCGATCATCTTGGAATACCCGAATATGTGATCGATAGAATCGCCGAAATCGAACAAGCGGAACTGGAAAGACGGGAGCGGGCATATCGTGGCGATCGGCCCGAACCAAACGTGCGCGGTAAGACCGTCATTCTCATCGACGACGGGCTTGCCACCGGTTCCACAATGCGGGCAGCTGTATCCGCTCTGCGTCAGCAAGGTCCGGCATGGATTGTTGTCGCCGTGCCAGTGTCAGCATCCCAAACGTGCAATGAATATCGAATGGGCGCGGATGAAATAATCTGCGCACAAACGCCAGAGCCTTTTCTCGGTGTAGGCCAATGGTACGACGACTTCTCGCAAACAACGGATGAAGAGGTTCGCGATCTTCTAGCGAAGGCGAAGCTTGAGATGGAAAATCGACAGCCGGCACACGCTTAGAGGGAAAAACAAACTTATGGCTATAGCAAAACGAAGTTTGGTAACAAACGCGGTCCAGGAAATTTCAGAGCCCCTTAATGGCAGCCTCGGTGATTACGATCGATTGCTGACACTCATCCACGAAGCTCGTTTCTGTCTCCTGGGTGAAGCAACGCATGGCTCGCACGAGTTTTATAAAGAACGCGCCGACATCACCAAGCGTTTAATCAAAGAAAAGGGGTTCACCGCAGTTGCAGTTGAAGCCGATTGGCCTGATGCGTTTCGGGTTAATCGTTACGTTCGCGGTCTTGGTGATGATCGCGATGCCAATGAAGCGCTGAGCGGGTTTAAGCGTTTTCCCACGTGGATGTGGCGCAATACCGTAGTACTCGATTTTGTCGAGTGGCTTCGCGACTACAATGCTTCACTTCCTCAAGGAAAAACTCCGGTAGGCTTTTATGGCCTGGATCTTTACAGCTTGTACACATCAATCGAGGCGATTCTCACCTATCTGAAAAAAGTTGATCCTGCGGCAGCTGAGCGCGCGCGCCATCGGTATTCTTGCTTCGAAAATTTCGCTGAAGACACGCAGGCCTATGGATATGCCGCGAACTTTGGGATTACTGAATCATGCGAGCGTGATGTTATTGAACAACTGATCGAATTGCGGCGGAGAGCCGCCGACTATGCGAGCCGAGATGGACGAGTAGCGCAGGATGAATTCTTCTTTGCTGAACAGAATGCGCGCCTCGTACTTAATGCCGAAAGATATTACCGGACGATGTTTCGGGGTCGGGTGGAGTCGTGGAACCTTCGCGATCGTCATATGGCAGAAACCCTGGATTCGTTGGTGACCCATCTCAACGCTCAAGGTCAGCACGCGAAGGTGGCGGTGTGGGAACACAACTCTCATCTTGGTGACGCGCGTGCAACTTATATGGCTGACTACGGCGAGCTCAATGTTGGTCAGCTGGTGCGTGAGCGATACGGACCGGAAGCAGTGTTGGTTGGATTTACAACTTATACCGGCACGGTTACTGCTGCTTCTGACTGGGATGGTCCAGCCGAGCGGAAACGAGTACGACCAGCACTGCCTAATAGTTACGAAGCATCCTTTCACGATGTAACCGCGCCCAACTTTCTTCTTCCATTGCGAGATGTCGGACCGGCTGCAATTGCAGTTCGCGATCCACGTCTAGAGCGAGCTATTGGTGTGATCTATTTGCCGCAAACTGAACGGCAAAGTCATTACTTCGAAGCGCGATTGGCAGACCAGTTCGATGCGGTCATTCATCTGGACGAAACGCACGCCTTGGAGCCGCTCGAACGTCAGGCACTTTGGGAAAGTGGAGAGCCACCAGAGACATTCCCAACAGGGGTTTAAGGAGGGAATCATGTCGACACAAGAGATCCCGCGTGAAGAATGGAACAGCTTCTTTGACAGTTTTAGTCGCCAGCACGAGGGATGGCTGGCAACGCTCGAGGTCCTGCATCCCGATATCGGAGCGCAGCAGGAGGCGCGCGCACTGCCACTCGAAGGTATCAGCCACGCATCGCGGTCAAACACCATCGCAATCAGTTTAGGTAGAACGGCGGCGGATCATGTGACACATACGATCGCCGATGCGGAGCACGTGCGGCTTGAAACGACTGACGAAGGGGCAAACGCCGCTTTGGAAATTGAAGCCAAGGACGACTCAAAGGCCTTGTTGCGATTTCGATCTGCGGTACCGCCGGAGTTCGTAGACGGTGTAGTGCTGGAGTGATGATAAGAGGGGGAATCATCCTCCGCGTTTAAAGTACTGAACGGCGCGTTCGTGTTTTTGTGCGGCCTCGCGCGTGTCGAATGTGCCAAGATTTTTTCGCTTTCCGGTCTTGGGATCTCGTTTGCGCGAATAGAGACGGTATTTACCGGATTTCAATTTTCTAATCATTTTTACTTACCTCGGTCCTGACGGAACTATTGCTCAGGCAGTTTTACTTGATTTGCCATATAGGTCGCGCAGTTCTTCCTTAGCGGCTTCAAGTCGTTTCAATTTAGTTTTGGAGAGTTGCTTGCCTGCGCGATTTATATAGAAGTTGAGCATCGACATCGCTGAACGAAACGGATCGCTCTTACGCCGACCACTGCGATCTGCGGACCGTTTCAGCGATCGCGCGATACTGCGGGGATCGTCTTTCGTAAAGACGCCCTCTTCTAAATCCAAAGCATTGCTCTTTTCCGTGACGCGTTGAGACCAGCGTTTACGTTTGCTTGTTGGCATTGGAAACCCTCCTCAAAATCTGATGCACCTTGGCTGAACCAAGCATCGGTTGTGCTCGCTGAGCTTCTCCGTCGGTTTCATTCTCCAAGCACTTCTTAATCGCAAAACCGATACCACGCGAGTCAGTTGCAAACATGCGATTTCAATTAACACGCGAGCAATGGATCAATTGACCGCACGAGTCGGTATACGTGTTGCCTCATTCAAAACCCCGAAAGTAGGAGACATTTTGCTCGTCGAATCATTCTCAGCACGGGCTTATGTAGAGGTTTGGTCTGTATGTGCGTTACTCGAACGCCGCATTCAAACTTTTGTTCTGATTTCATGCGGAGGGTTCGACATGCGTAAGAAGTGAATAAGCGAAACGAAAGGAGTAAGCATGCCTGAACAAGAAACACTCGAACGCGCTGAGCAAGACAAGCGAGAAGGAAAATCTCCCAGCACACAAGCTGGAGAATTCGTTCGCGAAGAAATTGAACACATCAGAGAAGGTAAGCACGGCGCGCGTTCAACTAAACAAGCTATTGCGATTGGATTATCGAAGGCGCGCCGTGCGGGTGTGAAGCTTCCAGCGAAGAGAGCATCTAAGGAAACGCAAGAACAGGCTGCGCGGGATATGCGCAGAGCCGGCAAGAAAACGAAGTCAGCGAAACGCTCGCGTGCAACGTTGCGTGCGCTGAAACGTGAAGGGCACAGTGCGGCGTCGAAAGAGGCGCTATCTCGTCAGGCGCGTCGCGCCGCAGCCAAACGGTCGGCGGCATCGCGGTCGCGGGCGGCCAAGAAGGCTGCTCGGACGCGAAAGAAGTAATTGCGCAAGTTGAAAAAAGTGCGCATATGGCGGTATTATTTGTGCCAGGTGGCCAAGCCATCGTTGGTGCAAATATGGTGAAAGCTTCAGCAGTTGCGAAAGTCTTAGGCGGAGAAAAGACACTCGGCATTCGAGTCTCTTCCCAGCAGGACCTGATTACGGCCGTTCGGCGAGGTCTGCGCACTTCTGCAGTCGAAGCAATCATAGAAGAATTGGATGCACCAGCCGCTGCTGTTCTACCCGCTTTACGAATTGCGCGACGGACCATGGAACGGCGCAAGGCGAAAGGCCGACTCCTTCCCCAGGAGTCAGAACGAGTTTATCGTCTCGCAAAGGTTCTCGCGTTCGCCGAATCAGTTTTGGGCAACAAAGAGAAGGCTCGACATTGGCTAAACACTCCGAACAGGGCCGTGGGGAATGTTACTCCGTTGTCACTCACCGAGACTGAAGCCGGAGCAGATGAGGTAACGAATCTCTTAGGAAGAATCAACGACGGAATCTATAGTTAATGTTTGCTTGGCGACTCACCCGCAAAGCGCACGCGGATAAACCATTAGATGGCGAGGGCGCACGTCGCTACGGCGGTCGTTGGAATCACCCAGGGACTGCTGTGGTATACACTTCCGAGTCTCTGTCACTGGCGGTGCTTGAGTATCTCGTAAACCTGTCTATCATTGATCTTCCCGACGACTTAGTTTCAATCCAGTTTGAGTTTCCTGAGACACTTTCTCGTTCAGAGGTTCGCGTCAAGGATTTACCTGCGACCTGGCGTACTTATCCTGCTGTTGAAGAGTTAAAAGACATTGGTGACGAGTGGGTACGGTTAACAAGGACGGCCATACTCGTCGTGCCTTCGGCCGTCATCCCGAACGAACGTAACTACGTCATCAATGCAGCGCATCCTGAATCGCAGGAGGTAGTAGTGATTGCAGCGGAACCATTCACGTTGGATCCACGCCTTTACACTATCAAGACGTCGACTCGAAAGCGTTAATACGATAACTTCATCGCGCGATTAAGCTCCGCTATATCACTTCGCGAATCTTGTCTTCGGCGACGCTCTTAATGATCTGCCAGCGATCTTTCTGGCCGCGGACCAGTGCCTCCGCAAATTTCACTGCCTGCTTGATCGTTACATTACCAGGCAGTGGCGGTTCGTTAGGATCAACTACAGCCTGCACGACGGCAGGACCATCGTATTCGAGCGCGTCACGCAACACTCTTGGCGCATCCGCAGGGTCCTCTAACGTAAAACCGGCCGCGCCGCAGGCTCGCGCATAAAGAGCGAAATCGATAGGTTGCAATTCAACTCCAAATTGCGGGTTGCCCTCGAAAACAATTTGCTCCCATTTGATCATGCCTAGCACATTGTTCTTATAAATGATTACTTTGACGGGCAGGTTGTACTTCACGAGAGTCGCCAGTTCGCCCATCAGCATCGTGAATCCACCATCACCGACAATGCAAACAACCTGTCGATCTGTATAGGCCACCGCCGCACCGATGCTGTACGGCAAACCATTAGCCATTGTCGCCAGATTGCCGGAAAGCGAGAACTGCATGCCATCACGAACCTGGATGTAACGCGCCGCCCACGTGGCAATGGTCCCGCTATCGGCAGATACAATCGCATTATGGTCAAGCAGTTTGTTCAATTCATATGCGACGACCTGCGGCTTCATTGGCATATCCATGCGTGTTCCGCGAATGTGCAACAGCTCGTTCCAGTCTTTCATGTTTTCCTGAGCCGTTTCGAGGAAACTTCGATCCTCATTACGTTTGATCAATGGAAGCAGCGCGCTTAGAACGTCGCGACAATCACCGACTAAACCCACATCGACCGGATGACGCAAACCAATGCGGGCTGAATCGATATCGACTTGAACAGTCTTCGCATGATCCGGCTTCGGATAAAATTCAAGGTACGGAAAACTCGTACCCAACATGACCAGCGTGTCGCAGTCTTTCATCGCCTCTTGCGATGGAGCGGTTCCGAGCAGACCGATGCCGCCCGTCGTGTAAGGACTTTCGTCACCAACGACGGCTTTGCCCAACAACGGCTTGACGACAATGCCGCCAATCCGCTCAGCCAGCTGCAGTACTTCCGCGCGCGCGTCAAGACACCCTCGTCCAGCGAGAATCACAACTCGCTCACCTTGGTTGATTACATCCGCGGCTTGTTGGAGCAGTTCAGCGTGAGGCAACCCGTACGCAGGCGCATACAAATCGCCACTATGGTTCGGAACATTCGCGCTCGATCGCTCGGCATCCGAACACGTCCAATCCTGAATATCTTTGGGAATTGTTATGTGCGCAACCGCACGTCGGGAAAGGGCAGTCTTGATTGCTTCATCTAGTGCGTTCTCGACGTGTGCCGGTCCCATTACGCGCTCGTTATATGCAGCGACATCAATAAAGAGTTTGTCCAGATCAACGTCCTGCTGGTAATGGGTGCCGATGAGATCGTGAAACGTGTGGCCGGTAATCGCGAGCACTGGTTGGCCATCGCATTTCGCGTCATACAGACCATTTAGAAGATGAATGCCGCCAGGGCCGGAAGTTGCAACGCATACACCGAGGCGATTGGTGTACTTTGCATATCCGACGGCCGCGAGTGCGGCGGCTTCTTCGTGACGCACTTGGATGAACTTGATTCGTTCCTGACGGGTTCGCAGCGCCTCGAAAATTCCATTCACTCCGTCGCCCGGCAATCCAAAGATAACCTCGACTCCCCAATCAATGAGCCGCTCCACCAACACGTCTGCCACGGTTTTACCCATGTTCATTCCTTTCGTTCAGTTCTGTAGCATTTGCACGCACAGGCTGTACTGTTTTGGACGCGTTGCAACGGGAAGGCACGCTTCCAAGAAACAGCGTAAGTGTCGATCCTCAACGCGGGGCTTAGGTTTCTGTTAATCCGTCTGTTCAGACTAGGAATTTTGATTCAAGCGGAATGCCTAATGAATGGGTTAATTCAATCGTGCAAAAACGGAAGGTATTCGAGGTGATCAGTGTTCCAGAAATGACATCTGCTCTGACCGACTAACATGAGTATCGATGATAGCCTGGCTGAGGAGTTCATTCAGCTCCTGTGGGGTGGATGGGTTGGGCCATGGCAAGGCTCCTCTTCGTTGTAGTGCTTCCAAGCCTTTACCGATTTCTCCATTCGAGCGTACGTAGATGGGAACCAGGCGTAGCTTCTCTATTTGTTCAACGGCGCCCGCCCACGTTCCTCCCTTTTCGTAGTCCGAATTTACGACCACAGCTGCGTCTGAGAGTGCATAAATGAATTTATTTCGTTGCATTGCATGTCCAACATTGAATCCTGCCGACGGATCATACGGCGAAATCAAAACTAGTTTCGAATCTAAGAGCAGTTCGCGATGCGCCCGATTCAGAGCAGCGCGTTCCAAACTATCTGCCATAACACCGATGACCTGGCCTCCTGCCTCTAGCGCTCCGCGCATTGCTGCCTGATCAATTCCACGGGCGGCACCGGAAACCAATGTTCGACCGACTTGCGCTGTTAGACGACCTATTCCCTCTGTAAACTCGATCAGCGTCGCGTCAACATCTCGAGAACCAACTACGGCCAGACCTCCGCTGTTGAGTAAATCAGGATCACCGCAGCCATAAAGCACGGGTGGCGAATGATCTTTCAGGCGATCGTTTAGTCGTTCCGGATAACCGTCGTCAGTTCGACCAAGCACCCAGATAGCTCTCGATTGCCAGTGTTCTAAAGCTTGAGTTAGTTGCAAACCTCTTGAGAGGAGTTTCTGGATGCGGTCGCCGTCAATTAGCATGGCGACTTCGTCTGGCAAGTCTTCCTCATTTGAGTGAAGAAGCAGTGCGGGTGTGTGATTCGCCTTAGCAAGCGTATTACTTAGCTGGACATACTCGCTGCGGGTGAGGGTATCTGCCGGTTCAGCTCCACCGTTTGTGATCAATGGAGCTGTGAGTAGCAGCGTCGCTTGAGTATTGGGTGATAAGGGAGTGGTCATTAGCTGCGTCCTGTCAATGCAAGGGCTAAGGGAAATTCTGCAAGGCGGGCTTCCTTCGCTGTTTGTTCGAGCATCTCCTCAGTGGTTATCAGCGTGC
>Ga0114129_10012042_pt1 | contig 12303 bp, 13 predicted proteins | sample RhiMetdeltSRZDD1_FD_80071 | JGI IMG/M metagenome (GOLD analysis project Ga0114129, IMG submission 80071) | Populus rhizosphere microbial communities from Tennessee, USA - Rhizosphere MetaG P. deltoides SRZDD1 (version 2) (version 2) | ecosystem: Host-associated > Plants > Roots > Rhizosphere >...
ATTTCGCGCCAGCAGATCCTCCGGTTTGTTCTTAAGATCAACCTCGATCAGCTCGTAGGGAAGTTTCTTTTCCGCTAGGACAATCCTTGTCCTGTGCGCGTAAGGTCAGCCGTGGGCTGGAGTAGAGTCTCATTAAGATGCCCTCCTTATTTGTGCTTAAGTACCACTCTCATGTCTTGATGGCAATGTCGCCGAAGTCAATGATAGTTCAAGCCGTTCAAGCAGTTCAAATCGCCCAAGCCGTCAAAGAAGTACAGACACCATCCTGTACGACGGTTTGAACGGTTCCAGTCACCTAGCGGTTACGGCTATTTAACCGGTCTTGTAGCGCGTCTCCGACGAGATTGAGCGCAAGCACGGTGAGCATGAGGGCGAGGCCGGGGTACGACGTCAAGTGCGGTGCAACCAACAAGAATTGTCTGCCGTCGTTCAGCATTGATCCCCACGATGGCGTGGGCGGTTCGACGCCTAAGCCGAGAAAGCTCAAGCTGCCCTCGGCGACGATAGCCGCAGCTAAACCAAAGGTCGCTTGAATCAGCAGAGGCGGAAGCAGATTGGGCAACAGGTGACGCAAAATGATCCGCGTTGGCCGGCAGCCGAGCGCGCGCGCAGCATGGATGAACTCTCTTTCACGCAGGGCGAGGATTTCGCCGCGCACCAGGCGCGCATAAGTCGTCCACCCGATCAAACAGAGCGCCAAGACGACGTGATCGAGTCCGGGACCAAGAACCGCCGTAAAGGCGATGGCGAGGAGAATACCCGGGAAGGCCATCAAAATGTCGACCAGGCGCATCAGCGACTGATCGACCCAGCCACCGAAATAACCGGACAGAGAGCCCAGTGCGAAACCGATCGTCACGGATAGAGCGACAGTCGCGCAACCGACGATCAGGGATATGCGCGCACCGTAGATCGTGCGGCTCAAAATATCTCGCCCCAATTTGTCTGTGCCGAGGGGATGCTCGACCGAGTACGAGACGAGGTCCTCGTCGAGATTTTGCCTTAACGGATCCTGCGGCGCGAGTAACGGCGCAAAAAGCGCCGACAGCGCGAACAATGTAAGCATGGCAATGCCTGCCGAGAGCCAAAGCTTACCTGGCATAAGTAATCCTTGGATCGATGAGCTTGTACAAAATATCGGTCACGAAATTGATCAGGACGTAGGATGTGGCGATGACCAGAACGCAGCCTTGCACCAGCGGATAGTCGCGCGTCTGAATCGCCTGGATGGTCAAGCGGCCGAGACCCGGCCAACTAAAGATCGTCTCCGTGATCAGCGACCCGGTCAAGAGGCTGCCGAATTGCAAGCTCATGACGGTCGCGACGGAAAGCAGCGCGTTGCGCAGCACGTGTTTCAACCAAACCTGCTTTTCGCTCAGACCCTTTGCACGTGCGGTTTGGACGTAATCTTCGCGCGCCGCTTGGAGCAAGCCGGCGCGCAGGATGCGCGTGAGAATCGCCGCCATACCCAAGCCGAGCGTGAATGAAGGTAAGACGAGGTGGGTTACACCGCCGCGGCCGGAGACCGGCAACCAACCGAGCTGAATTGAGAATAGGATCATGAGCAAGGGCCCGAGCCAAAAGTTCGGCAGGGACAATCCGAGCAAAGAAAACAGCAACGCCGAGCGGTCGATCCAACCGCCGCGTTTTTTGGCGGCAAGAGTGGCGAGCAGGAAAGAGGTGAGAACCGCCACGAGCATGGCACACAACGCCAGCTGCAAGGTTGCCGGAAGGCGCGCGCCAATAATCATTGCGACACTTTGCTGTTCGTAAAGCGAACGACCGAGGTTGCCGAACGCGAGACCTGCGAAGAAGGATCGATATTGTTCGGCCAGCGGACGGTCGAATCCCAAGCTTCGGCGCAATTCTTCTTTATCCGCGGCGCTGGCGGTCTCGCCGAGCATGACGTCGACGGGATCGCCGGGAATCAAGTGGACCAAAAGAAAGACCAGAGTGAGCGCGCCGAGCAAAGTGGGCAGCAGCAGCAGCAATCGATGGATGAAATATCGCTTCACGTGGACGGCATTTAACGCCAGGAAACTTTTTGCAACGAAATTAGTTCCCCATCCGGGTACGGAACGAATCCTTCGATCGAGGGTCTTTTGACAATAACATTTTTCCACCACCACAGCGGCACGTAGGGCAAATCTTCGGCAAGAATTTGCTGCGCTTGAGCGTAGACAAGCTTTCGCTTGGCCCTGTCGGTTGTTTTGCGTCCCTGGTCGAGCAGGCGGTCGACTTCACGGTTCATGTAACGGCCGCGGTTGTCACCCCTGGGTGGTACGCTGAGGGAATGAAAAATTTGATAGAGGATATCAGGATCCATGACGCCCACCCAGGCGAGCGAGTATAGGTGAAAATTGCCTTTTTTGACGTCGCTGAAGAAAGTCGCCCATTCGTAGCTGCGCACGTCAAGCTCGATGCCGACGTGGTGAAGTTGTTCTTTTAGCGCTTCGGCGATTCTTCTGCGCAAGTCGATATTGGTCGTTTTGAACGATAGGCGAAAACGCGGCAGCGGCCCGTCGCCGTCGGGGTCGGCAAAGCCGGCCTCGTCGAGGAGCCGCTTGGCGCGGGTGGGGTCATAGGGCCAGCGTTGAACCGTGTCGTCGTAGGCCCAGTTGATCGGCGCCAGCAGGCCGTTGGCTTTCGTCACAGTGCCTTTCAGCACATGACGGATGATGCGATCGCGGTCGACGGCGCAGGCCAGCGCTTGACGGACTTTGACGTTGCGTAAAATCGGATGGCTCAAATTGATACCGATGTACTGATACGTCGTGCCGTCATAACTACCGATGTCAGCGTCCGTGTTCCTTGCCAGCCAAGGAAGCACGTCCGGCTCGAGATCGTTCTGCATGAAATCGACGGAGCCTTTTTTGAACTCGAGCACACGCACCATGGCATCGGGGACGCTGCGAAATATCAGTCCGGCCAGTTGGGGCTTGCCGTCCCAATAGTTGGGATTAGCTTTGAGCGTAACCTTTTCGCCGGATTCCATGCCGGCAAGGATGAAGGGGCCGGATCCCGCCGGCGGTCGATGCGTGACGTCATGCGCCGGCGGCGAGCCGGAGGGAACGATGCCGAGGGTCAATTGCTCTACGAACGGGGCGTGCGGCGCAGTCAGGCGAAATTTCAACTGATACGAAGCGATCTGCTCGATCGCTTGAAGTGGTTCCAGCAGGCCGCGTTTGGGTGAACGACTGTCGGCCTGGAGGATCGATTCGTAGGTAAATTTCACATCGGTCGCGGTAAGCGGCCGTCCGTCGTGAAAGGTAATGCCTTTGCGTAAGTCCAAGACATAAGTGAGATCGTCGACGACGCGCCAACTTTCAACGAGCTCGGGGCGCAGCTCGGAGTTTTCATCGGCGCGCAGCAAGGAATTATAGATCAGATTGCCGATGCGCACCGAATTGGCATCGGTTGCGTAGCGCGGATCGAGTTGGAGCGGATAGCTTTCGATGGCCGCGACCAGGTAACCGGGCGGGCGGTTTTCCGATGAAGGGCGGCAGCTCACGAAAAATAACACCAAGAGAAAGATTGACAGCAAAAAGTAGAAAGAGGTGCGGCTCAGCAAGCCAAATCTCGACGAGAATTTTGACTGACGATAGCGCGTTTGCTATTATCGGTCAATTTTACCGTCGAATGAGGCACCCAATTCGCAGACCGGTTAATCCCTTGCTTACAGGTTTCGCGTTGCTCGTCGCGCTCACCTGTGGCGCATCTGCTTTTCCGCAGGACCGGCCGCTTCCTGTGCTCCCGGGACTTGAAAGCAGCGTAGAATTTTGGAAACAAATCTTTACTCGCTACAGTTTTGCTGAGGTCGTACTGTTTGATCCCATGGATCCGGGCAAGATTTATCGTGTCTTGCGTGCGCCCGAGAACGACCAGGGGCGCGCCATCGTCGACAGGGAAAGCGCGCGCGTCGTCGCTGATTACGACCTGATCGAAGACGGGAGCCGCATCAGAAGCCAGCGCGGCGCCAAAGAGCATTTTGCCGAGGGGCTGAAAATCTCCGGGCGCTACATGACGCAAATGCAGAAGATATTTCGCGAGGAGGGCCTCCCCGTAGAGCTTGCCTATCTGCCTCTGGTCGAGTCGTCGTTCAATATCCGGGCTCGCTCAGGCGTGGGCGCGGTGGGCATGTGGCAGTTCATACCGGAAACGGGGAAGAAGTTTATGCGTATCGACAGCGCCGTCGATGAACGACGCGATCCGATGACGTCGACACGGGCCGCGGGGCGCCTGCTCAAAGAGAACTATCGCATCCTGGGCAATTGGCCACTGGCGGTGACCGCGTACAACCATGGGACCGAGGGCATCTTTCGGGGCATCAAGGCCGTTGAGTCCGACAATCTAGTGGATCTGATCCAGCGTTATCAGTCGCCGACTTTTGGTTTTGCCTCGAAGAATTTTTACGCCGAATTGCTCGCGGTCGTCGATATCGTGAACAACAGCGGCCTTTATTTTCCTTATTTGCGCACGCATCGACCCGTGGCGCTGCATGAAGTCGAAATAAAGCGACAGACGCCGCTGCACGCCGTGCTCAAGCCGGCAGCCATTTCGCAAGGCCAATTTTTCGCGTGGAATCCAGCCCTGGAGCCTAAAGTGAAATTCTTACCCGTAGGCTATCGTGTGAAACTTCCACCCGATAAGGTCGACGATTTTCTTGTCGCCCAACGGCGCGCTCTCACAGCGCCGCCGGTAAAGAAAGTTGCGGTCGCGAAGGCGGGAGGAACGAAATCGACCCTGGTCTCGCAAAAAAGGGCGAAGGCAGCAATCAAAATAGGGCCGCTCTCGGCACCCAAAGCAAAGGTTGCACGCAAACCCGATCTCATGTCAACGGCGCTCATTTCGTCGCCACGTTCCTAGGCTAGTGCCTGGCGCAAAAGTCTCCTCTTGCCCTCTTTCGGGCTTGGGACACTGATTTAATCCACTTGTGATTAGAGTCCCGGCGCCGACTTGAAGGCGGTCGGGGTTCGCTTATAATGACCGTTGCCTATGGACGCCTTGTTATTTGCCTTGACTGCGGCGGCTTATGTGATCGCTAGCGCGATTTTTTTCGTCTATTTGTTTCGCGGTGATACCGCGTCGCGTTTGCCTACGACCGTTTTGCTTTTCGGGTTCGTGGTGCACACGATGGCCCTTACCAGCCGTTTCTTTCAGGAAGGCTTCGCTGCCGTGGCGGTGATGGGAAAAGCCTTGCTGTTTCACGCCTGGCTTATGGTCGGCATCTATTTGCTGATGCAGCTCAAGTATCGTCTCACGGTGCTCGGCGGGATCGTTTCGCCTTTAGCATTTCTGATGACGCTGGCAGCGTTTGCCGTCGGCAGCGGTAGCGCCGAAATTCCGCCGGGTTTTAGAACCTTCTGGCTGCCGCTGCACGTGACCTTAGCTTTCCTGGGCAATGCGGTGTTCGCGCTCGCGTTCGGGGTGAGCCTAATTTATCTGCTCCAAGAGCGGCGTCTCAAGCACAAAAGAATGACGGCCCTTATGAAACGTTTCCCGTCGTTGGAGTCTTTGGACCGCCTCAACTACACGCTCCTCGTATGGGGTTTCCCCTTGATGACCCTTGGGATCATTACGGGAAGCCTGTGGGCCGGAATCCACTGGGGCAATTATTGGTCGTGGGATCCACGACAAATTTCTTCCGCGATCGCTTGGCTGCTCTACGGTGCCCTGCTGCATGGACGCATCACGGCGGGTCTGCGCGGCAAAAAGGCAGCGCTTCTTACGATGTTTGGTTTCTGCGTCGTGCTCGGCTACTTTTTGTGGGGAGATGCCATCTTTCCCACCCGGCATGGAGGCCGGTTCGAATAAGCGGTGCAGAACGAGATTGTCATCGTTGGTCTGAACCATCGCAGCGCACCTATCGAGGTGCGTGAGAGCGTCGCCTTTGAAAATTCCTATGTGCGCGCAGCTCTCGGGCGTCTGCGTAACTATCCCTCGGTCCGTGAAGGAGTGATTCTCTCCACTTGTAACCGTGTCGAAGTCGTCGCGGCGGCGTCGGATAGCCAATCGGCTTTTAACGACATCACGGAGTTTCTGGGCGAAAAAAAGGCGCACAGAAATTCCCTGCCTCTGGAGGATCACGTCTATACCTATCGAGGCGCCGAGGCGGTGCGTCATCTGTTTCGCGTCGCTGCCAGCCTCGACTCGATGGTTGTCGGCGAGCCACAAATACTCGGTCAATTGAAACAGTATTATGACACGGCGCAACAGGCGGGTACGGTCGGCACGATACTGCACCGACTGTTTCATCGCTCGTTTTCGGTGGCAAAGCGGGTACGCACGGAAACCGGAATCGGCAGCGGGGCGGTGTCGGTCAGCTCGGTGGCCGTGGATTTGGCGAAGCGGATCTTTGACCGGTTTGACGACAAGACCGTCATGCTAATTGGCGCCGGCAAGATCGGCGACCTTATGGCGCGCCATCTTTTGAGTCAGGGTGTTCGAAGTCTCATGGTGACCAACCGCACATTTGAGCGGGCTGTTCTGTTGGCCGAGAAGATCCAGGGGAGCCCTATTCGTTTTGAAGATTTTCCTCGCTACCTCACGATGGCCGACCTTGTCACCGGTTGTACGGCAGCGGCGGAAGTGCTAGTCGAAGCGCCGACGGTCGAAAAAGTACTCCGCGACCGTAAACAAAAAGCGATGTTCTTCATCGATATCGGCGACCGGCGCAACTTTGACCCTAAGATCAACGATCTCGACAACGTCTATCTCTATAATATCGATGATCTCAAAAGTGTCGCTGAAGACAATCTGCAAGGCCGTTCCAACGAGGCGGAAAAAGCAGAAGAGATCGTAGGTAACGAGGTCGAGAGTTTTGTTCGGTGGATGGAGTCGTTAGAACAGGTTCCCACGATCACGGCCTTGCGGCGACGCTTCGAAGAGATCCGCCGCAAAGAGATCGAGAAATCTTTAGGGGGAAATTTGAAGGATTTGTCCGAGTCACAGCGCGCCGCGTTGGAGGACATGACGGCAGCCATGATCAATAAGTTGCTCCACGCTCCGATTTCTCAGCTCAAACGAAACAGCGGGGATGAAGACGATGACAGCGCGCTTTACGTGGCGGCTTTGAAGAAGCTGTTTGATCTGGAGGGAAAGTGAAGCGGATCCGCCTCGGCACGCGTGGCAGCACGCTCGCGCTCGCTCAAGCGACGTGGGTCAAGGAGCAAATCTCGCGGCACCAGCCGGCACTCGATATTGAATTCGTTGTAATCAAAACCAGCGGCGACCGCTTTACAGACAAACCACTTGCGGCGCTCGGCGGCAAGGGAGCCTTTACCAAAGAAATCGAGGATGCTCTGTTGCGCCAGGAAATTGATCTGGCAGTTCATTCGATGAAGGATCTACCGCCGGATCTGCCGGCTGGACTGATCATTGCAGCGATGCCGAAACGGGAGGATCCCCGTGACGTGCTCGTGTCCAGACAGGGAAGAGGGCTAGGAAGTCTTCCGTCCGGGACGCAGGTCGGCACCGGAAGCCTGCGTCGCCAGGCGCAGGTTCTAAATTACCGGCCCGATCTCTCGGTCGTGCCGATCCGAGGAAACGTCGACACGCGACTCAGAAAGCTCGACCAAGGAGAAATAGACGCATTGATGATGGCGGCGGCTGGATTGAAGAGAATCGGCCGTGAAGACCGAATCACGGCCTACTTACCCGATGAAATATGCGTGAGCGCCGTGGCGCAGGGAGCGCTCGGAATCGAGTCGCGGGACGACAGTTCGGTGCGAGAGCTTCTCGCGCCACTACATGATACAGATGCCGCCACTGAAGTTGCCGCTGAGCGGTCATTCCTGAAACGGCTGGGTGGTGGGTGCCACGTTCCCATAGGTGCCAGGGCGAAGATAGATGGAGAGCAGCTCAAGATCATCGGCATAGTCGCGAACCCGAATGGTTCGAAGCTTTGCCGCGGCGAGATCACCGGCCATGTGACGGATGCTGCTGACGTAGGTCACCGACTGGCCGAACAACTATTAAAAGACGGCGCCGATAAATTGCTAGCGCTTACCAGGTCGACCGGGTAAACCGATGACACAACCCGCGGACATTGATCGCGCCGGCGCTTTCGACAAGCCTCTCGCCGGCAAGCGCATTGTCGTGACAAGAGCGCGCGCTCAGGCTCGCGCTCTGGCCAAGCAGATCGAAGAGCTGGGCGGAGAGGTGATCGAATTTCCGACCATCGAAATCCAACCGCCAGAAAATTTTTCCGCATTCGATGCCGCGGTTGCAAAAATCGAGAGCTACGATTGGCTGATGTTCACCAGCGTGAACGCCATCGCACCGTTTCTGTCCCGGCTTCAGCACGGTGGCAAGACGGTGAAGATGTTGGAGCATCTTGACGTTGGGGCGATCGGACCTGAAACCGCCAAAGAGCTCGCTGCCAACGGCATCAGCTGCTGTCTGGTGCCGCAACGTTACCAGGCGGAAGGGATCCTCGATGAGGTCACGCCCGACTTGATGCGCGGCAAACGCGTGTTGATTCCGCGGGCGGCCGAGGCCAGGGAAGTGTTGCCAGAGACGCTACGAAAGTGGGGCGCGGCGGTGGACGTTGTCGTTGCCTACAGAACGGCCGTGCCGGTAGTCGACGTGGAGCCGCTTGCGAAACGGATACGGCGGCGCGAAGTGCAGGTAATCACTTTTACCAGTTCGAGCACGGTTAAAAATTTCGTCCGGCTATTTAATCGTAAGAATTTAGCGGAGATCGTGAACGGCAGCGCGATTGCGTGTATCGGTCCAGTCACGGCTTACACTGTGGAACAATTGGGAGGACACGCGGCGATCGTGGCGACAGAATTTACCATCCCCGGTCTTGTGAGCGCAATCGTCGATCACTTTGAATCGCGACCGACAAGCAAGGTTGGAGCTTAGGATGAATTTCCCAATCTATCGTCCGCGGAGACTCCGGCAGAACGAAAAGTTGCGGTCACTGATTCGAGAGACTGGACTCGAGCCAAACAACTTGATTTATCCGGTATTCGTGGGCCCGGGAAAAGATAGAGCGCAGCCGGTCTCTTCCATGCCCGGAGTCGCGCAGTTGTCCGTTGACCGTGCTGCAAAGGAATGCGCGGAGGTCGGCGCGCTCGGCATTCCTGCAGTCATTCTCTTCGGTATTCCTGAAGAAAAAGATGCCGTGGGAAGCGAGGCTTACGCGGACAGTGGCGTGGTGCAGCAGGCGATCCGCGCTGTCAAGGAGAAGGTCCCAGAGATGGTGATCATTACCGACGTCTGCCTTTGCGAGTACACCGATCACGGTCATTGCGGTGTCATCAAGAATGGCGACGTGGATAACGACAGCACGCTTGAATTACTGGCCAAGGAAGCGTTGTCTCATGCCACGGCGGGCGCGGATATCATTGCTCCGTCGGACATGATGGATGGCCGCGTAGGGGCGATCCGAAAAGCTCTCGACGCCAACGGCTTCGCTCAGACACCGATCATGGCCTATGCGGCGAAGTACGCATCCGGGTTTTACGGGCCGTTTCGCGAGGCTGCGGAATCGACGCCGCAGTTCGGCGACCGCCGCTCCTATCAAATGGACCCGGCGAATTCCGACGAAGCGTTACGCGAAGTTGAAATGGATATTCGCGAAGGCGCCGACATTGTCATGGTCAAGCCGGCGATGGCCTACCTCGACATTATTTATCGAGTCAAGCAGAAGTTCGGCTATCCCGTGGCGGCTTATAACGTGAGCGGCGAGTACTCGATGATCAAAGCGGCCGGACAGAACGGCTGGATCGATGAACCGCGGATCATGATGGAAGTGCTATTGGCGATCCGCCGCGCCGGCGCCGACATGATCCTCACTTACTTCGCCAAAGACGCGGCGAAGCTGCTTCACAAAGGCCTTTAACAAACCCCGAATTGTGTAGGGGCAGGTTTCAAACCTGCCCTTACACCTGAGCCTCAGGCTGATTCGGCGTCCGAACCGCCGCAACGACGCTAAATGAGATTCCACAAATCTTTGATTTTTCTATTCACTGTGCGCTCGCATTCGGCTTCTCGTCCGTCAGTGTGAACTTGACCCTGAGACAAACGAAAGATCAGCACGCGAGCGTCTTTGGCCAGCCGCAACAGGAAAGTGTTCGAGTCCGAGTCGAACTCCACCGTAACAGCGACCGCGGGATCGACACGCTCCACTATCTGTTTTGCCCAGGACTGAAGTTCAGGGATTGCTGCGTCGCGGCGCTGCGCGCTCAACATGGTTTGGGTAGGACGAAACTCTACTTCTTTTTATAAAGCCCGTCGATGTAGCCGCTCTGATCGAGCTCCCGGATGAAGCTCATGTCGACGAACTGCTCGGGTTTGGCTGTCTTGGCTCTCGGGTCTCGCTCAGCTGCGTCTTCGAGAACCGTCTTAAGCCCTTCCAGGCTCGGATATTGTTTTTTTGGATAGAACGCTTCGGTCATTACGTTTTCGTAGCTTTTTTCCAAAATCTCGCGCTCCAGGCCACTACCCATATAGCGTGCGAGGGCCTTGATTGTGGCCTCCTTGTCGGTCCACATCTTGTGCACCGCTTCGACGTGTGACCGGACGTATCGGCGTACCGTATCGGTATGTTCTTTAATGTATTTGCGCGTGGTTGCAGCGCCCGTGTGTTGGAAAACGAGCCCCATTTGGGCGACATCGGCGATGACGGATAGGCCTTTCTTTTCCGCGATAAAACTGGAAGGCGGATTGATGACCGCAGCCGTCACTCTGCCCGTCAAAGCTGCGCTGAGCCGCTCGGGCCCACTGCCGACTTGTACGAGCGTCACATCCTTTCCCGGCGCCAAACCGACTCTTCTCAAAGCAAAGCGTGCGATAGTGTCTGTCGCAGAGCCGAAGCGGCTTATGGCTACCGTACCGCCTTTGAGCTGCTCGGCGGATTTGATGCCCGGCTTTCCCATGAGCACGTAATTTAGCGACGTGATCCCGGCTGCGACGAATACCGCGTCAGAACCCGCAAACGCACTGTTGACCAGGCCGGGTCCGGAGACTTGCGTAATTGGCACGTCGCCCGATACCAGCGCGAGAATCGCGGTGGTACCGCCGGTAAAGAATATCAATTGAACGTCGAGTCCATTCTTGGCAAATACCCCGGTTTCTTTGGCAACCCAGGCCGGCAATTGGTCGGCGCTGGCCGCGCTATAACCGACATTCAAACGGGTTGATTGACCCAAAGCGAACGGCTGGGACCATAACTGTAAGAGGAAAAACGCGAGCGCGACATGGGGTGTTTTAAACGGGAGCATCGACGCGCACCTCAAAATGTACATGACGAAATATTACAAGACGGTGACAACACAAACAAGAAAGCCCCGGCCACGGGGCCGGGGCTTTCCATTGCGATGCACTGGGCTCTTGCGCAGTTCCCTATTCAGCGTATTTTTCCGCGCGGAATTGTTTGTGACATGCGCCGCAAGCATCGCCCATTGCTTTAACTTTCACGGGCACCTCGGCATCATCCTTGGATTTCGCTGCCGCAGCGACCTCGCTCGCGGCCTTGCTAAGATTTTTTGCCGCCTTGGCGAAATCATCCGATTTTTCCCAAATCTCGGCTTTCGCCTTGGTCTTCCCGGTGGTGCTGCCCTTCGGGAAAAGGCCTGGGATTTTATCGGCTGTCCCCATGATATCTTTGGCCTTCGCTTCCACTGTGGCATAATCTTTAGATTCGACGGCCGCCTTGATCGCCTTCGCATCGGCGCTATTTCCTTTCATCGCGGCTTGCCTCTTCTCAATGACATCAGCCTGAGCGAAAACTTGGGCCGCAACCGCAAAAGTCATGAGACTGAATAATGCACCCCCGAAGAATTTTTTTACCATGTAGTCGTCATCTCCTTTCTGATTTTGCTCCGCTTGTTAACCGCCTCTATTAACTTTCTTTACCGCGTCCAATAGTTGCTCTGTGGAGAGTAGGTCTTTCTCGGTGTTAGTGGGCCGGATATCATAGTAGCGGATGATACCTTCCTTATCGATGATGACGTAGGAGCGCTTTGCGACCAGGCGAGCTTCATCAAAAACGCCATATGCCCTCATCACTTTGTGGATCACGGTCACATCGGTGCCGCCGTTGAGCAAGGGGTATTTGATCTTGGCAAAATCTGCGAAAGCCTGTTGAGCGAATCTCGAACTGGAGGCAATTCCTAGAACCTCCGTATTTTCCGCCTGGAATTTTGGATAATTGTCATCCGAACCGGATGCTTGTAAGCACTTCACTCACGTAGCGCTGAAATCGAAGTTGTAAAAGTTGATGAGTACGTTTTTGCCTTTGAGGCTGCTGAGTTTTACTTTGCCGCCTTTGGTACTATCGAGTTCAAAGTCCGG
>Ga0114129_10012043_pt1 | contig 12302 bp, 16 predicted proteins | sample RhiMetdeltSRZDD1_FD_80071 | JGI IMG/M metagenome (GOLD analysis project Ga0114129, IMG submission 80071) | Populus rhizosphere microbial communities from Tennessee, USA - Rhizosphere MetaG P. deltoides SRZDD1 (version 2) (version 2) | ecosystem: Host-associated > Plants > Roots > Rhizosphere >...
GGATCGGACGCCATCCGAGCCCGAGAGCGGAAACTTCCAGGTTGCTCTTTCCCAGTTTGCGCTTCTGCATTTTTCCTCCTAGAACCGATTAATTAATGGAAACGGGCGCATTCTTCTCGCGAGTTGATCGCCACTCGCCGGGTGATGTTCCCTCCCATTTGTGAAATGCGCGGATGAAGGAATTGGGATCTTCATACCCGAGCAGATACGCGGTTTCGTTCAATTCAAGCGACGATTGCAACAGATAGTGCTTTGCCAGTTCCCGGCGCGCTTCTTCTACCAGGCTGTGGAACGACATTCCCTCATCGAGAAGGCGACGTTGCAAAGTCCGCGGGCTGGTTCCCAATGCGCGCGCAACGTCTTCCAACCGCGGTCTGTGACCTGCCAGCAACTTTTTCAGGATTGTCTTGACCTGTGGTTTGAGCCCGTCATCTGCATGCTGTTGTCTCAGTTCTGCGTCCAGGTGCGGAGCGATAAGTTCAAGAAGTTCCGGATTGTGCGTCAAAAAAGGCTGATTCATGTCCTCCGTTCGAAAGATCAGCCCACGACAGCCTCTCGGATGAGTTTTTTCGGAGATGCCGGATATATAATGTCCATTATGGCGAAACGCACAGAGAAATCTGTAACGGTCAAACATACCGGCGTTGATCCATACGTCGCAACGCTTCTTGAAAAAATCAAGTCCGGCAAGCAGGAGTTAACGTTTCAGAAAGGTGAAAACGTTTTCTCTCAGGGAGATTCTGCCGATTCCATCTATTTCATTCAGACGGGAAGAATTAAGATCAGCGTCGTCTCAGCTGCAGGGAAGGAAGCGGTGCTGGCAATGCCGGGCCCTCACGATTTTTTTGGCGAAGGGTCGCTTGTCAATCAATCTCTCCGGGTAAGCACGGCAGAAACATTGGAACCATCGACTGTATTCCGTATCGAGAAGCAAGCGATGATTCGATCTCTTCACGAGCAGGCCGAGCTGTCCGAAAAATTTATGGCATCATTGTTAGCCCGTAACATCGACCTCGAAGAAGATCTGTGCGATCAGCTTTTCAATCACAGCGAGAAACGGCTGGCCCGAGTTCTTCTGAAGCTTGCACGGTTACGGGAACATGACGTGATGCCGGATGCCAGTGTCCCCATGCTGAGTCACGAGACGCTGGCCGAAATGGTGGGCACGACGCGGTCTCGCATCACGCACTTCATGAACAAGTTCAGAACAATGGGACTCATCGACTACAACGGAGAACTCACGGTAAGAACGGAATTGTTGACCGATCTGGTGCTGCACGATTGAAGCGGTTTCTCCGCCCGTTCCTCCAAATGGAATCCCGATCGTGAGAACGAAGTAGCGGTGCTGCAATTGCCAGCTCTGCGAATGCGTGGAATCGCGCGCAATCCGAAACCGTACTCTTTACGATTGTGCAATGGAGAAATTATGGCGGCTTCTGTCTCGGGGAAATGACATTGTCCGATTGCTTGGCTGGTGCCGGTTTTGGAAGATCAATTGTGAAGACGCAGCCCCTACCCGGAAGATTGTGTACGTGGAGTTCGCCTCCGTTCGCTTCCACACCCTGGCGGCTGATACCGAGACCTAGACCCAAGCCAGATCGATCGCCGCTTCTCTGCTCGAACAGCCGAAACAGATCCTCGGCATCCCCGGGTGGGAGTCCTCCGCATTCGTCCTCGACCTTGATCAAGACGCGATCAGCCGTCGAGGACGTTTTCAGCGAAACACGACCGTGAGACTTCGTGAACTTGAAAGCATTGTGTAACAGATTCGCCAACGCCCCTGCGAGGATCTGGCGGTCGACCTCAATAGCCAATCCCGATTCGACGTCAGGAACGATCAACTCAAGACCCCGCGCGCTGGCATCGATTACGGCGGATACCTCCGTCTCTTCGATGAATTCCGAAAGCAAGACTCGTTCACGATGCGGCGGAATATCAGCTGTCAGCCGAACATCAACGAGCAGTCGGACGCAAAGATTCTGCAACATTTTGAGGCTCCGCTCGAGGACGGCGCCAGTCGATCCAGCTATGCCGACGTTGCCGCGTTTTATAATGTTCATGGCGAGCATTGCAGTATTGATCAGGTTGCGAAATTCGTGTGCAAGAAAACCCAGGCGTGCATTCTGCGTTTGTTCACTCGCGTCAACGATGACCCGATCGCGTTCGCGTGCGAATTCAGATACTGCATCGGCGATGGCATTATCGAGGCATCGATTGAGCGTTTGAAATTCATTATTCGTGATTAGTTCAGTCCCTTCGATGGCTAATTCAGTAATGGCTTGGCACAGATCCCCGTAGTCGTGAACGACCTGATCCACGGTGAACCCCCTGAGCAACAGCTCATTGCCGTGAATGGTGGCCGTTTTTCCGATTCCGATGACAATATTGGGTTCAGGCGACTTCGAGGGGCCGGAAACGCTCTCGGCGTTCGAGCCAAGACTTTCTTGGCGCAGTGTTTCGGTGAGTTGAGTCAGGAATATCGGAATGCCATGCTCGAGTTCCTTTTCTGTTGCTCGAGGTGCGCGGCGTTTTGCGACCTTCATTCTGCAACGGGAGATGAGTTCTTCGCGGTTCGAGGTCAGGAATTCGTGCAACATTCAGAAAGCCTCAAATAGTATTTACCAAAGTTACAGAGAACTCTGATCGAACAATCAGGACGAGTTTTGTCCGCTGCCGTTAATCGCTACCGAAGTGCCGCGTTAGTTCAAAGAGAGCTGGCGAATCGCCGCCTACAACACCTGCATCAAAAAAGGTGCCGCAGGCTCTTCCTGGGAAAAGAATGCACATCGCCCCGACGTACGGCGTCAAAGTCATCGCCGGCCACATGCGACGTTGAGATGGCACGGTTCCTCACCCCAATAGCGTTCGGACAATATGCCGTTAACAAAGCTGATGTCTGTGCAAAATTGCACAGACATCCGGAAAGGACCTCAAACCCACGCGCTTACCGTTGAATTGAAAGGAAGCATCGAATTCACGGAGGCAAGCCCATCCGCCTTTTCCCGCGGTAGCGTGTGCTGCGAGTCTTCAACCGGATAAGACGGCTTGTCCGCGGAACTGTGCAAAGCAGTGTGTTTTTCAGCGGTTCTTCGTATCCCGTATTGTTTGCTTTCGGCGGGTAACAGATCCAACATGACTCTGGATGTGCGTTGCCCCGGACTTCTGCCCCTGCTGTTCGCCTCGCAAACCTAGCGCGGGCAGAAGTTGCCTTTTGCGACTCTCAAGCTCTTGGTCAGCGCGCTCTCGAAGCGCATCCATGTTGAACGTGCGTGTGCCCTTAGCCAACCTGTTAGTATCAACATCTTTCGAAGCCGGATGGGTGTTCTCCATTACTTTGAGGGTGGCCTCGAATCGGGCAAGCGTTTCCGCAAAGAGTTCAGTTTTTCGGCGCGTCGTGCGCTTACGAGAGTCTGAATGCTGCAGGCTGACGAGATTCGTGGTTTTCCGATGAAGCTTTCTGAGGCGATCAATTCTCGATTTCAAACCTGACCGCGGGAACGTCTCGACCACGGGCGAGAAACTGTTCTCGACTAATTCCCATTCCGACTGTGAACACAATTCGCGCGCTTCGCTTGGTTGAATCATGATAAGGCCTCCAATAAACAGGTAAGTGCATAGCTACAATTGTCGTCCCGCGGCAATCCAGTCGGCCTGCCCGTGACGAGGTTGCGTCTCCGGAGGTGGACGATTGGATCGTGCACTTGAGTATCGGTCGACAGCGTTACGAAGGCTGTGCGGAATTGCACACCTCGTCATCCTCGTACGAAGTGAAGCCGAACTCCGCAGAGCGAACTGCGCCTACACCTGTGGACGTCCTGTGCAATTGTGCGCAGCGTTATTCTGTCTTTTTGGGGCACTCTAGACTCATCGAAGTGTGAAACACGTGGAGTACCCATATGCGAACAAGGAATGCAAAAGCTCTCAAACCCGACGATACGCATCTCACGTCCGAGAGTTTGCTGGCGAGAATCGTCAAAGGCAAGACTCTGTTGAAACGTCGAAAGGACGCGAAACTCTTCTCGCAAGGAGACAAGGCGGACGCTATCTATTTTATCCAGACAGGCAAAGTCCAGCTCACTGTCGCCTCGCCTCAAGGCAAGAAGGCGGTACTCGGATTGATGGGTCCGCGTGACTTTGTGGGTGAAGAATGCCTCGTCGGAGATTCTTGCCGGACGAGCACGGCAAGAACATTGGAGCAGTCACAAGTATTCCGAATCGAGAAGCGTGCAATGCTTCAGGCTATACGTCTTCAGCCCGAGTTCTCTGAAGAGTTCGTGACCTCACTGTTGGCCCGGAACGTCAACATGGAAGAAGATCTCTGCGATCAGCTTTTCAATCACAGCGAGCTGCGGCTGGCCTGTGCCCTTCTGAAACTCTCCCGTGCAGGTCAACACACCAGGCTTCGGAACGTGAAGGTTCCCCGTGTCAGTCATATCAAGCTGGCCAAGATCGTGGGAACGACTCCGTCGAAGATCCTGTTTTTCATGCATAAGTTGAGGAAACTCGGGCTGATCGACTACAGCGGCGACGGAGACATCAAAGTAATGTCCGAACTGTTGACCGACATGGTCATTGCATGAATGACGCCGTCGGTTTCAAGACTGGAGCGCTCTTGGCGAAAGGAGCCCATCAAGATTCTCGGTGCCCAGGACGCCGCGGTGTGCGGACCACCGGAACACTTTTCGATATTGCATCGGGCCAGCCTCTCGCGGAACCGTGGAATCGCGATCCTCGCCGATATGTGGCCCGTAGTCGCTAAGGAGCATCTCGAGGAGTTAAAGAGCGCGATCGTCTGCGTTGTGAACTGACGTTGACGCGGGAAGGTCGGTTGAGCGTTCCAGCATGGATACGAGTTGCCCTTTGCCTGCCTTGATGGTTTTGTACCGGCTGTCTTTCATGAGCATCTGCCGCACTTGATCGCGCAGTTCCTGCCAATCGTGAATGAAATAGCCGGCCCCTTCGTGCGCCATCACTTCGGTGCGTTTGTCTTCAAGAATTGCAATCATCGCTTGAGTGCCGAGTCGATCCTGGCCGGACTGCTTGGCAGCCGCCGCTTCGAGCGCCATCTTTACTCGATCAAACTCGGCACCGACCTGTGTCTTAATTTGTTTTGCCCATTCGATCTGATTGACGGTGCCGGTCATTGTCTTTTCCGACGTCTCGTTCAGGGATCCGCCCTCTGCTTCCCACTCTGAAATTCTTTCCTGCATACATTACCTCTAGAGAAAACGAACGCACCCGGCTTAATCAGGCCGCTGCGAATTGAGCGGTTCCGAGTTGATCCAACAAATCCACGAGGTTCGCGGAAACGTGGTCTTCGGCGATGCGGTCCCCGGAAATCCGAAGCAGATGCGTTTCAGTGAACTCGATTTTTCGACCGGTGGGAGTTATTCCCAACAGCTTTCCGGTGTGAGTTCCACTCCAAGTCCATCGAACGGCCACCCTCATTCCATCGTCAATTAACTCATCGATGTCGCACTGGAAGTTGGAGAACGCCGATCTAAACTGTTTCATCCAGTCCTCGAATTTCTCTCTTCCACGGATCGGATAACGATTGTAAGGAACGTACGCGACAAAATCTTCAGCCAGCACTGCTCCATCTGGTGAGGAGCCGTTAACGCCAGCGAAGATTCCGACGAAGCTTCTGGCCAGCACGTCTGCACTCTTCACCAGTTCGGTCGCTCCCGCAGGATTCATAAGCCTCAGGGCTATGTTTGAGCCCTTCGGGTGTGATTGCCCGAGTTCCATCATCAGCATCGCAACAGGCTCAATGTACCGTGCATTTTCCAGCGGGCCCGCGTCTACGGGTTGAAGGCCGGCATCTCGGATGAGTTCGGCTGCGATGCGCTTCGCATCGTGGTCGTCACCGCAATAGAAGACGCTCGGCGTCTTGTTGCCGAACAGATGGGCTCTGGAATTAAGAATGGTCGCAAATATCGTATTAAATGCTTCAACGACTACGGCGTCCGGAGCGAACCTGGAGATTTCCTCCGCAGCAGAAGTCGTAAGGCCCACCTCCAGGCCTCTGGGCCCGAATGGATTCACGCAGCTGATGAGCGTTTTCCCATTCAACGGCCCAGCGGCGGAGAGTGCATCCTTGACTTCCTCCCAGGGAACGGCGAAAAGCAGAACATCTGCAAAACGAACTGCATCGCTTGGCGTGCCCGATCGAGCCTGAGAGCCAATCGCCAGCACCAGATTTTGCAGCTTCTCCGGTCTTCGGGAATAGCTGAACATCAGGTGGTGCCCGTGCTTGGCCCAGAGACGTCCCAAGCCTGCTCCCATTCTCCCAGAACCGATGATCCCTATATTCATATAACTATCGTGTCAGAAATGCTGGGGAGTAGCTGTGCTGTTGTGCACAGAGTGTTGCTGTAAGCAATTCGCTTCGATCCTACCAGCTGTGCCGGAAGTGCCGCACAAGGGCGGTGCGATTGTGCACAGCTATCCTCCGGCATTTCCGCACACACTACTAGAGCGTGAACTAGGCCCGGTTGGGCTCGGCTCCTTTAAACACGAAATGAGCGGCTGCGAAATCTGGAGCGGCACTTAGCGCGGTCGCAAATCGTTCAACTCTCTCACATCGTCTCTGTGCACTCTTGAACAGCCGTTCTACTGACGAAGCCACATCCTGAAGTTTAATAGCGGCAGCACGGAATCCGATCGTAGCTACGCTAGGAATGGAGAACAATGACAAGACAGGTACTTCCCGAACTACAGACATTTGCAAGGCCTCAACCACTTCCGACGGAAGTTCGGCAACTGGATGAGGGCCTGTGGCAGGCCTGGATAGAAAAGAATGAGCGCCTGGACAAAATAAGGTTTGCAAGGCGTGTGAAGGTAATAGCAATCCTCGTTCTCATATTGGGCGTGGTCGCCTTGGTGCGATTTGTCGGATAGCTTGAGACCGAGTCCCCTCGTCGCGAGCATTGCCGTCGCTAGCATTCCGCGACTCTCGCGAGATCAGGAGCACCAACGGCATCACGCACTTCATGAAGACTTCAGGCAAAGGGATTGGCACGTCAACAACCGCGGAGATCCGGCATCAATAGATCCTGCCCAGAAGTTTTGTTTCAACTGTTGATTCACACTCTGAGTTGCCGATACTGCGATTCAATTAGACAACATTCCTCAATTACTTCAGCCGAAAGCATCGCGCGCTTGTCAATCGCCCCTGTCCTTGAGGAGTTTGGCGAGGACAGCCACGACGGACTGCGAATCGAATGGTTTCGCGATAAATGCATTAAATCCTGCAGCTAGCGCTCTCGATTCGTCGTCTGGAGAGGCGAAGCTGGTCATCGCGGCGACAGGCGTGAACCCTCGATATTCCGAATCCGTCTGTCGAATTGCCTTGATCAACGCATACCCATCCGATTTCCCCAATCGGATGTCGGCGATTACGGCATGAGGTGGCCGTTGGCGATACGTCTCGAATGCGCTATCCACCGAGTCCGCCAGGATCACGCTGCCGCCAGCCTCCTCGAGTGCCGAACGTACTGCTTCGCATATGTCTGCATCGTCGTCCACGACCAAGATCGTTTTATTCTCTAATGAAGTATTCATTTAAACCTCTCAGGCATGGCAATACTCGATGCTTTTTATAGCAACACCGCCATGACCCTTTTTATAAAAGTATATTCCAGCATTGAAGTCCGCCTAAGGTTCTACAGGAGCTGACCTGGTTTAATGCGTAGTTAATCGAGGCTGCTGCCGCTTTGCTGCGAAGGATTGCGCCCGAGCTAAGAAGGAGAACAGTGCAAAAGTGTACAGCTATCACTTGTCACTTAGCGCGAGACTACTATTTGGCTTGAACTATAGAGGCGGCTTGGGCCAGCGCTCCTTGAAGTAAGAATGGAGGCCCAAGTCATGCTATGCACAAGATTCCTTTCTGCGCGTCGTGGCTCTCGCTTTGAGCTTGTACGCGCGGATGTTTCTAACTCAAGCCCATACCGGCTCCGCCTAACAATCCGATGGAGTCGCTCCGGTCGATAGCGCCGCAATCTTAGCAAATGCAGGGCGATGGAATTTGCCAGCCGCCCCGGATCATCCGAACTAAGTCGGGGTCTGTCCGCTTCCAGGCCTTAGCGAACATGAGGTGTTTTCAAATGTTTAATCGAAATATGTCAAACCGCTGCAGTCGAGTTTTGCGGTTTTCACTCAGTACGATTGTGCTTTGCATGATGTTTTCAGCTATGACGTCAGCGCAAACATGGAATAAGAGAACCTCGGTGACATTCAGCGGACCGGTAGAGATTCCGGGAGCTGACGCTCAGGTGTTGCCGGCCGGAACCTACGTCTTTAGGTTGCTGGATTCCCAATCGGACCGGCGTATCGTCCAGATTTTTAATAAGGATGAATCCCACCTGTATGCGACGATCCTGGCCATCCCGAACTACCGCTTGCGGCCGACTGACCAGACTGTGATGACCTTTGCAGAAAGAGCGGCCGGCGAGCCTCAAGCCATCAGAGCTTGGTTTTATCCTGGTGATAATTCGGGCCAGGAATTCGTATACCCAAAGAAGAGGGCTGTGGAACTGGCGAAGATAACAAATCAGCCCGTCCTCTATATACCGGACGAAGTGGCGCCGAATATTGTTGCTCCTGTGAAAGCGGGAACTGAGCCGGCGGTAATTGCGTTGAAGGAAGTACCTCTCAGAGCGGTTGAACCTACTGGAAAAGACGTCGCAATTACAGAGGTCATCGTACCGCCGCCTGTCCAGACGGCAGCGCTGGCAAAGACCGCCGGCGGCTTGCCCCTGTTGGCGTTGGCCGGTGTTTTCTGCCTGAGTCTTGCGATCTCGATTCGATCGTTGTGCGCGCGCTAATACTGGCTGCGCTCATTTATCTGTTTGTCGGCCCCTCATCAGGGGCCGGCCCGGGCTCATTTCAATTGTCACAAAAGACGGTGGGAGCGGAGTCACAATACAAGCTCGCCGTCGACGTCGACCTCGTGATTTTTAACGTGACAGTCACTGACTCCAGGGGCCGGCATGTGTCGTTGTTGAAACAGAGCGATTTTCATATCTACGAAGAGAATCGTTTGCAGGACATCACGCTTTTCGAAGCCGAAGACGTCCCTGCCAGTGTTGGGCTCGTCATCGACAACAGCGGTAGCATGCACAATAAGCGCGCGGATGTCGCCAAGGCCGCACTCGCATTCGCGGCTTCGAGCAATCCTGAAGACGAAATGTTTGTGGTCAATTTCAACGAAAAGGTCTATCAGGGTCTACCACCGGAGATCCAATTCACGAACGACCTCGACCAAATTCGTTCAGCGTTACTTCGTACTGCGGCCGTCGGGTTGACAGCGCTGTACGATGCGCTCGCTCAGGGAATCGATCACCTGAGTGCTGGGACGCGGGACCGGAAGGCGCTCGTTGTGTTGAGTGATGGCGGCGACAACGCGAGCCACCGCACGCTTGAAGAGGTAGTTCGAGTTGCACAACGATCGAGCGCAACAATCTATACCATCGGTCTGTATGACGAAACTAATCGTGACAGAAACCCGGCGGTACTGCGAATGATTGCGACGTTGAGCGGCGGGCGCGCGTACTTTCCAGACTCGGTTAGTGATCTGGAGCAAGTCTGGCGCGACATTGCCGGAGCGATTCGTAGCCAGTACACGATCGGATACCGCTCAAGCAATCCAACCCGTGATGGCATGTTTCGAAATGTGAAGATCACTGTGAGCCGCGGCGGCCGAACTCTGCGGGTTACTACTCGCCCCGGCTACGTTGGTCCGCCGGACAAATAGATTACGTGATGCTGCGCACCGGACTTGCATTCGAAGCCGTTCATGTGCGAGGTGAAGCTTGTATTCTTCAGTATGGCACTTTGTTCAGAGACTGTTTTTGTGGCTTGGTTTAGCCTTATTGATTTGCGCGGGCGGCACGGCCGCGTATTCCGGCATCTATCAGCAGTACCAATCGTGGAAGTTCGAACGCGTGAGCGCGAAAGCGAGAAACTTCCCGCAGCACGCTGCCGCTCCCAAACTGAGTGAAGCGCCCTTCCTCGACGAGCCGGCACGTCTTCGTGAAGGTGACGTTGTCGGTAAACTTGATATTCCTCGGCTCGGTATTTCGGTGATGATTCTCCAAGGCACTGAGACCGATACCTTGATCCTCGGAGCGGGGCATGTACCGGGAACTCCGCTGCCGGGTTCCGACGGCAATGTCGCGATCGCAGCGCACCGGGATACGTTTTTCCGCAGACTCAAGGCGATACTGGTGGACGACCGCATTCAATTTGCGACTGTACACGGGACGTACGAGTACGTGGTTGATTCAACGGAGATTGTCGACCCGGAAGATACACGGGTTATGGAGTCGCGAGGCCGTTCAGAACTGACGCTCATAACCTGCTATCCCTTTTACTTCGTCGGAACTGCGCCAAAACGCTTCGTCGTGCATGCCAGGCCGATCACATCAGTGCCTACGAACCAAGGCGATGTTGTTCCTAATGAATCGTGGTTTTCTGATTTAGGTTCCTTGCCGCCAGCCATCAAACTTGCCTGAAGGAGAACGGGTGCTCGGGATCCGTAAGCACGGTCTTCGAGATGCGATATCGACCCGCGGAACATGTGGTTCGTCAGACGGTACGCTGGAACGCCCGGTCCGAGCATCGCCACTTCATGATGAGCATCTCTCTTTCCTCCGAGAAGAAGCTGGCGCCATCCGTGACGACGAATCCGAAGTCACGGGTGTTCGCGCGGTCAATCGACGGATAATAGACCTCATTGATAATCCCGTGTGAGGCCGTAAACCAGACGCGGCTCTGCGCGTTGATTGCGGTGCCAATGCCACTCTTGTCGCTGGAAGTCCATCGAGGGGGAATACCGGGATGGCCCGGAGCAGAATCATTCATCACGAGTATCATAAAGGAACATGACGGCGTTACTTTCAGATGCGTTTGTCTTCTTCGGAGCTACTGGAGATCTGGCGTACAAACAAATCTTTCCTGCGCTGCAGGCAATGGTCCAGCATGGCCACCTGGATATGCCGATCATCGGAGTCGCGAAGTCGGGCTGGACCCTGGATCAATTGAAGGAGCGGGCGCGCGACAGTATCAAGGAGCACGGCAGATTCGAGGTCGATGCTTTCGCTAAACTAGCTGCGCGGCTTCAGTACATCGATAGCGATTACAACGATCAAGCCACGTACGAACGCCTGCGTCAGACGCTCGCAAACGCGCAACGGCCGCTGCATTATCTCGCTATCCCCCCGAGCATGTTCGCAACGGTTGCAGAAGGTCTTGCCAAATCCGGATCCACGAAAGATGCCCGGATTATTGTGGAAAAACCTTTCGGCCGTGACCTCGCTTCGGCCCAGGCGCTGAACCGCACGATCCATCAGTTCTTTCCTGAGCCGGCGGTTTGCCGAATCGATCATTTCCTCGGAAAGGAGCCAGTCCAGAATCTGCTCTACTTCCGTTTTGCGAATTCCTTTCTCGAACCGATCTGGAACCGCAACTACGTCGCGAGCGTGCAAATCACCCTGGCAGAGAATTTTGGCGTCGAAGGCCGAGGGCGGTTTTATGAAGAGGTCGGAGCAATTCGCGACGTCGTGCAAAACCATCTGCTGCAGGTGCTGGTGCTGCTCGCTATGGACCCGCCGGTCAGCAGCGATTCTGAAACCATGCGCGACGAAAAAGTCCGCCTCTTAAAAGCCATCAAGACGCTGACACCAGCAGATGTGGTTCGTGGTCAGTTCCGCGGCTATCGCGAAGAAGAGGGTGTTGCGCGGGACTCACATGTTGAGACGTTCGCTGCGGTACGGCTTCATATCGAAACCTGGCGCTGGTCGGGTGTTCCTTTTTACATCCGCGCGGGTAAACGGCTGCCCGTCACCGCTACGGAGGTCATGGTCGAACTCAAGCGGCCGCCGCAAACGGTGTTTCACGACGCTACGCCTGGACCCTCAAACTATTTCTGCTTCCGACTCAGCCCGGATGTTTTCATTTCGGCAGGAGCACACGTTAAAACGCCCGGAGACGAAATGGTCGGCGAAGAGGTAGAACTTATTTCGCGGCAGCATCCCGGCGACGAGATGACGCCTTATGAACGCCTCCTTGGAGACGCGATCCGTGGAGATGCCGCGCTCTTTGCGCGCTATGACAGCGTTGAGGAGGCCTGGCGCGTGGTTGACCCCGTCCTCGGAAACGCCGCACCGTTGGTGCAATACGATCCCGGTACCTGGGGACCCCCGGAAGCGGACCGGTTCATTGCGGACGCGGGCGGCTGGCATAACCCGGAGGAACATACGGCATGACGTTACAAGACGTCGTATTTCTCTTCGACGTGGATA
>Ga0114129_10012044_pt1 | contig 12301 bp, 12 predicted proteins | sample RhiMetdeltSRZDD1_FD_80071 | JGI IMG/M metagenome (GOLD analysis project Ga0114129, IMG submission 80071) | Populus rhizosphere microbial communities from Tennessee, USA - Rhizosphere MetaG P. deltoides SRZDD1 (version 2) (version 2) | ecosystem: Host-associated > Plants > Roots > Rhizosphere >...
CCAACGAGCGGGAGTGGTTGCGCGCGTTCATTCAGCGCTGGAACGCCGCCTGCGACCGGGAAAGGGCGAGCGCGGTCGCTGCCCCGTGCCACAAGAAACCGCGAATGCAAATAAAGATGCCGTTGTGAAATGTGGGTTATCAGAGGCTTTATGAAATCCTCGTCAGTAATCAAACGCTTACGAAAATACCGTCCAACGGAAATACAACCCGTGCACGTCGTAGGTGGCGGCCTCGCCGGATCTGAAGCGGCCTGGCAGCTTGCGCAAGCCGGCGTGCCGGTCGTGCTCCACGAAATGCGGCCGTTGCGCGCGACACCGGTGCACAAGACCGACGGCTTCGCGGAACTGGTCTGCTCGAATTCATTCCGCTCCGACGACAGCGAGCACAACGCCGTAGGCCTTTTGCATGAGGAAATGCGCCGGCTCGGTTCGCTGATCATGTGCGCTGCCGACGCAAACCAGGTACCGGCGGGTGGTGCACTGGCCGTGGACCGCGACGGCTTTTCCGGGACTGTGTCGACTGCGCTCGCCAAGCATCCACGCATAAGAGTTGAACGCGGCGAAGTCTCCTGTCCCCCCGCCGATTGGGACAACGTCATCATTGCCACCGGCCCACTCACCTCGCCCGATCTCGCGAGCGCGATCGGCAATCTGACCGGAGAAACACAACTCGCCTTTTTCGATGCTATTGCGCCGATCGTCTACCGCGACAGCATTGACATGAGCAAGGCCTGGTTCCAGTCCCGATACGAAAAATCCGGCCCCGGCGGCTCCGGCGCCGACTACATCAATTGCCCGCTGTCGTGCGAACAATATGAAGCTTTCGTTGCCGCATTATTGGCCGGCGACAAGACAAACTTCCATGAGTGGGAAACAAACACGCCTTATTTCGATGGCTGTCTGCCAATTGAGGTGATGGCCGAGCGCGGACCCGAAACGCTGCGGCATGGACCGATGAAGCCATTCGGTCTTACCAATCCGCACGATTCGCACAACAAGCCATATGCAGTTGCTCAGCTCCGCCAGGACAACAGGCTCGGCACGCTGTTCAACATGGTTGGCTTCCAGACCAAGCTTAAGCACGGCGAGCAGGTGCGGATCTTCCGCACAATTTCCGGCCTGGAGCAGGCGGAATTTGCCCGTCTGGGCGGGCTTCACCGCAACACATTTCTGAATTCGCCCAAGTTGCTCGATCAGACATTGCGGCTGAGAGCTAATAGCGGCTGGCGTTTCGCCGGCCAGATCACCGGCTGCGAGGGATACGTGGAATCTGCCGCCGTTGGCCTGCTCGCCGGTCGCTTTGCCGCCGCCGAGCATCACAGGCAAGGCATCGCACTGCCGCCCGCCACGACCGCGCATGGCGCCCTGCTTGCGCACATTACCGGCGGTCATATCGATGCCATCGATGCCGGCCCTTCTACGTTCCAGCCGATGAATGTGAACTTCGGCCTGTTTCCCCCACTGCACGAGGCCCCTGCATTCGATCGACACAGCAAGCTGGGCAGGACAACCGCGAAGGCCCAGGCGCGCAAAAAGTCGCTGACCTCGCGCGCGCTCGCCGATCTCGGGCGCTGGATGGCTGGAGAGCTGCCTGCAGCAGCAGCCGCCGAATAGCCACTCACGCGCCAATTCGCCGGAAAGATTTTGCCGCTCGCCAGATGCGCCACTGGCTTCGCCACGCCGGCATATGCGGAGGGCGGAACGGATCGTAGTCGAGCCGTTCCATGTCCAGCAACCACTGCCGCAGCGGCGCCAAAGCCAAAAAGGCAGGCCGCGCGATCACGGGAACACCCTCACCTGCCGCACCGACTACTGCAAGACTACGACGCGACCGCAAGCGCAACTCGGCCAAGACGGCACGCAGCTCCGGTGTGACGCGCATTGCAAAGACGTCTTCCGCGTCGGCTTGATGCTGCCGAAGGAGCTCAAGCGGAATATAGAGCTGTCGACGTGCCGCATGACGCGGCAGAAGCCTCAGGATGCTTGCAATCGTTTGAGCCTCGCCGGCTGCCGCGAAGAACTCGGTGATCGTCGGATCGTTCTTGCCGGCGAGTATTGCGGCGGACAATTCGAAAATTGCGCCCGCAGTGCGCGATGCATAGGAGCGGAGCGCGTCCAGATCGGACATAGGCTTGTCGTAGAGATCGAACCGATGCGCCTCGAGCAGATCCACGAGCCGCTCGCTCGATGGGCCTTGTTGGGCCAATCCCTCCGTCACGGCGGCGGCAACCGGATTTCCCTCTGCCTCGCTGGCGCGCTCCCCCAGAAGTATTTCGCGCCACCATTGCAAACGAATCTCGCCGGGCATGGGCTCGCGAGCCAGATCGCGCACGCGCGAAATCTCGGCGTCGAAGGCATATAAGGCAAAGAGCGCGTCCCGTTTCTCTGCCGGCGCGAATAACGTCGTCAGATAGCGGTCGCGATTGGACTCGCGTACGAGTGCCGCGCAATATTCGAAATGATCTTCCATCCGAGCACTAACGCGCCACTAGTCGACTGCGATCAAGCCCGCGCCTACGCGACGATTTTCTGCCAGCAGAATGTTGTAGGTTCGCACGGCTGCGCCTGTTGTCATGCTGTCGACAGAGAGCGTGCGTTCATGAAATTTCTTTCGCATGTCTTCCGGCAATATCCATGGATCCCGCCCGACCCCTAATAGGAAAAAATCAAGATCGGCCGCCCGCTCAAAAGCAGCTGAGAGCGCCGCTTCCGTGAGATCGGTCACATCGTGCACCGGCCAGACCCAGATTCCGTCCGGAAAGCAAAGCAGCGAGCCGCGGTGCGACATCCCGGCGAAGCGAAATCCCCCGTCACCGTAGGTGTCTATCGGCGCGGGGCGCGGCAGATGCGGGGCATCGGCGCGGCCGCCGAGTGCCATCTATTTCTTCCGCTCTGGGGCGGTGAGTGCGTCGCGGCCGGTACCGACACCAAGATAGATCAGGATCGGCGACGCGATGAACACGGACGTATAGGTGCCGACCAAGACGACGCCGAACATCATCGTGGCGGTAAAGCTGTGAATTGCCTGCCCTCCGAACAGCAACAAAGCCAATAGCGCGAGGGACACAGTGACGTGGGTGATCACCGACCGCGAGAGCGTCTGATTGACCGAAGCGTTGAGCAAATCGGGCATCGGCATCTTGCGATATCGGCGAAGCATTTCCCGAATGCGGTCGTAAATGACCACGGTGTCATTCAGCGAATAGCCCAGAATCGTCAGCAACGCCGCGATGCTGGTGAGGTCGAAGTCCACCTGCGTTATCGACATGAACCCGATGGTCAGAACGATGTCGTGGACATTTGCGATCATCGCACCGAGCGCAAACTGCCATTCGAACCGAAACCACAGATAAATCAGGATCGCGAAGATCGCGAGCATCAGCCCGACCACCCCATACGAGAGCAATTCGCCCGATACGCGTGGACCCACCACTTCCACGCGCCGGTATTCGACCTCATTGCCGAGCGCCCCGCGCACCTTGGCGACGGCCTGTTGCTGGGCCACCTCTCCGCCCGGTTGCTCGGCGATGCGGATGAGCACATCGTTCGGCGCGCCGAATTGCTGCAATTGCACTTCGCCGAGCCCCAGCGCGCTGAGCGCCGCTCGCATTTTTGCCAGATCCGCGGGGCCCGTTTTCGACTGCACCTCGATCAGGGTGCCGCCCTTGAAGTCGATGCCGAAATTCAGGCCATGGAAGAAATAAAGCGAAATCGCAAGGATCGAGAGCAGCGCCGACATGGGAAAGCTGATGCGCCGGAAGCGCATGAAGTCGAACTTGGTGTCATCGGGGACGATGCGGAGCAGGCGCACGGCACAGTTCCTCAGATGGGCACGCGTTGCGGGCGCCGCCAGCGCACCCAGTAGGCAACGATCAGCCGTGTCAGCGTGAATGCGGTGAAAACGGTTGTGAGAATGCCGATTCCCAGCGTGACGGCAAAGCCTCGCACAGGCCCGGTGCCAATGTAGAACAGCACGGCGGCCGCAATGAAGGTCGTGATGTTCGAATCGAGGATCGTGGCGAGTGCCCGGCTGAAGCCCGCATCGATCGCATTGATCGGCGTTCGTCCGGCGCGCACTTCTTCCCGGATGCGCTCATAAATCAGCACGTTGGAGTCGACGGCTATGCCGACCGTCAGCACGATGCCTGCGATGCCCGGTAGAGTTAGGGTCGCATTAAGCATCGACAATATGCCGAAGATCATCGCTACGTTGATTGCCACCGCAATGTTCGCGAACAGCCCGAACAGACCGTAGGTGACGAGCATGAAGGCGATCACCATTGCCGCGCCCACGTAGGATGAGAGCTTGCCCTTGGCGATCGAGTCCTGGCCAAGGCCAGGGCCGACGGTGCGCTCCTCGATGATGGTCAGCGGCGCCGGCAAGGCGCCCGCGCGGAGGAGGATCGCGAGATCGTTGGCGCTCTCGACCGTGAAACTGCCTGAAATCTGTCCCGAGCCGCCGAGAATAGGCTCTCGAATGACCGGCGCCGATATGACCTGATTGTCGAGAATAATGGCGAACGGTTTGCCTACATTCTCCTGCGTAACCTGGGCGAACTTGCGCGCACCCGACGTGTTGAAGCGGAACGAGACAATCGGCTCGCTGGTGCGCTGATCGAAACCGGGCTGGGCGTCGGTGAGATCCGCACCCGATACCAGGATTCGCTTCTCGACGAGATAGGGGGTTCTTGGCTGGGTCGAGCTGTAAAGAATCTCATCGTCAGGCGGTATGCGGCCTTGCGCCGCCTGTTCGGGAGGGATCGAAACGTCGACCATGCGGAAATCGAGCTTGGCGGTCTTGCCGAGTAGCTCTTTCAATCGGGTCGGGTCCTGCAGCCCGGGCACCTGCACAAGTATCCGATCGATTCCCTGCCGCTGGATCAGCGGTTCGACGGTGCCGAGCTCGTTCACCCGGCGCTCGATGATCTGTATCGACTGCTCGACCGACTGGCGTATACGCTCGGTAATGGCAGGCTCGGTGAGCGTCAGCCGTACTAGACCATCGGCCTCCGTGGTTATGTCGAGGCTGCGCTGGCCGCTGCTGGCGCCGAGAATACCGCCAATCGGCTGCGACAGCTCGCGCAATTTTTCCAGCGCCTGGTCGAAATTGCTCCCCTCACGAATGCGCACTTCGACGCTGTTGCCGCGCACCACAAGGCCCGTATAACCCACGCGTGCGTCGCGCAGAACCCGACGCACATCGTCGCGCAGCGACTCGAGCTTCTCCTTGCGAACGGCATTGCTGTCCACTTCGAGCAGAATGTGAGACCCGCCCTGCAGATCGAGACCCAGGACCACGTGCCGCTGCGCCCACTTGGGCCAGCTCTGCACCATTTTGTCGGGGAGGAAATTGGGCACAGCGAACAGGCAGACGATGAGCGCCGTCAGCATGATCGCCGCCGCTTTCCACCGCGTAAAATAAAGCATGACGTTCCGATTGCGGCTAAAAAGGCCGCCAGCGTTCAGCTGGCTGTGGCCTCTTCCTTGACAGGTTCACCCTTGGCGCGAACGTCGGCCACCATCTGCCGCATCTGGCGGATGCGCACGTCGTCCGCGATTTCGATTTCGATCTGGTCGTCGTCAATCACCTTGGTGACCTTGCCGATAAGGCCGCCGTTGGTGACGACGGTGTCGCCCCGCCGCACATTCTTCACCATTTCCTGGTGCTGCTTCACCCGCTTCTGCTGCGGGCGCAGGATAAGAAAATACATGATCACGAAAATCAGTGCGAACGGCAACAGCGACATCAGCATGCCGCTGTCCCCGCCCGCACCAATCCCTTGCGCAAACGCAGGCGTTATGAACATCGCAACCCTTTTCCCTGGTGATTTCCCGACCGCCTAGGCAGCGCTTGAATTTCGCGCGGACTATAGCGGCCGCCCATCCAATTGCAACGCCGCCTAACCCGCTAAAAGCCTCTATTTTCGACTATTTCCCTGCAAGCCCGCTTGCAGCGGCAACGTGGCCCCGCTAAGAGCAGCGCGACAGCGATGGCCAAATCGAAATCCAAATCGTCGCGGGGCTCCATGCGAAAACCAAGAGCCGGCAGCCGCCCGGAGGGGCAGGCGGATGCGTTCGACCGCATTGCAACCGCGCTCGAGAGGCTCGCGCCGCAACGGTCAGTCCTGCCCGATCTCAGCGCCGCGGACGCCTTCGTCTGGTATCCGGACGGGCGGCTGTCGCCGGTTTCGCGCGTCAACCGCGTCGAGATGTCGCTGCTCAAGGGGATCGATCGGGTTCGCGATGTGCTGGTCGAGAACACCGAGCGCTTCGCCAAGGGGCTTCCTGCCAACAACGCGCTTTTGTGGGGCGCCCGGGGCATGGGCAAGTCATCGCTGGTCAAGGCGGCGCATGCAGGCGTGAATGCAGCCTTCGCACGCAAGACAAGCAACGGGCCCTTGAAGCTGATTGAGATCCATCGCGAGGACATCGACAGCCTCCCCGCATTGATGGCCCTCACGCGCGGCTCCGAGCACCGCTTTATCGTGTTTTGCGACGACCTGTCGTTTGATGCAGAAGATACCACCTACAAATCGCTCAAAGCGGTGCTCGAAGGCGGGATCGAAGGCCGCCCCGACAACGTGATCTTTTATGCAACCTCGAACCGACGCCACCTGATGTCACGCGACATGATGGAGAACGAACGCTCAACGGCCATCAATCCGGGCGAGACGGTGGAGGAAAAGGTGTCGCTGTCGGATCGGTTCGGTCTTTGGCTCGGTTTCCATCGCTGCAGCCAGGACGAATATTTGGCGATGGTCGACGGTTACGTCGCGCACTACAAGATTCCGGCCCGCGACGAATCACTGAATCGCGAGGCGCTGGAATGGTCGACAACGCGCGGATCGCGATCGGGTCGCGTGGCCTGGCAATTTGTGCAGGATCTCGCCGGACGCCTTGGCGTGGCCCTAAAGGCCTGATGTTCAGACCCTCTTTTTTCCGCAAGTTTGCGGGAGGGGTCTCGCTATACGCCGCCGAGATATTGCGTCGGATCAACCGGCGTCGATCCTTTTCGGATTTCGAAGTGTAGCTGCGGCGATGTCACATTGCCCGTCTGGCCCGCGTGCGCGATCACCTGCCCGCGCTTGATGGTGTCGCCACGCTTGACCATGATTTCGCTCGCGTGAGCATAGGCTGAGACAAAGCCGTTGGCGTGGCGGATCAGCACCAGGTTGCCATAACCCTTGAGTTCATTGCCGGCGTAAGCGACCACGCCATCATCGGCGGCTTTGATCGGCGTGCCTTCCGGAACCGCCAGGTTGACGCCGTCGTTTTGCGTGCCGTTCGGCTTGCTGCCGAAGCCGGCAATCACGCGACCGCGAACCGGCCAACGGAACGACGGCATGGCGCCGTTCGGCTCCGCCGTCTTGACCGCGGCGTCGGGCTTTTGCGGCTGGTCTTCTTTGGCGACGTTCGCGGTGTGCACCGCAGCCAGGCTGGCAACTTTTTGCAGTGGCGCGGGCCGCTCTTGCGCAGCCTGTGGTGCGGAAGCGGGATATGCGGATGCAACGTCATTCCCACCGTACGGAATGGTCAGGCGGTCGCCGACGCTGAGCCTGCTCGAGGTTTGAAGATGGTTCGCCCGCGCGAGCGCAGTGAGCGACACGCCGGTGCGGCGCGAGATGCTCATCAGCGTTTCGCTGGACTTCACGACGTGGACCTTGCCGCCCACAACCGGCGATGAAGCCCGCGAAGCGGTCTGTGTCCCGTTCGTCACGTGTCGCGGGATGACCAGCCGCTGGCCGGGCCTGATCTGCGCAGCATCGCGAATGCCATTGGTCTGCAGGATCGCCGATGCGGGCACGCCATGCCTGCGGGCTATGCTATCGACGGTTTCACCGTAACCGACCGTCACGGCCGAGCCGCCGTCCCACGTCCAATGACTCGAAGGCGACGGAACGCTCGCCGAAGATCCCGTGGTTTCCGAATATCTGCCGCTGAATCGATAGCTCGCCGGACTTGCGCCGCCGTAGTTCGTCGGCGCCGCGGCGACTGCGGCGGGCGGGCTCAGCGGCTGCGCCACGATGCGCGAACCTGCCGACGGTGCCGGCATCGATGCAACGTTTTGCGGCGGTGCGGGGCGATCGCTGCTGTAGGAGTTGGATTCGAAGCGGGCGGAGTCGGCACAGCCGGCGGCGGCGATACCAACCAGGGCGAAAGCCAAGGCGCGCGACCAAGCACGCGGGCAAGAGTCCACCTGGGGGCGCGGCATGTGGTTACTCACTCGTACGCAACAACCGTAGAGTTTGAAATAAACCAGCCGTGAGTAAACAAGGCTTTAATAATTAACGCGCGGAAGCCGGCGCATCAGGGCCGGACATCGAACGCGAAAACGTCACAATTCTTGCGCCTGACCCGGTAACATCGGCACGAAACGCACGGGGATCAGATTTTCACGCCGGGTTCCCGTTTGCGACTTGGTAAGCTTGATCAGATGTTGTGAGCCATTCTGGGACCCAAGCGGCAAAATCATGACGCCGTTCTCGGCGAGTTGGTCGAGCAGCGTTTCGGGGACTATTTCGGCGGCGGCGGTGACAATAATGCGATCATAGGGAGCCCTGCCCGGCACTCCGGCGAAGCCGTCGCCCACAACCACATCGACATTATCATAGCCTAACGCCCTCAGACGCTCTTGCGCCTGATCGGCCAATGTGCGGTATCGCTCGATGGTTACAACTTCTCGCGCAAGGCGCGACAAAACGGCGGCCTGGTACCCGGATCCTGTACCGACCTCCAGCACACGGTGATCGGGCTGCACGGCGAGGTGCTCGGTCATGTAGGCCACGACATAGGGCTGACTGATCGTCTGCCCGCAGGCAATCGGCAGGGCCTGATCCGCATAGGCACTTCTTAAAAAGCCCGCGTCGACGAAGCGTTCACGCGGAACCTCGTCCATGGCCCGCAGCACCGCCTGGTCCGCAATACCTCTTCGTCGCAACGTCAGCAGGAATTCCATGCGGTCATCGTCCTGCTCGTTGGTCGGAATTTTAGACACGTTTAGGCCCCTTTATTGCAGTTATTAGCATGTTTGCCGGAATTGGAGCTAAAGTGGAACTCAGTGGCTGATGCCGAGTTGAAGGGCGGGAGATACCAATGACAGGTTCGTCGGCACCGGCGCCACGCGTTCTCGTGGTCGAGGATGAGTATTTGATTCGCATGTTGCTCGAGGACATGTTGGGCGAGCTCGGCTATGGAGTGGCTGCTGCCGTAGGGACAATCTCGGAGGCGAGTCAAATCGCCAAGAGCGGCGAATTCAATGCCGCCATTCTGGATGTTAACCTCGATGGGCAGGAAATTTATCCTGTCGCCGATATTCTGGCCGAGCGCGGATTGCCGTTCGTCTTTGTTACCGGCTACGGCGAACGCAGCTTGCCGGAAGCCTATCGAGGGCGCCCTGCCCTGCAGAAGCCGTTTCAGGCCGAGCAACTCAAAACGACGCTGGCCGGACTGCTGGCTTAGCCGAACACTTCCGCCAATTTGGTCATGAAAGGCTCGTCCGTGAGATCGAGCCGCAACGGCGTCACCGCGATCCGATTTTCACTCAGCGCGGCGAGATCGCTTCCGGGAGCGGCGCCGACAACTCCGCCACGACCGAACGCAATCCAATAATAGGGATTACCGCGTCCGTCGTGGCGCGCATCGATGCGCAAAAGCTCCTGGTCCCGTTTGCCCTGCATTGCCACGGACACGCCGGCGACTTCGTCGGGCATGCAATCCGGAAAATTCATGTTCACCAGCACGTCGCGCGGCATTCTAGTGTCGAGAACGCGCTTGATCAGATCGGGCGCGAACTTGATCGAGGTATCCCAGCAAGGCAAACGCTTGGTGCTGAAGGAATAGGCCTGCGAAAGCGCAAAAGAGGGAATGCCGAGCACCGCGCCTTCCATGGCGCCGGCGACCGTGCCCGAATAAGTCACGTCTTCGGCGCAATTGCGCCCGCGGTTGACGCCAGAGAGCACAAGATCGGGCTTTTCCTTCATGAGATATCGCACGCCCATGATCACGCAATCTGTCGGGGTGCCCTTGATGGCGAAATGGCGCTCGCCCACTTCGCGCATGCGCAGTGGATCGTTCAGCGACAGGGAGTGCGAAACGCCGGATTGGTCGATTTCCGGCGCCACAATCCAAACCTCATCGGAAAGCGCGCGCGCAATCTTCTCGCAGGCGGCGAGCCCCGGCGAATGGATGCCGTCGTCGTTGGTGATGAGAATGCGCATTATGTCCGCTCGATGTTCGTCAATCCGCCCATAAAGGGCACGAGCGCGGACGGCAGCGCAATCGAGCCGTTCTCCTGTTGATAGGTCTCCATCACCGCGATGAGCGCACGGCCGACGGCCACGCCCGAACCGTTGAGCGTGTGCACATGACGGACGCCATCCTTGCTGCGGTAACGCGCATTCATGCGTCGGGCCTGAAACTCGCCGCAATTCGAGCAGGAGGAAATCTCGCGATAGGCGTTCTGGCCCGGCAGCCACACCTCAATGTCGTAGGTTTTCTGGGCGGCAAAACCCATATCGCCGGTGCAAAGCGTGACCACGCGGTAGTGCAATTCGAGTTTCTTGAGCACCTCCTCCGCGCAGGCCAGCATGCGCTCGTGCTCTTCCTTCGATTTTTCCGGCGTGGTGATGGACACCAACTCGACCTTGGTGAACTGGTGCTGCCGGATCATGCCGCGGGTGTCTTTCCCTGCAGCGCCGGCTTCGGCGCGAAAGCACGGCGTGCACGCGGTGAGCCGCATCGGCAGCTGCGCTTCCTCGACGATGGATTCCCGCACGAGATTGGTGAGTGGCACTTCAGCGGTAGGGATCAGCCATAAGTCATTCGTCGTCCGGAATTGATCGTCCGCAAACTTCGGAAGCTGTGCTGTGCCAAACATCACCTCGTCGCGGACCAGAATTGGCGGATTCACTTCGGTATATCCGTGCTCCCGGCCCGTATGCAGATCCAGCATGAATTGCCCGAGCGCCCGTTCGAGCCGCGCCAATCCTTTCTGCAATACGACAAAGCGCGCACCGGACAACTTCGCCGCCAGCTCGAAATCCATCTGGCGCAGCGCTTCGCCAAGCTCGAAATGCTGCCTTGGCTTGAATGCACAGTCGCGCTTTTTGCCAAACACGTGATGCTCGACATTTCCGCTCGCATCGGCGCCGTCCGGCACGTCGCCGAGGGGCATATTTGGAATTTGCGCAAGCTCATTTTCGAGTTCGGCGGCGAGTGTCCTTTGCTTCTCCTCCAGTTCTGGCAGCGCGGTCTTTAGCTCGGCTACCTCGGCCATAAGCTTGCTGGCTCTGGCTTCGTCTTTGACCTTCTTGGCGTCGCCGATTTCCTTCGACGCCGCATTGCGTCGCGCCTGCGCCTGCTCAAACTTTGTAATCGCCGCCCGACGCTTCTCGTCCAGCGCTATAAGCTTTTGTGACAGCGGCTGGAGCCCTCGCCGCTTCAGCCCGCGGTCGAAGGCGTCAGGATTTTCGCGAATCCACTTGATGTCATACATGGCGGAGCGGCTTCTAGCTGGTCATGCCGGGTTTGTCCCGCCTGCGGGCCGTAGCATCTATCACTCAGCTGAGCCAGCACCCTAGGGCGGGCGAAGGCCCGGCCATCCACGCCTTCCCGTGGGAAAAGCCAAAGACGCGGATGCCCGGCACCCAGCCTTCGCTCACTTCGTGAGCTTCGGCTGGTTTCAGTCCGCCGAAGCGCGTGATCGCGAAGGCGGATAAAGCCGGGGCATGACGGACTCAATACCAAAGCCTGCCCTACTCCGCCGGCTTTGCGCTCGCCGAAGCTGCTTCCGAGGCAGCCTTCGCAGGCTCTTCGGCCTGTGCCTTTTTCTCGACCATGCGCACCGACCAGATTGAGCCCTCGTAGAGAATGAGCAAGGGAATCGCGAGCGACATCTGGCTGATGACGTCGGGCGGCGTGAGAACCGCCGCCAGCACGAAAGCGCCGACGATAAAGTACCGCCGCTTGGCCTTGAGCTGCTCGGCGGTAATGACGCCGATACGGCCGAGCAGCGTTAGGATGACCGGCAACTGGAAGGCGACGCCGAAAGCCAGCACAAGCGCCATCATCAACGACAGATATTCCCCGACCTTCGGCATCAGGGCGATCGTGGCGTCGGTGGCGCCGCCGGTCTGCTGCATGCCAAGCGAAAAGCGCACCAGCATTGGCATGACGAGGAAATAGACGACCATTGCCCCAAGCGCGAAGAAGATCGGCGTCGCGATCAGATAGGGCAAGAACGCCTTGCGCTCGTGATGATAGAGCCCCGGCGCGACGAACATATAGATTTGCGCGGCAACGA
>Ga0114129_10012046_pt1 | contig 12301 bp, 9 predicted proteins | sample RhiMetdeltSRZDD1_FD_80071 | JGI IMG/M metagenome (GOLD analysis project Ga0114129, IMG submission 80071) | Populus rhizosphere microbial communities from Tennessee, USA - Rhizosphere MetaG P. deltoides SRZDD1 (version 2) (version 2) | ecosystem: Host-associated > Plants > Roots > Rhizosphere >...
AAATGTATATCTAAAGCAATTCATACCCCGGACCACCGCCACCTTCCGGAGGCACCCAATTAATCACCTCGTACGGATCCATGATGTCGCAGGTCTTGCAGTGCACACAGTTTGACGCATTGATCTGTAAACGAAGCTTGCCCTCTCCCGCATCCGTCATCTCGTAGACGGCCGCGGGACAGAACGACTGGCACGGATTGCCATACTCATTCGTGCAACGCGGATAACAAATATCCGGCTGAAGCACGATCAGGTGGCTCGGCTGATCCTCATCGTGCTCGGTTCCGGAGCTGTACAGATCCGTCAGCTTATCGAAGGTCAGTTTTCGGTCGAACGGGTAAGTCTGGGCAGGAGGAGGCGGAACGTTGCCATCGTAATATGCCTTCAACTGGCGCATGCGGGCATGACCCGGCACGTTGTGGTATCGATTCCTCAAACCGCGGCCACCGGTCACCATTTGCAGACCGGTGTGAAACATTCCCGCCCAAAATCCGTTCTCAAACCCCTGATGGAAATTGCGGACCTTCCAGAGTTCTTCCTTGACCCAGCTGTTTTCTACGAGTTCGTGGAATCGCTTGAGCTTTGAAGCCGACACATCGCTCGCAACGAGCGCTTCATTCGTGGCCTGCGCCGCCAGCATGCCCGTTTTGAAGGCGAGATGAATCCCTTTCAGCCGCATCGCATTCAAAAACCCCGCGGCATCGCCGATGATCAATCCGCCGTTGAAGTAATACTGTGGCTGCGACCAGTAGCCGCCTTCGGGAATGGTCTTCGCGCCGTATGAATACAGAGTCCCACCCTCGAGAATGCTGCGAATGAAAGGATGGGTTTTGTATTCCTGAAACCGCACGTGAGGATCGAACCGCGGATCGTGATAATCGAGACCGACAACGAGACCAATCGACACGCGTCCATCCGCCATGTTGTAGATAAATCCGCCACCGAATTCTTCGCTGCGCAGCGGCCAGCCAATGGTGTGAATCACGCGGCCGCCGGTTTGCTTTTCCTTCGGAACGTCCCAGACTTCCTTGACGCCTACGGTGTAGACCTGGGGATTCCGATCGCGATCGAGAGCGAATTTCTTCACGAGTTGTTTCGTGAGCGATCCGCGTGGGCCTTCAGCCAGGATGGTAACTTTCGCGCGGATATCGATTCCCGGCTCGAAGTTACCTTTCTTGTTTCCGTGTTTGTCGACGCCCTTATCGCCCGTGCGCACACCGACAACGTTGTCGCCTTCGATAAGCAGATCCGCTCCCGCGAAACCCGCAAAGATATCGACGCCACTTTGCTCGACCTGCTCACCGAACCATCGAATGAACTTGTTCAGGGAGATAATGTAGTTCCCATGGTTCTGCAGCGGAGGTGGAACGATCGGCAGGCCGAACTTCCGCCGCTTCGTCAGATAAAGAACGTGGTCTTCCTCGACGGGCTTCTCGACCGGCGCGCCTTTCTCCTTCCAGTCCGGCATCAATTCATTGATGCCCCTGGGATCCATAACGGCGCCGGAAATGATGTGTGCGCCGATCTCCTTTCCCTTCTCAAGAACGGCAATCGAAAGATCCTTGTTCAGTTTTCGAAGGTGATATGCAGCGGCAAGCCCGGCCGGCCCGCCGCCGACGATGACCACGTCGAGATCAAGCGTTTCGCGTTCGGACATAAATAAAGGTTAGCAAAGATGCGGGGCTCAAAGGCTAACGACTATGTGATAACTGCATCAATTATCTGGTCATCAAGGTCGGTGGCAAATGCAGCAGGAAGCGCCTTGACCGCCACGTCACGTCCGAGCTTCGTGTCGTGTGCCCGAAACACGATTCCCATCGCGCCTTCGCCAAGCGGTGATCGGATCTCATACGGACCGATTTTCGTTCCAATTTTTAGGGACATTGAGTTGCCGGATTGTACAGCAAACGGCCTGAATAAAGGTATTGACCCATCAGACCCCGAATTTATTCTTCGTAGCGTTTGAAGAGCAGTGAGGCGTTGGTTCCGCCGAAGCCGAAGGAATTCGACAGTGCGTACTTGACGGTCGCTTTACGAACCTTGTTCGGAACGTAATCCAGATCGCAATCGGGGTCAGGAGTCTCGTAGTTGATCGTAGGAGGAATAAGGCCGCGCTCGACGACGAGGGAAGTGATTCCGGCCTCAACCGCACCGGCGGCACCGAGCAGATGCCCGATCATGGACTTCGTCGAGCTCACGGCGAGTTTCTTCGCATGTTCCCCAAAGAGCCGCTTGATCGCTGCAGTTTCGATGCGGTCATTCGGCGGTGTCGAGGTACCGTGAGCATTGATGTAATCGACCTGTGTCGGATCGATGCCGGCGTCTGTAATCGCATTCAGCATGACGCGATGCGCGCCATGGCCGTCATCGGGCGGCAGCGTGATGTGGTAAGCGTCCCCACTCATCCCGTAACCGACAAGTTCCGCAATGATTGTCGCGCCGCGCTTCTTCGCTCCGCTGAGTTCTTCGAGCACCAAGACACCGGCGCCTTCGCCAACAACGAAGCCATCCCGGTCTTTGTCAAAGGGCCGCGACGCACGCGCGGGTTCCTCATTACGCGTCGAGAGCGCTCGCATTGCGGCGAAGCCACCCACGCCCATTGGTGTAATCGCGGCTTCGGAGCCACCGGCGATCATGACGTCGGCATCGCCGCGCGAGACCACTCGGAACGCATCGCCCACGGCGTGTGCACCCGACGAGCACGCCGTGCATGGAGCGGAATTTGGTCCTCTTGCGCCGAAGCGAATGGAAACCTGACCTGCTGCGAGATTAATAATGCTTGATGGAATGAAGAAAGGAGAGATCTTCCGAGGGCCGCCTTCGAGCAGTGCCTGATGTTCCCGCTCGATGATGGTGAATCCGCCGATACCGGATCCGATGAATACGCCGGTCCGTTCAGCAAGCTCCGGCCCTATGGTGAGGCCGGACTGTTTCATGGCGAAGTCGGCTGCCGCAACCGCGTAGTGGATGAAGGAGTCCATCTTCTTGACGTCCTTCTTCTCAAACCAGTTCAGCGGCTCAAAATTCTTGACCTCGGCAGCGATCCTGGTCGGAAACTGCGTCGTGTCGAACCGGGAAATTGCCGTAACGCCGCTGCGCCCTTCGCAAAGTCCCTTCCAGGTTTCTTCAGTCCCTGTACCCAGCGCGGTTACCAGGCCAACGCCAGTAACAACTACTCTTCTTTTTTCCAAACTCCAGACCTCTTACCTGATGGCTGCGTGCTTTTCTTGAGGCTGCACGCTGTCGCGCTTGCGCTCCGCGCGGCTTGCGTTCGCAGCCGCTCACGTTACGACTTCGGTGAGTGCGCCTCAATGTAATTGATCGCATCCTTGACGGTGGTGATCTTCTCAGCGTCCTCATCAGGGATTTCCATTCCGAATCCCTCTTCGAGCGCCATGACGAGTTCGACGGTATCGAGCGAGTCTGCGCCGAGATCGTCGATGAAGGAGGCGGTAGGTGTGACTTCGGATTCGTCCACGCCCAATTGTTCGACGATTATCTGTTTTACTTTATCTTCGACCGAAGATGCCATTCTCAAATCCTCCAGGATAGATTTTGCAAATCGGTGATTATAGGAGCGCGCTCAAAGTATTTTCCACCGATTTCTCGTCTTCGACGTTCAGCATTGTAACTGACTTGTCGATCGATTTTATCAACCCGAGCAGGACTTTGCCCGGGCCGACTTCCACAAACGTCTTCACTCCTTCGTCCAACAACCGGCGTACACTCTCTTCCCAACGCACTGGACGCGACACCTGGCGCTTCAATGCGCTGCGTGCTTCATCCGCACCTCGGATCGGCACCGCATCAACGTTCGTCACAAGCGAACAATGCAAATCGGAAAAAGAAATTTTTTCCAAATCGCCGGCGAGACGATCTTCCGCAGGCTTCAACAACGCGCAATGGAACGGCGCGCTCACCTGCAACAGGATCGCGCGCTTTGCCCCCACTTCCTTCGCAAGAGGAACAGCCCTTTCAACGGCTTCGCGATTTCCTGCAATCACGAACTGCCCGGGCGAATTCAAATTCGCCGGCGAAACAATCTGTCCTTGCGCAGCACGTTCGCAGACAGCCTGGACCGCACGCAAATCGAGCCCAAGAAGCGCGGCCATGGCGCCTTCACCAACCGGGACGGCTTCCTGCATGTAGCGTCCGCGCCGGCGAACCAGACGCACGGCATCGCTCAACTTCAGCGCTCCTGCTGCAACGAGGGCCGAATACTCACCAAGACTGTGTCCCGCTACGAAATCCGGACGAATCCCCTTGTCTTCAAGAATGCGGGATAAGGCAATCGAGGTGGTGAGTATAGCGGGTTGCGTGTTCTCGGTGAGCTTCAGTTCTTCTTCCGGTCCTTCGAAACACAAGCGGGAAAGCGGAAATTCGAGCGCAGCGTCACCTTCTTCGAAAACGCGGCGCGCAGCGGGAAATTTTTCCGAGACCTCTCGGCCCATTCCCGCGTATTGCGCGCCCTGCCCGGGGAATACAAAAGCGATTTTCATTGGTTACTGCGTAACTCCTGCCGTTCTGCTGAATCCCAGCTTCGTGAATTCCGTTTCGATAGCCTGGTTCACGTTGTGTTTGCAGAACTCGCTGGCGACGCGCACGCCGTTCTTGATCGCGTTGGGGTTGGAACGGCCGTGGCACACGATGGTGATTCCTTTTATTCCAAGCAGCGGCGCGCCGCCGTATTCGGAGTAATCGAGGCGGCGTCGGAAAGCATCGAATGCGTTCTGTGCAAAGATGTATCCGACCTTAGCGCTGAGCGTCTTCTGAAGTTCCTGGCCGAGCATCGTGCGGAAGGTTTCGATGAGACCTTCACTGAGTTTCAGGCAGACGTTGCCGGTGAAGCCGTCGCACACAATGACATCGACTTCACCTTTGAAAATATCTCGGCCTTCGACATTCCCAATGAAATTGATTGGTGCGCGTTTGAGGTTTTTGAAGGCTTCCTTAGTTAGTTCGTTCCCCTTAGAGTCTTCCTCGCCAATCGACAGTAAGCCGACACGCGGGCGTCGAATTCCGAAGATCGCGTGCGAGTAAATGTCGCCCATGATGGCGAATTGTTCGAGGTGGAGAGGCTTGCAGTCGACGTTGGCGCCGACATCGAGGAGAATCGCGGGCTTTCCCTTCTGCGTTGGCAGAACCGTCGAGAGCGCCGGCCGGTCAACGACAGGGAGCGTGCCCATGACCATCTTCACCGTCGCCATCACGGCGCCAGTGTTCCCCGCGCTCACGACTCCGGATACGGCGCCTTCGCGCATCAACCGCGCCGCAACGCGAATGGAAGAATCTTTCTTTCGACGTGCGGACGTCGCCGCAGATTCTTCCATCGTGATGAATTCGCTCGCATGGACGACTTCGATAGCAGCGTCTGTATTGTGTTTCGCAAGCAGGGTGTGCAGGCGGTCTTCCTGGCCGACCAGGACAATGGAGAGTCCGTACTCATCCGCCGCCTGAATTGCGCCTTCAACCTCGACTTCAGGCGCATGATCACTGCCCATTGCATCCACTGCGATTTTCATCATGACGGATCCAATTCCGAGTCTGACTAGTCGGACCTGGAATTTCCTACTCTTCGGCAGTCTCGACGACTTCCCGGTCTTTGTAGTGGCCGCAGTGGGGGCATGCCCGATGCGGCATGCGCAGTTCATGGCAGTTCGGGCACTCAGAAAACGAGGGCGCCGTCAGATGATCATGCGCGCGGCGACGGTCGCGCCGGGCTTTCGAATGTCGTCGTTTTGGATTTGGCATAGTTATGAACTCCGCTGTTCCAGCCGCTTTTTGAGCTCAAGCAACGTATCCATGTGCGGACTGAACTTCTCCGCAGGACAGCTGCAGGTGCCGGAATTCAAATTTATCCCGCAAGTGGGACAGAGGCCTTTGCAGTCTACCCTGCAGAGCGCCTTCATCGGAAGAGCCAACAGGACCTGCTCGCGCAGGATTTCACCGATGGCCAGTCGCGTACCGGAAAAAAACGCGGTCTGCGTCTCTGTTTCGGTCAGCTCAATTTCCTGATCTTCATCGAACATCAGCTCATCGCGTTGTCGGAAGAACAGGTCGAAAACTTTGTTGATGTCCTGCCGTGCCGGCTCGAGACATCGTGAACACATCATCTCAACGGTGGTCTTCAATGAGCCGTTGATTCGAATTTCGCTGCCGGCGCGTTCGGCCGTGGCGTTCCAGTTCAGGGCGGTAGCCTGCCGCACGTTATCGCGAGAGAAATCGATGTCGCCTGGTTCAAATGAACCCTTGAGCGAGACTTTCTCGTCGACCAGATCTTTGAGATCTACAAAATAGTCGGTCATGGCCGCCCTCCTTTAATTTTACGGCGAAGCTACTATCTTAGACCCTCGTGGTCTAAGAAGGCTTTTGCGCGGGGGCCGGGGCGACGGTGACTCCCATTCTCTTCAGCGCGTCGTCCGCCATCTGACGAAATGGTGAATCGGGAAAGTCGGTAACGATCTTCTGGTAGTAATCGCGTGCCTGATTCGGTTGATTCGTAGATTCGTACAGATTGGCGAGCTCATAGGCCACTGCGGCTTTAGAGTAGTTGCCGCTGTCGTACAGTTGCTTGTAAATCTCGATCGCCTTCGGCCCCTGGCCATGCTTCTTGTAAATGCTGCCAAGAGCGAATTGCGCAGTGCCTCTGATCGTCGCATCGCCACGATCAATCGCGGTCTGCAGACTCTGGGTCGCCTTTGTGGTATCCCCCAACCCTTCCTGGCTCAGACCGATGTAATACTGCGCGATTGCGCCGGCCGGCAACGAGCCGTACGAATCGACGGTCTTTTGGGCTTCAGTGATGGTCGCTTCGTATCTCTCTTTTTCGGGTTTCGAGGCATCCTCGTAAGCGCGAAAAACCTGCGCCAACTGTATCTGGGCCTTGTGATTCCGGCTCGTTCGGTAATACGTCCAGCCAAAGATCGCAATCAGGAGCACAACAACGGCACACCCGCCTATGATCAATTCTCGTTGTCGCGCGTACGCGAACTCTACAAATTTTTCTAACGATGTTGTGATCTCGTCCTGCTCCTTGAGCTCATGACGAGTCATCTTGGTACGTGCCACCTATGAACCTCCGCGATGGGCTACGAAACCACTGAGTTTAGCATAGTCGGCGCTGGACGGCATGGGTTACGACCTAGACTTCGCCCTCACCGACGCTACCTCAATTCCTTGCTGCCCGGAGGTTATGTCCAGTAAGATGTGCGAAGTTGACTCTCAGAATAGCTTCCAGGAGGCCGTTTCGATGAGATCCATCGGCATAACACTCGCTGTGATCGCCATGATGGTGACCGTGGCAAACGCGCAGACTACACAGAGCCAGGTGACATTCACCAAAAATGTTGCGGCAATTCTGCAGGACAAGTGCCAGGTCTGTCATAGACCGAACACCTTTGCACCCATGTCGCTGATGACCTATGAAGAAACCCGGCCGTGGGCAAAATCAATCAAGGCAAAAGTCGCCGCGCGTGAAATGCCGCCCTGGTACATCGACAAGAACATGGGAGTCCAGCACTTCGCGAATGACATTTCGTTAACCGACGAACAGATCGAAACCATCGTCAAGTGGGTCGATGCGGGCGCACCCAAAGGCAACGACGCGGATATGCCTGCCGCCCGGCATTTTGAAGAGAAGGAAACATGGCAGATTGGGCAGCCCGACCTCATCGTTCCTTTCGATAAGGATCTGATCGTTGCTGCTGCCGCGCCGGATCGCTGGCCCGACATCCTGGTCGATCCGCATTTGACCGAAGACCGATATATCCAAGGCGTTCAGATCATCCCAACAAAGGGATTCACGGCGATCCATCACATTCGGACTTCGTTGGTAACGCCCGAAGACGCCGGCCGTAACAGCGGACAAACCGACGGGACGGATGGCGCGATCGCCGTCGGCGAACAAGGTGTGTTTTTGAACGAATACGCTATCGGGAAAAAAGGCGACATATTCCCTGACGGGTCGGCTCGACTGATCAAAGCGGGTACCAAGATTAACTTTCAGATGCACGTTCACTCGAACGGCAAAGAGACCGCAACGAACGTTCAACTCGGCTTGAAGTTCTACCCGAAAGGGTACGCCCCGAAACACGTCATCACATCGACAACGATGCGAGGAGCCGGTGAACTCGACATACGTCCGAATCAGGATAATGTCCGGTCCGACGCCTATATCACGCTGGCGAAGCCGGCAAAGCTGCTTTCGTTCCAGCCGCACCTGCACAACCGCGGCAAAGCATCGTGTATCGAAGCGATCTATCCCGGTGGACGAGTCGAGCAGATCAACTGCGCCCGGTTCTTCTTCAACTGGCATATCAACTACGTCTATACCGATGATGCCGCGCCGCTGCTTCCTGCAGGCACTGTTCTGCACTCGATCAACTGGCATGACAATTCCGCTGCCAACAAGTTCAACAACGATCCGGATGCTCTCGTTACGTGGGGACAGCGGACCGTTGATGAAATGGCGGAGCCGTGGATCAGCTACTACTACATGACCGATGCAGACTTTAAGCAGGAGACGGACGCCAGAAAGGCGAAGCAGACCACACTCACGAGCGCACGCGACTAGAGGAAGAGCAAGAATGAAGAAGTACCTCTGCCTGTTCGCGGCCACCTCCGCGATTCTGCTGATGGGCGCCGTCACAAGTGCGATGGCGCAGTTTCCCTTCCCGATGCCGCAGACGCGCTACGCACGGGGTCAGGACGTCGGCCCTACTTATGAAGGATGGGATCGAAATCCCGACGGAACATTTAATCTTCATTTCGGTTACTACAACAGGAACGCTGAAGAAGACCTCGATGTTCCTGTCGGCCCTGAGAACAACATCGACGGCGGCGATAAAGGCCAACCGACACACTTCTATCCAGGCCGCCGGTGGTGGGCATTCACAGTAAGGATTCCCCAGGACTGGCCCAAGGACAAGAGAGTGGTTTGGACTCTCGTCACACACGGCGTAACAAATCAGGCGAAGGGCTGGCTTCAGCAGGAGTGGGAAATGGACAGCGGTGTCATCGTCAAGAATTCCGGCCGCGATCCATTTCTTATGAGCGCAGGCGGAGCGGGTGAAGCCGACTTCGAGAACAAGCCTCCGACCATCACGGGTAGCGCGGCTCAAACCGTCGCTCTGCAAAATACGCTCACCCTTACCGCAACGGCCAGAGACGACGGACGTCCGATGCCGCCGCCGGACAACAAACGGCCGTTCGGCATGCGCATGCGATGGATTGTCTGGCGCGGCAACGCGAAGAACGTCAAGTTCGAGCCGGAAATCATGCAGGAGCGCGTTTATGGCCAACCCGCGACACTGCAAACGAACGTAACCTTCTCTGCCCCCGGCGAATATCGACTACGCGCGATTGCGAGCGATGGACAGCTCACGTCCGCGTACGATGTCGACGTGACAGTCAAAAGCACAGGCGCCTCGAATTAATTTAAAAAGAACACGAAATCGTAAAAACAGCTGTTAGTCCCCTCCTCTGGAGGAGGGGAGGCTGCGCGATCAAGCAAAGCTGCGAAGTCACTTTTGACGCGCAAATGGGGTGGTCAGTCCATTTCTGACCACCCCGTCCGCTCCTATCAAAGGATGCCTTCGGCGATATTTTCTTGAGGTCGCGTCCACCCCTCCTCTGGAGGAGGGGACTAGCAGCTGTTTTTACGATTTCATCCTTTGGCAACACGGGCTTTAGCCCGCGTTTGTTTCTAGAACACGTACTTCAAAGCGAACTGCATGACCCGTGGAGGAAGCGCCGTACGGATCACGCCAAACGTGTTGCTCGAGAGATTGTTGTTCGGCTGGCCCGGTCTGAAGCTGTTGGTAACGTTGAACGCTTCGGCGCGAACTTCCAGCCGCTGCGCTTCACGTACACTGAACGTTCTCGACAGCGCCATATCCAGGTTCCAGGTGCTCGGCCCAACGAATGCCGTGTAGCCGATGTTCCCATACGTCCCCATTGCCGGCAGAGCAAAGGCCGCCGGGTCGAGCCATGGGGTAAGCGGGCCGCCAGATTTATCTTTGTATCCATTCGGTGCGATCTGGTTCGCTCGCTGCCGTGGATTCGAGTTCGAGGAGCCAACAGCAACACCGTTCAGCGCGCGATCGGAACCGGCCCAGATATCCAGCGGTGCACCGGACGAGAAGCGGTAGATGCCCGACACTCTCCATCCTGTAGCCAACATCTTTAATGTCCGGTTTCCAAATTCCGGCGTCTCGGCCAGGGCTGTGAGATTAAGCAGTTGGCGGCGATCCGAATCGCCGCAATTTCCGCGGTCCGCGTTGCGGTTGTTTACCACCGAATAGACTTCATCCGGCGTCAACTTCAGCTGCGACCCGGGGAATGGACCGATGCAATGCGACAGCGTGTAGTTGGTGCTGAACGAAAATCCTTTCGCGGCACGCCGTTCGAGCGAGAGCAGCATGCCGTGATAAGTCGAATAACCACCGTCGTCGGTCTGGGCAAGCAGTCCAATTTTTTCTCCATCGACCGGTCGTTCCAGACTCAGAAGGCGGCGCTGGTCCGTATTCGCAGTCGTGGAGCAGACCGGATACTGCACACCATTCAACGTGCACGGACCGAGACCGAGGAACATCGCCGGATTGATCGCGTTCGCAGTCCACAGGTGCAGCGCCCGCGACGCAATGTAGCTTGCCGACGCCACCCACTCGCCTGCGATCTGTCGCTGAATCGACAAATTCCACGAATACGTCTGTGGCATCGTCAAGTTATCCAGATCGGAGCGGAATTGTCCGCGCGGCGAAAATGGTGCGTTTGGCCCAACGACGTATGGGAACGGATTTCCAATTCCCCTCCACGGAGCATCCAGTCCGCCCGGCGGATTGCTGATCTGCGCACGTCCACCCCAGGGGTTGCTCGCAGCCAGAGGCTCACGCCAGTTCCCCGTCATCGAAGTAAAGCCGTAAGCGAACGAAGCTCGCACCGACGTCCGGCCGTCGCCTTGAACGTCCCACGCAAAACCGAGCCGCGGCGCAAAATGCGCCAGCTGATGGTGCATGCCGGTTCGTCTAGGGAAACCGGGATCTCCGCCGTAATAAAAGCCGGCCGGAGCGTTCTTGAATACAGTGCTGTAAATCCCTTTGATGAATCGATCGTGATCGAAACTATAGATCGGCCCCGGTGTGCCGGACTGATCCGGTACGACCTGCGGCAGCATGGGTTCCCAGCGCAATCCATAATTTGCGGTGAGGCGCGGCGTGACTTTCCAGCTATCCGTCGCATACAGGTTGATGCGCGTATCGTAGATTTCTTTCTTATCCGGCATGCCCTGCTCAAACGTCGTGTTTTTTCCGATCATGAAGTCGCTCATGCCGATGCCGCTCACGCTGCCATTGAATGTGAATGAACCACCGCCGGCGAAATCCGCCTTCTCGGACAACCGGCTGTGCAGCGCGCCGACTCCAATGGCGAGCTGGTGGTTGCCCCGCGAAAGGCTTACATCGTCATTCAGGCCATAGGATGTCGGAATCCAGTAGCTGCCGGTCGGCGAGTTTGTTGCAAGTCCGCCGAAGCCGCCGGTAATGCTCCAGCCGGAGATCAACTTTGGTTCGAAACCACAATAGATATCGGTCGCACCGGCGTCGCAGATTGAAAAGTAACTCTTGCTGATCGGGTGATTGGCATTGCGATTCACCGACAACCGGAAAGCCTGAACGGTGTTCGCACTAATCAAATATGTATCACCGATAGCGTACGAACTTGCCAGCGCGTCGAAACCGCCGCTGCCGGCCAGAACGTTCTTGGTGAGTTTGCCGGGCTCCGGTGCATTCGATGGATTGAAGAGCACGCGGCCGAAGATCGAATGCTTCTCGCTCATCTGATAATCCAGCTTGCCGACGTACATGTGCTCGTTGGATTGAGTCGGTGCACCGAAAGTCACCAGACCGCATTCGTTCGGCGGAACGGGTTGCGTCGCGAGGATCTTGTTCGCAATGTAGACCGCGACCTTACTGTACTGCGCCGGATCAATGCGGTTGTTGACGTAGGGCTCTCTCAATGTTCTGGCCTGTCCTGCGTTACACGCCGCGGATGTGAATGCTGTCCAGTCGCCGGCCAGCATCGTGGGCGTCGTGATAAAGGCCTGGGTATTCACAGCATCCTGCCGCGTCGTCGTTCCCTGGAAGCCACCGAAAAAGAACAGTTTGTTCTTCAGTATCGGGCCACCAATGGTTCCGCCGAATTGATTCCGCTTCAGCGTTCCGCGGAATTTGTCTCCCGTCGCGGGATTCACGGCGCCGAAATACTGTGTCGCGTTGAACAAATCGTTCCGAACAAATTCGAAGAG
>Ga0114129_10012047_pt1 | contig 12300 bp, 14 predicted proteins | sample RhiMetdeltSRZDD1_FD_80071 | JGI IMG/M metagenome (GOLD analysis project Ga0114129, IMG submission 80071) | Populus rhizosphere microbial communities from Tennessee, USA - Rhizosphere MetaG P. deltoides SRZDD1 (version 2) (version 2) | ecosystem: Host-associated > Plants > Roots > Rhizosphere >...
ACCGGCGCATTCCTCGTACGACTGGCACAACGATCCGATTCCGCAATACGTGATCACGCTGGCCGGTGCGCTCGAATTCACCACGGCAGGAGGCGAGACATTCACCATCCGTCCCGGCGATGTGCTGCTCGCGACCGACGAGACCGGCTCCGGCCATAAGTGGCGGTTAATCAACGACGAGCCGTGGAAGCGGGCTTACGTGGTGTTCAAAGCCGGTGCCGATACGCAATTCGTACCGGACCGGGTATGAGGTCTCGCGATTGCCTGGGCTCCGGCACATTCGCCTTGTCGGGGCTCACTCCGTTACTGAATCTCGGACACCATGTTGGCCGGTCAACAATTGCGTGGGACGTCGCGTCGAGAGCCGTTCAGTGAACGCCCTGCGTGGCTTCGCTGGGCAGTGTGAACAGGAACGTCGCGCCGGGTCCGGTGTTGGCGGTCGCCCACAACCGGCCGCCATGCGATTCCACGATCGAGCGGGCGATGGCGAGGCCCATGCCGGTGCCGTGCGGCTTGGTGGTCACGAACGAGTCGAAGATCTGATCGCGATTCTCGATCGGCAGTCCGACACCCGTGTCGCTCACCGAAAATCCGCAGCTCGCTCCCCTCGCGCAGCTGCGAGGTGATCGTGGCGAACTCGATTGCCTGCGTCAGGCCGCGCGGCTCACGAAGCAGTCCGTCCGTTGTCCCTGAATCCGCCGGCGCGCTCGACGCCGAGGTCGCCGGAACGCCCTGCGCCGCGACGCCGGCCGCGAGCGTCGATGACAGCAGCCGTGTCGATACGAACGGTCGGTCGCACGGATCTGACCCTTTTTCGTGGGTTACAGCGGGTTGCCGGCTTCCGATATCACCGTGACGGCGCGGTCGGCCCGGGCCGCATCGCGGCCGCTCCGGTCCCTGACCACCGCCGAAATCCGGTACTCGCCGCCGGGCACGCTTCGCAGATCCAGGAAGAACGTCGCCGGGCTGGCATCGCCGTCCAGCGCAATCTCGCTGCTCCGATAGTAGTTTTCGGCGTCCGCGACGATCGTCAGCGCCCGATTCTCAGCGCTCCGCTCGACCGTCACCCGAACCTTCAACGTCGCCGGCGCGAACGACTGCATCGGCGACACGTTCAACCGCACCCGGTCCTGTCCGTTCATGCCGATCGCACCGCCCGCCAGCAGTGCCACACACACGATGGCTCTCATCGCTCCTCCTTCGAACGCCTTTCGTTCGTGCGGTGCAGCGCAACCCGAATGCCACGTGCGGGGGGCACAAATGGTCACGATTTTTCAGGCGGGTTGGGAAGCGTTGTGCGTGCGCGAACACTTCGCACCTCACTTGTGCGCGGCGGGAGCTTGATCCGAGGGCGCACGAGGCGGGTGGTTCACGCAGTCAACACTGCGTATCGCCGCACACGTCCCGTGTCCGCCTGGCGCGGCGCGCGGGATCTGCGGGCTTTCACGGTGGCGTGGTCCTTGCGCCGGTCCGGCGCGGAGGATCACAGGATGCGTGCAGCCATCATCAGCACTATCGCATTGACATGCGTGCTCGGCGCGACCGGGGCGTTCGCCGAGACGCACTCGGACTTCAACAAGGCCTACGACCTCGCGGCCCTGAAAACGTTCGACTTCAAGCCGCAGACCCGCATCTCGCGCGACCCGCTGGCGAACAATGCCATCTGGGGCGACGAGATACGCCAGGCCATCGCCGCCAACCTGACGTCGCACGGTCTCACCGAGGACCGCAGCGACAATCCGGATTTCCTGGTGGCCTTCTACGTGGGCCTGCGCGAGCGCTACGACGTGCGCTATCTGGGCTACGGCGTGCCGCTCTACGGCCGCGGCTTCCGCTCCTGGTGGGGCTGGCCCTCCGGCTACGACGCGTGGGCGATGCCCTACACCGAGTCGACGCTCATCGTCGACCTCATCGACGCGCGTACCAACCAGCTGGTGTGGCGCGGCTACAACCAGGACGAGATCAATCTCGGCAAGGCCGAGAAAGACTTCACCAAGGCCGTCGATGCTGTGCTGAAGAAGTTCTACGGCGACATGAAGAAGAACACGCGCGCGAATACGCGCTGACGCAGGAGATCACGACATGACGCGACTGCTCATCACGATCACGTGCGGTCTCGCGCTCGGGCTGGCGGTAACGGCCGACACAGCGCGCGCCGACCAGGGCGACCGCACCACGATTCTCACGTTCAACGAGCCGATCGAGATTCCCGGCCGCGTGCTGCCCGCCGGCCGCTACCGGTTCCGGCTGCTCGATCCCGAGTTCGGTCAGAACGTCGTCGAGATCTCCAGCGCCGACGGCAGGCAGGTCATCGCCACGCTGGTCACGGTGCCGCGATACCGCGGCCGTACGCCGGACAAGACCTACGTCACGTTCAGGCAGCGGACGCCAGGCGCTCCGGCGGCCATCCGCGCGTGGTTCTACCCGGGGAATGACGAGGGCGTGGAGTTCGTTTATCCGAAGACTCGAGCCCTCGCGCTCGCCCGGGCCGAACAGGAGCCGGTGAAGGCCACCTCCGACGAGCTGGCACCGCACATGACGACGCCGGGGCCGCAGCCGGAGCAGGTGCAAGCGCTGAAGAGCGCACCCGTGCAGGTGGCGCAGCCCACCGGCGAGGTCGTGGAGCTGGAGGAGGTCTTCGCGGCGGAGCTGCCGCAGACCGCCAGCCTGGTACCGGCGGAGCTGGTCGTCGGCCTCGGCCTGCTGATCGCCGGCTTCGCACTCCACGTCAGCGGGCGCCGGGCACGGAGAAGCAGCACCCGGTGAACATGCCGGTGCGAGTCAGGGCACGCATCTCCCCCCGTGCCCTGCTCGCTGTTCTGCTGATTGCCGTCGGCCTCGCCACCCTGGCGCGTGCCGGCTGCAATTACGTGCAGGAAGCGCTGACGCAGGCGCACCTGACCGAGCAACTCCGTCTCGCGCAGCAGCGGGCACCGCGCGGCGCCATCGACGCCGGCGTCGCGCGGCCCGTCTCCGCTCCCTTTCCCTGGTATCTCTCAGTGCCTCGCGTGGGCGTTGCGGTTGCCGTCGTCAACGGGGCGGATGATGGAACGTTGCGCACGGCGGCGGGCCGGATTCCGGGGACCGGCCTTCCGGGGCGGCCCGGCACGATCGGCATCGCGGCTCACCGCGACACGTTCTTCCGCGGGCTGCGCCACGTGGCGATCGGAGACCGCATCCTGGTCGAGACGGCGGATCGCGATTTCGAGTATCGCGTAGTGTCGACCACGATCGTGAAGCCTGAAGACACCTGGGTGCTCAGATCGCACGGAGACGAGGCGCTCGTGCTCGTGACCTGTTATCCGTTCGCGTACATCGGGCGCGCGCCGCAGCGGTTCGTGGTGCGTGCGGCGCGTATCCCGGCGCCCACGCGAGGCGCGGCGGCGCGGCCCTGAAGGGCTTCACCACCTCACCGCGCGTGCCGACGGCTTCGCGCCGCGATCTGCCGGACCTTGTCCTGGAACGCGTCCACCCACGCGTCGACCGGATCCCCCTAATTGATCTCCGGATACCCATCGTTTCCAGCCGAGTCAATCGTTGTGCCTGGAACATCGGTGCCGGCCCATGGCGGACGTGGGCGGACGGGTCGTCGCGCTGACGTCTGGCCGCATTTTCGTGTATTACGAGTGTGGATTCCTGAACACCGCGACCGGCGGGGAGCCGCGAACCGGCGGTCGTCGGCCCCCCGCGCGGGCGGCAACCAACTTGCGATTGCACGTACCATGTTCACGCGATCAGCCCTTGCCTCCGTTTCACTCGCGATTCTCACGGCCACCGCTGCTGCCCAGCAGCCGCGGCCGGTTGCGCCCGGCGTGATTGGCACGATCGGGCTAGACGGCACGATCGACAGGTTCTATCACGCCACGCACTCGGCGGTCGTGAAGACGGCCGATGGGGTGCGCCATCTCGTGGGCGTCACCGATGAGACCGTCGTGCACGGCGCGGAAAGCGCGGCCGAGGACCCGTTGCGCGGGCTCTCTGAAGGCCGGCATGTGGTCGTGCACTACGTCGTGACGGGGTCGAAGAAGACCGCGGTCGAAATCGATCACGTCGGTGACGCCGGCCTGCACGTCGTTCAGGGCGTGGTGGTCGGCGTCGATCGCCCCGCCAGAAAGCTGATCGTCGAGCTCCCGGATGACACGTGGGTCACGCTCCGGCTGACCGACCGGGCGGCGCACGACGTGGGCAAGGAAGTCGCCACCCGAAGCCGCGTGGTCGTCTACTACGCGGACGAAGGCGGCGCGCAGGTCGCGCACTACTTCAAGAAAGTCGAGTAGGGAGCCACTCCGGGAGCGGCATCATCAACCGGGTCGCGAGTGCGGCGACGTGCGGCTCGTACGACGAGCGCAATTCGTTCAGCTCCATGTCCGCCTCGGCCGACTGATTCAGGCGAAGGCCGGCGCGTGCCAGCTCGCAGCGCAGCGTCGCCAGCTCGCGCGGCGGCAACCGATCATCGAGGCGAGACGCCGGCTCACCGAGAATCCCGGCGAGGTCGACCGCGGCACGCCGCGCGATCGCGAACGCGAGGTGGGCCCGCCATTCCGGCAGGCCCTCGATCCCGACCTTCACGAGCGCAGCCACGTCGAGAAGGGCCGTCAGCGCGGACACCCACGACTGGAGGGGATGCTGTGATCGGAAGTATCCGATCGCGGGGTACGCCAGATGCGTTTCGAGGAGGTCCGCGCACCATTGTTCCCAGTCGGCGAAGAACGCGTCGAGGTGCGAGAGGTTACCGGAGGCGGCGACGCGCCGCAGGAGGACCGTCGCCGACGGGGGTGCTCCGGCCGAGGCTTCGAGCAACGTGACGCGCAGCTCGCGGCGCGCGTACGACTGGTACACCGTGGGGATGTAGGAAAACAGCATCGAGAGCAGCAGAAGGCTCGAGCCGGTCTCCGCCACGACCAGCAGACGCCCGATTCGCCCGATGGGCGCCAGGTCCCCCAGGCCGAGCGCGAAGAGCGTCGTCGCGCTCATGTAGAGGTGGTCGGCGAACTGCGGCGACCCGCCCAGGTTCGCGAGCCGCTCGCCCTGCGACCATTGAAGCAGCGCGAAGCCCACCACGAGTGCTGATACCCACAGCGTGAGCAGGACGAACACCGACAGCGGGCCGTAGAGAGCCAGGAAGCGTTCGCGGCGAGGGTTCGATCGGATCCGGCGGGCGAGCCTGCTCCAGAGTCTCCACGTGGTCCGGCTGAACATCCGCGTGACGCGCATCCGTCTCTGCGGCGTTCGCGGCATCACCAGCGTTTCGAACGCATCCCACAGGATCCCGGCGACGATGGCAGCGCCGGCGATGCAGGCAACGAGATGCACGATCGCCGTCTCGAACTACAAGCCCGGTGCCAGGCACCGTGCAGGCGCCGTGACGGGGCAGTGTTCGCCCATGCGCACCGTTGCGCGCACAGGGTTGGATCCGGTCCGCGCGATCGCGCGGCGGGATGGGCAACTCTCCTGAGCACGGCCCTTGCGTGTTCCGCTCCCAGGAGAGACTCATGACAAAACTGATTCGTTCCATTGTCTTCGCAGGCGGTCTGCTTGTGCTCGCCGGCGTGCAGAACGCCAGCGCGCAGATTCAGAACATCATCGAATTCACGACGACATTCCCGTTCAGCGTGGGTAATACGACGGTCCCAGCGGGCCACTACACCATCGCGACGCTCGACGACGACCCCCACGTGTTGGAATTGCGCGGGCCTCACACGGCCGTACTCTTCGAGACCGAGGACGCGACGCCGAGCCAGGCACCGTCGAAGGACGAAGTCGCGTTCAGCCGCTACGGCAACGGGTACGTGCTGAAGAACATCTGGCTCGAAGGGTCGGAGATGGGGTACGTCAGCAAGACTGCCCTGGCCGAGCTCCGGATCGCGAAGAAAGGTGGCTCTCCGACCGAGCACCGCGTCTCCGGGCAAAAGGGTTCCAGGACGACGGCGGCTCCAAGGACCCCGGCGAGCAAGTGACGTGGCTGGAAGAACGGTCGGGGTGACAGAAATGCTGTTCCTCTGTAAACAACTCTGCCGTCTTCACGATTGACGGATCAATGTGCTGTGACGCTACTTTGCCATTCAATCCGCGCCGGATCGGTGAGCGGAGCGGCCCTCATCGAGGCGCGAGGTGTTCGGCAATCGACACGAATGTGCAACACGTGTGAGTGCAGGTGCGCACACGTTCGGCCCGAGCGTCCGTCCGAGCCGCGGATCCCGCCAGCGTGCACGCGGCCCCGCCGCCTGGCACTGCGCTTGCGGAAATCGGGACGCATGAAATCAGCGATGCCCGACAAGCGTATCGATGCCGACGCGATCCTGAATCGCGCCCTCCCCCTCACCAACCAGCACGCGCTCGAAATCCAGCCCTACGGCCACCTCGTCAAGCTGCCGATTGCGCTGTCCGAGGCGGCGTGCCGTCAAGGCGTGGAGAACCTGAACCAGGTGCTGGCCGACACCATCACGCTCCGCGACTTGTACAAGAAGCACCACTGGCAGGTGGCGGGTCCCACATTCCATCAGCTGCACCTGCTCTTCGACCGGCATCACGAGCAGCAGAGCGAGCTCGTCGACGCCATCGCCGAGCGGATCCAGCTGCTCGGCGGCGTCAGCCTCGCCATGGCGCACGACGTGGCCGAGACGACGCTGATTCCACGGCCGCCGAAGGGCCGCGAAGAGGTGCCCGTGCAGATCGCCCGCCTCCTGCACGCGCACGAGATCGTGCTGAAGGAGGCGCGGACGATGGCGCGTCTGGCCGCGGAGGCGGGCGACGAGGGGACCAACGACCTTTTCGTGAGCAACGTCATCCGGACCAACGAGCTGCAGGTGTGGTTCCTCGCCGAGCACCTCGTCGACGCGCCGCTCGTCCATGCGGAGTGATCGAGGGCAGCAGTCTGCCCGGGCGCAGGTTAATTGCGTCGATCCTTCCGGGCAGCACGCGGACCAATCAGACCCCGCCGAGGTACTGGACGTGCACGTACGTGCCGAGCCGCGCGTTGGAGGTCGATCCCCTCGATGCCGAGCCGCTTCAGCGACACTTCGCACTCCCGGCGGATCGACGCGGGCGCGAGCACGCGTCGCGGCTCCGCCATCGCGTCGCTCTCGTCCCAGACCAGCCCGCACGTGGTGAAGACGAACGGCCGCTGGCGCGGGGGGAGCTCGCGCAGCAGCCGTCCGACGAGCGTCTCGGAATGACCGAGGCCATACACGGCCGCGGTATCGATCCAATTGACGCCCAGCTCGATCGCGTGCCGCATGGTCGCCAGCGACTCGCGGTCATCCTGTGGTCCCCAGCCGTAGGCCCGGCCGCCGCCCCTGACCGCCCACGACCCGAACCCAATCCGCGTGATGTGCATTCCGCGCCGGCCGAGCGGTGAGTGGGTCGGTTCATGACGACCCTCTGCTCAACCTGCGCCATCGAGGGAGGAGCCAGAAGCGGCCCGATCTGGTGGCTCCTCGCAGCAGAGCGCGCGGACGCGCACAGAGGTGAGTGCGCCTATCGAGTGTCTGCGCGCGCCATGTCCGCCGGACCGGGGGCGAAATCCCGGTGAAGATCGGACCGGCGGCGTCAGCCGGAAGACGTCACGTCCCCGGATCACCATTACGTATGAGCGATCTCATACCAAGGGATGATTGCGCTCCGGGTCCGCGCCCGGCGAATATTCCGCGTAAATGGGAGCGCAGGTAAACTCCAGATCCGTTGCGATCGTCGACGACGACGAGTTGATGCGCGGCGCGCTGCAGGGCCTGCTGAAAGAAGCCGGATTTCCGGCACGAGCGTATGCGTCGGCGGAAGAATTCCTGGATTCCGGCCATCAGCACCAGACGTCGTGCCTGATCGCGGATATCCGCATGCCGGGGATGTCGGGTCTCGACCTTCAGGCGCGGCTCAACGCCGAGCGGATCAGGATTCCGATCATCTTCATTACCGCCCATGGCGACGAGCGGATGCGGTTGCAAGCGTTGCGGTCAGGTGCGGTCGAGTTCCTGACGAAGCCGTTCGACGACCAGCTCTTGCTGGATGCCGTCCGAGCCGCTCTGGAGCGTTAGCCCGTTTCGGCGGGCTCCGTCGTGAGTCTGTACTCGTGCCACTGCAGGCACCGCCGCGCTCGTCACACGCTCGACGCTCATTTTTCGTCGCCGCGCGGGCCGCGGCGACCACCGCGGGTTGGGCCGCACGACGAGTTCGTGCCGGTCGGCGAGGTCGAGCGCATCCGGCCATCGCCGGGGCCGTGCAGAAACTGTTCAAGAAATTTCCGGCGTCGAACTTTTCAGAGACTCCCGATTCCCATCGCCCGGAATAACGTCAACCGTCCCGGCTTCCGTGGGCAGCGTGACATGAAACGTCGCACCCGAGCCGGGGTTCGCGCTCGCCCACACCCGACCACCATGGGACTCGACGATCGAGCGGCTGATCGTCAGCCCCATGCCCGTGCCGTGGGGTTTGGTCGTGAAGAACGCATCGAACATCCGGCTCGCGCGTTCCGTCGGCAGGCCCACCCCGGTATCGGTGACGGAGATCAACAGCTCGCGTTCCCCGAGCGCCGATGCGACCGTCAGCCGGCCCGGCGGGCTCATGCCCTTCATGGCGTCGATGCCGTTGACCATGAGATTCATGACGACCTGCTGCAGCAGGACGCGGTCGCCGGGGATGCGCGGCAGGTCTCGCGCCAGCGCGGCGTCGATGCCGATCGAGTACTGGCTGGCCTCGCTGCGCAGCAGGAGAATCGCCTCCTGAATGAGCCCGTTGACATCGACGAGCTCGGAGGTGCGCGCTTCCTTCTTGAACAACGTGCGGATGCGGCTGATGATGTCGGCGGCCCGCATCGTGTCGTTGATGGCTCGCGACGCCGCCTCGCGGGCCTCGGCGATTTCCGGCCGATCGCGCTGGAGCCAGCGTAAGCAGGTCCTGGCATTGATGATCGCCGCGGTGATCGGTTGCCTGATTTCGTGCGCCAGCGACGAGGTCAACTCGCTCATCGTGGTGAGCCGGTTCATGTGCGCGAGATCCGCCTCCAGCTGATGCAATCGCTCGCGCTCGTCTTCGCTTCGTTTCCGCCCGGTGATATCGCGGTTCGTCTCCAGCACCAGGCTGGGGCCGTCGGCCTCGCGCATCAGCACGTGCCGGCTGTCGACGACGATCGTCCGGCCATCGCGCGTCAGTTGCGTCAGCTCACCACTCCATCCTCCCTGCTGTTCGATGAGCGCTTCGAAAACGTCGGTCGGCATCGGGTGCTCGGTCCGGAGCAGTTCATGGCTGCGGCGGCCGACCGCCTCTTCGCGGGAGAAGCCGTACAGGTGCTCCGCGCCCCGGTTCCAGTACACGATCGGCCCCGGGAACTCCCAGACGAAGATGGCATCGTGGCTCTGCTCGAGCAAGCTCGCCTGCCGCTGCAGGTGCACCTCACTTCGCCGGAGCTGCTCCTCCGTCAGCTTGCGCTGAATGGCCACCCCTGCGAGATCCGTGATCTGCTCGATGATCTCCTGCTCGCGGCGGCTGGGGCTGTGCGGCTTGCGGTAGTACATCGCGAAGGTCGCCATGACGTGACCTTCCGAGGACAAGACAGGCGTCGACCAGCAGGCGCGCATGGAATGGGGCAGAGCCAGCTCGCGGTAGCCCGTCCACAACGGATCCGTCGCGATGTCGTGGACGATGACCTGCTTACAGTGGTACGCGGCGGTACCACAGGACCCGGCCACGGGCCCGATCATCGCGCCGTCGACGACGTCCGTGTAGGCTTTCGGCAGGCTGGGTGCCGCCCCATGCCGCAGCCGGTCCCCTTCGAGCAGCAGAATGGACGCGAGAGCATCCGGCGCCAGGCGCTCCACGAGGCGGCACAAGGCCTCGAGGATCTGCTCCAGCGAGTTGCCTGTGGCCACCATCTCGAGGATGCGTTTCTCCCCCGCGAGCAGCGCTTCGGCCTGCTTCTGCTTCGTGATATCCCGATTGCTCTCCAGGATCGCCGGCGCACCCAGCGGATCCCGTTGCAGCGACCAGCGGCTCGACACGACGACATGGGTGCCGTCTTTCCTGGTGTGAACGAGCTCGCCTTCCCAGTGTTCCTCGCCCACGAGCGCCGCGTTGATCTCGTCGAGCGGCATGCAGAAGACCGTGTGCAGCAGCTCGTGGGCCACCCTGCCGGCCGCCTCCTGCGCCGTCCAGCCGTACAACTCCTCCGCGCCGCGGTTCCAGTGCATGACGACGTTGTTCATGTCGCGGACGAAGATCGCCTCGTGCGTGAGGTCGAAGAGGCTCGCATGCTCCTGCAGCCGCCGGTTCGCCTGCTCCAGTTCCGCGGTGCGCTCGCTGACCCGGGAATCGAGGTCATCGTGCGCGCGGCGCAGATCGTCGTCCGCCCGCCGCCGCGCATTGCTCCACCAGCTCACGATCAGGGCCGCGATGAAGAAGACGATCAGCTGGGGAAATTCGGATGGCTTGAGCGACCAGGCGTACCTCGGGTGGATGAAGACATAATCGATCGACGCGGTTGCAATGATTGCGGCGAGGAGCCCGGGCCAGGTGCCGGCAAACCAGGCGGTCATGAGCACGGCGAGCAGAAAGAGCGGCGCGAGCAGCTGCTCCGGATTCAGCAGCATCGTGGCGAGCAACGCGCCGAGCACGAGCGCCACCGCGAGCGCGTATCGCCGCACGACGGATCCAGACGCGGCAGGCCTCCTCATATGATCGCGGCGGGTGATCGACTGACGGATCTCGCGCGCGGGCGGCGCGGTCAGCTGGCTCATCCCGGGACGCACGGATTACACGGCTGAGTCTGACACATCGGAGGCTTCGGGCTCGGACCCGATCGCTCGCCGTTCCGCTCGAGAGATCCCGAGCCGTTTCATCTTGTTTATCAGTGTAGTCCGGTGCAGGCCCAGTCTGGCGGCGGCGCCGTTCGAGCCGCCGATCTTCCACCCTACCGCTTCGAGCGTGTTGAGAATCAGGGCGCGCTCCGAATCCTTCAGGGTCGTGGCCGACGCCGAGGCAGACGGCGGCGCGTAGACGACCTGCGGGCCGGACGCCGGCAGCGGGTTGGGCAGCACGCCGTCGCTCGCCAGGATCACCGCCCGCTCGATCAGATTCTGCAGCTCACGGATGTTTCCCGGCCAGTCATAGCTGATGAGGGCCGACAGGGTGTCGTGAGGGATCACGTGGATCCGCCGGCCCATGCGCCTCGAGAACTTCTCGACCGCGTGCGTCACGAGTGCCGGGATGTCTTCACGCCGCTCCCGCAGCGGCGGCACCATGATGGGGAAGACGTTCAGGCGATAGAACAGATCGATCCGGAACTCGCCGTCCTTGACCATCGTGGGCAGATCCCGATTGGTGGCCGCGACCAGGCGGACGTCGACGTGATGCGTGTGCGTGCTGCCCAGCCGCTCGAACTCCTGCTCCTGGAGCACGCGCAGCAGCTTCGGCTGCAGCGCCGGCGGGATGTCGCCCACCTCGTCGAGGAACAGCGTGCCGCGGTCGGCCAGCTCGAACCGGCCGACCTTCTGGGCGATGGCCCCGGTGAACGCGCCTTTCTCGTGGCCGAACAGCTCGCTCTCGAGCAGATCCAGCGGAATCGCCGCACAATTCAGCTTGACGAACGGACGCCCGCACCGGGCGCTGAGGTGGTGAATCGCGCGGGCAATGAGCTCCTTGCCGGTTCCGGTCTCGCCCTGGACGAGCACGGTGGCGTCGGTCGGCGCCACGCGCTCGACGTGCGCGAGCACGGCTTCGAGCGCGGCGCTCGTTCCGATGATCTGCTCGAAGCGCAGGTCATCGACCGTGGCAGTGCCGTTCCCGGGTCTGTAGAAAGCTCGCACGGCGACCTCCCGTCGGCCGCAGGGCCAGTCGAGGTCAACGATTCAATGCCGCCCGCACGCTCGCCAGCAGGACTTCATCGTCGAACGGCTTCGCCAAAAACTCCACGGCGCCAGATCGCAGCGCCTGCAACCGCATCCGTTCGTCGCCGTGGGCAGTAATGAAGATAGTGGGAATCTCGATGTGATTCGCGTTCAGCCGGGCCTGCAGCTCGAGACCCGACATGCCGGGCATGCGGATGTCGGCCACCAGACACGCGGTCTCGTCGTGCCGACCCGCCTCGAGGAATTCCTCTGCCGACGCAAAGGCGCGCGCCGGGAACCCTGCTTCTTTCAGCAGGCCGCGGAGCGCGCCCCGCATCAGCTCGTCGTCGTCGACGATCGCTACGATTCGGCAATTCCGCTCGCCGGCCATGGAGTGGAGTATCAGTCCCCGGGTGCGCGCGCGCAATCATCCCTTGGTATGAGGTCCCTCATACCTGCTGATAATCAGCGAATGGTGGCGGAGGCG
>Ga0114129_10012048_pt1 | contig 12300 bp, 7 predicted proteins | sample RhiMetdeltSRZDD1_FD_80071 | JGI IMG/M metagenome (GOLD analysis project Ga0114129, IMG submission 80071) | Populus rhizosphere microbial communities from Tennessee, USA - Rhizosphere MetaG P. deltoides SRZDD1 (version 2) (version 2) | ecosystem: Host-associated > Plants > Roots > Rhizosphere >...
TCTCGAATCGCCTGTGACTTCCCGGACCCGGAAAGCCCGGTGAGGACGACGAACCGCGAGCTAACCGCCGTTCGCGCCGCCCTTCTGGCTGCGTGCCTCTTTTCGCGCAACTGAGTGAGTCCTTCTGCCTTCTGCCTTCTGCCTTTTACCCTACATGTTTCAAATGTCTTCCCCGTAGTCCAACTCCGGCACGTTCTGCTCGCGCGCCGCTTCGAGCTGCTCGTTCAATCGCTCGACGAGCCGCCGGGCCGCGTGGTGACCGCGCGCGCGAAGCAGCTGATTGCGCGCCGCGACTTCCACCAGGATCGCGATGTTCCGTCCCGGCGCGACCGGCATGCGGATCATCGGAATGCGTATCCCCAGCAGCTCGTAGTAACGCTCATCCAGCCCGAGCCGGTCGTATTCGCGGCCGTGCTCCCATCGCTCGAGTTGCACGACCAGCTCAACTCGCTTCGACGTGCGCGTCGAGGCCACGCCGAACAAATCCTGGACGTTGATCAGCCCGAGCCCGCGGACCTCGATGTGATGGCGGGTCAGCTCAGGGCAGCTGCCGAGCACGAACGACTGCGCGCGACTGCGGATCTCGACGGCATCGTCTGCGACGAGGCGATGACCGCGCACGACGAGGTCCAGCGCGCATTCACTCTTGCCGATCCCGCTTTCCCCGATCACGAGCACGCCGAGGCCGAGAATATCCATCAGCACGCCGTGGATCACGCCTCGCGCGGCGAGATACGTGTCGAGCACCGCTGACAGACGCGACATGGCTTCGGGTGTCGCGACCCGCGTGCGGAGCAGCGGGATTCTCGCACGGTCTGCCTCGATGGCCATTTCGGGCGGTGGCGCGAAGCCGTCGGTGAGCAGCAGGCACGGCAGCTCGTGATCCATGACGCGCTTCAGCACCATCGTCCGATCCGCGCTGCTCAGGCCCTCGAGATATCGCACTTCGCTTTCACCGAAGACGAGCACGCGTCCGCCGCGCAGGTACGCGTCGAAGCCTGACAGCGCCAGCCCGGTCTTCTGTGTGTGGGGGATGGTAATCCGGCGCGTCAACCCGTCGGCGCCGGCCAGCAGTTCCAGGTCGAGGGCGCGGGAATCGGCGAGGTCGCGTAGCACCGTTGCGACGGTAACCCCGCCGGGCTCGTTGCTTTCGGTGTCCGTCACAGCTACAAGCTATCCCAGATCTCTTGTCCGTGGCTTAGTCCGGCTCAATCAGCCCGTAATTTCCGTCGCTCCGCCGATACAAAATGCTCACGGCGTCTGTGTCGGCGTTTCGGAACACCACGAACGACTCGCCGGCCGAACCAACCCGCAACGCGGCGTCTTCGACCGACATCGGCTTGACGGCGTAACGGGTGGCGCGAATGACCCGCCGGTTGTTATTCGGTTCGCGCGCTGCCGATGTGACTGGCTGGCGCGGTCCGGCGCCACGGCGTTTGCGCTCCCGCCATTTTCCCTTGAGCGTCTGGGCCTGCTGCTCGATTTTTGCGGCCGCATCGCGGATCGCGACGGCCCAACTGGTACCCTCCCCGAGCCCGCGCATCATGTGGTCGCCGCGGGCGTGCAACACGATTTCGGTCCGGTGGCGGTACTTTTCCTTGGTCAGGATGACCTGTCCGGAAATCGCGTTGTCGTTGAGGAGGCGCTCGAGCTTGGCGAGTTTACGTTCGATGAGTGCGCGAAGTGATTCGTCGATTTCGATATGTCGGCCGGTGATATCAAGGCGCATGGTGCAGCTTCCAGCTTCCGGCTTCCAGCGTTCCACCCGCTAACCCAGCGCTGCAGTGCTGGGAGCTGGAGGCTGGCAGCAGGAAGGTCTCAGAAAAGCACTTTCCGTTGGTTGGATGTCGGGATTTTCAGTTCCTCCCGATATTTGGCGATCGTCCGCCGCGCCAGCATCAGTCCTTCCTTCTGCAGGATGCTCACGATCTTGGAGTCGCTGAGCGGCTTGCGGGGGTCCTCGTTCTCGATGATCTTCCGGATGCGCTGCTTGATCGTCACCGACGACACGCTCTCGCCGTACGAGCTGCTGATGCCGCTGTGGAAGAAGTACTTCATTTCGAACACGCCTTGCGGCGTGTGCATGTACTTGTTGTTCACCACGCGGCTGACCGTCGACTCGTGCATGCCGATGTCGTTCGCCACATCACGGAGCACCAGCGGGCGCAGGTACTCGATCCCGTGATCGAGGAATTCCCGCTGAAAATTAATGATGCTGGTCGCAACCTTGTGGATGGTCTTCTGCCGCTGATCGACAGACTTGATCAACCACAGCGCGGACCGGAACTTGTCTTTCACGTAGGCGCGTGTCTCGTCGCTCGACTCGCCACCGCTCTTGTCGAGCAGCCGGCGGTAGACCGGGCTGATGCGCAGCTGCGGCAGACCTTCCTCGTTCAGCGCGGCGACGTACTGATCCTCAACCTTGACGATATAGACGTCGGGAATGACGTACTGGGACTGCGTCGGGTTGTAGCGGCTGCCGGGCTTGGGATCGAGATTGCGGATGATCTCGATGTGTTCTTTGAGATCCTCGATCGTCATCCCGAGCTTGCGAGCGATCTCCGGCACCTGATGGTTCTGTAGTAGCCGAAGGTGTTCAGTGACGATTTTTTCTGACGGCGTCCCCTCGAGCCCGATGTGGCGAATCTGCAGCCACAAGCATTCCTGAAGATCGCGGGCGGCGACGCCAATCGGATCGAATGTCTGCACGTGCTGCAGAGCGCGCTCGACGTCGGCAACGGACCACTCGCCCATGGCCGCAATCTCTTCGACCGAAGCCACCAGATAGCCGTCGTCGTCGAGATTGCCGATGATCGCTTTGCCGATGTCGCGCAGCTGGTCGTCGCTCGTTTGCAGCGACAGCTGCCACAACAGGTGATCCGACAGCGAACCGGTCGTCGAGAGCGTGTTCTCGATCGGCGGGAGCTCTTTGACTTCGGACGGTGTCCGCGATCGGTAGCCGTCGTCCAGATAATCGCCGAAGAAGTATTCGTAGTCGGCGTCGTCCCACGCGTCGGACTTTTCCGCGGCAGGCTTTTCAGCTTCCGGTTTCTCGGCCTGCTGCTGCTCCGCGGGCTGCAGTTCCTCAGTGGGCACTTCTTCGAGGAGAGGGTTTTCGACCATCTCCTGGTTCAGCAGGTCGGACAGCTCGAGCGTGGACATCGGCAGCAGCTTGATCGCTTGCTGCAGCGATGGCGTCAGAATGAGCTTCTGAACGAGTTTGGTGTGTAGCCTCTGCTGAATCGCCATGAACGAATGCGCTTATCTCTTACCCAAGTTTAGTCCAATCGGAAGTCTGCGCCGAGGTAAATCCGCTTAACCTCCTCGTCGGCGGCCAAACTGTCGGGGGTTCCGCTCCGGAAAATCACCCCATCGTGCACGATGTAGGCGCGATCGGTGATTTTCAGCGTTTCACGCACGTTGTGGTCGGTAATCAAGACGCCAATCCCTCGCCCTTTCAGGTGAAAGATGATCTCTTGAATATCGGATACGGCAATCGGGTCGATGCCGGCGAACGGCTCGTCGAGCAGCATGAACTGTGGAGAGATTACCAGAGCACGGGTGATTTCGACGCGCCGCCGCTCGCCGCCCGACAGCGTGTACGCTGGAGATTTGGCCAGCGGCGTCAGCGACAGCTCGGCTAGCAGATCGCGCAAACGCGCGCGCCGGTCCGCGCCATTCGGCGCGACGGTTTCGAGGATGGCAAGGATGTTCTGCTCGACTGTCAGCCCGCGAAAGATCGAGGCTTCCTGTGGAAGGTAGCCAATGCCTTTCCGCGCGCGGATGTACATCGGATCGTCGGTGACGTCGGCGCCGTCGAGCAGGACGCGTCCCGAGTCGGGCGCCGTGAGGCCGACAACCATCGAGAACGTCGTCGTCTTGCCGGCGCCGTTCGGCCCGAGTAGTCCAACGACTTCGCCGGACGCGATCTCGAGGCTGACGCCTTTCACGACTGTCCGCCCGCTGTACGACTTCGTGAGGTCGCGCGTGCGCAGCGTCGCCATTCAGTTTCGAAGTTCCGCGGGGCAGGCGTCGAGCGGTTTCGAGCGGAAGTTGGCGAGGCCCGACAGACCCTCGACCAGCAGGCTGTCATCCTTGCGCCGGTAGGTCATCGTGTTGCCGTCGGTCTGCTTGCACGCGCCTTGTGAGTCCTTTTGGATGCCGACGACCGGGTCGCCCGTCAGGACGTAGACGTCGTTGGACGTCGTGTAAACGAGATGCTTGCCGACGGCATAGAGCGTGTCCAGCTTCACGCTGACATTGGCGTCCGCCTCGATGCGTTCCAGCTCGCCGCCGCCCTCTTTGAGGAACAAGTCAATCCGGTTGCCGCTCATGTCTCCCTGGATGTTGGTCAGCTGCGCCTTGGCCGGTGCCGTCGCCGTGTACGTCGCCAGCCGCTTCGCATCGTCGTAAACAAGCATGTCACCCGAGGCGCGCGTTTCTGACGGCTTGCGAGTCTTGGTTTTGGGATCGTCGTCGGTCAGCATCATGACGGTTCGCACATTCGTGCGAGCCGTCAGGTTGCCAGTCTTGTCGTTCAGAACGATGGTGTCGCCGGAGATGCGGGATCCGTTCTCCTGCCACATGAACGCATTTCCCGTGTACGTCGCTTCGCCGACGCCATCATAAGCCAGGCGGTTGGCGGTGACTTTCACTGGTTGATCCTGTTTCAACATCACCGGCATCCGCGTGGCGTTGTTCCCGTCGCCCTTTTTCTGCGGCTTGATGATGCTTTTCACTTCAGTGTCGGCGTTCAACTTCTCGGTCGAGGGTGACACCTGAATGTTGAGCGCCTCGACGCGGAGCTGCGGGTTGTTGAGGATTGGACCGGTGCCAGCATCTCCCTTCGAGGGAGATAAGTCGAGTTGGTCTTTGTCGATGTTGTAGAGCGCGCGCGGTGCGTCGGCAACAAGCTGTCCGTCCTCGAAATGCGCGTTGCCGCGAAAGTCGGCACGTTCGAGCGGGCCGAGCCCTGGCTTGGTATCGACGATCAGCCGCTGCGAGCGCGCCTTGCGCTCGCCGGCCGGGGTCTTGCCGTTCGCTGGCCGCGTTTCGGAGAACTCGGTCCCGCCTTCGAAGACGGCGTTTTGCAGACCTTGCCCCGCGGCGCCGGTCGCACGAAGCGTCGATGATCGAATCTGCCGCGCGGGCGCTCCCGCTTCCGCCGGCAGATCGACTTGAACTTTGTCGACGGCGTTCAGGCTCGTGACGGTCGCGCCGTCGGGAGACATGCCGATGTCGATCGTCGACGCGCCGATCCGGCGTCCCGCTGCACCGGCGGAACCCACGAACTCGACGACGCTGTTTGTCATCAGCTTGGCGCTTTGCAGCGTCCGGCCGTCAGGAGCGTTCGTGAGATCGATGTCCTTCGCGCTCATCGACGGCGCGCCCGCCGTCGTGCTCGTCACGCGGCTCTGGTCGCGCAGAATCATTTGCAGGATCTTCTCGCCGGTCTCGTCGAGGTTGGCCTGGATTTGAACCGCTTCCAACGTTCGGCCCTCGGCCACGATCTTCGCGTTCTTTTCAAGCCTGAAATAGTTGTCCGATCGTGCGAAGCCTGCCCTGTCCGCACTGCCTTCCATGGCACCGGCACCTTTGTCGTCGGGGGGCACGACAACGTGCGCCTTCTCGAGCAACCAGAAGACGTTGTTCTTTTCGTTGTACGTCGCACCGATGCTCGTGCCTGTCATCCGTCCTTTGGTGAACTCGACCGCGCCAGGAATTCGAAACAACCCCTCCGCCTTGTCGTAGTTCGCCTCGGCCCCGGTCACGACGATGCCGCTCGCGGTTTCCAGCCGAAAATGACCAACAATCCTTCCGACGTTCACGGTTTGCGATTGGCCTTGCGGTGAGAGGATTTCCGCCTCGTCGCCGGTGACGGTGACGGGCTTACCGTCCTTGTCGGTGAGATTGAGCTTGACGCCGAACGCCTTGGTCTTGCCGTCGGCGTAGGTCATCTGTTTTTCGAAGTGCACCGACGAAACGACCTTGTCGTCCTTGAAGCTCCTGGCGACGCCCGGCCCGGTTTCCGACATCGCTTTGGGATCGCTGACGGAGACAGCGCTGCCCGGCGGCTGCGACACCAGCGCGCGCTGCCGCATGGCATAGATAACCACGCCGGCAAAGACGATCACGAAGCCGGCTATGAGGAGCCGGGCAACTTTCTGCCACCGCACCCTTTTATTCTAACGCTTTGATGTCAGCGACGCTGAGCTCGAGGTAGGTTTCACCCTGGTATTCGTTGCGTTCGAGCGAGAACGCGAGGTTCACGCCTGCGCGGTTTTTCTCGAGGAAATCAGCCTGCTCCGCGGCGCGCCAGGCAATCGCGCGAAAGCGACGTCCATCCTGGTTGAACGTCATCGAGAGATGGCGGTCCTTGATCGACCGGGGACCGTCGACGATCTCCACCGGACCGGCGTGAAAGATTGGCCGCGGATTGCCCATTCCGAACGGGCCGAGGGAGTCCAGTCCGCGGACGAGATCCGGCGTAATCGCCTTGAGGCTGAGCGGTCCGTCAATCCTGAGGCGAGGCCGCAGTTGATCCGGTTCCAGGACGTCGTCGGCGTAGGCATTGATCCGGGCTCGGAACTCCGGCACGCGCGCCGCTTCCATCGTCAACCCCGCCGCTTGCTTGTGCCCGCCAAACCGCACGAAGACGTCAGCGCAGTGCTCGAGCGCCGCCAGCATGTCGAAGTCCGGAATGCTGCGGCACGAACCGTGAGCGACCTCCCCATCCACGGACAACACGATGGCGGGTTTGTGATAGGTCTCGACCAGCTTCGACGCCGCAATGCCGATGACTCCACGGTGCCAGCCGTCGCCGCCAACCACCAGCACGTTGTGAGCACCCACTGCGGGATCGGTTTCAATGGCCTTGCGCGCTTGCGTGACGAGATCAGCTTCCTCTTGCTGACGACGCAGGTTTTCGTCGTTCAGCTGCTGCGCGAGTGCTCTGGCTTCGTCGGCCATCGCTTCATCGGTCGCCAGCAGCAGGCGCGTCGCGATGTCAGGTGTGCTCATCCGGCCTGCGGCGTTGACGCGAGGCGCAAGCATGAACGCGACCTGGTAGCTGTCGATGGTCTTCCCTGCTAACCCAGACGCTTCGAGAAGCGAACGCAAGCCGATCGTGTGGGGACCACGCGACAAGGAGGCCAGCCCGAAGCGGGCGATGACGCGATTCTCTCCAACGAGCGGGACGACGTCCGCTAAGGTGCCCACGGCGGCGACCTTGACAAACGCCGTCAGCCACTTGCTCTTGCCGGCACGGCTGCAGAGCGCCTGCACGACTTTCAGAGCAACGCCGACGCCTGCCAGATATTTGTCCGGGTAGCTGCAGTCGTGGCGCTTTGGATTGATAACGGCGACAGCGTCCGGCAGCGTACCTTCCGGTTCATGGTGATCCGTGATGATCAGGTCGATGCCGAGCTCGCGCGCCCGGCGGGCCGCATCCGCGCTGCGAATGCCGCAATCGACCGAGACGATGAGCTGAACGCCGTCAGTGTGCAATCGCTCGATCGCCGCAGCCTGCAGACCGTAACCGTCGCGAAGGCGCTCTGGGATGAAGTGGACGACAGTACCGCCGAGCATCTCGAGGGCGCGGCGCAGGATCACGGTCGAGGTGATGCCATCCACATCGTAGTCGCCGTGCACAGCAATACGTTCACCGCGCGCCAGCGCCTGCTCGAGGCGGACGACGGCGCGTTCCATATCCATCAGCCGAAATGGGTCGTGCAGATGATCGAGGGAAGGATGGAGGAACCGTTCAGCTGCCGACGGATCGCTCAGTCCGCGCAGGCACAGCAGTCGCGCGACGGTCGGGTGAAGGTTCAGAGCCGCCGCCAGGACCGCTGCCTGCCCGTCGTCGCACGGGAGATGATTCCAGAGGAGCGTCTTCACGGGGCCGGCCGAAAATCGGTTGGTTTCTTTTCGGCGTCGACAAACGCAATGCCTTCCGACCCCATCCGCCGGAACTTGTCGTAGCGTGCCGCCAGCCGCTCGTCGTTGGTCATCAGCGACAGCTCGCCGAGCGCCTGTGCGAGCGCCTGATCGACTAACGCGGTCGCTGCGTCGTAATCGTTGTGGCCGCCGCCGAGCGGCTCGGGCACGATCGCGTCCACTAATCCCAGCTCCAGCAGATCCGGTGCGGTGATCTTCAACGCCGCGGCCGCTTCGACTTTCTTGTTGGCGTCGCGCCACAGGATCGCCGCGCAGCCTTCAGGTGGAATGACGCTGTAGACGGCAAACTCCTGCATCAGCACGCGGTCGCCGATGGCTATACCCAACGCGCCGCCGCTGCCGCCCTCGCCACACACGACCACAACGATGGGGACCTCGAGCATGATCATCTCGCGAAGGTTGAAGGCAATGGCTTCGGCAACACCGCGTTCCTCTGATTCGACTCCAGGGTACGCCGCGGGCGTATCGATGAACACGATGATGGGCCGGCCAAACTTCTGCGCGAGCTGCATCACGCGGAGCGCCTTGCGGTAGCCTTCCGGCCGCGCATAACCAAAGTTGCGAAAGATCTTCTGTTTGGTGTCCCGGCCCTTCTGGTGGCCAACGACGGCGACGGGCTGGCCGCGGTAGGTGGCGAGTCCGGCGACGATGGCGTGATCGTCCGCGAAGCGGCGATCGCCGTGCAGCTCGTCGAAGCCGGTGAACAGCCGTTCAACGTAGTCAAGTGTGTTCGGCCGCGTCGGGTGGCGCGCGACCAGGACACGCTGCCACGGAGTCAAATTCGCGAACAGCTCGGCACGGATCTCGTCGGCCCGCTTCCGCAGGGTGTCGATCGATCGCTCCCGTTCAGGCGTTCGCGGCAGCATGCTCAAGGCTTCGATTTCCTTGAGCAGGACGCCAATCGGTTCTTCGAATTCAAGGAGATCAGGCATATCGGGACTATGTCGCGTCTCGCGGCTCGCGGCTCGCGGCTCGGAGCTCGCAGCTAGCGGCTCGCCCTTGACACACCGAGAACCCGCGGCCAGCGAACAGCGAACAGCGAGCAGCGGCAGGCTTCACTTCAACACCACCGATCCCTGTCCGCACAACTGCTCGACCTCGGCGACGAGTCGCTCCGTTGGTTTGACCCGCTGCATCACATCGGCGCGGACGCGCAGCGGACCGTTGTCCCCTTTGACGTCGACCTCGAGATACACGCGGCGATCGCCCCGATGGCGCGACAACAGCTCGGCGAGCGCCTCGAAGGTCGATCGGCTGTTGAGCGTCGGCTTCACGTGAATCGCGATCTCGCGCGTCGTCCGCTCTACCAGCGCCGCCATTGGCAGCAGCTCCGCGGCGACGAGTCGAGCTGTTTCGTCGTCTTTTTCGAGCTTGCCACGAACCAGCAGCATCGCGTCCGCTTCGATTAGCGTCGCATGCTTTGCGAAAGCCTCGGGAAAGACGACGACTTCGACGCTGCCGTCCACGTCGTCGAGCATGAAGACCGCCATGCGGTCGCCCTTTCGGGTTTTCAAGGCTCGAAGCCCGGAGACGATGCCGGCAATCCAGATGTCCGCTTCGGACCCGGTGAGCTCGCCGATGCGGTGTGCGCCGAAGACAGCGAGATCCTTCGCGAACCGCTCGAGCGGATGGCCGCTCATGTAAAAGCCGAGCGCTTCCTTCTCGCCCGCCAGCTGCTGCGCTTCGGTCCACGCCGGTGCATCGGGCAACGGGACCGTGCTTGCCGGCTCGTCATCGTTGACGAGATCGAAAAACGAGACCTTCCCGTCCTCACGATTGCGCTGTTGCCGGCCGCCATGTTCAAGCGCTTTGTCCACGGCGTTGAAGAGCCGGGCGCGGCCAAGCGCGATTGGCTGATCGGACGGCACGAGCGAGTCGAGCGCGCCTGCTTTGATCAAGCTCTCGAGCACGCGCTTGTTGACGAGACGGAGATCGACGTGCTCGCAGAGCGTATATAGCGATTCCAGGCGCCCGATCTGACGCCGGACGTCGAGAATGGATAGCACGGCGCCTTCGCCGACGTTCTTGACGGCACACAGACCGAACCGAACGCCGCCTTCGACCACCGAGAACGCGAGCTCACTCGCGTTCACGTCGGGCGGCAGAATCCGTACGTCAAGCTCGCGGCACTCGCCGAGATACATCGCGAGCTTTTCGGTGTTGGCGGCTTCAATCGTGAGCAGCGCCGCGACGAAGTGGCGAGGATAGTTCGCCTTCAACCATCCCGTTTGATACGCGAGTAGCGCGTAGGTCGTCGAATGCGACTTGTTGAAGCCGTATCCGGCGAAGTATTCCATCAGATCGAAAATCTTGGTGGCCTTTTTCTCGTTGATGGCGTTGGTCCGCGCTCCGGTCATGAACGCTTCGCGCTGCTTGGCCATGACCTTCGGGTCTTTCTTGCCCATCGCCTTGCGGAGCACGTCAGACTGGCCCATCGAGAATCCTGCCAGGACGGCGGCAATGCGCATGACCTGTTCCTGGTAGGCGATGACGCCGTACGTGTCCGACAGGATCGGCGCGAGCTGCGGAAGCTCGTACTTGACCTCGGTCTTGCCCTGCTTGCGCGCGACGAAGTCGTCCACCATTCCGCTCTTGAGCGGACCGGGCCGATAGAGCGCGTTCAGCGCGATCAAGTCGTCGAGGCGCTCTGGCTTGGCCTTTCGCAGCAGCTCGCGCATGCCGGAACTCTCGAACTGGAACACGCCGTAGGTCTGACCGTCGCTGAAGAGCTGATAGGTCTTGCGATCGTCGAGCGGCAGCGCATCGATGTCGATCTCGACGCCCTCGGTCCGCTTGATCTCTTCCAGCGCGTCGCGGATGAGCGTCAGCGTGCTGAGCCCGAGGAAGTCCATTTTCAGCAGCCCAACGCGCTCGACTTCTTTCATCGCCCACTGCGTGACGATTTCGTCCTTCTGGCTCTTGTAGAGCGGTACGAACTCGGTCAGCGGTTTGGGCGCGATGACCACACCAGCGGCGTGGACGGACGCGTGTCGGGTCATGCCTTCGAGCCGCCGCGCGACGCCGAGCAGCTCCTTCACCCGGTCGTCCTTCTCCTCCATCTCCTTGAGTGCAGGGTTTTGCTCCAGCGCTTTTTCGAGCGTCATGTCCAGCGCCGCCGGCACCGCCTTGGCAACCTTGTCGGCGTCCGCGTACGGGATATCCATGACGCGCGCGACGTCGCGCACCACCGCGCGGGCCTTCATCGTGCCGAACGTGATGATCTGCGCGACGTTCTCACGTCCGTACTTCCGCGTGACGTAGTCGATGACCTCGCCGCGGCGTCGCTCACAGAAATCGATGTCGATATCGGGCAGCGACACGCGCTCAGGATTCAGGAAGCGCTCGAAGATCAGGTCGTACTCGATGGGATCGACGTCGGTGATCCTGAGGCAATACGCGACGAAGCTGCCGGCGGCCGAACCGCGGCCCGGACCGACCGGAATCCCCTGCTCGCGCGCGTAGCGGATGAAGTCCCAGACGATCAGGAAGTACCCGGGGTACTTCATCTGCTTGATCATCTCGACTTCATACGTGAGACGCCGCTCGTACTCGTCGATGGTGTGGCGAAGCACGCCACGCGCCTGAAGCTCGCGCAGCCGCGGGAGCCGGTGCTCGAAGCCCTCGCGGACCACGTGCTCGAAGTACTCGTCGAGCGAGAAGCCAGCCGGCACGTCGAAGTTCGGCAGATGGTTCGTGGACGATGAGAGGTCCACGCGACACCGTTCGGCGATCCGGACGGTGTTCGCGATCGCTTCCGGAAACTCCGAGAAGATGGCCGCCATCTCGTCGCCGGTCTTCAGATAAAACTGATCGCCGTGATACCGGAGGCGCTCAGTGTCGTTGACCGTCTTGCCGGTTCCGATGCAGAGCAGAATGTCGTGGGGCCGGTGGTCTGAGTTCTTCAGATAGTGGACGTCGTTCGTGCACACCAGCGGCAGCCCGAGATCCGACGCAATCGGCACGAGTCCGGTGTTGACGACCCTCTGCTCCTCGATGCCCTGAAACTGCATCTCGAGGAAGAAGTTCCCGCTACCCAGAAGGTCGCGATAGGTCGCCGCGGCCTGCGTCGCGCGCGCCATCTGCTCGGTCCGGATACCGGTTGCGACTTCTCCCTTGAGGCAGCTGCTCAGGCCGATGAGTCCCTTGGCGTGCGCAGCGAGCAGGTCTTTGTCGATGCGCGGCTTGTAGTAGAACCCCTCGGTGTAGCCGGCCGACACCAGCTTGATGAGGTTGTGATATCCCTCGAGCGTTTCCGCGAGCAGCACCAGATGATTCGCCGTCTCGCCTGGCGTTCCGCTCTTCTGCCGCCGATCGCCGGGGGCCACATACACTTCGCACCCGAGA
>Ga0114129_10012050_pt1 | contig 12300 bp, 9 predicted proteins | sample RhiMetdeltSRZDD1_FD_80071 | JGI IMG/M metagenome (GOLD analysis project Ga0114129, IMG submission 80071) | Populus rhizosphere microbial communities from Tennessee, USA - Rhizosphere MetaG P. deltoides SRZDD1 (version 2) (version 2) | ecosystem: Host-associated > Plants > Roots > Rhizosphere >...
CTTCGATCCCCACCGGCGGCCGCCGCAGGTCCGGCGCGGCATCCGCCCGGGACACGACCACCGCGGTGCTCCCGTCCGCGGGCACGTCGCAGTCGTAGAGGCACAGGGGCTCGGAGATCATCCGGGCCCCGAGGTAGTCGTCCAGGGCCATCGGCGCGGTGTAGATGGCGTTGGGGTTGAGGGCCGCGTTGCGGCGGCCGTTGAGCGCGATCTGGCCGAGCTGCTCACGGGTGGTCCCGAACTCGTGGAAGTGGCGCATGGCCATCATCCCGATCCAGTTGGCCGCCGACGGCGCGCCGTACGGCAGCGTCCACTGCATGAAGCCGCCCATGCGCACCCCGCCACCCGGGCCGCCTCCCCCACCTCCGCCGCCGGCGCCGACCGTGACCGACGCCCGGCCCTTGTCCCCCTGCGCCGACGCCTCGGTCACCGTGCGGAAGCACACGACGTGGTTGGCGTACCCCGCCGCCACCGCGGCGACGGCGTTGATGACCGAGCCCAGCTGGCCCGGCGATTCCAGGCCGCCGGCGAACCAGCTCAGCTCCAGCCGGAGCGCGTCCTGCAGCTCGGTCACGCCGACGCCGGAGAAACCGGGCGGGACGTCGAGGTTGCCGGGGTAGGTGGCGATGCCGTCGATGTCGGCCCGCGTGAGCCCGGCGTCCGCGATGGCCCGCAGCACGGCCTCGATGGTCAGCTCGAGCGGGTGTCGGTAGATGCGCCGGCCGATCTGCGACTGCCCGACGCCGGCGATCACCGCCCGGCGCTCCGCGATCTCCCTCATCGGGCGTCCCGCTCCGCCTCGGCCACCGCCGGCTCCGCCCCCTCCACCGGCTCCACGGGCTCGAACAACGGGAGCCACACGTCGTCGTAGCGCTCGAACACGACCCGCACCGGCAGGCCGATCGTGACCGCCTCCGGCGGGCAGCCCACGATGTTGGTCGTGAGGCGGAGGCCCTTCTGCTCGGGCAGCTCGACGATCGCCACCACGTACGGCGGATCGAGGCCCGGATACCACGGCTGGTGGTTGACGGTGTAGGTGTGAACGGTCGCCTCGCCGGAGACCGCCTCGGGCGCCTGGTCGGTGCTGAGGCAGGCCGGGCACACCGGCGCCGGGGGATGGATCCGGTAGCCGCAGGCCTGACAGCGCAGGAACCGCAGCTCACCCTGCTCGCCACCGGTCCAGAAGTGGCGGTTGGTGTCGTCCAGCCGCGGCAGGACCCGGAAGGGCTGGTCGCTCATCGGTCGCTCATCGGTCGTCCACCGCTCGGCTCCTCGGCTCCTCAGGTCCCGGGATCGCGGGGCAGGCCGAGCAGCCGCTCGGCGATCACGTTGCGCTGGATCTCGCTGGTGCCGCCGGCGATCGACAGGCTCCGGTTGCCGAGGAACCCTCCGATCCAGAGCTGGGCGTCGCCCTCGCCGCCCGCGGCGGTCCGGCCGAGCAGATCGAGGCCGACCTCCTGGACGTGCTGGTCCAGCTCGCCGCCGAGCAGCTTACGGATGCTGGCCTCGGGCCCCGGCGCCGCGCCACCGAGGGCGCGGAGCGTCATGCGGATCCCCATGGCTGCCAGCGACTGGGTGGACGCGACGACCCCGCCGACGGTGTCCAGGACCAGCGGGTCGTCGGCGAGGTGCCCGGCCACCAGGTCGAGCAGGGCCTCGACACCGGGTCCCATCGACGCGCCACGGCCCATCGATACCCGCTCGTTGGCCAGCGTCGTGCGCGCCACCGGCCAGCCGGCCGTGGGCGCGCCGAGCACGCAGTCGTCGGGGACGAACATGTCGGACAGGAACACCTCGTTGAACAGCGCCGCCCCGGTCAGCTCGCGCAGCGGCCGGATGTCGAGGCCCTCGCTTCGCATGTCGACCAGGAAGCACCCGATGCCCTCGTGGCGGGGAGCCGAGGGGTCGGTGCGGGCGAGGCAGATCCCCCAGTCGGCGAGGTTGGCCATCGAGGTCCACACCTTCTGGCCGGTCAGCAACCAGCCGCCGTCGACCCGGGTGGCCTTGGTGGCGAGAGCCGCGAGGTCCGACCCCGCACCGGGCTCGCTGAACATCTGGCACCAGGTCAGCTCGCCGCGCAGCGTCGGCGGGATCCAGCGCTCCTGCTGGTCCGGCGTGCCGTGGACGATGATGGCCGGCAGGGCCCAACCGCCCACCGCGAGGTGGGCCCGGCGCACCCGCGCCCGCTGGAACTCCTCGTCGATCACGATCTGCGCGAGCGGCGAGGCGTCGCGGCCCCAGGGCTTCGGCCAGTGGGGCACGAGGTAGCCGGCGTCGGCGATGCGGCGGTTCCAGCCCATCTTGTCGCCCGCCTCGAGCTCGGCGAGGAAGTCCCGGACCTCGGCCCGGTGGCTCTCGGCCTCCGACGGGAGCTGGACGGCGGCGTCGTGGCGGACGCCGGCCAGCGCGAGCTCGGCCGCCTCCCGCCGCCAGCGGCCCGGTCCGCCGAGCAGCAGGCGGTTGGCCGCGGCCCGCTTGAGGTAGAGGTGGGCGTCGTGCTCCCAGGTGAAGCCGATGCCGCCCAGGACCTGGATGCAGTCCTTGGCGCAGCGGTAGGCGGCCTCGGGGGCCAAGGCGGCGGCCACCGCGAGGGCGAGAGCCTCACCGTCCCCGACCGTACCCTCCCCGCCCGCGGCGCTGCGGCTGGCGTCCCACGCGGCGGCCCGGGCCTGCTCGAGCCGGCACAGCATGTCGGCGCAGCGGTGCTTCACCGCTTGGAACTGGCCGATCGGCCGGCCGAACTGCTCCCGGACCATGGCGTACTCGGCCGCGCAGGCCACGCACCAGGCGGCGATCCCGGTCGACTCGGCCGCCAGCAGCACGGCCGCCAGCCCGTCGACGCCGACCGTCCCCCGGGGGACGGTCAGGAGGCGCGCGGCGGGGACCGTGCGCCGGTCGGCCCGGACCCGCGCGACCCGGCGGGTCCGATCCAACGAGGACAGCGGCTCCACGCGGACGTCAGCGCGGTCGACCACCACCCACGCCTCGCGCCCGTCGGTCTCGTCACCCGTCGTCCGGTCCCCCGACGTGCGGGAGACGGGGAGGACGAGGACGTCGGCCACGGCGGCCGACAGGACCGGTTCCCAGGTGCCGTCGACCACCACCGCATCGGCCGCATCGTCGGGGCCGGGGGTGGCGGGCACGGGCGGGCAGCCGAACCCAACCGCGCCTTCCCGCCTGCCCCCGGCCAGGTCCGGTACCACCGCCGCGGCCAAGGCCTCGGGGGCGAACCGGTCCAGCACGATCGCCGCCAGCGCCGTCGGTAGGAAGGGCCCCGGCGCGCAGGCCCGGCCCAGCTCCTCGACCACCACCGCGAGCTCGGCCAGCCCGAACCCCTCGCCCCCGTGCGCCTCGGCGACGGCGAGCCCGAGCCAGCGCCGCTGCCCCAGCTCGGGCCAGAACGGCGGCCGCTCCTCGGCCTCGGCGTCCAGCAGCGCCCGAGGCACGGTCGGTGGGCAGTGGGCGCCGACCCAGCGACGCGCGGTGTCGCGCAGGGCGACATGGTCGTCGTCGATCCCGATCCCGGAGCCCGACACCGCCGGGCTGGACGACGGCGCCGGCGGGCGCCGCCCTGGCTGGCGGCCGGGATCCACCGTCATCGCCCGCTGGCCCCGGTGTCCCTGGCGTCCTCGCCATCCCCGCTGGCCCCGGCATCCGCGCTGAGCGCGCGGAACCGCTGGTAGCGCTGGGCCGCGGGGCCGACCCAGGCCGGATCCGGCTCGAGCGAGCGGCCGACGCGGGCCCAGCACCCGGCCTCGCCTCCCGAGGCCTCGAGCCCGGCGACCACCCGGGCCAGGAAGGCCGCGCCGAGCGCCGCGCCCTCGGGGACGGCCACGACGTCGACCGGCAGCCCGGTGCAGTCCGCGAGCGCCTGCACCCATCCGGTCACCTGGGTTCCCCCGCCGGTGGCGACGATGCGGCGGGCCTCCACCCCGGCCAGGTCGAGGTGGTGGCGCACGACGAACCCGCTGGCCTCGTAGGCCGCCCGGCGCACGGCCGCCGCCGAGTGGGTGAGATCGAGGTCGTGGAGGGCCGCCCGGCGACCAGGGTCGTGCAAGGGCGTGCGCTCGCCCCGGATGTACGGGATCCACACCGGGACCCGCCCGGGGTCGACGGGCTCGTCGTCGTCGCCCACCAATCGGCGGATGCGGTCCAGGAACAACCCGCCCGCGTTGCTGGGCCCCCCGATCAACACCTTGCCGGGAGCAGTGTGGGGCAGGGTCCAGAGGCCGTCCACCTCCCGCCACTCGGGCATCACCGCCCAGGTGATCAGGGTGGTCCCGCAGATCACCAGGACGTCGCCGTCGTCGTTGGCGCCGGCCACCAGCTGCTCGGCGAAGGCGTCGATCGTGCCGGCGCCGAGCAGTGCGCCCCCGGCTGGCAGGTCAGCCTGGACTCGACCGGCGGCCGTGTCACCGGGGACGATTCGCGGCAGGTGCCCGAGGTCGGTGCCGGCTCCGCTGGCGACCTCCGGATCCCAGCCCTGGTAGTCGAACAGCGGCAGCGCCGTCATGGCCGTGACGGTGTCGATCACCGCCTCGCCCCCGAGGGCGTGGCTGGCCACGGCCTGCGCCGGCCAGTAGCCGTGGGCCTCGGGTGCCTCCTTGACGCACCATTGGAGGAAGCCCAGCAGCTCGCCGCTGCGCGACGGATCCACTCCCGGCGGCAGGCCCGCCCGCCCGTCGCCGTAGAGCAACCCCGGCGTCAGCGCCCGGCCCTGCTCGTCGACGGCGCACATCGAGGGCACCATGGCCGCAACGTCGACCGCCGCAACCTCGTGCTGGTCGAGGGCCGCCACGACCTCGGCCAAGGCCTGCCGCACCCCCGCCCGCCAGGCCTGGTCGGGGCGGTGCTCGAGCTGGTCGGGCGCGGGGACGACCAGCTCATGGGGGATGCGGGCCCGCACCACGACGGTGCCGTCGGCCTCGGCAGCCACCGCCTTGACCGCGGTGGTCCCGATGTCGATGCCCACCGTCACCTCGGGTGCGCGCACGGCTGGAGTATGACATGACTGTCAGATTCGGCGCGCCACCCGACTACCTTTCGGCCCATGGGCCTGTCGAGACCGGGGCCGCCGTGAGCGGGTCGCTGCCCCTCGAGGGATGCCGCGTCCTGGACCTCGGCACGCGGATCGCAGCCCCCTTCTGCGCCGGGCTGCTCGGCGAGATGGGTGCCGAGGTGATCAAGGTCGAGCAGCCCCAGGGCGGGGACTTCATGCGCTCCATCGGGCCCTTCGTCGCCCCGGCCGGCGATCCCGCCGCCCGGCCGGACTACTCCCTGTTCTGGGCGGTCGAGGGCCGGGGCCGCAAGAGCGTCACCCTCGACCTGCGCCGGGAGGTCGGCCAGCAGCTGTTCCGGCGGCTCGCGGCGACCGCGGACGTCGTGGTCGAGAACTTCCGTCCCGGGACCCTCGAACGCTGGAACATCGCGCCCCCCGACCTCGACCCCCACCTGGTCGTGGTCCGCATCAGCGCCTATGGGCAGGACGGGCCGGCGGCCGGCCGACCCGGGCTCGACCGCACCGGCATCGCCCACGGCGGCCTGCTCCACCTGACGGGCCATCCCGACCGGCCACCGGTCCGGGTGGGCGTCACCATCACCGACTACCTGGCCGGAGCGCTCTGCGCCCACGCCGCGGTGGCGGCGCTCTACGCCCGGGATCTCCAGCGGAGCGCCGGCGGCGAGGCCGGCGGCACCGGCGGGCGGAGCGGCCAGGGTGCCGTGATCGACGGCTCGCTGTACGGCGCGGCCCTGCGGGTCCTGGAGTGGACGCTGCCGGCCTACGACCTGCTCGGGACGGTGCGCGAGCGACAGGGCAACCGGCTGGAGAACTCGGCCCCGCTGGACAACTACGCCAGTGCGGACGGCCGCTTCGTCTGCATCGTCGGTGCCGGCGACGCCAACTTCGCCCGGCTGTGCGCGGCGATGGAGCGTCCCGACCTCACCACCGACGAGCGCTTCGCGACGCTCGCCCGCCGGGCCGAGCACGGCGACGAGATCAACCACCTGGTGGCCAAGTGGGTGGCCGGCCTCGACGCGGCCGAGGTCGAAGCACGCTGCGTGGCCCACGGTGTCCCGGTCGCCACGGCCTACAGCGCGGCCGACGTCTTCGCCGACCCCCACATCGCGGCGCGGGGCGACCTGGTCGAGGTCGACGATCCGGTGGCCGGCCCGATGCGCCAGCAGGCGCCCTACCCCCGCTTCGCCGGCCGGCCCCCGGGCCCGCCCGCCGGAGCGCCCCGGCTCGGCGAGCACACCGACCAGGTGCTCCAGCAGGTTCTCGGCCTGACCGACGACGACCTCGCGCGGCTACGGGCCGACGGCGTGGTGTGATCTAACATCTGCGTCATGTCGCGCCAGCCGAGCGAGCGGTCCCGCCCGATCGCCCTCGTCACCGCGCCCTTCGCCGGACCGGGGGTCGAGCGCCTGCGAGCGGTGGCCGACCTGGTGATCGACCCCTGGATCGACCATCGGCCGCTCCGCCTGTACAACGCCGACCAGCTGGCCGAGCGGATCGACCAGGAGGGGGCCACGATCGTGGTCTGCGAGGGCGACCGGGTCGCGGGACCGGTCCTCGAACGGCCGCTGGTCGCGATCGGATCGGCCCGGGGCGACCCCACCAACGTCGACGTCGCCGCCGCCACCGCGGCCGGCATCCCGGTGCTGCACGCGCCCGGCCGCAACGCCGACGCAGTGGCGGAGCTCACCGTCGGCCTCCTGCTGGCCGTCACCCGCCACCTCGTCGCCGCCGACCGCGACGTGCGGGACGGCCAGATCTATCGGGACAGCACCGTCCCCTACCAGCGCTTCCGGGCCCACGAGATCGCCGGCCGGACGGCCGGGCTGATCGGGCTCGGCGCCGTCGGACGCGCCACCCGCTGGCGGCTGGAGGGGCTGGGCATGCGGGTCATCGCCACCGATCCCTACGCGGCCGACGCCACCCACGGGCTCGACGACCTGCTGGCGGAGGCGGACGTGGTCTCCATGCACGCCAAGGTCACGCCGGAGACGACGGGGCTGCTGGACCGGGACCGGATCGGGCGGATGCGCGACGGCGCCGTCTACCTCAACGCCGCCCGGGCGGCGCTCCACGACCTCGACGCCCTGACCGAGGCGCTCACCGCCGGCAAGCTGGCCGGCGCCGGCCTCGACCACTTCGAGGGCGAGCTGCTCGATCCCTCCCACCCGATCGCCAAGCTGCCCAACGTCGTGCTCACGCCCCACATCGGCGGCGCCACCTACGACACCGAGGCCAATCACACGACGCTGCTGGCCGACGACCTGGTGCATCTGCTCGCCGGCGAACGGCCCCAGCACATCGTGAACCCCGAGGTGCTCCACTAGAGGCCCGCCACGGGCGGGCTAGGGGATGACGCCAGCCTCCTTGAGCGACGCGATCTCCTCCCACTCCAGGCCCAGCTCCAGCAGCACGGTCTCGGTGTGCTCGCCGTGCTCCGGGGCCCGGGTGATGGCCACCGCCTGCTCGTCGAACTGGACCGGATTGGCCACCAGCTGCACGGTCTGGCCGTTCGGGGCCTCCATCGCGGGCAGGTAGCCGTTGGCGACGACCTGGGGGTCGTCGTAGAGCTCGTCCAGGGTCTGGAACGCCGCCCACACCCCCGAGAAGTCGGCCAGCGCCGTCCTCCACTCGGCCAGGGTGCGGCTGCCGAACAGCGCGTCCAGCTCGTCCACGCAGTCCAGCTTGTTCTCGGCCCGGGCCGCGGCGTCGGCGAAGCGGGGATCGGCGGCCAGCTCCGGGCGGCCCAGCCGCTCGCACAGCTCGGACCAGAACCTGTCCGGCTGGAGCAGGATCAGGCTGATGAAGCGGTCGTCGGCCGTCCGGTAGACGTTCACCAGCGGGTTGGGTGAGTTCCGGCGGTCGCCCTGCGGGATCCTCGAGAACCCGAACAGCTTCGACGCCACCACCAGCGGCGAGACCTGCCACATCGCCGTGGCCAGCAGCGAGCAGTCGACCACCGCACCCTGGCCCGTGCGCTCGCGCTGCATCAGCGCGGCGGCGATCCCGCCTGCGGTGGCCAGGCCGCCGATCACGTCGCCGAAGGCCGGGGCGATCTGCATCGGCGGCCAGCCACCGGCGCGCTCGGGCATGACCGCGGCCACCCCTCCCCGGGCCCAGTAGGAAGCGCCGTCGTAGCCGCCCTTCTCAGCATCCGGGCCGCGCGGCCCCTGGCCGCTGCCCCGGGCATAGACGATGTCGGGCCGGCGGGCCTGCACGTCCGCGACGTCGATGTGCAGCTTCCGCCGCACCGCGGGGAGGTAGCTGGTCAGGAAGACGTCGGCCGTCTCCACCAGCCGCATCAGCACCTCGTGGCCATCCGGCTGGCGCAGGTCGAGGACCACGGACTGCTTCGAGCGGTTCGGCTGCTCGATCATGAAGTTGACGCCGTCGGCGCCGCCCGGGAGCAGGCCCGAGGTGACCAGGCCCCGCTGCGGATCGCCGCTGGGCGGCTCGACCTTGATGACCTCGGCGCCCCAGTCGGCCAGGACCGAGCCACCCGACGGGATGAACATCCAGCTGGCGACCTCGATCACCCGGATGCCCTGGAGGGGTCCGCTCATCGGGCCTGCTTACCAGAACCGGGTGCTCACCAGACCAGCGGCAACGGGCTGATCTGCTTGAGCCCCGGCGAGTACTCCAGCTCGACGCCCGGGGCCACCGCGTAGTCGGGGATGCGGGCGTGCCACTCCTCGAGCATGACCCGCAGCTCCAGCCGGGCGAGGTGCGACCCGAGGCAGCGGTGGACGCCACCGCCGAAGGCGAGGTGCTTGTTGACCTCCCGGTGGAAGTCGACCTCGTCCGCGCGGTCCCAGAAGGCCTGGTCGGTGTTGGCCGAAGCCAGCAGCACCACCACCTGCTTGCCGGCCGGGACCGGGCAGCCCTGGACCTCGGTCTCGGTGGCGGTCATCCGGATGACGCCGGGAACCGGCGTCTCCCAGCGCAGCAGCTCCTCGACGGCGTGCGGGACGAGGGCAGGGTCGTCGACCACCTGGCGGCGGTGCTCGGGGTTGCGGGCCAGGAAGGCCAGCATGCAGTCCAGCGACGCGGCGACGGTGTCCAGCCCGGCCAGGAAGAACAGGTAGCAGATGTCGACGACGTCGTTGCGGGTCAGCCTCCGGCCGTCGATCTCCGAGCTGAGGAAGCCCGAGATGAAGTCGTCCTCGGGATGCTCCAGCCGGGCGTCGACCACGCTCTCCAGCACCTGGTAGATGCGCTGCCCGGTCTCGTTGACCATCGCCAGCCGCTGCTCGGGGGTCTTGGCCGGCGGGCGGATGATGCCGTCCTTGAGATCGAGGAACTCCTGGGCCCGGGACACGGGGAGGCCGAGCAGCTCCAGGAAGACGGTCGACGGGAACGGCTCGGCGATGGCCTGGTTGAAGTCGCAGCCGCCGCCGGCCGCGACCTCGTCGACGAGCGAAGCCGCCAGCTCGCGGATCCGCGGCTCCAGCTCGGCCACCCGGCGGGGCGCGAACAGCGGGTCGAGGAGCTTGCGGTAGAGCTGGTGGTCGGGCGGATCGATCTGCAGCGGGATCAACGGCCGGACCTGCCCGATCTGGACGGCGTCGAACCCCGACGAGAACACCTCGGGCGACCGGAGCGCGTGGATCACCTCCTCGTGCGTCGCCATCAACACGGCGTCGAAGCCCTCGAGGCCGTTGGTCGCGTCGGTCTCCGGCTGGCTCACGGCTCCCCCCTCAGGTTCGGTCGGTCAGTCCTGGATCGTGATGGCGTCCTCGGGGCAGTTGGCTGCTCCCCGCCGCGCCACGTCCTCGAGACCGGAGGGGACGAGCTCGCTGCGGACCACGCCGCAGCCCTCGTCGTCGGCATCGAAGACCTGCGGAGCGAGGGTGTAGCAGCGTCCGTGCCCGGTGCAACGCGCCGGGTCGAGAGCGATCCGCATGACCTAGTTCTAGCGCAGATCTTGTTCCGAATCTAACGCTCGTGTCAGGATTGCCCGGCAGGGCGCGCGGCCGGTGGATACCCTTTGGGACCACTCGTCCACGTCACATCCACGTCGTTCAGGGGGGCGCAGGTGGCAACGAGCAGACGCGGCACTTGGCTGGCAATCGTCGCAGCTTGCGGCCTGGTCGCCGCAGCGTGCGGCAACTCGAGCGGCGACAGTGGCGACTCCCAGGCCGAGAGCGAAGCGGTCACCGTCGACGCCCCGGGAGTCACCGACGACGCCATCCGGGTTGGCGGGGTCGCGTCGGTGACCAACCCGCTGGGCGGGAAGTACGACGAGCCCTTCCAGGGCGTCGAGGCCTACTTCGAGATGGTGAACGAGGACGGCGGGATCTACGACCGCGAGCTGCAGCTCGTCGCCCAGCACGACGACGAGGTGGCGAACAACGCCGCCGCGGTCCAGGAGCTGCTGACCCAGGACGACGTGTTCGCGGTGATGCCGATCGCGTCGTTGCTGTTCACCGGGGCCGACGAACTGGTCCGGGCCAACGTCCCGACCTTCGGGTGGATCATCAACCCCGAGTGGGAAGGGTCGGACGACGATCCGCGGGCCAACCTGTTCGGGCAGGTCGGGTCGTTCCTCTGCTTCGACTGCGCCGGGCCCACCACGCCGTTCCTGGCCGACCAGCTCGGCGCCCACAACATCGGCCTGCTGGCCTACAACGTCCCGCAATCCGCCGAGTGCGCCACCGGCATCGAGCGCAGCTTCGAGGAGTACACGGAGTCGGGTGCAGCGACCGTGGTCTTCAGCGACAAGTCGCTGTCCTTCGGCATCACCGACCTCTCGGTGCAGGTGTCCCAGATGAAGGACGCCGACGTCGATCTGGTGCTGACCTGCATGGACCTCCAGGGCGTGGTGGCTCTGGCCCAGGAGATGAACCGCCAGTCGCTGGATGCGGTGCAGTACCTGCCGAACGGCTACGACCCCGAGCTCCTGACCGAGTTCGGCGACCTGTTCCAGGGATCGGTCGTGCTGACGCTCTTCACGCCGTTCGAGATGGAGGACCCGCCCGAGGGCCTCCAGACCTACCTCGACTGGATGGAGCGGACCGGTACCCCGGCCAACGAGAACACCATGAACGGCTGGCTCAACGCGGCCCTCTTCGTCGAGGGCCTGCGCGAGGCCGGGCCGGACTTCTCCCGCCAGAAGGTCATCGACGCGATCAACGCCATGACGGACTGGACGGCCGACGGCCTGCTGTCCGGCGTGGACTGGACCACCGCGCACACCGAGCAGGCCGACCCGAGCTGCCAGGCGTTCTCCATGGTCGAAGGTGACGAGTTCGTCCCGGTCTACGGTGAGCCCGGGGCGCCCTTCGTGTGCCTCGACCTCGGCGCCGAGGGCATCCCCGAGGGCACACCCTCCGCGTGACCGACATCGTCGAGTACGCGGTCCGGGGGTTGCCCCTGGGGTGCGTGTTCGGGCTGCTTGCGGTGGGTCTCGTCCTCACCTACCGGACGTCGGGCGTGTTCAACCTGGCCTTCGCCGCCCAGGCCTACGTCTCAGCGGCCGTGTTCTACGTCGTCCGCAAGGAGCAGGGGTGGCCGCTGCTGTGGGCCGCGCTGCTGGCCATCGTCGTCGTGGCACCGCTCCTCGGCCTGGTGCTGGAGCGGCTGCTGTTCCGCCACCTGCGCGGCCGGTCGCAGGTGGCCCGCATCGTCACGTCGCTGGGCCTGCTGATCGCCATCCCCGAGCTGGTCAAGCTGTGGGTCGGCAACAGCCCCAAGAAGAACCCGCCGCCGCTGTGGCCAGTCGCCCGGGCCGACGAGTGGCTGTGGCACGGGACCGGCCGCTACGTGCTGGATGCCGGGCAGGTGGTGACCATCCTGTCGACGGCCGTGGTGGTCGTCGGCCTGACCGTGCTGCTGCGGGGGTCGGCCATCGGCCTGCGGATGCGGGCGGTGGTCGAGAGCCCCCGGATGGCACAGCTGTGGGGCGTCGACGCCGACCGGGTCTCGATGGTGGCCTGGGCCCTGTCGAGCGCCCTCGCCGGGCTGACCGGGGTGCTCCTCGCGCCGCTGTTCGCCGAGCTGCTGCCCCTCCACTTCTTCACCCTGCTCGTCGCGGCGCTCGCGGCGTGCGTGGTGGGCCGGCTGGTGAGCATCCCGCTCGCGCTGGCCGGCGGCATAGGTCTCGGCGTCCTCCAGGCGGTGCTCGCCGGGCTGCTCCCGACGGACAGCGTCCTGGCCACGGGCCTGCGGCCGGCGCTGCCCTTCGTCGTCCTCTTCGTCCTGCTGCTGGTACGGCCGCCACGGCTGGGCGACCGGGTGGAGACCGACCCGCTGGCCGGGGTCGATCCCCCGCCGCCGTCGCTGGC
>Ga0114129_10012051_pt1 | contig 12300 bp, 11 predicted proteins | sample RhiMetdeltSRZDD1_FD_80071 | JGI IMG/M metagenome (GOLD analysis project Ga0114129, IMG submission 80071) | Populus rhizosphere microbial communities from Tennessee, USA - Rhizosphere MetaG P. deltoides SRZDD1 (version 2) (version 2) | ecosystem: Host-associated > Plants > Roots > Rhizosphere >...
GAATGCGGACCAGCGTGGTCTTGCCCGCCCCATTCGGGCCCAGCAGGCCAAACACCATCCCCGCCGGGACCTCAAGCCCGGCACCATCCAGCGCCACGGTCGCCCCGAAGCGCTTGACCACGCTCTCGACACGAACCGCCGGCACGGAGGAAGCAAGGTCGTTCATTCATCGACCATAGTGGCCACCGAAGGACGGCGAGGAAGCGCCCGGGATTGGGTCCATCCAGGCCAAGGCAAGCCGGTGCCGCGCGCCCCATGACCATGATCGTCGCCCGCAGATCACCCCCGTCCGCAAGATCATCCTGGTCACCGGCGCCCAGGGGATCAGACCGACGGCAGCGACCGGAAGGCCCCGGCTCGGCCAGTCTGCCGCACGCGGAGGGCTCGCGGGATCGCTGCCAGTGGGCGTCCGTACTACGCTTTTCTTGCACTTCCTGTGGCGAGGTGCCAGCGCTGGGCGAGGAACAAGATGGCAGCAGGTAAAGCGGGCCGCGGGCATCTGAGGGCGTCGCACGCCGACCGCGAGCACGTGATCGGCATGCTGAAGACCGCGTTCGTGCAGGGACGGCTGACCAAGGACGAGCTGGATGCGCGGGTGGGCCGGACGCTCGCATCGCGGACCTATTCGGAACTGGCCGCGCTCACTGCCGACCTTCCCACCGGGCTGACCGCAGCCCGGCCGCCACGCCAGCCGGTCCGGACGCAGCCCCGACCGCCCATGAACACTGCAGCCAAGGTAGGTATATGTGTGGCTGTTGCGGTGGTCGTGCCGACGGTCCTGTCGTTCCTCACCGGTGGTCTCGCGCTTTTTATGTTCGCGCCTTTCTATGTCGTGGCCTTGGTGGCTGCCTGTGCCCAGATACTCATATCGCGGCATGAGGAGAAGCGTTCTCGCCGTGGGCAGCTACCGCCGCGGCCCATGCAGGGTGGCCAGGTATCCGAGGGTGAGCAAAACGCCAACTCTGGCGATGACTGGGTTCTTTGCGAAGCCAGCCGGGCCGCGCGTGCCCGTCACCTGCCCAGCCATGGCATCGTTCAGCGCATCGTATGGTCACTGGCGGTACGCGGGGACCGGCGAGGGCCTGCGGACCTTCAGATCGTCGCATAACCACTCTGGCCCCTCTTCGGCCGCTTAGGCGACGACCTCAAGGATCAGGTGCCGAACACCGCCGGGAGCGAACGCGGCCGGGTCCTGGCGAATGCGTGCCAGGTGACCGAGGTCCACGACGCTCGGCCAATCGTGGGTGACAGCGCGCCAGGGAGTTCTTGATTCGTTCACCAGGCAAGCATTCCAGCGCCTGCTGGAGAGCCGCGACCGCTGACCTCTACCGGTTTCCGCGGGGCCCATGCGGCGGTGGACGGAGCCGGACTGGCCGAACGCTAGGCGCCCTCCCGTGACGCTTCCGGCGAGAAGAACTTGGCGGGCGCCGGCCAGGCGCGGGTAACGTCGGCTCCGGAGGCGTCAGGGTGCCTGGTGGCCCCCCCGGTCTTCAAAACCGGTGGACGGCGCTTCGCGTCGTCGGCGGGTTCGATTCCCGTCCGCCTCCGCCACGACCCGGCCGTGCGGTGGCGCGTGGCTCCTCGCCGGATGGCCGCCGGGGTGCAGCAGCGCTACGATTTCGTTGCTGAACGCTCTTGGGGGAGGCGCCAGTGACAGGAGAGCCGGGGAACGAAATGGCAGCCGCGGCGAGCCGTGGCCACCTACGGGCATCGCACGCCGACCGCGAGCAGGTGATCGCCGTGCTCAAGGCCGCGTTCGTGCAGGGTCGGCTGACCAAGGATGAGCTGGATGCGCGGGTGGGCCAGACGTTCGCCGCGCGGACCTACACGCACCTGGCCGCAGTCACCGCCGACCTTCCCCCCGGGCTGATCACCGCCCCGCCGCCGGATAAGCCCGCGCGGGCGCGTGCCCGGCCGTCGCTGGGCAAGGTGATCGCGGGCGCAACCCTGATCGGTCTGCCGCCGACCATGGTGGCGGCCACTTTCCTGACCGGGAGTGAGCCATTGGCCTTTGCGTCCGCCCTGGTGGTGGTCTTCTTCTTCATGGCCTGGATGGTTGCCGGGGCGCAGATGCTGGTCAACTGGCACGACAAGCGCTCCCGCGGGCAGCTGCCGCCGCGGCGCACGCAGCGCGGCCGGGCCCTCGAAGGTGAGCAGGACGGCGGAATCGGCGGTGACTTTATGCTCTGCGAGGCCCGCCGGGATGTCCGTGCCGCTCACGTGACTGGGCATGGAACTGTTCAGCGCGTCCGGCGGTCACCGCCGGTGCCCCGGGACCACCCCCGACGTGCGGGCCTGCAGGTCACGGCGTAACCGGCGGCCCGCCTCAGCAATTGTGCCGTCACGCAGCCCAGTCCAGGACCGGCGCAAGGGAACGGGCGAACGATGAGGCGGGCAGCAGCCGCAGTGCGGTGTTGCGCACGTTCACCATCGCCGGGGATGCCCATTGGGCGGCGGCGCCGATCCGGCGCGAGCGGCGGGTGATCATCTGGGTGCGCGGCCGCCGCTGCCGGTCGTAGGCGCCCAGCCCGGCCCGGTCGGCGGCGACGTTGCCGAGCACGACGGCGTCTTCGAGGGCCTGGCAGGCTCCCTGGCCGAGGTTGGGGGTCATCGCGTGCGCGGCGTCCCCGGCCAGCACCACGCTGCCGCGAGCGTAGGTCTTCAGCGGCGGCAGCTCGTACAGGTCATGGTGGAGGACGGCGCCGGGGTCGGCCGCCTCCAGCAGCGCCGGGATCGGGTCGTGCCAGCCGGCGAACCGGCGGCGCAGCCCGGCCAGCCCGGCGTCGGCCGCGCCCTCGGGGGCGTTGGCGGTGGCGTAGCAGTAGACCCGCCCGTCCGGGAGCGGGGCGTACCCGAACCGCTCCCCGGCCCCCCAGGACTCCGCCGCCTCGGTCACCGGCACCGGCGGGGTGACCAGCCGCCAGCTTGTGTATCCGGCGTAGCGGGGCGCGGGCGCGTCCGGCCACACCGACCGCCGGGTGACGCTGCGTACTCCGTCCGCGCCCACGACCAGGTCCGCCCGGGACTGGCCGCCCGAGTGCACCACCGTCCCATCCGGCCGCACCCCGCTCACCGTGACCCCGGGGCGCAGCGCCTCGCCGGGCACCGCGGCGCGCAGCACGGATAGCAAGTCGGCGCGGTGAATCATCGCGGTCGGCCCGTAGCGGCGCGCCAGCCCGGCGGTGTCGGCACGAGAAAGCCACCGCCCGCCGGCATCCCGGATGCCGACCTGTCCCTCCAGCACGGCCCGGCCGCGGACCTGCTCACCCACCCCCAGCGCATCCAGCGCCTGCAGGGCGTTCGGCCATAGGCTCAGGCCCGCGCCGACCTCGCCGAACTCCGGCGCGCGCTCGAGGACCTCAACGTGCCAGCCACGCCGCGTCAAAGCCAGTGCGGACGCCAGCCCGGCGATCCCGCCGCCAATGACGATCGCTCTCATGATGGCTTCCCTCCCCCCATGCTCTACATCTGTAGCGTACTCTACACTTGTAGAGCTGGCGAGCAGTGAGGGGGTTGACGCATGTCACGCCGGGCCGAGATCGCCGACGCGGCCATCAGCACGCTCGCCCGGGATGGGATGCGCGGGCTGACCCACCGCGCCGTCGACCGTGCCGCCGGGCTGCCCGAGGGGTCGGCCTCGTACTACTTCCGGACCCGCCAGGCGCTGCTGCAGGCCACGGTTGAGCGGCTGGCCGAGCTCGACAGCACCGACATGCCGCCCGGCACCGACATGCCGCCCAGAGCCGATATGCCGCCGAGCACCGGCCTCCCCGCGTCATCCGGCCAGGATCTGGACGCCTTCGCGGCCGCCGCCGCCAGGATCGTCGAGAGCTGGCTGACCAGTGGGCGTGAGCGCCAGCTGGCGCGCTATGAGCTGGCCCTGGAGGCGACCCGCCGTCCGGAACTCCGCCAGGTCCTGGTCGCCTCCGGCGCCACGATCAGGGCCATGGTCGCCAGCCAGTTCGCGGCCGCAGGCGTCCGCCAGCCCGGCGAGCGGGCGGCCGACTTCGTGGCCTTCCTTGATGGCCTGCTGTTCGACCAGATCGCCGGGGCCGGGGCCCGTGAGCTGACCAGTGCCGACCTGCGCGCCGCCATCCGTGCACTTCTCGCCGCCGTGACCGGCTGCCGGGATGATGGCGCGGCGTAGCCTGGCACGGTGAGCATCGTGGTCCGGCCCGCCACCAGGGCACGGTTCGGCGACATCGCGACCATGCTCGGGCCCAAGAACCCCGACTCCTCGGTGTGCTGGTGCCTCAGCCACCGCCTGGACTGGAAGACCAACCGTGCACTCGTCGGCTGCGCCCGGGGCGACTATGTCAAGATGCTGTCCGGCCGTAAGGTCGCCCCCGGCGTCCTGGCCTACTGCGACGCCGAGGTCGCCGGGTGGGCCGCGGTCGCGCCCCGATCCGAGCTGCCCTTCGCGCGGTCTGCCAAGATCCCCCACGCCGACGAGCTGCCCGTCTGGTCGGTGTGGTGCATCCGCGTCCGTCCGGGCTACCGCGGCAAGGGCATCTCACACCACCTGCTCGAGGGCGCCGTGGCCTACGCACGGTCGCGCGGTGCGCCGGCGATCGAGGGCTACCCCGTGGACAACCACGGCGACAGGGTCGACCCGACGATGGCCTACGTGGGTACCCGCAAGCTCTTCGAGGACGCCGGGTTCACCAAGGCCGCCGGCACCCGCTCGGTCTCCGGCGGGTTCCCGCGCGTGCTGATGCGGCTGGATCTGCGCTGACCGGCAGGCGCGCGCACCCGGCTCAAGCACGCCTCTGCAAACAAAGCCGGACCGGGACCGACGGCCAGCGCAGCGACACCGCAGGTTGCGGCCCGTGGCTGATTACGACCCGGCCGGGCCGGGGCCGCCGTACAGCAGCCCGAAGCTGTCAGATTGGCCGTAGCCGTCGGGTGGGCCGTTCGGGTCAGGCGGGCCGCTGGTGCAGGTGTAGGAGCTGCTGTCGATGAGCACCAAGTCGGCCTGCTGCTGGCCCGAGCTGAGCTGGAAGTAGCCGAAGCTGAGCTCGGCGCCCGCCGGCATGGCCGACGGGTCGATCGTGATGGTGGGCTGTACACCCGATTGCGGCGTCGTGGTGCGCGGCCCAGCCGGATAGAACGACACGACCTGCGAAAAGCCGGGCGGGTGGGGATCCGAGGTGCAGAAGCTGCCGGAGGTGGCCTTCGCCGGGATGCCGTACTGCGCGAGGTCGCTCTGCAGGGCCGCGGAGTCGAAGAGCTCCTTCGGGTTGATGGTCAGCGTGGCCGTGCCGTTGGAGTTACTGAGCAGCGTGAATGATGCGGTCCGGATCGTGCCGGGTGTCCGGGCCGGGCCGAGAACGCCGGTCAGGCCAAGGGCCAGTGCGGTACCAGCGGCGGCGCCGGCCACGGACAGGCCCGCGACTGCGGAGAGCCGGTGACGCCGACGCGCGCGGCCCCTGGCCGTGATCGCCTCCAGTTGCCACCGGTCGGGCATGGCTGCGCCGGACAAGGAGTGCCGCAGCTCACGCTGGCCAGCGGCCGCGCGGACCGGCTTTCCGGCCGCCATCTCAGCGTCACCGAGAACCTTGACGCCTTGCTCTGCCGGATCGACCAGATCGAGCGCGACGACCTGCACACGCTGCGGCTGCGAACGGGGCGCTGACGCGGCCGGTTCTGGGGGCGGCGAGGCGCTGCCGGATGCGGCCGTGCCGCCGGATGCGGCCGTGCCGCCGGGCTATCAGCGGCCCGAGCGGGCGCTGCCGAGCTCTGCCCGCTAGCACTGGTCTGTGGCTGCGGACCCGGGTTCGGGGGCACCGGCCTCGTGGCCCGATCCTGCGGCGCCCAGGCTGGGGCCGGTGGCGGCGTCGGCGATGGGGACGCCCGGCGCCACCGCCGCGGCGACGGCGGCGAGGCGATCGCGGTCAAGCCGCCACCCGCTGACCCTGCGGGTCGCCCCGGCCGCCACGCGGGGTGCCGGGCAGCCAGGCGCCTGCTCGTTTCCCTCGGAGAGGGCCGGAGATCTCTCCCGCCGCTGGACCCCGAGCCACTGGACCTGGTCATTCGCGTCCTGCCCGCCCGGGCCGGCGAGGTAGAAGATGATCCTTTCGACGTCGGCCCATGGGACGAACACGGCCGGGCTGTAGGAGACGATCAGTTTGCCCGGCACCGCGCCCAGGGTGATGCCCGCGTAGTCGGCGCGGAAAGCGATCATGCGGCGGACGGCCAGCCCGGGGCCCACCAGGGCCAGGAAGGCGGCGGCGATCACGACGCCGGCCACCCAGGGCGCCACCGTGAGGAAAGCCAGGCCAATCGTCATCAGGCCGGTGAACAGGCCGACTGCCGCGCCGGCGGCCATCCGGTAGCGCTCTTCATAGCAGCCGGGATCTGGCAGCATTCTCTGATGCTCCTCCCGCCCGGCGGCGGCTGCCAGTGCCCAGCGCGCGGAGCACGTACCAAGAACGCCGCGAAGACGAGCCTGGGGCCGGCGGGATATCGACCGAGCCGGGCCGGGCCCTGGGCAGAATCACGGCGAGGAGTGCGGTAGCGCCACAAACCGGGTGGGTACGGCTCCGGCGTGGGGTGGTACCAGCGGGTCTTCGTCGACACCGGCCGGGCGCCCGCGGTATGGATGCTGATCGGGTTCCTGGTCACCTTCGCCGTGACCCGGGGAATCACGCGCCGGATCCGCGCGAAGGCGGCCGAGGAGTCCCCGCGGCCCGGATCCCAGCGCGGCGGGCTCTCCGACATCTACATCGGCGGCGTGCACGTCCATCACCAGGTATGGGGCATCATCCTGGTGCTCGTGACCGGGCTGCTCCAGTTCCGCTACAGCCCGGAGGCGCCCTGGGCGGAGGTGCTGGCGGCGCTGTTCGGGATCGGCGGGGCGCTGACCCTGGACGAGTTCGCCCTGTGGTTCAACCTCGACGACGTGTACTGGAGCAAGAGCGGCCGCAAGTCGATCGACGCGATCCTGGTTGGCGGCGCGCTCGGCGCCGTGCTCCTCATGCAGGCGGCGCCGCTCGGCACCGCGGGCGGCCGCGACCCGCTCGCCATCTGGCTGTACCTGGCCACCCTCGCGTTCAACCTGGCCGTGGCCGGGATCTGCATCATCAAGGGCAAGCTCGCCACCGGCCTGATTGGCATCGTGATACCGCTCCTGGCCACGATCGGTGCCATCCGGCTGGCCAAGCCGTCCTCGGTCTGGGCCCGGCGGCGGTATTCCGGCGCGAAGCTCAGCCGCGCGCAGCAGCGGTTCGGCCGCGCTTACCAGTTGCGCCGGAACCGCCTGCGCGATCTCCTCGGGGGCAGGCCGGACCCCGCGGGCGGCGACCCAGCAGAATGATCTCGGCAGGCGGCCCGGTGGGCTGCCCGCCACCAAGGAAGGCCATATAGGGGACCGTCGCTCAGCGGCGGCCGCTCGCGCGCCGCGCGACGGACAGCAGGTATTCGTCGCGGTTGAGTGGGTTGCAGTCCGTCCTCGGCCGGGTCGGGATCGTGCCGCTCACGGGCTCGTAGCGGCCGAAGGTGCACTCCACGACGCCTTCGCCGCGCGTCAGCGCCGGCAGCTGCTGGCGCAGGTCGTGCACCCGGGCCGCCGGAATGTCGCCTTCCAGCGTCGACGAGGCGCCGCGGGTCACCTGTGTTCGCGGAACGGCGCGCAGCCGTGTCAGTGCCGGCAGCAGCGGCCCGAGCGTGTCGGCCGGCGCGTCCAGGTGGAAGCGGTGGATCGGCTCGCAGACGACGGTTCTCGCCTGCCGCAGCGCGCTCATCAGGACCAGCGGCGTCAGCTTGCGGAAGTCCTCGCCCGTGCTCGAGATGCTCTTGTTGAAGCGCTGGTGGCCGAGACCATGCTTCCCCAGGTAGCCGGAGTGCGTCATCGCGATCGTGCAGTCGGTTACCTCCCAGCCGTAGATGCCCTGCCGCAGCGTCTCCCGCACGGTGTCCTCGACGGCGCGGAAGAACGCGAGCGGCATGGAGCCGAGCTCCGCCTCGAGCCGGAACTCGACGCCGGAGCCGGGAGCGGCCGGCTCGATGCGGAGCCCGACCGTGGCGAGGAACGGGTTGGGCGCCCTGTGCAGCCGCTCGACGGCGGCACCGGTGCCGATGGGCCGTTCGATGCAGATCGTCGTCGACTCGCGGAAGCTGACCTCGACGCCGAAGTCGGCCGCCAGCGTGGCTTCGATAACCTCCTTCTGGACCTCGCCGTAGAGCGAGACGTAGATCTCCCGGCGGATGTCGTCCTGCCGGACGTTGATCAGCGGGTCCTGCTCGGCGAGCCGGGCGAGCGCGATCCGGAGGGCACCGCCGTTGTGCGGATTGCGGGGTATGACGACTGTCTCCAGGGCCGGCGGGGCGAACCGGTGCTGCTCCCCGTGCCCGCGCGGCGTGCCGACCGCGTCGCCGACCTGGATCTCCGCGAGGCCCCACAGCTTCGCGATCTCTCCGGCGGACACCGATTCCCGGCGAACCGGTGAGCCGCCGGCGAAGACGCTGATCGCGGTCACCTTCCGTTCGCCGCTGCGGCCGAACCGCACCCGGTCCCGGGTTCGCAGGGTGCCGGAGAACACGCGGACGTAGGCGATCTTCTCGCCCGCCGGGCCACGTTCGATCTTGAAAACGCGACCCGAAGCCGGGCCCACCGTGTCCCGGCCGGCCGCGGGCAGCAGCTCGGCGATGCCGGTCATCAGCGAATCCACACCTGCACCGGTGAGCGCCGAGCCGAAGAACACCGGATGGACGCTCCCCCGCCTGGTCTGCGCGGCGAGTTCGGCGCGCAGCCGCCGGTACGGGATCCCCCGCTCGGCGTGGACGTACGCGGCCAGGATCGGGTCGCTGCGCTCGGCGAGCACTTCGGCCAGCCTCGCCGTGAAGGCCGCGTCGGCGCCACCGCAGGGCGTGAAGCCGGCGGCGTGCGTTCCGAGCCCGTGCGCCGAGCCCATCGCGACGATCGCTGGCGTCAGCCGCTCCGAGATGGCCCGGAGCGGGCGCTCGTAGCCCGCGCCGCGACGGTCGATCTTGTTCACGAACATCAGGGTGGGGACGCGCAGCCGCCGCAGCGCGCGCATCAGGATGCGCGTCTGGGGCTGCACGCCCTCGACGGCAGAGATCATCAGCACCGCGCCGTCGAGCACGCTCAAGGCGCGTTCCACCTCGGCGATGAAATCCGGGTGGCCGGGCGTGTCGATCAGGCTGACCGCGACGTCATCGATCGCGAACGAGACGACCGCGGACTTGATCGTGATCCCGCGCTGCCGTTCCAGCGCCAGCGAGTCGGTCTGAGTCGTGCCGGCGTCGACGCTGCCGATCTGGCCGATGGCACCTGCGGCGTAGAGAAGCCGCTCGGTGAGTGTTGTCTTACCGGCGTCTACATGCGCCAGGATTCCCAGGCTGAGCGTTCGTTGCGGCATGCGTCATGCCCTTCGAGGTCGCAACTCCCTTCGTGATGGACATGAACGCTGCGCGCATCTTCGCTCCTTGGACGGCCGGCGCCGTACTGGCCGAAGTGAATCATAAGGTCCATCGGCGCGGTGGCCGCAACAGGCTTTTCACGCCCAAACCAGTGACCGGGTGACCTGAATAGGCCTTGGCCAGCATTCGGCCCGGCCACTGCATGCGTGGGTGCCCGCAACACCGGGCAACCCCGAGCGCAGCCGGGGTTGACCCTGATGCCTTCCGGCCGAGATCAGGGCCGAACGGGGCTGATCCCGATCGACGCCGACGCCGGCCGACGGCAGCCCGGAACCACGAACACAGCCACCGCAGACACCGGCTCCACCACCATGACCGGCCGGCCCGCAGCCCGCCAGCTGCGCCGCTCCGCCGACGACAAGAAGCTGGCTGGCGTGGCTGGCGGCATCGCCCGGTACCTGGACCAAGTATTCGCGAGCCAGGCCGAGCGTGGCAGGGGTGACGGCTCGGCATGGTGTCGGCAGCTCGTACGCTGAGACGGTGCCTGAGCCGCGCCTGATGGCAGATGACCTCGTCGAGCTGCATGGCCGCTGCGGGCGGCGGTTCGCAGAACTGGTCGCCGGTGTGGGCCCGGGACAATGGCAGGATGGCACTCCCTGCTCGCAGTGGGATGTGCGGACGCTGGTCCATCACCTGCTGTATGAGCAGCGCTGGGTGCCGCCGCTGCTCGATGGCCTGACGATCGGGCAGGTCGGCGACCGGTTCGAGGGCGACCTGATGGGCGGCGACGCCGCGGCGTGGCCGCGATTGCTGGCGTCGGCGATCGAGCAGGCGCACGCGGCGGTGACACGGCCGGGAGCCCTGGACCGGACGGTGCACCTGTCTTTCGGCGACGCATCCGGGCACGAGTACGTCATACAGCTGACCGCCAACCTCGCCATCCACGGCTGGGACCTCGCCCGGGCCACCGGGCAAGACGACGCGCTTGACCCCGGCGCGGTCGCGGCGCTGCTTCCATGGGCCGAAGCGAACGCGGACTGGCTGGCTGGATCGGGAATGTTCGGCACACGAATCGATACCGGCCTTAACGCCCCCGATGACGTCCGCCTGCTGGGCTTGCTCGGCCGCAGCGCCTAAATGCCCACCACGAGCGGCCCAGACGCACCGGTCTCCTAGCGCGGGCAGGCAGCCAATTTCCAGCCCGCCCGGGCGTGGCTTTGGCGAACGGGCGGAGTTACGGCAGGGCACCGTTTTAGTGCACGGGCTGCATGAAGCGGTCGACTGCCCAATCGCCGATCTTGATGCCGTGGACGATCCCCTCCTTGACCGCCTTCCGGAAGTGGAACCCGACCAGGATGCGTGAAAGTCCGTTCTCGTCTGACGCCTGGGTGAAGCTGGTGTACCGGCGCAGGACGGGCGATGCATCGGTGCAGGTCTGCCCTGGGGGCAGCGTGTAGCTGCAGGTCTTGAAGCGGACGTGGTCGGTACCGAAGAACTCTTTCAGGACCTGTGCCGCCACACCACCTTCGACACTGTGTCCCGAGTCGTAGTCCGGAACCGCTGGTGTCGTCACCAATGGGGTCCACGTCGGGTCGGCCTTAGTTCTGGGGTTGCCGTCGGTGTTCGCCAGCCGGATTGCGGTGACCGGCCGCCAGTAGTTGTACGCCTTGTACTTGGTGTCGAAGGTGGCGACGTAGCCGTCCGCGAGTGCCATGTTCAAAAGGCCGAACAGGCGGGCGTTCTCCCACAGATCGAGCCCCTTCCTGGTGGCGACGGTTCGCGCGATCCGGTTCCACCGGAGCGGGGAACTTTCGAGCCAGAACCGGGCCACCTGGGTCTGGTCGGCGGTGCGGGCGCTCGGAGTGGTGACCCCGTCGCCACCCAGGCGTTTGACCTCTCTGAAGTCTTTGGCGTACCGCTGCGAAGTCACTGCGTACGGTGGACCCGGACGGAACTGTGCGGCGGCGTTCAGGACGAACGGGGTGACGTCCGACCAGCCGGGTGCGAACGCGAAGTCAGAGCCTGGTGTGAACCGGTACTCGCCGGGCTGAGTGCCCTGCGGGTACGCCGTATCGAACAGCGGCGTGTCCGAACCGTCCGCTGTTCTGGCCGCGAGGATGGCCGCGGCGGCGGCCCGCCCCACCGCGAGTCCCCGCTTCTTCGCCGGGCCACCGGGGATGGCGCCGATGGCGGCTGCATACTCAGCCTTCACACCCTCGACGACCTTCGCCTTGGTGACGCAGTCCGAGAACGGCGGCGGGAGCTCCCGCAGGAGAGGTACGAGCACGCCGCGCGCCGCCGCAGCCACCGCGGCCTTAGGAGACGCCCCTCTGGCGTGAACATGCTTAAGGACGTAGGGGCGAGAGCGACGGTCGATTGCGTTCAAGGCATCATGAATGGCGATGTGCATCATGGCATACATGTGAGACTCGTGCAGCGGGTTGTTCGCCGGGGCCAGGCACGCACCCAACGCGGCCGCGGCGGCATTATTGTTCCAGGTGATGACCGCATTTCCCGATGTTGCTGATAGCTGCCCGGCAGGTGATCTGACCAACTGCTGAGCATTAGCCAGGCCAGTGAGCAAAACCATGGCGACCGCCGTAAGAAATGTGACCAGCCATGTCCGTGTGATTGAGCGCATAACGCATCCCCCCCGGGAGCTGTCTCAATAAGAGCGGCCAGTTGCCGCAACGATCTTCACGACGTTGAGTACAGCCGCCGCAGTTCCTCTTGATACTCCTCGCGAGGCCATGGCTCCTGCCTGTAAGCCGTCCTGGCCCCAGCCGAAGTCACTTCGCGGACGCTACGCAAGGGTGATGGGTAACGTTCGCACGAGTGTGCTCTCAGAAGTAAGGCACTGGCATGCCGCAGCCGAACCATGCCACAGATTCCCCCCTGCGGGCCTTGGCCCCTTGTCAC
>Ga0114129_10012054_pt1 | contig 12299 bp, 12 predicted proteins | sample RhiMetdeltSRZDD1_FD_80071 | JGI IMG/M metagenome (GOLD analysis project Ga0114129, IMG submission 80071) | Populus rhizosphere microbial communities from Tennessee, USA - Rhizosphere MetaG P. deltoides SRZDD1 (version 2) (version 2) | ecosystem: Host-associated > Plants > Roots > Rhizosphere >...
AGGACGCGAACCCCGAGTCGGTGATCCACCGTGCCGACGGCCGGATCATCGAGCTGAAAGCGCACCGCGCCGCGTGGAGCGGCCGCCATTCTGAGAACTCGCTCCCCGCGCTCCGCGAGTGCTACGCGCAGCGAGTCGCGCGTGTCGAGATCGACATCATGTTCCGGCGCGCTGACTTCCTCGTCACCCATGATGAGCCGCGGGCCGGTGCGAGGCTGCCGCGACTGCACGAGGCGCTGGCGATCGCGGGCATGGCCGCGGATTCGCCAACGCTACTGATGCTCGACGCGAAGGGCGACGCGCCGTGGCCGCCGGATTGCGTGACGCGGCTGCTCCGTCTCATCGAGCCACTGCGGGAACGGCTGTTCGTCGGCAGCCCCGCTGACTGGAACCTCCGGCGCCTCCGCGCGGGCGACCCCGCCTTGGTCCTGGCGTTCGATCCGCAGTATTACCTGACCTGGAGCGCTCGCCCGCGCCGTCTCCCTGGGCGCGTGGGCGCGTACGGATACCAGGACACGCACCCGCTCGCCCTGCGCCGGACCGGTCCCGCCGCGGCGTACCTGCGGGAGCGGTTCGAGACGCTGCTCACGCTCGTTCCGGGAGCGCGCGAGGTGCACCTGGAGCTCGCGTTCGTCGAACGGATGCAGGCCGACGGCTTCGACGCGGTCGGCTTCCTGCACGAGGCCGGCGCGCTCGTGGATGTCTGGACCGTCGATGCGCGGACTCGAGGGTGGCGGGAGCGCGTCGCCCGCGCACTCGCGGCTGGGGTCGACATCGTGACGACCAACACACCGCGCCAGCTCGCGAGAGCGTTCGTCTAAATCGGGACGGCTAATGCGCGCTGAGCCACGCGACGAGGCGGTCTCTGCAGAATCGCTCGCGTTCGGGTAGCTCGTTCTGCCGGTACCACACGATCCCGGCAAGGAGCAGGTACACCTCGTAGATCTCTGCACGCTGGCGCGCCCGGTCGTCCTCGAAATGCGCGTAGGTGTCGCGGAAGGGCGCGAGCATCGCTGGACAGTCAGGGAGGAGCGTCCAGCTCTCGAGGCGTACGAGGTCGATCAGCGGGTCGCGGCCGCGAGCCCGTTCGAAGTCGAGGAAGGCGACGAAGTGCCAGCCGTCGGCGCGGCGCTGCAACAGCAGGTTCGCGAGGTTGAGGTCGTCGTGTGTGAGCCGGCGCTCGACGCCGTCGAGCGCCTCACGGCGTCCCTCGTAGTGAGCGATCACGCGCGCGTGTGACTCCTGGTCCAGCGCGTCGAGAAAGCGGCATTCCGCCGCGCGAGTCCGGAGCCGATCGTCGAGCTCGGTCGACCACGGCATCGGCGTGTCGACGTACTCGACCCGGTGCATGATGCGGAGGCCCATCCCGAGCTCCTCGCCGACCCGGTGCTGGTCGGTGAACGAGAGCGAGCCGAGCGAACGTGCCGCGTCCTCCCCGCTGATGAAGTCCTGGATGTAGTAGGGAACGTCGAGGGTCCGCTTGTCGACGTCGTACCAGCGGACCGCCGGGTGCGGCACCCGCCTCTCCTTCAGCAGGTTCGCCAGGTGGAGGAATCGGCGCATCCGGCCGGCGTGCGGACGTCGATGGACTTTGAACAGGAACTGCTCGCCGCTGGGTGTCGTGAGCACATACGCGTGATGCGATCGTCCGCGCGGCCAGGGCTCGACGCGGACCCGGGCGAGCGCGCCGCCTGAGATCTCGTCAGCCGCCTGAGCGACCTCGTCCTGCGAGGGCGGGACGGTGAGCGTGCGCATGGCCGCGACGAATCTAGCGGCGAGCGCCTCTAGGTGCAGAGCGCGTATGCCAGGCGCGCGGCGACCTGGGCGTTCGCGCGGAGGAGAGCGATGTTCGCGTCGAGCGCGCGGTAGCTCGTCGCCTCGCCGAGGGCCCGCAACAGATAGGGCGTGAGGTCCGCACCGCGGATGCCGTCGCGCTCCGCGGCGGTTATCGCCGTCCGCACCTTCGCCTCGACCTCTTCGCGGTCGAGCGCGGACTCGGGAGGCACGGGCACGCAGAGGAGCATGCCGGCGCCTCGCGCCAACTGCTCCTTCGCGATGCGCGCCGCGCCGAGCGCGTCGTTGACCCGATGCTCGAGGCGAAGGCCGCTCGATCGAACGTAGAACGCCGGAAACTCGTCGGTGCCGTAGCCGAGGACGGGCACGCCAAGTGTCTCCAGGCGCTCGAGCGTCAGGGCGAGGTCCAACACGAACTTCGCGCCAGCGCTCACGACGACGACCGGGTGACGCGCGATGGCTTCGAGATCCGCGGACTCGTCGAAGCTCCGCTCGGCACCGCGGTGCACGCCGCCAATACCGCCCGTCGCGAGGACCTGGATACCCGCCGCCGCCGCGATCTCGAGCGTCGCCGCGACTGTCGTCGCGCCGAGTGCGCGCGCGGCGAGGACCGGCGCGATGTCGCGGATCGAGACCTTCGCGACGCCGCTTTCGTTGGCGAGGCGCTCCAGAAGCACGTCGCCGGCGCCGACGACGGCGACGCCGTCATGCAGCGCGATCGTGGCCGGCACCGCGCCAAGCGCGCGGACCTCCGTCTCGAGCGCCTTCGCGGTGTCGAGGTTGCGCGGCCGAGGCAGCCCGTGGGCGATCACGGTCGATTCGAGCGCCACGACCGGGGCCCCGCCGGCGATCGCCTTTGCGACCTCGGGCGCGACGGAGAGCTTCATCTCGGACCGATCGCGTGACCGCGCTCGCCGCTCGATCCGGCGAGGAGCTCTACGGCGTGGGGGAGCACGGGGAGAAGCACCTCGAGCGATTCGCGAACGGCGCGGGGAGACCCGGGAAGATTCACCACGAGCGCACTCCCGACCGCGCCGGCCACGCCGCGCGAGAGCATCCCGTGCGCGGTCGATTCGAGAGACTTCGCACGAAGGGCCTCGGCGATCCCCGGTACCTCGCGATCGATCACCCGGCGGGTCGCCTCGGGGGTCACGTCGTTCGGTGACAGGCCGGTGCCGCCCGTCGTCAGAACGACGTTCGCGCCGGCGCGGACCGCCCCGAGTATCGCCGTCGCGACACGCTCGACGTCGTCGGGCACGAGGCTCTCGTGAACGACCTCGAAGCCCGCGGCCACGAGGCCCGCTCGCATCGCCGGACCGCTCTCGTCGGCCCGCTCGCCGGCTGCGCCCTTGGTGCTCACGGTGATCACGCCCGCCCGAACGGTCACTTCGAGCGGTAGGTCCCCGACTTCCCGCCGGTCTTCTCGACGAGGCGGACATCGGTGAGCCGCGCGCCCCGTTCGACGGACTTCAGCATGTCGTAGAGCGTGAGCCCGGCGATCGAGACCGCGGTGAGCGCCTCCATCTCCACGCCGGTCCGCGCGCTCGTCGCCACGGTCGCTTCGATCGCGATCCCATCCGCGCCGAGCACCAGGTCGACCGTCGCGTGCGTCAATGGCAGCGGATGTGTGAGCGGAATGAGGTCGCTCGTGCGCTTCGCCGCCATGATCCCGGCGAGCCGCGCGGCGGCGAGCACGTCGCCCTTCGGTGTGGCGCCGTCGCGGACCAGCTCGACCGTCGCTGGTGAGACGCGAAGCAACCCGCGCGCGACCGCGCGGCGCTCGGTGACCGCCTTGGATCCGACGTCGACCATTCGCGCCGCGCCTTTGCGGTCAAGATGCGTGAGCTTCCGTGCCGGACTCATGCGGGTTCCGGCTGCTCGGTGAGGATCACGTCGACGAGCTCACCCTTCTCGACGCGGGACGGTCCGATCGGCAGGTCGATGAGGCAGTTCGCGAGCGACATCGAGCGCAGGATGCCCGAGCCCTGCGGTCCGGTGAGACGAACCGTTCCCGCGTTCGGATCGTGGATGCCGCGAGCGAAGACGCGAAGAGACGCGACCTTCTCGACGGGCTCGAGGAGTCGTGCTTTCGCGCGCGGCCGCGAGACGTTCTGCCGTCCCTGCATCCGGAGGAGCGCCGGCCGCACGAAGATCTCGAACGTGAGGAGGGCCGAGACCGTGTTGCCGGGCAGCCCGAAGATAGGCACCCGCCGGTCGCCGTCCTTGAGCTCGCCGAACGCGAGCGGGCGTCCGGGCCGGATGGCGATCGCCCAGAAATCGATCGTCCCGAGCTCGGCGAGCACCGGCTTCATATGGTCGTGGTCTCCCACGGACACGCCGCCGCTCGTGACGATCGCGTCGGCGGCGACCGCTCCGCGCAGCGCCGCACGCAGCGCATCGGGCGAGTCTCGGACGATGCCGCCGATCTGCGGGTCGGCACCCGCCGCCCGGATCGCCGAGGCGAGCGTGTAGCGGTTCGAGTCACGGATCTGTCCGCGCTCGAGCGGTGCATCGAGGTCGACGATCTCGTCGCCTGTCGAGAACACCGCGACGCGCGGTCGCTTGCGGACGCGGACCTGGGGGCGTCCGACCGAAGCCAGGAGCCCGATCTCGGCGGGACGGAGCACGGTCCCGGTCGAGAGGATCGTCTCGCCCGCGCGGAGGTCCTCGCCCGCCTGCCGCGTCGAGAGCCCTTTCGGTGTGGCCGCCGTGATCGTCACGACATCGCTCGCGTTATCGGTGTCCTCGACGCGGACGACGGTGTCGGCGCCATCGGGCATCGGCGCGCCGGTCATGATGCGCATGGCCTCGCCCGATCCGACGCTCCGATCGGGAAAGCCGCCGGCGGCGACCTCGCCCACCACGCGGAGGCGCACCGGTGCGGAGACGACGTCGTCACCACGGACGGCGTAACCGTCCATCGCCGAGTTGCGGAACGGCGGCACGTCGCGATCCGCCGTGATGTTCTCGGCGAGCACCAGACCGAGGGCCTCGAGGATCGGAACATCGACCGCCGGAAGGGCCGGAACCTCGCTCAAGATGCGCGCGAGCGCGTCGTCCGCGCTCATGAGGTGCTGCGCGGGCCGGGCGGAAGTGGCGCTCGTCGGCATGGCGCGAGTCTAGGCCGGGTAGACCGAGATCTCGGTCGCCTTCACGCTGACCCAGACCTCACCGCCTTCCGCAAGATCGAGATCACTTATCGCGGCCGGCGTGACCTCGGCAACGATCGGCACCTCGGCCTCGACGCCAACACGGACGCGGTCACCCTGAAAGTCCAGCGTCGATGCGCGACCGCGCCACACGTTGCGTGGCGACCCTTCGGGACGCACTCGGTGGAGGGCGACGGCGCGCGGATGGATCATCGCGAAGACGTCGCCGTCGATGGCCTCGGCCGACTGAAGGGAAGCACCTCGGGGAAGCACGACGTGCCCTGCGGTGGCCGCGCCTCGCAGCAGGTTCACCCCGACGAGATCCGCGACGTAGCGTGAGCGCGGCTGCCGGGTCACCTCGGCCGGCGACCCGGTCTGGACGACTCGGCCGCGCTCGACGATCACGAGCCGATCCGCAAGCGCGACCGCCTCGAGCGGATCGTGCGTGATGACGATGCGTATGCCGGCGAACGACGCGAGGTGGCGCTTGAGGTCCCGCCGGACCTCGCTCCGCGCCGACGCGTCGAGCGCCGCGAGCGGCTCGTCCAGAAGGAGAAGGCGCGGGCCGATCGCGAGCGCGCGCGCGAGCGCCACGCGTTGCGCCTGACCTCCTGAGAGCGCACGCGGCCTCGCGCCGGCGTGCTCGCCGAGACCGAGGCGGTCGAGCCAGTCCTTCGCGCGGGCGCGCGCCTCGCGTGCGGGCGTGCCGCGCGCGCGAAGACCGAAGGCGACGTTCTCGAGCGCCGAGAGATGTGGAAAGAGCAGGTAGTCCTGGAACACGACACCGATCGGGCGCCGCTCGGGCGGAAGGTGGACTCTGAGGGCGACGTCCTCGAGGACGATCTTGTCCAGCTCGACGCGTCCTCTGTGGAGTGGGACGAGGCCGGCCACCGCGCGCAGGAACGTCGACTTCCCGGCCCCGTTCGGTCCGAGCATCGCGACGATCTCGCCGGCTGCGGCCTCGATGGCCACGTCGAGATCGAGAGCGCCGAGCTTCACTCCGATCCGCGCGGTCAGCATCAGAAGGCTCGAAGGTATCGATCGCGCATGGTCACCAGGATCGCGAGCGACACCGCGAGCAAGATCAGGCTCAGCGTGATCGCGACCTCGGGCCGCGTCTCCAGGGCGATGTACACGGCGAGGGGCAGGGTCTGGGTGGTCCCGGGCAGATTCCCGGCGAAGGTGATCGTGGCTCCGAACTCGCCGAGCGCGCGCGCCCAGCAGAGGACCGCGCCGGCGAACACCGACGGCGCGATCAGCGGAAGAGTCACTCGCCGGAACACGAGCCATCGCCCAGCTCCCAGGGTTCGCGCGGCGTCCTCGTAGCGCCGGTCCATCGATCGCAGTCCCGCCTCCACGGTCAGGACGAGGAAGGGCATCGCCACGAAGGTCGCGGCGAGGACAGCGCCCGCCGTCGTGAACGGGAGCCGGATCCCGATCGCGTCGAGCGGCTGCCCGAAGAGGCCGCGCCGTCCGAAGGCAAAGAGGAGGGCGACGCCGCCCACGACGGGGGGCAGGATCATCGGCAGCGTCGTCAGCGCGCGCACGACGTTCCGTCCCGGGAACGGCACACGCGCGTACACCCAGGCCAGCGGAACGCCAAGGCCGAGCGCGAGCGCGGTCGCCGCGAGCGATACGACGAGCGACAGCTGCAGCGCTGTGAGCGCTTCGGGCGTCGTCAGCTCGCCGAGCGCGGTTTCCCAAGGCGTGCGGGAGATGAGGCCGGCGAGAGGGAGCACGAAGAACGCGATCCCGATCGCCGCAACCACTGCGAAGAGAACGGGCGGACGTTCCGATGTCATGGATGCGAGAAACCGAACTCCGCGAGGACGCTCTGACCCGCCGGCGAGGTCAAGAAATCTACGAACCGATGTGCGAGCGCCTCATTCCTCGAGCCCTTCACCACGGTGATCGGGTAGCGCGCCACCACTTGCTGCTGGTCGGGTACGTCGACGCCCATCACGCGGCCCGCGGCCGATTTCACGTCGGTGACGTAGACGATGCCGGCGTCGGCTTCCCCGAGGCCCACCTTGTTCAGCACGGCGCGGACGTCGACCTCCTGACTCGCCGGCTTCGCGGTGACGCCGGCTCTGGTCAGCGCCTCGAGCGCGTACTTGCCGGCCGGGACCGTCGGCGCCGCGAGGACGAGAACGATGTCCGACCGGGCCAGATCCGCGAGGCCCGCGATCTTCTTGGGGTTGCCCGGGGCGACCGCGATCTGGAGCCGATTGCTCGCGAAAGTGAGTGGAATCCCGTCCGTGAGCTTGGCGTCGACGACCTTCTGCATGTTCGCGTCGTCGGCGGACGCGAAGACATCGGCGGGGGCGCCGTTCGTGATCTGCGTCGCGAGGGTCGAGGATGAGCCGAAGTTGAACGTGAAACGGGCATCCGGGTTCGCCCTGGTGAGCTCGTCGCCGGCCCTCTTGAACGCATCCGTGAGCGAGGACCCCGCGAACACCATCACGTCGCCGGGAACTGGCGTATCGACTCCTGTAGACGCGGTCGAGCACGCGCCGATCACAGCTGCTGCGAGTCCAAGCGCCAGGGCGGCGCGCACGATCAACTCGATCCGCGCCCGCGCTGCGCGACCTCGACGACTACGTTGGTCGCCTTGACCACGCACACGACGTTCACTCCGGGCGCGAGCGCGAGTTCCCTTGCGGCCTCGGCGGTCATAAGGCTGACGAGACGGTGAGGACCCGCCTGGACCTCGACGACCGCGGCCACGCGATCCTTCTCGACCCGCGTCACGATGCCGGCAAAGCGGTTACGCGCGGATTGCGCGACCATCGGCCGATCGGCCTTCCGTCTTGCCGCCTGCAGGCGGCGCACGTCGGCGAGGCCGATCAGTCGCTGCCCACCGGCCGACCGGCGCACCTGGACGCGCCCACTCGCTGCCCACCGCCGGAGTGTGTCGACGGAAATGCCCAGCAGCTCCGCCGCTTCCCCGATGCGGAGGCCCTGATTCCTAGACTTGCTTGCCGTATTTGGCACGGATTCCTAGGTATCATAGCCACGCCCGTCTCTACGCGGCGTCGCGCCTCCGCTCGTCGGATGCCAGGGCTTCCTCGGCCTGCCGGAGCAGCACCGTTGTCGTCGCGAGCGCCTCGCTCCATGTGGCCGCACCCGCCCGCACGTTCCAGCGCGCGCTTCCGAACGCGCGCACGGTCGACGTCATCGTGCGCATGAGCTCGTCGAGACGCGCCCGCACCAGGACACACAGTCGACCCGCGCGATCCGCGTCGTGCGCGGCGGGCGCCAGTGCGGCGACGCCCGCCTCGCCATACCGGTAGGCGCTCACATCGCCACCGAACAGCGTCGCGGTCGCGCCGAGGGTCGCGCGAATGGCACGGTGCACCATCGCTCGCCGGGTCGCCTCGCCGACGCCGTCCACGTCGACCTGAGCGAGGACGACCGCGAAGGTCGGCCCGCCATCACGAGCCGCGGCGATGCGTTCTCGGACCGAGGCGACGAGGACACGGTCGAGGTAGGCCTCGGCGACGGGTCGCGCTCGCGGAGGCGGCACCTCGGCGATCACCGGAACGGGACGCGGCTCTGAGCTTCCGAGAAGGCGAACGAGGGTCGGCAGCATCGTCGACCATCGCTCCCGTTCGACCATTCGCTCGGCGGCACCGAGCGAGGTGAGACATACGGCCGCTCCCGGAGCCGCCGTCAGGTAGCCCCCTTCGACGAGGGACTGCAGCGCGCGACCGAAAGCGCCGGCCGCGAACGGAAGGCGCTCGGCAGCGATCGCGGCGAGCACGGCTGCCGGCCGCGCCGGGCCCGCGGCGAGGCACTCCAGTAGATAGAGACGAAAGAACGCGGTCGCGAGGCCGGTCGCGCTAGGACGGACCATCTCCCCTCCGAAATGGCAGAACAAAGAGCGACCGCGCCTTGATGTCCCGGAGGGCCGCCAAAATGGCACCGTGCGCACCAGCCGGCTCGAGGCTTTCAGCGACGGCGTCTTCGCGATCGCGGCGACGCTCCTCGTTCTCGACCTCCGTGTCCCTCCGGACAGCCCGAACCTCGTTGGGGATCTGATCCACCTCTGGCCGGCGTACGCCGCCTATCTGATCAGCTTCCTGACCATCGGCATCATCTGGGTGAACCATCACACCCTGCTCGAGCACGTGCGGCGGGCAGACCGCCGGTTCCTGTACCTGAATCTGCTGCTGCTCGTGGCCGTCGGCATCGTCCCGTTCCCCACATCGCTTGTGGGTGAGTACATCCTGACCGACCAGGCCACGCCGGCGCTGCTGGTCTACGGCCTCGGCGCGGTTCTCATCGCGGTTGCCTTCTCGGGCGTCTTTTTCTACGCGACGCGCGACGGGCGGCTGACGGGTGAGCACGCGAGGGCCCGGCGCCTATGGGAACAGGGTCGCCTCTTCCCGATCGGCCTCGGAACGTACAGCCTCGGGATAGCCCTCGCGTTCGTCGAGCCAAAGGCGAGCCTCGCCGTGTACGGACTCACCGCGCTGTTCTACGCGTTGCCGATCCTGCCGCTGCCCAGCGAGAGCTAAGGGATCTTCGGGAAACTGTCGAGGGCGTGGCCGACGTAGCCGAAGGCGATGAAGCCGAGGACCGCAACACAGACGAGGAAGGCGAAGATCCAAAGCAGGAACGCGGTGTTCCGGACGTGGGTGCTGTCGTCCCTGACCCGCTTCGCGGGTTACTTCTCCTCCATCGACTTTGCGATGGCCGCGAGGAATTCCTTGTTCGTCTTTGTCTTGCCAAGCCGCTGCAGGAGGAGCTCGGTGCCTTCGATCTGTCCGACCGCCGAGAGCATCTTGCGTAGGAGGATGACCTGGCGCATGACCTCGGGCGCGAGGAGCATCTCTTCGCGGCGTGTGCCCGATGCGGGGATGTTGATCGCCGGGAAGGTGCGGCGCTCCTGGAGCTTGCGGTCGAGGATCATCTCGGAGTTTCCGGTGCCCTTGAACTCTTCGTAGATCACGTCGTCCATCCGCGAGCCGGTGTCGACGAGACAGGTCGCGAAGATCGAGAGCGATCCGCCGCCTTCGATGTTTCTCGCGGCGCCGAAGAAGCGCTTCGGCGGGTAGAGCGCGACCGGATCCATACCACCCGACAGCGTGCGGCCGGACGGCGGAACGGCGAGGTTGTAGGCGCGTGCGAGGCGGGTGATCGAGTCGAGAAGGATCACGACATCGCGGCCGGTCTCGACGAGACGCTTCGCGCGCTCGAGCGCGAGCTCGGCCACGCGGGTGTGGTTCTCGGTGGGCTCGTCGAAGTTCGACGCGAAGACCTCCGCCTTGACCGAGCGGCGGAAGTCGGTGACCTCCTCAGGACGCTCTCCGACGAGCACGACCATGACGTGCACCTCGGGGTGACTCCCGGTGATGCCGTTGGCGATGTCCTTCAGCAACGTGGTCTTGCCGGCTTTCGGCGGCGACACGATGAGCGCGCGCTGACCGCGGCCGAGCGGATTGACGAGGTTGATGAGTCGCTGAGAGAGGTTGGCGTTGTCGACCTCGAGATCGAACATCTCGTCCGGGAAGACCGGCACGAGGTTCTCGAAGACCGGGCGGCGCTTGGCCTGGTCGGGGTCGATGCCGTTCACGGCTTCGACGCGCAGCAGGCTGAAGTACTTTTCGCTGTCCTTCGGCGGCCGCGTCTGGCCGGTCACGAAGTCGCCCGTCCGAAGACCGAGGCGGCGGACTTGGCTCGAGCCGACGTACACGTCCTCGGGTGAGGGGAGGAGTGACCGGCGGCGGAGGAAACCGAAGCCGTCCTCCACGATCTCGAGGATGCCCTGCGCGAAGATGTTGCCTTGCGCTTCGGTCTGGGCTTGCAGGATGCGCGTTATCAGATCCTGCTGGCCGAGCCCGGCGATGCCCTCGACGTTGAATTCTTTGGCGATCTCCGCGAGCTCTTTTGCCTTTTTCTCGATGAGCTCGGTGATCGTGTAGTACTTGCGGGTTGCGGCCGCGGGAGGGTCGCGGCGTGTCGCGGTCGCTGTGGCGGCGCCGCCGTTGCCGGCGGGACCGTTGGTCGCGGGGCCGTTCGTGGCGGTGGCGACCGGAGTGGGATTTTCTTTGCTCGTGGGCGTGGTTGTAGGTGTCTCTTCTGGTGTGGTCTCTGGATTGTCCAAGCGGTGTGTTCGCTCCTTAGCTTGCCTGCGGCCTTGTCTCCAAGGTCTCTGGCTTCGTGAATCCGGTGGGCGCATTCAGGTGCGCACGCATCCGGCGGGTGAGAAGGGGAATGGTTGTGTAGGACAGTATACCCCGGCATGGCGACGTTGACCACGGCTCAGGTATCCGATCTCGTCGCGCTCTCGCGCGACATCCACAGCCACCCCGAGCTCGCGTACCAGGAACGTCATGCGGTCGGCGCGATCGCTGCCTTCCTCGAGCGGGCCGGTCATCGCGTCGAGCGCGGCATCGGCGGGCTCGAGACCGCGTTCCGCACCCGAATCGGTCCGGCGGATGGTCCGGCGATCGCGCTGCTCGCGGAGTACGACGCGCTTCCCGAGGTCGGGCATGGCTGTGGTCACAACCTGATAGCGATCAGCAACGTTGGTGCCTATCTCATCGCGGCGATTCGTGCCGCGGAGCTCGAGGTCGCGGTCGAGCTGGTTGGCACGCCGGCTGAAGAGAACGGCGGAGGCAAGATCGACCTGTTACGCAAGGGTGCATTCGATCGGACCGCGGCGGCCCTTTCGTCGCATCCGGCTGGTCAGGGCGGATGGAGCGTGAGCGGTACCGGTCTGGGCGTCGTCGGGAAGCGCGTGACCTTCACCGGCGTCGCCTCTCACGCGGGGTCCGCGCCCGAAAAGGGACGCAACGCGCTGAACGCCGTGATCCGCTTCTTCGTCGGCATCGACGGCTGGCGGCAGCATCTGGAGGCGGACTCGCGTGTTCATGGAGTCATCAGCGACGGTGGAAAGGCGATGAACGTCGTGCCCGCAAGGGCCGAGGCGATCTTCGGCCTGCGCGCCAGGGAGCGGGGCACGCTCGATGGCATGGTCGAACGCTTCACCGAGATCGCGAAGGGGGCGGCCCTTCTCACCGGTACAAACGTCGAGATCGCCGAATATCTTCCCTACTACGAGCCGGTGAAGGCGAATCTCGCGCTCGGCGACGTGGTGTCGGGCGAGCTCGAGAGGCTCGGCGTGACGCCGGCGCGCGGGCTTCTGGTCACGGCCTCCACCGACCTCGGCAATGTCTCGACAAAGGTGCCGACCGACTGGGTGCGTTTCCCGGTGAGCGAGAAGCCCGTGCCTGGCCACTCCGACCAGATGCGCGACGCGAGCGTCAGCGACCTCGCGCATCGCAATGCGATGATCACCGCCGAGGCGCTTGGCGCCGCCGCGGTCCGCGTCGCGACCGACCGCTCACT
>Ga0114129_10012055_pt1 | contig 12299 bp, 10 predicted proteins | sample RhiMetdeltSRZDD1_FD_80071 | JGI IMG/M metagenome (GOLD analysis project Ga0114129, IMG submission 80071) | Populus rhizosphere microbial communities from Tennessee, USA - Rhizosphere MetaG P. deltoides SRZDD1 (version 2) (version 2) | ecosystem: Host-associated > Plants > Roots > Rhizosphere >...
CACGGCCAGGTTGACCGGGAGCTCGGCGGCGGTGAGCCGGCGGATGCCGGGCACGATCCCCACGGTCGACAGGGTCAGGTGCCGGGCCGAGATCCGGAGCGCCCCGTGGATCCGCTCGACGGCCGGCCACACCTGGTCGTAGTTGGCCAGCGGCTCGCCCATGCCCATGAACACCACGTTGCCCAGGCGCCGACCGTCGCTGCGGGCCCGGCGGGCGGCGGCGACCACCTGCTCGACGATCTCGCCGGTCGACAGGTGGCGGGTGAACCCGGCCTGCCCGGTGGCGCAGAAGCCGCAGGCCATCGCGCAGCCCGCCTGGGTGGAGACGCAGACCGTCGACCGGTCGCGATAGTGCATGAGGACGGTCTCGATGCGGACCCCGTCGGGCAGGCCGAACAGCCACTTCACGGTCTCGCCGCGGGCGCCGCGGGACTCGGCCCGCGGGTGGAGGCTCGGTGGCAGCTCGGTCGCGAGCCGGGTGCGCAGCGCCTTGGGCAGGGTGGTCAGCTCGCCCGGTGCGGCGAGCTGCTCGTACAGCCCGGCCCAGACCTGGTCGACGCGGTAGCGGGGCTGATCGTCGAGCCGGGCCGCCAGCGCGGCGCGGTCGAGGTCGTAGAGCCCGGTCACGACCGACAAGGCTAAGGCCCGGTAAGCCACACCCGGGCCCGGCCGGGCCCGCCTGGACGCTCGGGCCCTCGGGCCAAGGCGATCCGAGGTACGGGCGGATGCCGTGGGTAGTGTCCGCCCAGGTGACGACACGACGATCCCGCCGGCAGGTCCACGCCGAGCACCACCGCAACGTGCAGGGCGGTGCGGTGCGAGCCGCCGTCTTCGGTGTCAGCGATGGCCTGGTGTCGAACATGGGCCTGATCTTCGGTCTCGCCGGGGCCCACCCGGCGCCGTCGGTGGTCCGCATCGGCGGCCTTGCCAGCCTGGTGGCCGGGGCGATCTCCATGGCGGCCGGGGAGTACAACTCGATGCGGGTGCAGGGCGAGTTGCTGCAGCGCGAGCTGGACATCGAGGCCGTGGAGCTGCGCCGGCGACCCAACGTCGAAACGCTCGAGCTGGCCCACCTGTACGAGGATCGGGGCCTGCCTCCCGAGGGGGCCCGGGCCCTGGCCGAGGCCGTGATGCAGGATCCGCAGGTCGCGCTGGAGGCCCACGCCCGGGAGGAGCTCGGGATCGACCCCAACGAGCTGGGCGAGCCGCTGAACGCCGCGGTGTCGTCGTTCCTGGCCTTCTCGGTCGGGGCGGCCGTTCCGCTGGCCCCGTGGTTCTTCGGCAGCGGCACGGCGGCCATCGCCGTCTCGCTGGCCTTCGGCATCGCCGCGGCGATCGTCGTCGGCGCCATCATCGGCCGGTCCGTCGGTCGGGGGGTGCTCCGGGCCATCGCCCGTCAAGTGCTGTTCACGGTGGTCCCCGCCGCCATCACCTTCCTCATCGGGCGGGTCCTGGACGTCAACGTCAGCTGAGGACCCGCTCGGGTCCCGAAGCCTCCGGCTCAGCCGGTGGGGGCGAGCGAGCGGTAAACCCGGTCCACGTGGTCCAGGGCGAAGCCCATGCTCCGGTACAGCCGGGTGGCCGCGGTGTTGGTCGACTCGACGTAGAGCATGCCGATGGTGATACCGGCGGCCGCGAGGTGGTCGAGGCCGGCGAGGGTCAGAGCACGGCCGAGCCCCTTGCCGTGCCAGTCGGGATCGACGGCGATCACGTAGATCTCCCCCAGCGGCGGGTCGGCGTCGGCGTGGATCTTCGTCCAGCAGAACCCGGCCAGCCGGCCCTCCGTCTCGTAGAGCAGGAAGCCCCGGGGATCGAACCACGGCTCCTGCTCGCGGGCCCGGAGGTCGGCCAACGTCCAACCTCCCTGGTCGGGGTGCCAGCCGAAGGCCCGGCCGTTGACCTCCAGCCAGGCCTCCTCGTCCCGGCCCACCTTGAAGGGGCGGGTGGGGAGGTGCCGCTGCTCGGCTCCCTCCACCGGCAGCGGGCGCCGCATCTGCCAGAGCTCACGGGCTGGATGGAGGCCCAGCGTGGCGGCGAGCTGGTCGTCCGCCCGGTCGGCCCGGTAGGCCCAGAGCCGGACGTCGCTGCCGTCCTCCACGGTCACCGCGTCCAGTGCGGCCTTCAGCAGCCGGCGGGCGAGGCCGTCGGCGTCCCGGGCCCGGGTGGCGGCCGTCGCGTCGACGACCTGCTCCAGGTCCCAGCCGGCCCGGCCCCGCACGGCCTGGACGTAGCCCACGAGCTCCCGGTGGCCGTCGTCCCAGGCCAGCGCGGCTACCAGACGGGGTGCCTGGCTGCTGGTGGCCAGGGCGAGACGGTGGTCGTCGACGGCCGAGTGGTCGCCGGCGACCCGTGCCCGGGCGACGAGAGCCTGCACTGCCGCGGTGGCCTCACCACCCAGCCGATGGACCACCTCGAAGAGCACATTGTGAGGGTACGTCGGCCGACGCACGGCCCCGCCTGACCGGATGCACACCGTTAGCCTCGGACGGATGACCGTTCGCCGGCCTCGCAGCCCGAAGGGGCGCGCCCGCATCGTCGCCGACCGCCTGGCCGAGGAGTACCCGGGGACGGCCACCGACCTCTGCGCTCTCGATCACAGCAACCCGTTCGAGCTGCTGGTGGCCACCATCCTGTCCGCCCAGACCACCGACGAGAACGTCAACAAGGTGACGCCCCGCCTGTTCGCCCGCTATCCGGCGCCCACCGACCTGGCCGGAGCCGATCCGCTCGAGCTGGAGGAGCTCATCCACTCCACCGGCTTCTTCCGGAGCAAGACCCGCAGCCTCATGGGCATGGCCGCGGCGCTGGTCGAGCGGTTCGACAGCCAGGTGCCCGAGAAGCTCTCCGACCTCGTCACCCTGCCGGGCGTCGGGCGCAAGACCGGCAACGTCGTCCGGAGCGTGGCCATGGACCTCCCCGGCTTACCGGTCGACACCCACGTCCTGCGGCTGTCGAAGCGCCTCGGCCTGACCGCCAAGACCGATCCGGTCAAGGTCGAGCACGAGCTGAACCCGATGGTGCGGGCCGACGAGCGTGGTGCGCTGAGCCTTCGGCTGATCCTCCACGGCCGGGCCGTGTGCAAGGCGCGGCGGCCTCGCTGCGATGCGTGCGCTCTGAGTGACATTTGCCCCTCGGCATTCAAGATTTAACGGTTTCGGCGAGAAAAACCCTTCAAATCAGGCGATGCCGCGCGACCTCCTACGGCCGCGGAGCGATAACTTGAATGACGACCAGGTTCCCGCCACCTGGTTCATGCGATGTCGAGATCCGCCGCTCGACATCGCCCGCGACGGCGCCCCGAGAGGGCGCCGTCGCCGCGTTCCGGCGCATCTTCTGCTTCGTCGCCTCTACTCGCGCATCGCGCGCATGACCTTGGCCAGGTGGCGCTGGGCCGTCATGAGGGCCCGTTCGACCTCGTCCAGCCCGAGCGCGATGTCGTCGTGGGGGGTTCCGCGGTAGTTGCCCGCGATCTCCACGATGCGGCGGGTCACGTCGTCGATGGTCCCGGCGAGGGCGGACAGCTGCGCACGATCGCTTTCCACCGCGCTGTTCTAACGCACGGGGTCCCAGCCGATCCGGGAACGCGTCAGCTCCGCGAACCCCTTTGGTAACCCTGAGTAAGAGTCACTGCGGTACTCTCGGTCCGAGTCGTTGGGGGCTCGCACTGGGGGAAATCGCTGTGAACAGCCAACAAGGACCGCGTCCTGTCTGTCTCATCCGCCCGCCGTCGGTGGAGACCTTCCGCTTCTCGGTCGGATCCATCGCACCGCCCCTGGGCCTGGCCTACATCGCCGGCGCCCTCGAGGCCGCCGGCCACGCCGTCAGCGTCGTCGACGCGGTCACCGAGGCGCCCGAGACCTACCTGCGGTACTTCCGCGGCTATCTGCTCGGGCTACCGCTCGACCAGATAGCCGACCGCATCCCGGCCGACGCCAAGGCCGTCGGGGTCAACTCGATCTTCACCCACGAGTGGCCCGCGGTCGCGCGGCTGGTCGAGGTGATCAAGCGGCGCCGACCGGACCTCCCCGTGGTCGTCGGTGGCGAGCACGTCACCTCGATGCCGGAGCTCTGCCTGCTGACCTCGCCCGCCGACTACCTCGTCATGGGCGAGGGCGAGGAGACCATCGTCGAGCTGGTCGAGGCCCTCGACCGGGGGACCCCGATGGCCGAGCTGTCGGGGATCGGGTACCGGGACGGATCCGAGGTGGTCATCAACGCCCGCCGGGCGCGCACCCTGGCCGTGGACGACATCCCCCGGCCGGCCTGGCACCTCTTCGACCTGGACACCTACCACGAGTACAAGTGGCTGGGCGGCATGTACTCCGCGACCAAGTCGGTCCCGGTGCTCGCCACCCGGGGCTGCCCGTACCAGTGCACCTACTGCTCCGCGCCGAACATGTGGGAGCCACGTTGGGTTCCGCGGGATCCCAAGCTGGTGGTGGACGAGATCGAGTACTACGTGGAGCGCTTCGGGGCCCGGAACTTCCCCTTCCAGGACCTGACGGCGATCGTCCAGCGCCAGTGGATCATCGATTTCTGCCACGAGCTGCTCGCACGGGACCTGGACATCACCTGGCAGATGCCCAGCGGGACCCGATCCGAGGCCATCGACGCCGAGGTCGCCGACCTGCTGCGGCAAACGAACATGATCTCCATGGCCTACGCGCCCGAATCGGGATCGGAGGCCACCCGCAAGCTGATCAAGAAGAAGATGAAGACCGACCGGCTGTTCGCCAGCATGCAGGCCGCGGTGGAGTCGGGATTGAACGTGGCCGCCTTCTTCGTCATCGGGTTCCCCCACGACACCGAGGACCACATCCGGGAGAACCTCGAGTTCATGGACAAGATCGCGGACATCGGCATCACGGACGCCGCGGTCGGGTTCTACATGGCCCTCCCCGGGACCCAGATGTTCGACAGCCTGTACGAGGCAGGGAAGATCAAGCTCGACCGCACGTACTTCAAGCACATCCTCGCGGCCACCTCACCCTGGGCCACCAGCTCCTACAACGACGACCTCGGGCGGATGGCGCTGACCCTGTGGAAGTGGCGGCTGATGTCCCGCTTCTACCGGCGGCAGCGCAAGCTGGCCGGGTCCAGCGGCCTGCTGGCGACGGTCCGCCAGGCGTTCCAGGCCATCCAGGGCGGCGACCACGCGGACAGCAGCAAGATGCAGACCGCGTTCCGGAACGCCGTTCGCTACGGGAAGACGACGCTACGGGTCAAGGTCCAGCGGGGCTGGATGTCGCGCCACCAGGAGCGGCACTACTTCGACGGCTGGGACGAGCTGCACCGCGAGATCCGGGCCCGCAACCTCAGCTGCGGGGCGACCACCCGCCAGCCCGCGGACTCCAACCTGCTGCACGAGCACAACGTGACCAAGGAGCTGAAGGCGGCCCACGCCACCCGGCGCCGGATCCCGGTGATAGGAGAGTCGTCGGCCTGTGATCAGCCGAGCACCGAGCGGCAGACCGCCATGTCCGGTGGCACCTCGGTGACGCTCCCGGGGTAGGCCCGGCCGACCCCCGGTCGATCCGGAGCCCGGCCCAGCGTGACGGCGGCGGCGCCCTCGCCCGGCGGCACGTAGACCAGGTTGAGCACCAGGGTGCCGTGAAACACGTTGTTGGCCGGCTGGCGGTGGTCGGCGGTCACCCGGATGGTCACGTCGCCCTGCAGGTCCCGAGCGACGCCGTTCAGCCACGGCAGGCCCCGGTCCTCGGGCTCCAGGGTGTCGAAGCGGACCGTGCCGTCACTGAGGCGCATGACGGCCAGCACCGTCGCCTGGTCGCCGTGGCCGACCGTCGCGAGCGGCACCCGCTCGCCGATGGGAGCGTCGTCCAGGTCGACCCGCAGATCGAAGACGTTCACCGCCGGGCTGCGCTCGACAGCCAGCCAGTCGTCCCGAACGCCGACGTAGAGGCCGTCGCAGTCGCCCACCACCAGCACGCCGCCGTCCCGGGCTGGCGGCAGCGGGTCGTCCAGGCCGATCCGGATCGGATCCGGGGCCCCGGGTAGCGCGGCCCGCCAGCCGAGCCACTCGGCGCGCCAGTCGTCGGGGACCGCCGGGCCCCGCTCCCGCTGGTACTGCAGCGCCAGGGCCAGGTTCACGGGGACCGCCACGGCGACCAGCCCCGCGGCACCGGCCAGCGCCGCCCGGCGGATCGGGGGTCGCCAGCCCGCCATCGCCTGGGCGACGGTATGGAACCCGACCAGCCCCGGGACCAGGACCACCGGGTACAGGTCGTTCAGGTAGCGGTTCGCGATGTAGGCGAAGACCATCACGATGCTCGACCCCACCAGCGCGCCCACGAGGAGGGGAGAGACCGCGCGGGTGGTGTCCCGCTGGCGGCGGGTGCGGACGGCCCAGACCACGCCGGCCACGGCCAGCAGGCACAGCACCGGCACCGTGGCCGGGAGGCTCGAGCACCAGTCGAGCGCGTCGTACACCACGCCCTGGGTGAGCAGCTGGGGGCCGCTGCGGGGGAAGTCGATCCAGGGGAAGTCCCGTCGCAGCTCGAAGCCGCGGGGGCCGAAGTACTGCCACATGTTGGTGGGCAGGTACTCGGGGCTGACGTAGAGCGCGTGCTCTTCGAGGACCGCCTGCCGGCCGGCTCCCATGCCACCGGCGAAGGCCTGGCGATCGGGGGGAACGCCGAACAGCTGGTGGAACTTGGCCTGGTTGACCGCCATCGACAGCGTCATGGGCACCAGCCCGGCCAGGGCCAGGGCGGCCACCGACGGCAGGAGCCGCCGCAGGCGGTCCCGCGCTCCGGTGGCGGCGCCGGCGGCCGGAGCGGCGGGGTCGGGAAGCTCCGTCCTCTCGGTCGGCACCGTCTCGCGCCATTGGCGGCGCAGGTGCAGCGCACCGGCGAGGGCCAGCGCGGCGAGCGGGCCCAGGGCCAGCGACAGCCGGCTGAGGATGGCCAGGGTGATCAGCAGCGAGGCGACGGCCAGGCGCCGACCGGTGGGGTCCCGCTGCCAGCGGGCCACGGCGTCGAAGGCGGCGATCGACAGGGCGAGGCCCCACAGGATGGCCTCGTGGTAGACGATGGCGGCCGAGGTCAGGAAGAACGGCGGGGCCATGAGCACCGCCACCGCCAGCCCGGCCGTGGCCCACTGCTCGACCGGCCCGACGGGCACGCTTCCCCGGACCATGCCCCGGATCACGCACGCCAGCCGGAAGGCGGCGACGGCCAGGACGACCGCGGCGGCCAGCATGGACAGCGTGGTGAGCTGGCCGTCGGCGTTGTCGGTGAGCACCAGGACCGGCATCCGCAGCAGCGACGGCACCACGCCGAAGTAGACGTAGGTCTTCCCGCCGGTGACGAAGCCCTCGAAGCCCACCCGGTCGGCGGGGACGTCGAGCCGGCCGTGGAGCATCGACCGCGCCTGGAGGTCGAAGAAGTCGTCGAAGAACTGGTGCTGGAGGAAGTTGCCGTGGCCGGCGGTCAGCACCCAGGCGTAGAGCAGCAGCGCCGGGACCGCCCCCGCGAGCCAGGCCCGGCGCAGGCGCCGTCGACCGGTGCGATCCAGCCCGTCGACGGACGGGGCCTCCGCCGTACCGGCCCCCGAGGTCGAGGGCGGGCCCTGCGCTTCGGGAGCGAGCTCGAGGGGTGGGGCCGCCGAGGTCATGGCCGCGCCACGGTAGTGCGCCGGTCACGGTCGTTCCGTGGTCGCAATGCATGCGGGGGCCGCTTCGGCAGCCCGGTACCGTGGGCCGCCGTGCTACGCCGACTCGACCTCCGCGGGACCGGGACCGACGGTCTGCGACGACGCCTGCCGCGGCCGCCGTCCCAGACCGAGCCGCCGGTGGACGAGGTCCGGGCCCTCCTGGCCGAGGTCCGCCGGGACGGCGACGCCGCGCTGCGACGGCTGACCGAGCGCTTCGACGGCGCCCGGATCGACGACGTCCACGTCCCGCCGGCCGAGCTCGCCGCGGCGCTGGAGGCCATCCCCGCCAGCCTGCGGGCCGCGCTGGAGGTGGCCCGGGCCAACATCGCCTCCTACCACCAGGCCCAGCGCCCACCCGGGCTGGTCCACCACAACGGGGCGATCGCGGTCCGCGACCTGGTGCGCCCGGTCGACCGGGCAGCGTGCTACGTGCCCAGCGCGCTGGCACCGCTGGTGTCGACGGTGCTGATGACCGCCGTCCCGGCCAAGGTCGCCGGCGTGCCCGAGGTCGTGCTGGCCACCGCGCCGCAGCCCGACGGCTCGGTCGAGCCCGGGATCCTCGCCGCGGCCGCACTGGCCGGGGTCGACGAGGTGATCCGGGTCGGTGGCCCGGGGGTGATCGGCGCCCTGGCCTACGGGACCGAGTCGATCGATCCGGTGGACGTGATCGTCGGCCCCGGCAGCGCCCGGGTGGCCCAGGCCAAGCGGGAGGTCGCCAGCCAGGGGCTGGTCGGCGTGCCGTCGGCCTTCGCCGGCCCCTCCGAGGTCGTCGTGGTGGCCGACGCCACCACGCCCGTCGACCACGCCGCGATCGACGTCCTGGTCCAGGCGGAGCACGGCCCCGACGGGCTGGCGTGGCTCGTCACCTGGGACGAAGCCGTCGCCGACGCGGTCATCGCCGCAGTGGCGGACCTGGTACCCGCCTCGCCGCGCCGGGCCCAGCTGGAGGCCACGCTGGCCGAGGGTGGCTACGCCGTGATCTGCGACGGCCCCGAGCAGGCGCTGGCGGTGGCCAACGCGATCGCGCCCGAGCACCTCGAGCTGCTGGTCGACGGGGCCGAGGATCTGGTGGGGCTGGTCCGGCACGCCGGCGCGGTGTTCTGCGGACCGCTGGCGCCGGCCTCCATCGGCGACTACGTGGCGGGCCCCAACCACGTCCTGCCGACCTACGGGACGGCCCGCTTCGCGGGTGCGCTGCGGGTCGACGACTTCTGCAAGCACATCCACGTCGTAGCCGTGGGCCGGGCCGGGCTGGCCGAGGTGGGGGAGCACGTGATGGCGCTGGCCGACTACGAGGGACTCCCGGCGCACGCGGCGTCGATCCGGCTGCGGCAGGGCGCGTCGTGACCGGCGTGCGCTCGATGCCACCGGTGGCGCCCCGCGACGACGTGGCGCTGATGGCGGCTTACCACTCCCCCCAGATCGAGGTGGCCGTCCGGCTCAACACCAACGAGGCGCCCGGGCCCCCGCCGCCGGCCTTCACCGAGCGGGTGGCGGCGGCGGTGCGCGAGGTCCAGTGGCACCGCTACCCCGATCGTGAGTACCGGGCGCTGCGGGCCGCGTTGGCCGGTCTCCATGGCGTCGACCCGGAGCAGATCTTCGTGGCCAACGGCTCGAACGAGGTGCTCCAGACCCTGTGCCTGACCTACGGGGGGTCGGGGAGGGTGGCGGCGGTGTTCGAGCCCACCTACGCCCTGCACAGCCACATCGCCCGCCTGACCGGCACCGACCTGGAGGTCGGCGAGCGGGCCGACGACTTCTCCCTCGACCTGGACCAGGTCCACCACGTCCTCCGGTCCCGCCGGCCGGACATCACCTTCCTCTGCTCGCCCAACAACCCGACCGGCGTGGTGGAGTCCGAGGCCGTGGTGCGCGAGGTGCTGGCGGCCGCGCCGGGCCTGGTGGTGGTGGACGAGGCCTACGGCCAGTTCGCGCCGTGGAGCGCCCTCGCCCTGGTGGACGAGGAGCGGCCGCTGGTCGTCACCCGCACCTACTCCAAGACCTGGGCCATGGCGGCGGCCCGGCTCGGCTACCTGGTCGGCCCCCGCTGGCTGGTGCGCGAGCTCGACAAGGTGGTCCTGCCCTACCACCTCGACGCGGTCAAGCAGGCCGCCGCCACCGCCGCCCTGGACTTCGTGCCCGAGATGAAGGCCCGGGTCGCGTCGATCGTCGAGGAGCGGGGACGGCTGATCGCAGCCCTCGGCGACCTCCCGGTGGACCTGTGGCCCTCCGGCGCCAACTTCGTGCTCTTCCGGCCCCGGCAGGCCGACGGCGACAAGGTGTGGCAGGGGCTGGTGGAGCGGTCCGTGCTGGTGCGGAACTGCGCGTCGTGGCCCCGGCTGGAGGGCTGCCTCCGGGTGACCGTCGGGACGCGGGCCGAGGACGACGCCTTCCTCGCCGGCCTGGCGGAGGTGCTGGCGTGACCGGGACGTCCCGGGCGGCGACCCGCGAGCGGACGACCCGGGAGACAGCGGTCTCGGTGACCCTCGATCTGGACGGCCCCCAGGGCGTGGTGAAGGCCAGCACCGGGTTGCCGTTCTTCGATCACATGCTCGACCAGCTGGGTCGGCACGGCGGCCTCGACCTGGTGGTCGAGGCCAGCGGCGACCTCCACGTCGACGGGCACCACACGGTGGAGGACGTGGCCATCGTCCTCGGCGAGGCCTTCCGCGAGGCCGCCGGCGACAAGGCGGGGGTGCGCCGCTTCGCGAGCGGGCTGTTCCCGCTGGACGAAGCCCTGGTCGAGGTGGCGCTGGACCTCTCGGGCCGACCGTTCGTGGTCTACGACGTGCCCTTCGGTGACGTGCTGCCGCTGGGCGACCCGCCCTTCAACCCGGAGATGGCCGAGCACTTCTGGCAGTCCTTCGCCACCGCCGCGGCGATCACCCTGCACGTCCGGAAGCGGGCGGGCCGGAACACCCACCACTTCGTCGAGGCGGTCTTCAAGGGCGTGGCCCGCTGCCTGCGCGACGCGCTCCGCGTCGAGGGCTCGGCCGTTCCCTCCACGAAGGGCCGTCTCTGACCGTCCGGCGGGCGGACGAGGCCGTGCCTCAGGTGCGGAGGTCGACGCAGCGGATGCCCGGGAGGGCTTCACCGAGCCGGCGCCAGCTGCCGCCGGAGTCCTCGGACAGGTAGAGCTCGCCGCTCGGCGTCCCGACGGCCACCAGCTCGCCGGCCGCGGCGAGCTCGAAGGTGTCGACGTTGTAAGGGAAGAACTTGGGCAGGTCACCGTCGCCGCACGCGACCCAGGGCTGGTCGGGCTGGTCGAGCGGCCGGCGGTAGACGGCGCCCCGCTGGGCACCGGGCCCGTCGGAGGCTGTGGCCAGCAGCCAGTCGGCGGCGATGGTGACCGCCCGGCAGTACGGGGCGTGCATGCCCTGGGTGCTCCACTTCCAGGTCACGCCGCCGTCGCTGCTCTGCCCCATGCCCCGCCCACCGGCGACGGCGACGATGGTCTCGGCCGCGACCACCTGGTGGACGTCCACGGCGGCCGGCACGACCTCGAACCAGCCGCTGCCCTCGGAGCGCCACACCCCGCCGACGTGGACGTTGACCAGGATCCCCTTCGGGCCCAGGGCGAGCGACCGGGTGTCGGGCGGCCCACCCCACGGCGTGGACCAGGTCACCCGTTCGGGGATGTCGTCGAACGAGTCGACCGGACGGACGCCCTTGGCGTCGGTCTCGAACAGCCGGGCCGAGCTGGTCCCGATGATGCACGTCCCCCCGGGCCCGCTCAGCAGGCAGCGGGGCACGAGGTCGCCGGGGAGCTCGAGCCGGCGGTCGTCGGCCAACGACCGTAGTGCGTTGTCCGCGATCGCCCAGTCCCCCGAGACGGCCGCGACCTCCGTCCCCGCCAACGCGTGCCGCTTGATGTCGCCATCCAGGCCGATCTCGAAGAGCCCGTCGGCGGTTCCGGTGAGGATCATGGACCCATTGTTGTGCTCCAGCCGCCGCGCGTGCGGAACCCTGCCCGAAATCACACCGGCCGTGGCCGGAGGGTCGGCGTTAGATTCGTCTGCCATGACCCTCATCGCCGTGCTCGACTACGGCATCGGCAACCTGCGCTCCGCGGAGAAAGCCCTGGTCCGGGTGGGTGCGGACGCCCATCTGACCGACGATCCGGGGCTGATACGCGACGCCGCCGGCGTCGTGCTCCCGGGGGTCGGGGCCTTCGGGCGGTGCATGGAGGCGCTGGAGGCCAGCGGGCTCGCCGAGCTGGCGGTCGAGGCGGCGTCGTCGGGCCGGCCCTTCCTCGGGATCTGCGTCGGGATGCAGCTGCTGTACCAGGGGTCGGAGGAGAGCCCTGACGTGCCGGGACTGGGGGTGCTGCCAGGCACCATCCGCCGGCTGCCCGACGGCGTGAAGCGGCCCCAGATGCAGTGGAACATCGTCTGCCCGGTGCGGCCGACGCCGCTGCTGGCCGGCATCCCCGAGCCGGCCTGGGTGTACTTCGTGCACTCCTACGCCGCCGAGCCCGACGAGCGCACCGTCGCCACCTGTGACTACGGCGGTCCCATGGTCGCCGCGGTCGAGCAGGGCAGCCTGTGGGCCACCCAGTTCCACCCCGAGAAGTCGGGAGCGGCCGGGCTGCGGATCCTGGCCAACTTCGTGCGCGGCGCCGTCCAGGC
>Ga0114129_10012056_pt1 | contig 12298 bp, 11 predicted proteins | sample RhiMetdeltSRZDD1_FD_80071 | JGI IMG/M metagenome (GOLD analysis project Ga0114129, IMG submission 80071) | Populus rhizosphere microbial communities from Tennessee, USA - Rhizosphere MetaG P. deltoides SRZDD1 (version 2) (version 2) | ecosystem: Host-associated > Plants > Roots > Rhizosphere >...
GGTTCTTGACTGCAACCGTCAAGGAACCATGGGGATTGACGAACTTTACGCTTTCGACCGCCCCCGAGAGTTCCACATCCTTCTTCATGTCGTACACGCCCGCGAGCGAATGATGAGCCAGTAGGGAGCCGGCCGTCATGAACCCACACAACACAACACAAACTAGAGTTCGCTTAATCATTTGTGCGCCTCCGAAAGCACTTCAGAATTTGAAAAGGCTCGAGCCGGACTATAACACCGCGTGCGTCAAAACGGAATTTGCAGGAACTGGCAACGCGTTGGACGGAAATCTATCGGGATCATGAGCAATGGAAGGCAGACGGCGGTCTCCTCATTCGCGCCGCACGGCGGATGGAGCGATGACGCGAGTCGTGCCGTATTCCTCGTGGGGCGGACACACACCGCCCCACAGCAGCGGACCGCCGCACTAAAGCAGCGCGTACAGATCTATGATGACCCGGCCGGTCCGATGGTGATGCTGGCGGTTCCGCCGGGTCCGCCGGTGGAATTCACGCGAACCCGGAAGTTGCCAAGTTGTAACGTTTGGCCCGACAGAATCGCTCCATTGAAGCCCGCTTTGTCGAAGAGAAAAGAATAGGGAGTCGAGCCTTGTGTGTACACGTGCAGGATCACCGCATCATCGGGAATCCCGGCATCCCATCCATCCCTTTGCCGGTATTCGACGGTGAACAAGAAAGGAAAATCGGGGATCTCCACGGTGAGTGGAACATTGCCGAGAGGATGGCTCAAGGCCGCTAATGTGAACGTAGTATCGGGGTCTCCGATGTGGTAACTCGTTATACGATTAGCGGGAATCCACCCCATGCGCAACAGATTCGGCACATTGAGACCCGGACCACCGGAAGGATAATTGAGCGAGTTGAATTGCTTCGTATTCAATGCGCTCATGAGGTCCCACGGATCGCAGTACTCGCAGTGGTTATAAGCATCAAACGAATGCGCCATTCCCAGACCATGGCCCACTTCGTGCGCCGCAAATGCCGTGAACATGGATTCCGGATCGAAGACAACGCAGGCGAGAGAGTAGGACTTGCCTTGTATCTGCAAAGATCCCTGGCCATACTGGCATGCTCCCGCCCCCATCAGGTGATTAACGACCATAATGACGCCCCAATACGAGCCGAAATCAATCCTGGCCGCATCGGAAGCTGGAATGGCGTTCGCGCACGATTGAACGCTGTTACCTCGATTCTGCGCTCCGGCTATTCCCGGCTCGGTTCCATTAAATGGCGCCGGATACCAGCCGTACACAGTCCCGCTGAGTGTAGCGGCGCCATAACTGACGTCGGAAAAGTAGTCCCTGATGTTGCCGGTACCCGCGCCTCGTTCCGTCAGGAAACTATCGATGAGCGAGTCCAAGTGCTCTGGGACGGTCCGGTCATCGGACAGTGTGCATTTGAGCACGAGCCAACGGAAGTTCAAGGAAAGCGATGTCAGATGCGGATAGCCGCCGGTCCAGGCGGTGCTGTACCAGTACTGATCCTGGACCGAGCGGTCGGATCCTGACCACCAAATTTCCATGGTGTTGAAGTTTCGCGAAACGGCAGCTAGGCCACTGACAGGGGAAGCGTTGATCGCGAGCGGAGCTTGAGCCCACTGATTTAAAGGAGCGTCCGGGTACCACCATGCATGCTGCACGTGGCCGTCAGCCGCAATCCAGAATAGTTCTATCGTATTCGAACTGCGGGACACGGCTGCAATCCCACCGGTTATGGATGCGCTGCCCGCCGGGGCGAGCGGCCACGCATACCACTGCTTGTTTAGAGACTGACGTTCGCACCCGGGGTTTCCATCGAAGGTGCTCCCATCATTCCAGTTTGCATCTTCCACATGCCCGTCGGGTCCTATCCACCAAACACCCATGCATCTCGGATCGCGGGATACGGCGGCGATTCCCGCTGTGGTGGAGGCGCTTCCCGGTCCGGAAAGCGTGAAGCCCGACCAGGGTCCGCCGTTATACCAGAACGCATCCTGAACGCTGCCATTCGGCCCAGTCCAGAACACCTCCATGGTGTAAAAGGCCCGAGATAAGGCCGCGATCCCACTCGTAGTGGCGGCGCTGCCCGGACCAGCTAAAGTGAATCCCCTCCACGGGCCGCCCTCATAGAAGTTCGCATCCTGTATCGAGCCATCGGCTCCGACATAAAACAATTCAATTGTATTGGAGCTGCGTGACACCGCCGCAATTCCGCCGGTAGTGGATGCGGCGCCGGGGCCGGCTAACGTGAATCCCTTCCAAGGGCCGCCCTCATAGAAGTTCGCATCCTGTATCGAGCCATCAGCTCCGACGTAAAACAATTCAATTGTATTGGAGCTGCGTGACACTGCCGCAATTCCTCCGGCAGTCGAAGCGGCGCCTGGGCCAGCCAATGTGAACCCTCTCCAGCCTACGCCATCGTAGAAATTTCGGTTTTCCACCGTTCCGTTGGGACCAATCCAAAACACTTCCATCGTGTCGGACCGGCGTGATACCGCGGTGATTCGGCCGGCAGTGGCGGCGCTGCCGGCCCCGGCGAGTGGAAACTGGTTCCAGGGCTGCGGATAAGCTGCGATCGGAATGAATAACCAAACGAGTGCACAGAGATGCTTCATGATTGACATAGGTCCTACTTCCTTCGATGCGATGTTCCGCATCGAGAATTCTGTTTCATTACGGTTTTCAGAAGCGCGCGCGTTGCTGGAATTCGCAATTCGTGCGCCGAGACGCCTCGAGTGAGCAGCAATTTGACGAGTAGTCCTAAGCCGCTGCTTTCGCACGAGAAGGCGAAAAGAGACTTATGTCCGCCAAGAGTTGTGGCCGTTTGGAGTGAGCTTACGGTGTATCCGATCAGATATTGTGGTGAGGACAAGCGGTCTAAGCCGGCCCGATTAGTCTTCGAAAGTTAAATTAAACGCAGGTGAGCGCCAACGGTTCAAACTTTCGAAACAGCGTGAATAAATAGTTGAGGGCTGAATGCTACGCCCTGCGATGGTCACTGACGGCTTCTGTCCAGCTTGAACACTGATGTATTCTTCATGATGGTCGGAAACTAATGGACCAGTCATGAGAATTTGCATCCTTGGAGCTACCGGTCTCGTCGGACGCGAGACCCTCGACCTCACCTGCCGGGCCTGGCCAGGCGCCGAACTCCTGTTGTTCGCCAGCCGTGATCAGGAGCTTAGGCACAGTGGCAAGACATACGACATCAGGGCGGCCGCGAGTCTGGAGTCGTCCGATGCGCGCCAAGGTGATCTTGCCTTCGTTGCGCTGGATGACGAACACAGCAAGCATTACGTGCCGCGGCTGCTCGATCTCGGTTATCGCGTGATCGACAAGAGCAACACGTACCGCGCCGATCCAAAAGTTCCTCTAGTTACAGCGGGAGTGAACCACGACCTGGTAACCAATCAGGTGCGGCTGGTGGCGAATCCGAACTGTACGACCATCCCGCTTGTGCTTGCGCTCTGGCCGCTGCATAAGCAGTTCGGTCTTTCGGCCGCGACAGTAAGTACTTATCAAGCGGTGAGCGGCGCAGGTATCGCCCCGCTCGATCAGTTCCTCGAAGCATCGCGCCAAGGTTACATCGAACCCGACCGCATCGGTCTGCGGTTCGATCCGAAAACGTTTGCCGGCAACACAGTACCCCACAACGGCAATACGGACGCGGGCGGATTTTCCTCGGAAGAGCGCAAGCTTGTGTTCGAGAGTCGCAAAATTCTGCGGCTGCCTTCGCTCGCAATTTCTGCGCAGTGCTGTCGCGTCGCAGTTGCCGTTGGACACTACGAGAATGCGTGGGTCACCTTCGACAAACCCGTGGGCCTCGAGGACATTCAGGCGGTGCTCGGCGATGAGAAGAATGCTCCTTTCGTTCGTTTTTTCCCTGGAGCCGCCGGCGATGGGTTAAGCGCCCTGTCGTGCGTGCACAACCGTGATCACACACTCGTCGGACGTGTGCGGCATGACGAGCGCGACGCTAGCGGCAAAACCATCTGCATTACCGTGATCGGCGATAACCTCCGTCTCGGCGCCGCAACCAACGCAGTTCGGATCGCCAGCCGCTGGTACGAGTCGAAGGATTCTGGGCTGAGCGTGGGCAATTGAGAACTAGTTAAAACCGTCTGGTGACGCTAAATCGTGACGTATGAAATAAAAGTCCGAACGCTTTCGCCGCGCATTCTCGCCGCGGTGCGCCGGCGCGTCCCGATCAAGGATATTCCTACAGCATTTAAACCGGCGCTCGACAGCGTATGGGCTTTTCTCCGCGCGCATCCCGCTCTGCGGACGGACGGGCACAACATCTTTCTCTACCATCACGAAGCGCCGGCAATCATGCCGGTTGATTTTGGGGTGGAGGTCGTCCGGAGTTTCGTCGGCGAGGGCGACGTGGCCTGCGTAACGACTCCTGCTGGCGAGGCGGCGGTCGTGGTTCACAGGGGGCCTTACTCGAAGATGAGCGCGGCGCATCAGGCGTTGCATCAATGGTGTGCTGCGAATGGACGGACTATCGGAAGCCATAGCCTTGAAGTTTATGGCGACTGGTCCGACGATCCCGAAAAGTTAGAAACCACGATCGAGTACCTGTTGAAGTAGGAAACTCCCCTCCTGAACTACGGCAATAACATACTTGACGCATCGTTCTTGTCTTACTTGTCAAATGTGAGTTGGCTTGTTGTTCGATGTGTAATGGACTTGACCTTCATTGGAGAAATACCGTGACCAACAAACCACCGGCTGAAATCCAGACTCTAATCGACGCCCACATCAACGGATTCAACACTCAAGACACCGGCTTCTGGAACGTCGAGGGGTCGTCCGCATATGCGGTCATATCAGGGACTCTCACTGTAACGATTAAGGGTCAAGCCGTCGTTCGGACTGGTACTCTAGCGTACACATTCGCGAACCGCGATGGCGTCTGGAAGATTGAGGCGAAGGCTTGGGGGCCGCACATCGTGGCCTGCTTTTCATGCGCAACGGACGACCTTGCTTGAGTTCCTGGTAGTAGGCATCCCGTACATGCAGTTTTGTTCTGACGCTGAATCCTTCCACGGAATATCCCTTTGATCGGCATCGGGCGGCGGTTGCCTACCGACGCTGCCACACCACGGGCGTACGGACCGATACACGGCGGTTCGAGGCGTTAGGCTTTCACCTCATCGATCGATGTCGAAAATCCGAGTGATTTTTGAAGTATCGTTAACGTTGAAACGCGTGCGGGTTTTCGAGCTGGCTTACTTGCCTCGCGAGCGCTGTAGCCGCTCGTAATCCTTCTCGCCCTCGAGGCAAAACTCGTCGATAAGATCCGTGTCGGCTTCCAGGCTTTCGGTCAGGTTCACGGTGAATGGCTTCGTGTATACCTTCGGATCGTCAATAGTGAGTTCGATCTCGAGGGTGCCGATGTTCGGACGGCGCATCTTCTCGGTCATCTTCGCCGCGTCGCTCATCGCACTGCCCCACGTGTCGATCCACAGATCATCCCGGAACCCTTCCGTCTGAACAACAAGCGTGTCCCCTTCCCAATGCGCTGTCGAGTAGCCGTTCCAGGCCGGATTCGGATCCTTCGGCTGAGGTCGGCCGTCGATGAAAATCTGCCGGTACATCGCATTCACTTCATAGAGCAGCACGAGGAGCTTGGGCGTATGGACTGCCTTGGTGAGGTGTGGCAGCGTCCAATGCCGCGGTGGGTTGTCGGGTAGACACCGCACGTGTGGATCATCGACGTTCAAAGCCGCATGGCGTTCCTGAGCCAACTTCGCCGCCCACGGCTGATATGGCAGCGTCCCGCCAGGCAGATTCCGCCCCAGGTTGCCCCCGAGGGGTGATCCGCCGATCTCGGTGCCGCATGGAACGGCATCGCCGGCCGCATTCACGCATTGCCTGGATTGCGCGGCGTGCCAGACACCGGAAAAGTCAGGATGGCCGTCCGGCAGGCGCGGGGCTGGCGCGGTCAGGTCAGGTTTGCCGTCAGCTTTTCGCGGAATGCCTTCCGTCGGATACCGCAGCCACTGGCCGGATGCCAACGCAGGGATGCCAATCAGAACAACGAAGACATACGCCAGTACCTCCAGACGCCTCATTTTCCCTCCGTTCTTTGCCCAAGCAGCGGGCACTTCGTGCATGCTACCGCAGCCATCATAAGTCGGCGGCAACTCTGTACTAAGAATTCTAGGGAACGGCGGAGACCGACATCCTCACAATTCTCGGCGAATGCAAAATTGCAGCCATCGATTTAAGTCGCAATATGCTACGCGGCAGGTTCGCAGCAACCGGTTGCTCGCATGCGTGGCGCTTCAGCACCTCCTTGTGGCGGTTGATCGATCACGCTGAAAAGCCCACTCAGAATTAGTTCTCTTACGCGGCTACCAATGATCTGTTCTGTGCTCGGGTGGTCGGTCTCCCGGACAAGTCAATTTTAGGCGAATCACTCTGAATGGCACTTCTCCGATCAACGCTAGCGGTTACTCGTTCACTGAGAAACCGTTCCACCGCAAATCGGTAAACGCTAGGCGACTTTCATTTACTGATTCGGGCCCGATTGGCGAAAAATGTGATTTGGAATCAGTCGCTTGGTCCGTTTGACGTAAGCACCGTATTCGTTCCCAAATCTCTCTAGCATCATTCGTTCTTCGGGCCCGAGCCTCAGCACAAGCATCAAGAGAAACACCGGCAGACAGAGCGGCCCTGCGATCCAGTTTGACAAAAGAAAAGCCTGCGCGAGGACCAATAGGAGAATGGACATATACATGGGATGACGAATGCGCTGATACACGCCCCGCGTGACTAACTGATGTCCATTGCGTATTTCCAAACTGATCGACCAGTTGATCCCAAGATCAGCGTGCGATCGGTAAAAGAGCCAAAGTCCCATCGCCGCACAAACAATTCCAAGAAGAAATGGAAGGACGTGGAGTCCGTAGTCCGCAAATGATAGAAACGGACTTGCGATCGAAATTACTGGCAGTACCAGCGTTGTGATCCACATGAGCGCGAGCAACGTCACTTCCAATCGGCCCTTCCTGCTTTCCTCAATCTTCACCTGACCACTTCGTTTGCCATGAGGCGCGCGGATCAACATCATCGACATTAGGCTGACGATAAATGCTGCTTTGCCAAACCACGGATTCACAATTCCCTCCGATTCTAGACGCCCGCAATGAATTCCCAGCGCAGGCTGCCAAGAGGCGTCCCCAATGCCACGGCCTTTTTTTTGGCCTCAACGTTCCGTAAATATAAATTCGATTAAAGTTCGGGGGCTTGTACATAGTTTCGTATTATGATAACTATTTCACTTCAGAACAACTATATTTGCTTGGAGGTTGACACATGAGCAAACCACCACAAGGCTGGCCGAGGATCACGGCGGCGGTCTTTTACGATGACGCTGCGAGGGCGATTGACTGGTTGTGCGCAGCGTTTGGTTTTGAGGTGCGGCTGAAAGTCGAAGGAGAAGGAGGGCGTATCGAACACTCGGAACTCACGTTTGGGGAAGGCGTGATTATGGTTGCCAGCACGGGGGGAAAGTCGCAGCGGCCTCGACCGCTGCCGTGCAAGAGTCCGCGCGCTCTTGGCGGCGCTAATACACAAATGCTCTCCGTGTGGGTGGACGCGATCGATGAACACTGCCAAACGGCGCGAGCTGCGGGTGCGAAAATCGTGGAAGAGCCGGCCACGCAGGACTACGGCGAGGAACACCCGAGCTACCGCACCTACCGAGCAGAAGATCCTGAAGGCCATCAATGGGGCTTCATGCATCTTGTTCGAGATGCGAGGTCCGGCAGTGCGAACTGATCTTGATCAGACCTTGATCGCTCTGGCAGACCCCGCGCGTCGCGCCATCGTCGAGTTGCTGCGCGGGCGTCCACTGCGCCCCAGCGAAGTAGCGGATGTGCTAGAGATGACCCGTCCTGCGATGAGCCGCCACTTACGAATCTTACGGACGTCGGGTCTCATCGAAGAGGAGATGCTGGAGGATGATGCGCGATCCCGGCTGCTGCAGCTCCGGCGCAAGCCTTTCACGCAGCTTCGTGACTGGGTCGGCGAGATTGAAAGTTTCTGGACTGATCAGTTGGAGGCTTTCAAAGCACACGCGGAACGCACGCCCAAAAAGCGCAGAATATGATTACCGACAATCAGCCGATCCCCGGTGATCAAGCACGCGTGTCGGTAGTTGTTGGAGTGCCACCAGACGTCGCCTTTCGGATCTTTACAGAGGAAATTGATCTCTGGTGGCGCCGCGGCCTTAAATATCGAGTTGCGGGCACGAGCCCTGGAAGCATCCACATGGAGCCCCGTCAAGGCGGCCTCGTATTTGAGTCGTTCGAGAGCGGTTCCGAGATGAAAATTGTTGAGACGGGAAAAATCACTCTTTGGGAACCGCCTTCCCGCTTGATCTTCGACTGGCGCGCCGTCAATTTCTCTGCAGACGAGAAGACGGAAGTCGAGGTGATCTTCCAGAGAAACTCCAGTGGTACCCTCGTCACCGTAACGCACCGTGGCTGGCGCACAATCCGGGCTGATCACCCCGTTCGTCATAACCTCGACATGCCCTCTTTCATTGGAATGATTGGTCTTTGGTGGGGCGATCTAATGACTTCGCTGCGCGATTACTCTGCCGCAAGTCACCACATGGACAGATAGTCGGTATCCCGGACAAGTGCCCGAACGGAGAATCTGCAGAATTGTGACGGATGCAACTGATTCCGCTCCGAAAGTCGCCCAGCGTTGATCTATTTTGAGAGATCAATGCATAAACCCTGCGCCGTTACTCGCGAGCTATCGTCCGTAGGCCTTAATGGGACCGACACAACCGGCAAATCTACGGGTCATCGCTGAGCTTGCGGCACGGGGAGCTGACCTGCAGCGCGACCTCGGGATTCCGAAGCCTCAAGAGAAGGGGCCGGCTCAGCCGAACTGAGCCTTTCTGTCTCGTATGGAACGCGGCGAATCCGCGCGCTGGTTGCGCGAGAGCGTGCTAGCATTTGGCGCAAAACATTATGCGTAATTCAAAATGGATTTGCGTGCTCGCGATCCTCGGATTCGTGAGCGCCGCCGATGCACAGAGTCCGGCGCCTGCAGGAGATTCGATCGAAGGTCATATCGCTGCGGGCAAGAACTCCGCAGGAGGCCGCGACGACTCGCCTGACTTCTATGGCTTGGTCACTGCAATCTGTGTCGCGCCACTGAACGGCCCTCCTCGGCCGGACGCGCCGGCACCGAGACCGAATCCCAATCGGAAAAGCACATACCTGGAGCCGAAGAAGGCATTCGACGACCTATATTGGATGGGAACGCAGTCCCGCTCGTCCTGGGCTCTGACCACCAACGATGGAATCATTCTGTACGACACGCATGGCGTGTATGACTCGGAGGATCTGATTGTTGGCGGATTGAAAAAGCTGGGACTCGATCCGGCCAAGGTGAAATACGTCATTATTTCGCACGCCCATGTAAACGAAGTCGGCGGCGCGAAGCTGATGCAAGAACGTTACGGCGCGCGCATTGTCATGGGAGCAGGCGATTGGGATTTGGTCAGCGAATCCGTCAATGGTTTCCCGACGGGAAAGCCGAAACGTGACATCGTCGCTACGGACGGCATGAAGATTACGCTTGGCGGGAGAACGGTCACTCTATATCTGTTACCCGGCCACACACCCGGTTCGATTGGCGGTATCTTTCAGGTGCATGACCGCGGCAAACCACTGACCGTCGCTTATTCAGGCGGTACCGAATTCAACTTTGTAAACGACGTGCCGCACTTCGATACGTACCTCGCTTCGGTGCGGAGATTCGCAGCCGTCGCGGCCGCCGCTGGAGCCACCATCATCATGGGCAATCAGTCGCAGTTCGACAACGCGGCTCCCAAACTCAGGATGCTGGCCGATCGGCGGACCGGCGAGCCGCATCCTCTCGAGGTCGGTGCAGCGGCTGTTGCGCGCTACTTCAGAATTGAAGATGAATGCGCGCAAGCGGTGCGCCTGAAGCTACTCGCCCAACAACGAAAGTAAAACTATTTTCATCTTACGTATCTTTTCATCGATTGGATCAACGCACAGACGGCGCGGCAGCTCACGCTGGTGGGAGTGATGTGGGTTGCCTTAACCCTGATGTTTGAAATCGGTCTTGGGCGGCGTTCGTCTTCAACTACTCGTGGGACCGAATGCTGTCGGATTTCAATCTCGCGCGAGGCGGTTTCCTTGCGATCGGGCTTCTCATCATGGGTCTTGCACCGCGGATCACCTTTAGTTTCCGACCTGTGAGAGCCTCCGGCCCCGAGGCGTCCGCTTCGGGGAGGCGAAGCAACAGTTGAGAGGGTGGTGGTCAAGGGAGCATCGTCAGAAAGGCGCAAAGTTCAGTTGGCGTGTGACCGCTATCCGATCATTTTCGGCATCATCCCTGACAATCATGCTAATAGTTTCCGTCGGAGCAGTCAGAGGTCACTTCTACGGGTACGCCGGTCATACGACCACTGAACTCCATTGCGCGGCTGGTTCCGCTTCCGTAGAATGACGCGCAATTGATGTCTCTTCGGATTGGCCAACAACTAGGCTCGTACGAGATCACGTTGCTACTCAGCTGTTCTTCCGGTCCCGCCACGGGGCTGTGGGCCACAAATGATGGAAGCCGATTATTAAGCGTTAGGAGATCCTCATTACCGTTTCACGCCATAACCGGGACGCGCCCGCACGTCGTAGCGACTTCCACGTACGGTGACGCGAAGTTTGTGGTAGAGGCTCTCTTGGTTTAAATACTGCGGGTAGAACGCCAGAGTGTATTGCGTGTGGAGGTCGCTCACGATGTCCTCGACTGCTTTTGCCAGTTCCTTATCGGATCTCGGGAAAAACGAGGCCGCTCCGGATTCGCGAGCGAGCTTCTGAAGGACTACGCGCGGGTTATCGACGAAGGCTCCATCAATCAGCTCTATTCTCGCCCCAGATCTTCGGAACAGACCTTCCTCGTGACCGCTGAAGTAGCCGATCGAATATACCTGTATCTTTGAGCCACGAACTACCTTCAGCACGTCTGCGAGCCGGCTCCTGCTATCTTGATCGGTCCCATCGGAGATGATAACCAGCGCCTGCCGGGAGCGTTGTGCTTTCTGGTTGAGCTCCACACCTTTCAACACGGCGTCGTAGAGTTTAGTACCTCCACCGGCCTGTGTTTCCTGGATGGCGGATTCGATCTGATACCGGTCTCCCGTGACGTCTTCAGCCACCGTCACGGCATCGTCGAAAGCGACATAGAAGAATTCACTGCCTTCGTGTGCGGACCGGACCAAAGTTATTGCCGCTTCCTTCGCTCGGTCGAGCTTGTTGTTGTACGTCATGCTGTCGCTGTGGTCGAGGAGGATTCCCAACGTCATGGGCTGTTCCATTTCCGAGAAAAACTCAATCTTCTGAAGGACGCCATCATCAAAAACCGAAAAATCTTCCGCCTTCAATCCTCGAACATTTTGACCGCGTGAATCCCTTACACGCACACCTACACTTACAAGAGAGACGTTTACACGAAGGGTGTCCTGCGCGAGAAGAAACAACAATGCGACAACCAATTTACTCATTGGCAGCTGAGGCACCCGACTGCTGGCACTTTACATCCCTGGGTGGCACCCAAAATCAAATAGCCGGGGACAGGCCCGGCTATTTTCGTGCTCCTAAAAGCGGGACACGGGATTCGAACCCGCGACTTCGACCTTGGCAAGGTCGCACTCTACCACTGAGTTAGTCCCGCGAACTGTCTGAGATTACTGTACCGTCGGTATCCGCGTCAACGGGCAGGGTGCTCCTGTTGTGGCTCGACCGAATTTCGTCTATTGTAAGCCGTCAATCGACCGCGCCTAAGGAGGGAATTCTCCTTCAAATGTTTTTCGAATTCGTGAAGTCTTCGATACGGTGAGCGACAGACAGCATTCTTCGACTGTTACTGCTGCGGCGGCCCCCTGGATGGCGCTCGCCATATTCCTCGGAATCACCAAGCTCACCGTATATATATTCGATTCGCATCCCCAGGTCTTCCTCGGCGACTCGCTGAGTTATCTGACCACAGCCATACTGGGTTGGATTCCACCAGACCGGTCGTTCGTATATGGATTCCTTATGCGTAGCCTAACGTCGAGGGCGCGCTCCCTCAACTCAATAGTCGCCTTCCAGACGTTCGCCGGCATTGTGACGTCGTTAGTGACCGCGGGGATCCTCGTCCGTTTCATGCGAGTGTCGTTCGCAATTGCTTCGGTTATTGCCACGTTGCTTGCGCTCGAGCCCCAGCAACTCTTATTCGAACGCTTCTTGTTGACGGAAAGCA
>Ga0114129_10012057_pt1 | contig 12298 bp, 7 predicted proteins | sample RhiMetdeltSRZDD1_FD_80071 | JGI IMG/M metagenome (GOLD analysis project Ga0114129, IMG submission 80071) | Populus rhizosphere microbial communities from Tennessee, USA - Rhizosphere MetaG P. deltoides SRZDD1 (version 2) (version 2) | ecosystem: Host-associated > Plants > Roots > Rhizosphere >...
GCGTCGACCTCGAGGGTCTTCTCGACGAGGCTCGGCAGCTCGACGAGGGCCGCGACGCTGGCGGCGACGTCGCGCGCGGGGAGCGCGCCGCGCGCGGGGCCGAGCCAGAGGCCGACCAGCGCGAGCGCGACGAGCATGGTCACGAACGCCTTCGTGGACGCCACGCCGATCTCGGGGCCGGCATGCATCGACACCACCGCCGTCGCTTCGCGCGCGAGCGCCGACCCCATGACGTTGGTGATCGCGATCACCGGACAGCCCTTGCCGCGCGCCGCCTTCACGGCGCCGATCGTGTCCGCCGTCTCGCCCGACTGCGACACCGCGATCACGAGCGTGCGCGGGCCCACGATCGCATCCCGATATCGAAACTCCGACGCGAGCTCGACCTCGGCGGCGAGGCCCGCGAAGCGCTCGATCATCGAGCGCCCGATCATGGCCGCGTGATACGCGGTTCCGCACGCGACGAGCACGACACGATCGACGTCCGCCACACCCGCGCCCGCCAGCTCGGGGAGCGTCACCGCGCCGCTCTCGATCGACACACGACCGCGCAATGTCTCCGCGATAGCGCGCGGCTGCTCGTAGATCTCTTTCAGCATGAAGTGCGGATAGCCGCCCTTCTCCGCCATGGCCGCGTCCCAGGCGATCCGCGTGCGCTCGCGACGGAGCGGCCGGCCGTCTCCCGCGTACACGTCCGCCCCGGCCGCGGTGATCACCGCCACGTCGTCGTCCTCGAGAACGATCACGTCGCGCGTGTGCGGCAGCAGCGCGGGAACGTCGGAGGCCACGAACGTTTCCCCGGTGCCGAGGCCGATCACGACGCTGCCCGCGCCGCGCTTGGCGACGACGAGGAGATCGGGAGCGGCACTCCACATCACGCCCACCGCGTACGCGCCCGCGACCTCACGCAAGGCGGCCGTCACCGCGGAGCGGAGGTCCTGGCCGGGCGTGAGCTGGTCTTCCACGAGGTGGGCGAGGACTTCGGTGTCGGTCTCGGAGCGAAAGGTATGACCGGCGTGCCGCAGGCGCTGCTTCAGCTCGACGTAGTTTTCAATGATGCCGTTGTGCACGACGACGAGGCGGTCGCCGCAGTCGCGGTGAGGATGCGCGTTCTCTTCCGCGGGGCGGCCATGCGTGGCCCAGCGGGTATGGCCGATGCCGACCGTGCCCGGCGCCGGGCGCTCCCGCACGACGTCCTCGAGGCCGCTGATGCGTCCCACCGCTCGCCGCACGTGAAGAACGCCGTCGGCGGTGATCGCAAGACCGGCGGAATCGTACCCGCGATAGTCGAGTCGCTTCAGACCGTCGAGAATGATGTGCGCTGCGTCCCGCTGCCCCGCGTATCCGACGATCCCGCACATGCGCGCCTGTCCCTCCCGATCTCATCGAGCGGCATTTCACGCGGCGGACGCGGCGTCGCGCGCCGTCGTCGGCGATGCAAAGCGGACGGCGCGCTACCGCGCCCCCGAAAAGGGGGCCATAATGACGGCCAGTGAAGGCAAGGGGCATGCCTCACCGGCGGACGCGCCCAAGCGCGCGATATTCATCGTCGCCACGACATGCGCGATCGTCTGGTCGGACCAAAAAATTGCGCGGTCGCTGGTGCACCGTGCACGATTTGCGGAAATGGTGGCGTCGCCGTCATCGGCGAGGAGCGCACACACCGTGAAGATCTTCATCGTGGTGGCCCAGGACCGGCCGGATCTCTATGACTACTTTCGCGACGCGTTCGATGGCGTCGCCATGGTGGAGGTGATCCTCGATCGACGGCTGCGCGAACCCGGTCATCGCGAACCGATGGTGAGCGTCGCGGACAACCGCCGGGTCGGCATCGACATTTACGACGAGCTGCAGCTTCGCGGATTCGTGATCGTTCGCGTTCCCGCCTGAGCCGCGCGAGCGTCCGGCCACATCGCGCGCGCAGCGTCGGCAGTTTTGGCAAAACCGTTCGCAGTGACTCGAGGGTCGTGCGCGCAGACTGTAAACCTTCCTGACAACTGACGCCGAACTCCGCCCGATCTGGCCGTTCGAACGCCCGCCAATGATCGCCGATTGCGCGAGCGCGATCGGAAAACCTTACGGTTTCTTCAGAGCACACCGACGACGTTCGTCGATGTGCCGATCGTTGTTGACCTTCGTTCGATTGGCACCGAATAAGCTGGGGGACGACGGGCCGTGTGCATGTCCGAGGAGCGCTCATGACGCCGAAGATGCGGAAGAACGGTCGAGAGCAGAGCTGCTGCGCCCCGATCCTCGTCGCCGAGGTGGTTCGATGAGCGTGCGTATCGAAGGCATGATGGCCCGGAACCTTTTCATCGTCTCGCGCTATCACCCCGATCTGTTCAGCTATCTCAAGGAACGCTTCAACGGCGACGATGCGGTCGAGATCATTCTCGATCGTCGCTCGCGACAGCGCCGGCACCGGCACGAAGCTCCGAGCGTTGAACGGCGCCGCTCCGATCGCCGCAGTCGGCCGGAGGTCGACGCCGAGTTGCGCACGCGCTCGCACGCGATCATCACCATTCCCTGACCGATCCCGCGCTCGACGTCAGCCGCCACCCGGCGTTCGGCATTCGTTTGCGCGGAAGGCGGATCGACAAGCTGTCCCACCCGTAAGCCATCGATATCCCTGAACTAAATACGTGATGGGCAACCCCATTGACTTGGACTATCCAGCCTTGTCATCATGGCGCTCCCGGCGACATGCGGGGATGTCGGTTTCGATAGCGCTCGCCTCGAGCGCGCCTACCGAGGGGGACGCGCACGTTGCATCTAATCATTCTGGATCCCACGCAGGACGTCAGTCGTGCTGCCGGTGAAGTGATCCCGGCCGGCGTCAAGACCACCGCGGTCCGCAGCATCCCCGCCGTGACGTCGCTGCTGTCGGCGGCCGCACCACATGACGTCTTCCTCGTGCACCTCGGGAACGACGTGCACGCCGCCGCCGTCGCGGCCTCGCTGCGCCAGACCGGATTCCGTGGCCGCGTGCTGGTGGCGACGGATCGGCTGCCTCGCGCAGACGCTGAACACATCACGCGCATTCCGCGCGTGGAATGCGTCGAGATGCGCGGATCGCCCGCGGCCCTCCTCAGCGCGCTCAAACGAGCCATGGTAGACTCGAATTCTGTGCGTTACCGGCGCCCACGCGAACTGCCCAGTTTCCACGGAATTGTCGGCCGCTCCAAGCAAATTCAAGAGATCTTCACCCGCATCGAGAAGGCGGCGGCGGGTGATGCCAACGTGTGCATCTATGGAGAGAGCGGCACCGGCAAGGAGCTGATCGCGCGCGCGATCCACGCCGCCGGTGATCGTCGCGATCGTCCGCTCGTCACCCTCGATTGCACGGCGGTGCCCGAAGGCCTGATGGAGAGTCAGCTCTTCGGTCACGTGAAGGGCGCCTTCACGGGCGCGGTGGAGCATCGCGAGGGCGTGTTCGCGCTCGCCGACACGGGCACGCTGTTCATCGACGAGCTCTGCGAGTTGAGCCTGCCGCTGCAGGCGAAGCTGCTTCGCGTCGTCCAGAGCCGCGAGTTCGTGAAGGTGGGCGGCATGAAGCCGATCCGCTCCAACATCCGCCTCATCACGGCCACCAACAAGGATCCCAAGAAAGGGGTGGACGCGGGCACGTTCCGCGCCGATCTCTACTACCGAGTGGCGGTGGTGATGATCAAGGTGCCCGCCCTCCGCGAACGTCGCGACGACATCCCGCTCCTCGTCGAACACTTCCTCGAGAAGTTCGCGACCGCGTACAAGAAGCCGGTCCGCGGCGTGGAGCCATCGGCCATGGAGCGCATCGTCAACATGCCGTGGCCCGGCAACATTCGCCAGCTCGAGAACTTCCTGGCGCAGGCGGTCGTGCTCGCCGAAGGCGACACGCTCGCCGAGCGCGATCTCTTCGTCGATGACGTCGCCGCCGCCCCCGTCGCCACCGCCTCCACGAATCTCCAGCTCGAGCCCGGGCTGCAGCTCCGCGAAGTGGAGCGCCGGTACATCCTGCGCACGCTCCAGCGCGTACAGGGCAATCGCACCGAGGCGGCGCGGCTGCTCGGCATCAGCGTCCGCTGCCTGCAGTACAAGCTGAAGGCGTACTCGCAGACCGGCGACGAGTTCGAGGCGCCCCGCGGCAGCGTTGTTGCCGCTCGGCCCACGACGCGGCCGGAAATCCTCGCCTCGTAGTCCCGGACGGCGCCCGCCGTACGGGCGCGCCCCCGCAGTTTTTGCAGCCCCCTGTGCGACGTAACTCGTTGATTTTTTGTGGCGGTACATCCTCCCCGACAAATTTGCGTGTCGGGATTCTTTCCGCCGAAGTGAAAATGCCCACGTAACCGCGTAGTTACGATCGATTCCGGGCGGGCATGGCACTTGCGATGACTCACTACCCGCCGATGCTAAGAGTCTTTCGCCATTACGTTCCTGCGCTCCTGCTGGCGACCGTCGCTGCCGACTCTGTCCTCGTTCTCGCCGCCATGGCCGCCGCCCGGCTCTTCACGCCCGCCGCTGCCCCGGCGTTTTTCTGGGCTCAGTCGGCCGCGATGGCGGGCGCCGTGCTGTTTGCGCTGTACGCGGCCGAGCTGTACAAGACCGACCTCCGCATCGCGCGCACAGCCGTGCTCGCCCGCCTCGTCGCCGCCATCGTTGCGGGAGCAGCGCTCGCGGCCGCCCTCGGACTCGCGGTTCCCGCGTTCCGCCTCGAGCCCCTCACGTTCCTGGCCGTCTTCGGGATCCTCGGCGCCGGGCTCCTCGTCTGGCGCGGCATCTGGTACCCGACCGGTTCGCGCGAGCACCTGCAGGAGCGCGTCCTCGTGCTCGGCGTGAGCGGTGCCGCCGCTCGCATCGTCGAGCTCCAGTCCACGGGATCGCGGCCGTTCAAGGTGCTCGGGTTCGTGGACAACTCGCTCGATGCGCAGGACCGGCTCCCCGCGGGCGCCGCGCTCCTCGGCAAGTCGAGCGACCTCCTCGGGATCGTCCACGACTTCGCCCCCGATCTCGTGCTCGTCGCGCTCGCGGACATGCGCAAGAGCTTCCCCGCCGACGAGCTGCTCGAGTGCCGGCTGCGCGGCATCCGGGTCGAGGACTGGCCCACGTTCCACGAGAAGCAGACGGGCAAGATCCTCCTCACCGATCTGCGCCCGAGCTGGCTGATCTTCTCCGACGGTTTCGTGAAGACATCGCTCGAGCGCCGGCTGAAGCGCGCCCTCGATCTCGTGCTCGCCCTCGGCGTGTTCGCGGTGTTCCTGCCCGTCATGGCCGTGGTCGCGCTCGCCATCAAGCTCGATTCGCGGGGACCGGTGCTGTTCCGCCAGGATCGCGTGGGCGAACACGGCCGGCGGTTCTTCATCAACAAGTTTCGGTCCATGCGGGCGGAGGCGGAGCGCGAGTCGGGTCCCGTGTGGGCGTCTCCCGACGATCCGCGCATCACGCGGGTGGGCCGTCTCCTCCGTCGCACCCGGCTCGACGAGCTCCCGCAACTCTTCAACGTGCTCGTGGGCGACATGAGCTTCGTGGGCCCACGCCCGGAGCGACCGGAGTTCGTGCGCGTCCTCCAGCAGGAGATTCCGTTCTACCTCGCCCGTCTGTCCGTGAAGCCGGGAGTCACGGGATGGGCGCAGGTGCGGCATCGGTACGCGGCCTCGGTCGAGGACACGGTGGAGAAGCTCCAGTACGACTTCTACTACATCAAGAACATGTCGCCGTTCCTGGATTTCCTCGTCCTCCTGAGCACGATCCAGGTCGTGGTGTTTGGCCGAGGATGCCGGTGACGCGGCCCGACGCTTCGATGTCCATCGCGGCGCCTGCCGACGTCGTCGCCACCACGACGCCCTCGTGGCGATCGCTCGCGCTTCTCGGCGCGCTGTTCCTCGTCGTGCTCGGCGTGCTGTACTCCACGGTCCTGCGTGATCTCGTCGGCCAGTGGTGGGACGACGACAACTACTCGCACGGATTCCTGGTGCCGTTCTTCACGGGGTACTTGATCTGGCAGCGACGTGCTGAGCTCCGCGCGTTGCCGATCCGCAGCAGCGCGGTCGGCTGGCCCGTCCTCGTCGCCGGTGTGGCGATGCTCGTCCTCGGTGACGTGGGCGCGGAGAACTTCCTGCTCCGGAGCTCGCTCATCGTGATCCTGGCCGGCCTCGTGCTCGTGCACCTGGGCACGCCCGTGTTCCGCGCGGTCGCGTTCCCCCTCGCCTTCCTGTTCTTCGCGGTGCCGCTGCCCGCGATCCTCTTCTACAAGGTCGCGTTCCCGCTCCAGGGCCTGGCCGCCCAGAACTCGGCGTGGGCGCTCGATATGCTGGGCGTGCCCGTGCTCCTCGACGGCAACGTCATCCACCTCAGCCGCCTCAGCCTGGGCGTGGTGGAAGCATGCAGCGGAATTCGCTCGCTCATCTCGCTGCTCGCGCTCGCCGTGGCATGGGCCTACCTCACCCTGCCGTCGGCGCTCGCCATGGCGGTGCTCATCGCCGCCGCCATCCCCATCACGATCGTCGCCAACGCCGCGCGCATCGTCATCACCGGGCTGATCGGGCAGTCGTTCGGGATGGAGTATGCGCAGGGCTTCTTCCACACCTTCTCGGGCTGGGTGATCTTCGTCTTTGCCTTCGTGTGCCTGCTTGGGGTCCACGCCCTGATCAGGATGGTCGGGGCGGCGTGGCACAGGCGGGGCGCATGACGCTCGACGTTCACGCGTTCCGCCACGCACCGGCAGTCGCGCCATCCCACGTGGGCGGCCGGCGTCTCCGATTGACGCAGGAGGATTGATCGACATGTCGCGCATGGTCAACAAGACCGCGGTTCTCACGCTGAGCATGCTCGTGCTTGGCCTCTTCGTGGCGACCGGGTGCGCCCGCTCCCCCGAAGCCAAGAAAGCGCGCCATCTCCAGCGCGGCGAGAAGTTCTTCGCGCGGCAGGACTACAAGGACGCCATCATCGAGTACCGCAACGTCCTCCGCATCGATCCCGCCAACGCCGTCGCCATCCGCCAGCTCGGCCTCGCCCATTATCAGCTCGGGGAGCTGGGCGACGCCTTCCCGTACCTGCGCAAGACCGAGGAGCTCGACCCCGAGAACCTGAACGCCCGCGTGAAGCTCGGGGTCATCTACTTCCTCGCACGTCGTCCCAAGCAGGCGCAGGACGAGCTGACGTTCGTGCTCGGCCGCGACCCCAACAACCTCGACGCATTGCTGCTGCTCGCGGACGCCTCTCCCGGACGTGAAGAAGCGGACGCCGCTCTCCGTCGATTCGAAGCGGCCCGCCCCGTCCTCCAGGACAAGGCGAAGTTCCACGTCGCCCTCGGCACCCTCTACGTGAAGCACCGCGACCTCCCAAACGCGGAGCGTGCCTTCAAGGATGCGATCGCGCGCGATGCGAAATCGATCGAGGCCCACGCGGCGCTCGGCGAGTTCTATCTGATGAAGCGAGACCTCAAGCAGGCGGAGGAAGAGTTCAAGGTGGCGGCGGACATCGCGGGCGTCGCGTCGCCGGCGCGCCTCCGGCTCGCCGAGTTCTATCTGCGTTCGGGACGGCCGGAGGACGGCAAGCGCGTGCTCGCGGAGATGACGTCGAAGGCGCCCGATTACCTGCCCGCGTGGCGTCGCACCGCCGAGATCGCGCTCATGGAGCGACGCTACGACGACAGCGTGAAGACGCTCGACGCGATCTTCAAGAAGAACCCCTCCGATCTCGAAGGTCGGTTCCTCCGCGGCCGCATCCACCTCGCCAAGCAGGAGACGATCGAGGCCGTGGATGCGTTTCAGGCCGTCCTCAAGATGGAGCCGAAGTCGGCACCGGCGCGGTATCAGCTCGCGCTCGCCCATCTCCAGGCCGGCAACATGCAGCAGGCGAAGACCGAGCTCAAGGAGGCGAGCGTGATCGCGCCGGAGTTCCTGGACGCGCGGCTCATGCTCGCGCAGCTCAACATCCAGAGCGGCAGCGTCCAGCCCGCGATCGAGGATCTGGAAGCGATCATCGCGGCCCGGCCGCGCCAGGCCCAGCCGTATCTGCTTCTCGGCAATGCCTATCTGAGCAAGCGGGAGCCGGCGAAGGCCACCGAAGCGTACCGCAAGCTCGCCACGCTCATCCCGGAGGATCCCCGCGGGCCGTACTTCGTGGGGATCGGGCTCCGCGCCGAAGGCAAGCGCGCGGAGGCGAGGAAGCAGTTCGAGACGGCGCTGGCGGCGTTCCCCGGATTCGTCGACGCCACCGCGCAGCTGGTGGCGATGGCGTTCGAGGACAAGCAGCCGGCCGCCGCCACCGACCTCGTGAAGCACCAGATCACGCTCGCGCCGAAGTCAGGCCCGCTGCACGAGCTCCTCGGGCGCGTCTACCTGGCGGAAGGCAAGAAGGACCTCGCCGAGGGCGAGTTCATGAAAGCCCTCGAGATCGAGCCTCGCCTCGTCGGCAGCTACGCGAGCCTCGCCGCCATCTACGCCACCTCCGGCAACTACGACGGGGCGATCGCCAAGCTCGAGCAGAGCATGAAGGTGGCCCCGAAGAACATCGTCACCCTCATGCTCCTCGCCACCGTCCAGCATCAGCGCGGCAACCTTCCGAAGGCACAGGAATCGTACGAGAAGGTGCTCGCCGTCAATCCGCGCTTCGCGCCCGCCGCCAACAACCTCGCCTGGATCTACTCCGAGCACGGCGGCGACCAGGAAAAGGCCCTGCAGCTCGCGCAGACGGCCAAGGAAGCCGCGCCCGAGGATCCGCGCGTCTCCGATACGCTCGGCTGGATTCTCTACAAGCGGGGTGTCTATCAGCGCGCGCTCACTCTTCTCGAGGAAAGCGTGGCCAAGATGCCGGAGGATCCCACCGTCCACTATCACCTTGGGCTCACCTACGCCAAGGTCGGCAACAAGGAAAATGCGCGCCGCGCCCTCACCACCGCGCTCAGGACGAAGTCGGAGTTTCCCGAGAAAGAGAACGCCAAGCGCGCCCTCACGGAGCTCAATTGAGCGATATCGCCCTCGGCAGCGCGGGAGAGCGGGCGTGATCACGCTCGGCGGACTCGTGTCCACCGTGGCCGCGGTCAGCAGCCTTGCCCTCGCTGCGCTCGCGCTGAAGAGCCGTCCCCGCCAGCCCCTGCAGTGGACGTTCGCGCTGGGGATGGCGGGGCTGGCGCTGGAGGCGTTCGCGGCTCTCATGCTGCTCACCGCTCCCACCAGCAGCGCCTTCCTGTTCTGGCTGAGCGCCGTGAAGATCGCCGGGATCCTCCTCCTCGTGCCGTGGGCGTTCTTCGTGGTGGCGCTCGCCGACCTCAACATGCCGTCGCCGCCGCGCTCGTGGCGGATCGGCCTCGCGGGGGGGGTGGCGCTGGTCGCCCTCTCCACCATCGCCGTCGGCGTCGGTCCCGCCTTCCAGGCCGCGCCCGCCGTCTGGCGCACGCCGGGGGCCACGCTGCTTCCCGTGGCGCGCTATGCGTCGATCGTCGAGCTGCTCCTCACCGTCGGCATCCTCGCCTGGCTCGAGGCGTGCCTCCGCACCTCGCGCGGGGCCAACCGGCAGCGCGTGAAGTACCTGGTCCTCGGCCTCGGCGGCATGTTCCTCGTCCGCTTCTATCTGCTCAGCCAGGTCCTGCTCTTCCACACGATCGTGCCCGTGTACGTGAAGACCATGGCCGCCGCGCTCGTGGTGACCAATCTCTTCATCGCGCTCCCCATCGCACGCGACGAGCTGCGGGGCGTCCGTCTCACCGTCTCCCGTCAGATGGTCTATCGCTCGGCGGTGGTGGGCGTGCTCGGGCTCTACCTGTTCGTGGTCGCCGCGCTCGGCTCGCTCCTCACCTACCTCGCCGTGCCCGAGGAGACGTTCTGGGGCTCGGTCATCGTGTTCGCGTCCGCGCTCGGTCTCACCGCGCTCCTGCTCTCCGACGACGTGCGGTGGCGCATCCAGCGTTTCATCGCGGTCCACTTCTATCGCAGCAAGTACGACTACCGCGAGCAGTGGATCGCGTTCACCGAGCGCATGGGCTCGCTCGTAACCGCGGAGGAGCTCGGCCCCGAGCTCGTGCAGGCGGTCACGGAAGCGGTGGGAACGACCACGGGCGCGCTCTATCTGGAGGAGACGGGGGAGATCCACGGATATCGGCTCGCGGGAACGGTGGGGAACACACGCTATCCCTCCCTGCTGCCCGCCGATGCCGCCCTCGCCCGCGAGCTCCGGACGGCGGCGGCGCCGCTCGAGCTCACGAAGGACCACGGCGTGGAGGGAACGGTGGCGGTCGGGCTCACGTGGCGCGCCACGCTCGTCGGGTTCATCGTGCTCGGGCCGGAGCGCACGGGCAACCCGTACACGGCGGAGGACATCGAGTTCCTCACCACGGTCGCCGAGCAGGCGGCGGGCTCCATCATGAACGCGCGTCTCTCCGAGGCCCTCGCCCATGCCCGTGAGCTGGAGACTTTCGATCGCGTGACCTCGGCGGTGATCCACGACGTCAAGAACTCGGTGTCGGCGCTGTCGCTCCTGAGCCGCAATGCCCTCCGCAACTTCGATGATCCCGAGTTCCAGCGCGACACCATCACCACCCTGTCACGGACTGTGGAGCGGATGACGCGGCTCCTCGGAAAGCTCTCCTCGCCCGTGGAGGCGAGCCCGCTCCGCACGGACCGCGTGGACCTCGCCGCCGTCGTGCTGGAGGCGACCACCCATCTCGCCGCCGACGATCGCGTGCGCCTGCGCCGCGAGATCACGCCCGTGGGCGAGGTCTACGGCGACCGCGACGCGCTGCTGCGGGTGGTGGAGAACCTCGTCACGAACGCGGTGGAGGCGATCGAGGGCCAGGGGACGGTGACGGTGAAGCTGTCCGAGGAAGACGGACGGGCGGTGATCGTGGTGAGCGACACCGGGTGCGGCATCCCGGAGGATTTCCTCCGGCGGTTCCTGTTTTCCCCTTTCCGCTCGACGAAGAAGGGCGGCTGGGGCATCGGGCTGTACCACACCAAGCAGGTTGTCGAGCGCCATGACGGCGAGATCCACGTGGAAAGCATGGAAGGGCGTGGCACGACGTTCTGGGTGAAGCTGCCGCTGACATGTGATGGCGGGGAGCCATCGGGCGGCGACGGTCCGGACGCCAAAGCCTGGGAGAGAGTGCGATGAGCCAGCCGAAACTCCTGATCGTGGAAGATGACGAAGCCATCCGGACCCAGCTCAAGTACGGGCTGCGCGAGCATTACGCTCTCTCGTTCGCCGAGAACCGGGCGAAGGCGCTGGCGATCGTGCACGAGGTTCGCCCCGACGTGGTGAGCCTCGATCTCGGATTGCCGCCCAGTCCCGATACGGCGGAGGAGGGGCTGAAGGCGCTGGAGGAGATCTTGCGCGCGGCGCCCGCCACCAAGATCATCGTGGTCACCGGCAACGGCGACCGTCAGAACGCGTGCCGCGCCATCGAGCTCGGCGCCGTCGATTACCTCTCGAAGCCGATCGATCTCGGGGAATACGAGACGGTGCTCCGCCGCAGCACCTACCTCCAGGGTCTGGAGCTCGAGAGCGCCCGTCACGCCGCCGCCGCCGAGGCGGGCGCGCGCTTCGAGGAGATCCTCGGCAACACGCCGAAGATGCGCGAGATCTTCGGCATGGTGTCGCTGGTGGCCAAGACCGACGTCACCGTGCTCGTGCAGGGCGAGAGCGGCACCGGCAAGGAGCTGCTTGCGCGCGCGATTCACTACAAGAGCCGCCGGCGCGCCGCGCCCTTCGTCCCCATCAACTGCGGCGCCATCCCGGAGACGCTCCTCGAGTCCGAGCTCTTCGGTCATGAGAAGGGCGCGTACACGGGCGCCCACGTCCAGCGCAAGGGCAAGCTCGAGCTGGCCGACAACGGCACCGTGTTCCTGGACGAGATCGCCGAGATGAGCCTGACCCTCCAGGTGAAGCTCTTGCGCTTCCTGCAGGAGCGCGAGATCGAGCGGCTGGGCGGCCGTCAGCGCCTGCGCGTGGACACGCGGGTCATCGCCGCCACCAACAAGGAGCTCAAGTCGGAGATCGCGGGGGGCCGGTTCCGGGAGGACCTCTTCTTCCGGCTGTCCGTGGTCGCCATCACGCTGCCCCCGCTGCGCGATCGCGGCGAGGACGTGGGGGTGCTCGCCAACGCCTTCTTGCGCCGCAGCTGCCAGGAATACCGCCGCAAGCTCCAGTTCAGCGGCGACGCGCTGTCCGCCATCGCCCACCACCCGTGGCCGGGCAACATCCGTGAGCTCGAGAACGCCGTGCAGCGCGCGGTGATCATGACGCGGGGCCGCTTCATCGAGCCCGCCGATCTCGGGATCGCGCCCGCCGCCGCCGGCGAGCGGCTCTCGCTGCGCGAGGCACGGAA
>Ga0114129_10012061_pt1 | contig 12296 bp, 11 predicted proteins | sample RhiMetdeltSRZDD1_FD_80071 | JGI IMG/M metagenome (GOLD analysis project Ga0114129, IMG submission 80071) | Populus rhizosphere microbial communities from Tennessee, USA - Rhizosphere MetaG P. deltoides SRZDD1 (version 2) (version 2) | ecosystem: Host-associated > Plants > Roots > Rhizosphere >...
CTCGACGGCGATCGCCGTGCCGCTCGGCGCGTCGGCGACCGTGCTGGCGTCCTGGGCCCTGCTCCGCCGCAACGGTTTGCGGCTCGCGCGACGATGAACGCGGTGGGATTTGCGTGGCGGAGCCTGGTGCGTCAACCGGCGCGGGCGGTTCTTGGCGTGCTTGGCGTCGCCGCCGTTCGCGCGCTGCTCGTCGACATGCTGCTGCTGTCGCGGGGACTCATCGTGTCGATGCGCGATCTGCTCGATCGATCGGGATGGGACGTTCGGGTCAGCGTTCGCGAGATTCCCGGGCGCGGCGGCCGCGTCCCGGCGGCATCCGAGACCGCGGCCCGCATCGCCGCACTGCCCTCCGTCAAGGCCACGCTCATCGTCAGAATCGCGAACGCACGAATCGAGCGTGAGGGCGGTCCTCCCATCGCCGCGACGTTCGAAGGCGTCAGCGGACAATCGAATCGTGGCGCGCCGATCACCGCGCCATGGACGGTGCTGCGCGGCCGCGACGCGCGCGGCGCCGACGAAGTGGTCATCGACGAGGCCATTGCGAAAACCGCGAATCTCGACGTCGGTGGCACGGTCACGTTGCGCGCCTCGTGTGTGTCCGACCTCGAAGCACTGCCACCAACGCATCTGCAGGTGACCGGCATCGCGGAGTTTCCATTCGCGGGAACGGACGAGGAGGGAGTCGGTGGTTCGCTCGATGCGCTCAAGGCGGCGTGCGGCGGAAACGTCGGCGACGAAGCCGACCTGCTGCTGGCGACGTCAACCAGCGACTCGCGCGAGACGGCTGCGGCCATTCGAGCGGTCGTGCCCGGGCTGTTCGCGATGACCAACGACGAAGTCGTCGGCCGCCTGCAGCAGACCGGATTCACGTACTTCAGGCAGATCTCTACCGTCCTGACCACGGTCACGGTGTCATTCGCGGTGCTGTTGATCTCGGTGCTGCTGACCGTGTCGGTGAACCAGCGTCTCGGCGAGGTCGCCGCGTTGCGCGCGCTTGGATTCTCGCGCTCGCGCGTGGTGAAGGACGTGCTGTCGGAGTCGGCGCTGATCGTCGGCCTGGGTGGATTGATCTCGTTGCCGCTCGGCCTGGTGTTGGCATCAGGACTCGATCGCATCCTCAAAGGCATGCCTGGCATTCCCGCCGAACTGCACTTCTTCGTCTTCGAGGGCACGGCCCTCGCGATTCACGTCGGGCTTCTCGCGGCCACCGCGATCATCGCCGCGCTCTATCCCATGCGCATTGTCTCGAGCCTGCCGATCGCGGCGACGCTCCGCGACGAGGTGATCGGGTGAGCGACGTCATCGTGGACGCACGAACGGTTGGACGCTCGTTCGCGATGCCGGCCGGACCGGTTCACGCGGTACGCGACGTCACCCTGCAGGTGCGCGCCGGCGATCACATCGCGGTGCGAGGACCGTCGGGTTGCGGGAAGTCGACGCTGCTCCATATGCTCGGCTGCGTGGAGGCGCCCTCATCGGGCACGCTCCTGTTCGATGGCCAGGACGTCTCGCGACTGTCCGACGCCAGGCGCAGCGCACTGCGGTTGCGGCGCATCGGCTTTATCTTCCAGCGATTCTTCCTGCTGCCGATGCTCACCGCCGCCGAGAACGTCGAACTGCCGCTGTCCGAGGCGGGCGCGTCGCGGCGCGATCGGCAGCAGCGAACGAAGTCGCTGCTCGAGTACGTCGGCCTCGCCGCCCGCGCCGACCATCGGCCCTCACAGCTCTCCGGCGGCGAGATGCAGCGGGTCGCGATCGCACGCGCCCTCGCCAACAATCCGCAGCTGCTGCTCGCCGACGAGCCGACTGGCGAACTGGACGAAGCGACCGGCGCACAGATTGCGGCGCTCCTCGATCGCGTGAACGCGGATGGCACCGCACTGGTCATCGTCACGCACGATTCCACGCTGGCCGATCGCGCGACGCGGGTGCTGATGATGCGTGACGGGCGGATCGAACGGGAGGCGACGCGATGATCGGACGGCTCGCGCTGCGTTCGCTCACCGCGCACCCGATTCGCAGCGCCGTGCTCGCCGCCGGTTTCGGTATCGGCGTCGCGGTGATGGCCATCCTTCTCGGCGTGGCCAGCATCGTGCTCGAACAGGCCCAGTCGCCGGCGCTCGCGGGCGGAGGCGACGTGCTCATTCGCCTGAGCCTGCCTGTTCCCGCCCGGCTCGTGCTCTCGGGCACCCTGCAATCCGATGCGCTGCGCTCGCGCATTCGCACTGCGGCTGCCTCGCATACGACCGATCTCTTTCTGCTCCAGAACGGCACGGCCACTCGCGTCGCGGCGCAGGGCGGCATCCCCAGCCTCGAGCGCGCGCTGAACGATCCCGAGACGTCATCGATCGAGTCCTGGCGAGACTCCCCCGAGGACACCGCGTGGACGCACGCCCCGCCCGACGTGGTGCTGCGGCAGCTCGATCGCTTTCACGGCGTTCCCGAGGGCACCAGATGGGGCCACTCGTGGGCCGAATGGCTGTACTTCAACGGACGATCGAGCGAGGCGAGCTTTTATCTGACCTTCCTCGTCGGGCCACGCACCGCCAACGGCGCGCGGAGCGCGGGCGTGCGGCTGCAATTGCAACATGGCGGGCAGACCGAATCGTTCACGGGCCGCGCCGATCTGTCCGACGCCGAACTGGCTCGCGCGCCGGATCTCACGATCGGTGGCAGTTCGGTCAGGCTCGACGGCATGGTCTACCGGATCCATCTCGACGTCGAGGACGCGCACGGCAAGAAGGCCGTCGGCGACCTGAGCCTCGAGGCGACGGCCGGACGACTCGTGCCGCCGATCGAAATCACCGGCGCTCAAGGCTGGCGCACGGGCTACGTCGTTCCGGTGATGTCAGGCGCACTCGACGGCGCGATCGAGATCGCCGGCGCGCGCCTCTCGCTCGAGGGAGGACGCGGGTATCACGATCACAACTGGGGTTTCTGGCAGGGCGTCTCGTGGCAGTGGGGGCAGGCACAGCAGGGTGATCTGTCGGTGATCTACGGACGCGTCTTTCCGCCTCCCGAGGCGGCCGATCCCCAGACGATCCCCGGGTTTGTCGGCGTCCTCGGCCCCGACGGTCCACTGGGCTACTCGACCGACGTACGCATCACCGAAGACAACGACGAACGCGGACAGCCCAAGACAATCAACGTCCGCGCACGCGGGTCAGCACTGGACATCGATCTGCGATTCGACGTCGCCTCTGCAGTGACGACGCATATGGCCCAGGGGCCGTTGGCCAACGGCGTGGACTTCCTGCAGATGCGCGGTCAATACACCGTCAGTGGTCGTGCAGGCTCACGAGAGATCAAGTTCTCTGCGCCTGGCGCGGCCGAAACCTTCCGCGGTAATTGAGCGTGGTCTCACAGTGACGGTCTCACACGGAGGCACAGAGGACACGGAGGCCAAGGAGCCGACGGGGTCGACGGCCCGGAACGGGCCGTCTTAGGGACTACGACGGGACCGCGATCACAAACGCCCGATGACTTCCGATTTGGCGCTTGTGATCGCGGTCTCGTCGTAGTCCCTGCCGCGCTGCGCGCGGCCACCCCGTCGGATCCGGACCGTCACTGTGGATGCCCCACTCGGGATCTCTGCGATCTCTGCGGTCCCTGCGTTGCTAGATCCGCGATCTCCGTCACCTCCGCGCGCGAATCAGGATTGCTCCAACGCATGCCGCGCCGCGATTTGCGCGCGGCGGCGCCGCAGCGACAGCTCCTTGAGCGTGTCGTCGAGCGGCAGGCGGACCTGCGAGGCGTTCCACCCTCGCGCCAACAGCGCGGTGACGGCCTGGCGCCGGGCGATCTCCATGCGGAAGCAATCGAAGCACAGTGTCTGCGGCCGATCGGCCTGCGGATGCGCCTCGTCCCGGAATCCGTAGCGAGCCTCACGGGCGCGGCAGCCGGCGCAGAGGCGCGGCTGCGGCTCCACGCGCGCGACTGGGCGCGGGCGAGACACGCGACCGTAAAGACCGAGTTGTTGACCGTCGTTGATCTGCCGAAGTGCCTGCGCCATGTCTGTGTACTCCTGTCGTCTGGAGTCAACTCTACGCAGCGGGTATGACAGACTAGGTCACTGTGGCGAAGGGCAAAGGTCAACGGGCAAAAGGCAAAGGCGAGGACAAAGGCGAGGGGAAAAGCCAGGGGAAAAGCCCAGGTGTCGCTGTCGGTTCGATCGACGAGCTCTATCAGCTGCCGCTCTCCGAGTTCACCGCCGGACGCAACACGCTCGCGACTCGGCTGCGCAAATCGGGCAAGGCCGGCGATGCCGACGATGTGCGATCGCTCGTCAAGCCCTCGATTCCCGCATGGGCGGTGAACCGGGTCTACTGGAAGCATCGGCCTGCCTTCGATCGCCTGCTCACCGCCGGCGATCGACTCCGCAAGGCGCAATCATCCACGCTGGCCGGCAAGTCAGGTGATGTGCGCGGTGCGCTCGACGCCGTGCGCGAGGCGTTGTCTGAGCTGTCACGGCTCGCGGCCACCGAGCTCGAGAACGCCGGTCACAACGCCTCGCCAGGAGCGATGCGTGCCGTGACCGCGACGCTCGAAGCGCTCTCGGCGTACGGCACCGCCGACTACGCGCCGCGCGCCGGCCGGCTCGTGGACGAAGTCGATCCACCGGGCTTCGAAACCCTTGCCGCGCTGGTGCCCAATGCGGCGGGCTCGAGCGGCAACACCGTGCCGAGCCGCGTGCTGCAGTTCCAGCAGCAGGCCGCGGCACCGAAGCGCAAGGCTGGCGAGGACAAGGAAGAGCGCCGCGAAGAAGAGCGGCGCGCGAAACTCGCCGCGGCGAAAGCCGCCGTGCAGGACGCCGACAAGAACCTGCGCGAGGCGCGCAGCGCGGCACAGGAGGCGCAGGCCGCGCTCAAGAAAGCGGCCGCCAATGCGAAAGACACCGAGCAGGGGATGATCGAAGCCGAGCAGGTGCTGGACAAGATTGCGAAGGAAGCGCACACGGCGCGACAGCTCGCGCGGCGGCTCGCGGCGGAAGCGGAGGCTGCGGCCCAGGCAGTTGAGGACGGGGAACGCGCGCTGGCGCTCGCGAAAAAGGCAGTCGACGAGCTCTAGCTAGTCTTCGTGGCCCCCCATTCCATGGGGCCCCATTCCATGGGGCCCCATTTCGCCGGCCCAGCGTATGGCGCCGCGCACTTCCAATCCGAATGCATCGAGCATGCGCGCCACGGTGTGATCGACGACGTCGTCGATTGTGCGCGGATGGTTGTAGAACGCCGGCACAGGCGGCAGGATCACCGCGCCCATGCGCGACAGCTTCAACATGTTCTCGAGATGAATGTCACTGAGCGGCGCCTCGCGGACGGCGAGCAGCAGTCTGCGGCGCTCTTTGAGGATGACGTCCGCGGCGCGGTGAATGAGGTTGTCGCCAAAGCCGTGCGCGATCGCCGCCAGCGTCTTCGCGCTGCATGGGGCGATGATCATGCCGTCGGTCTTGAACGACCCGCTCGAAATGGCCGCGCCCATGTCCCCAGGCGCATAGACGGCGGTTGCCAGGGACTCGATGTGCTCGCGTGAATACGGCGTCTCGTGCGCCAGCGTGCGCGCACCCCATCGGCTGATGACGAGATGCGTCTCGACGTCGAGCTCGCGCAAACGCTCGAGCAGCCGGACACCGTAGAGGGTGCCCGTAGCGCCGGTGATACCGACGATTACCCTCACCGTGTCAATTCCCGACTTCCAACTCCCAACGCCCAACCACTGCCAACTGCCAACGCCCAACAACATCCAAACGTCCCATTGGGAATTGGAAGGTAGGAGTTGGGAGTGGTTGGGAATTGGTCATTGGGAGTTGGGAGTTGATCAAAGGGTATCATCGTGGGTCGTGTTCAAGCGAAAGACCACGGGATCGGTGCTCTGCACTTCGTGCGGCGTCCTTGTCGGCGTCAACGACGAGACCTGCTACAACTGCGGACGCCGCAATCCCAGCCTCTGGGGATTCGCCCCCGCGTTGCGCGCCCTCGGCGGCGACCTCGGCTTCGTGCCGTTCGTGATGGGCGCGTGCGCAATCATCTACGGGCTCACCCTCGTTTACTCGGGCCAGAACATCCGGATGACCGGCGTGTTCGGCTTCCTCGGTCCAAGCGAGCTGTCCATTCTCGTCTTCGGCGGCAGCGGCGCGTACCCGGTGTTCCGATTGGACCGCTGGTGGACGGTGCTGAGCGCCGGGTGGCTGCACGCAGGCCTCCTGCACATCACCCTCAACATGCTGGCCCTGCGGCAACTCGCACCGGCAGTGGCCGAACTGTACGGGCCTGGGCGAACGGTGATCGTCTATGTCATCGCCGGATTCGTTGGGTTTCTTGCGAGCTCGCTGATGGGCTTTCTCCTTCCTGGGGTGCCCTTGATCGGCGGCAGTCAGTTGACGCTGGGAGCGTCGGCGCCGATCGCCGGCCTCATCGGTGCGCTCTGGTACTACGGAAGGCGCGCCGGCAGCACGCAGGTCAGGACCTACGCGACACAGTCGGTCATCATGATGTTGGTGTACGGATTCATGTTGCCCGGGATCGACAATTGGGCACACGGCGGCGGCGTGGCCGGCGGCTACTTCGCGGCGAGGCTGCTCGACCCGCTGAAGCCGGAGCGCGTCGATCACATCATGATCGCGGTGGTATGCCTGGCGATTTCGATCCTGTCGGTGATCGCGTCGTTTATCACGGCGCATTATGCAATCTGACGCACGTCCGGTCCTAACGGACCGGCCCTGTCGCGCGCGGCATGAAGGAGCCTGACCGTGAGATTGGCGTATCAAGGAGAACCGGGCGCGTATAGCGAAGCGGCGGCATTGCAATACGGCGGACCGCAGGCCGAGACGCTGCCGTGCAAGAGCTTCGAAGACGTCTTCGATGCCGTCTCGCGCCAGAAGGCGACGCACGGCGTGGTCCCGCTCGAGAACTCGATCGGCGGCACGATCCATCGCAACTACGACCTGCTCCTCGATCACGACCTCACCATCTCCGGCGAGGTGGAGCTCGACGTCGTCCACTGCCTGCAGGCCCTGCCGGGCACGAAGATCGGCGACATCAAGGTTGTCTATTCGCATCCGCAGGCACTCGCGCAATGCGAGCGGTATCTGAAGGAGCTCGGCGCCAGCGTCGAAGCCGTCTATGACACCGCGGGTGGCGCGAAGCTCGTCGCCGAGAAGAAGCTTGCCGGTGCGGCGGCGCTCGCGTCGCGCCGCGCCGCCGACGTCTTCGGGCTCGAGGTGCTGCAGGAAGCGGTGCAGGACTTCGAGTACAACATCACGCGCTTCGCGATCATCGGCGGCGCACCGCCGGCCGACGCCAACAAAACCACCATCGTGTTTGCGTTGCCGAGCACGCCGGGCGCGCTGTTCAAGGCGCTGAGCGTGTTCGCGCTCCGGGACATCAACCTGACCAAGCTCGAAAGCCGGCCGATGCGCGGGCGGCCGTGGGAGTACCTGTTCTACGTCGAAGTCGATGCGCCACGTTCCGACCTCGGGTGCGCACGCGCCCTGACGCATCTCGCCGAGTTCGCGCGCTGGACCCGCGTGCTGGGGACGTATAAGGGGACGGAGAGACGGACGGCGGGTGAATAGGCTTTGGGCTCTCGGCTTTGGGCTTTTGGCTCTCGGCTTTGGGCTTTGGGCTTTGGGCTTTGGGCTCTGGGCTCTGGGCTCTGGGCTTAGCCAAAGGCCTAAAGCCAAAGGCCTAAAGCCAAGAGCCTAAAGCCAAGAGCCTAAAGCCAAGAGCCCAAAGCCATATAATCCCCGGCCATGACGCTTCGAGCCGGACTGATCGCCGCTGTCCTCGGGTTTGCCGCCGTCGCTCACGCGCAGACTCCTCCACCCGACGGTGCTGACCTCTACAAACGCACCTGCGCGCAGTGTCACGACAACGGCACGAACAGGGCGCCGAATCGCGATGCCTTCCAGGCGCTGCCCGCCGAGCGCGTGCTCGCGGCCATGGAAACCGGATCGATGATCACCATGGCGAACAACCGCACGGCTGCGGAGCGACGCGCGATCGCCGAGTTCCTCACCGGCAAGTCGGTCGGGAGTCCCCTCGTCACCACGCCCCCCGCGGCCGCGATGTGCACGGCAGGCCGGTCCGCGACCGGCTCTACGGAGTCGTTCAATCCCAACGCTGGCCCACGGTGGACTGGTTGGGGACAGAACACCAGCAATACGCGATTTCAGGACGGCGCTGGCGCGGGTCTCACTGCGACCGATGTGCCCAAGCTGAAACTGAAGTGGGCGTTCGCGTTCCCTGGCGACCTGCAGTCGTACGCGCAGTCCACGATCGCCGGAGGGCGCGTGTTCGTGGGCAGCTGGGGCGGCAAGGTGTACTCACTCAACGCCGCGACCGGCTGCATCCACTGGTTCTACGATGCCGGCCAGGGTGTGCGCTCGGCGATCAGCGTCGGACGCGTGGGCAATCGCGACATCGCTGTGTTCGGCGACGCGCAAGCCAATGTCTACGCACTCGATGCCGCGACGGGCAAACTGTTGTGGAAGACCGACGTCGATGACTTCCCCGTCGGCCGCATCAGCGGATCGCCCACGCTCTACAACGGACGTATTTACGTCGGCACCGCATCCGGTGAAGAAGCATCGGGCGCCAACCCCGCCTACGAATGCTGCAAGTTCCGCGGCAGCATCGTCGCCGTCAATGCCGCGGACGGCAAGATCCTGTGGAAGACCTACACAATCGAGTCGCCGAAGCCGCAGAAGAAGAACGCAGTCGGCACTCAACTCTGGGGACCATCGGGCGCGCCGGTGTGGTCTTCACCGGCGATCGACGCGAAGCTCAATCGCCTGTATGTCACGACCGGCAACAACTACAGCGATCCGACGACGACGACGAGCGATGCGTTCATGGCGCTCGATATGGAGTCAGGAAAGATCCTGTGGTCGAAGCAGATGACCCAGAAGGACGCCTACACCGCGGCCTGCCGTCTGCCCGATAAGACCAACTGCGCCGAATCGAACGGGCCCGACTTCGACTTCTCGTCCTCGCCAATCCTGCTCTCGCTCGCCAACGGCCGGCGCATGCTCGTCGCCGGTCAGAAGTCGGGCGTCGTGCACGCGCTCGATCCGGATAAAGGCGGTGAAGTCCTCTGGCAAACGCGCGTCGGCCGGGGCGGGACGATGGGCGGCGTGCAGTGGGGGTCGGCGGCGGATCAGTCGAATGTCTACGTCGCGCTGTCGGACATCGGCCGCGTCATGCTGAACTACAGCAACAGCACCGACGCCGATCCGAAGCAGGGCGGCGGCATGTTCGCGCTGCGGCTCGAAGACGGCGAACGCGTCTGGTATACGCCGCCACCCGGATGCGGCACGCGTCAGCGATGCAGCCCGGCCCAGTCCGCGGCAGTCAGCGCGATCCCCGGTGTCGCCTTCTCGGGATCGGTTGATGGCCACATGCGCGCGTATTCCACCAAGGACGGCGCGATCATCTGGGACTTCGACAGCATCCGCAGCTATGACGCGGTGAACGGAGGCCAGGGGCGTGGCGGATCGATCGACGGCCCGGGTCCAGCGATTGGCGGTGGCCTGGTGATCTTCAACTCCGGCTATCCAACAGCGGGCGGCACGCCCGGGAATGTCCTTCTCGCTTTCTCCGTCGACGGCAAGTAGCGCATCCACCCGCGTCCGCAGCAACACACGGTCGAACCTGATCGGCGCGTGGGTGTTCGCTGTTCTGTGGACGCTGATCAGCGCGCCGATACTCTTTTTCATCCCGCGGGAGCTCGAGCGCAAGCCGATCGCGGCGATCGGCTTCATCTTCCCGATCATCGGTATTGGCCTGCTGTCGTGGGCACTCATGCTCACGCTGCGATGGCGCCGGTTCGGCCCGGCATGGTTCGAGATGGCGGCGCCCGCGTCACCTGGCGGCATGTGCGCGGGATCGATTCGCACGCGGCTCGACCGACCTTCACCCGGTGACGGTCTTGTGGTGACGGTCACGCTCACGTGTCTCCAGCGCATCGTCCGCGGCAGCGGCAAGCACCGTAGCGTCCGCGAGAACATCCTGTGGCAGGAGGAGCAGGGTGTGCCGGCCGAGCGCATCCTGTTCACCCCCACCGGAGCGGTGATCCCGGTTCACTTCGCGCTGCCAGCGGATGCGCGCGAGACCACAGCGTCGAAGCGATCCCAGGGTGTGTTCTGGGCGCTCCTCGTGGACGCGTCGCTGCCCGGCGTCGATCTCCACGAGGACTTCGACGTGCCGGTGGACGACGGCGCCGGCATGTCAGAACGGCCCGTCCAGATCGACGGGCCCTACACCGTCGCGCAAAGCGCGAAGGCGGTGGTCACGCGCCAGGACCTGGCTGCCGCGGGTATCCACGTGCGGCAGACCGAAGCGGGAGTTGAATACCACTTCGGGGCGGCGCGCAACCCATCGTTCGCAATCGGGCTGACCGCGTTTGTGCTGATCTGGACCGGCGCCCTGTGGCTGCAGATCGCGATCGACGCTCCTGTCCTCTTCCCTCTCCTCACCGGACTCTTCGAGTTATTGCTTCTCGTGATCGCCGCCGACCTGTGGCTCGGCACGACGACCGTCACGGTGGGACCGCACACCGTCAGGTGCCGGCGGGCCATCGCCGGTCTCGGGACCGCGCGTGCGATCGCCTCGACAGATATCGTGAAAATCGACCTGCACATCAGCATGCAGACGAGCGGCCGTTCCGGGACGCCCTATTACGAGATCAGGGCAACGACGGGGGCTGGTCGCCACCGGTCGCTCGGGAGCGGCATCCGCAACAAGGCACACGCCGAGTGGCTCGCCGAGGAGATGCGGTCCGCAATAGGGCTGCGATTCTGAAGCTCGGCTGCGACTGAACACCGACTCAACTGTTGTGTGGGCCGGGAATTGCACATCCCGGCCCGGAGGTGGTCCGTCTCATGACCCCCGGCGATCAGTCGAGCCCCGCGTCCGTCGTCCGCGTCGCTGCTGTCGGCGATCTGCACTGCACCCGTACGTCACACGGTGCCTTTCAGACGCTGTTCAGTCAGGTGTCCGCGTCGGCAGATATGCTGCTCCTCGCCGGCGATCTGACCGATACCGGTCTGCCCGACGAGGCCCGCATCCTCGCGCGCGAAGTCGCGGCGCTCCACGTGCCGGCCATCGCCGTCTTCGGCAACCACGACCATGAGTCCGGCCATCAAGACGAGGTGAGACACATCCTCACCGACGCCGGCATGACGATCCTCGACGGCGAAGCGACCGAAGTGCGCGGCATCGGCATCGCCGGCGTCAAAGGCTTCTGCGGCGGATTCGGCAAGCGCGCGCTGGGCCCGTGGGGCGAGACCGCGATCAAGCAGTTCGTCCATGAAGCCGTCAACGAAGCGCTCAAGCTCGAAGCCTCGCTGGCGCGTCTGCGGACCAAACATCAGATCGTGCTGCTCCACTATTCGCCAATTCAGGAAACGGTCGAAGGCGAACCGCCGGAGATCTTCGCGTTCGTCGGTTCAAGCCGGCTCGAGGATCCGATCGGCCGCTTCCCGGTCTCGATGGTCTTCCACGGGCATGCCCATCGCGGCCGTCCCGAGGGCTACACAAAGGAACACGTGCCGGTCTACAACGTCTCGCTGCCATTGCTGACGCGCGCCTTTCCCGATCGACCGCACTTCCGAGTCTTCCAGATTCCCGTCGATGCCACGGAATCCGCGCCCGCCGCGTTGCACGGAGGCCGGTGAATACCGCGAGTCTTCCCAAGCGCTCGCTCGCGACGTTCTATCAGGATGCGTTCGCGATTCTCGAGGAAGCGCAGATTCAGTTCCTGATTGGCGGCGCGTTTGCGCAGTCGCGCCACACGCAGCGCGACCGCGACACGAAGGATCTGGACATCATCCTTCGCCGCGATGACGTGCCGCGCATGCTCGTCGCCTTCGAGCACGCCGGGTATCAGGCGGATGTGCCGTATCCACACTGGCTCGCCAAGATTCACAGCAACGGCCAGTACCTGGACGTGCTCTTCGGATCAGGCAACGGGGTCATTCACGTCGACGACTGCTGGTTCACGCATTCGGTGGAGGCCGAAGTCCTCGACCGCAAGGTGCAGCTGTGTCCGCCCGAGGAGCTGCTGTGGTCGAAGGCCTTCGTGCAGGAGCGCGAGCGTTTCGACGGCGCCGACGCGCTGCACCTGCTGCACGCGTGCGCGCGCACGCTGGACTGGGATCGTCTGCTCGCCCGGTTCGATTACCACTGGCCCGTCCTCTTCAGCCACCTGGTGCTGTTTCAGTTCGCGTATCCCGATCGTCGCGCCGACATTCCCCGCCGCATCCTTGACGAATTGAGCGGCCGGCTCTCCCGCCTCGAGCA
>Ga0114129_10012062_pt1 | contig 12296 bp, 14 predicted proteins | sample RhiMetdeltSRZDD1_FD_80071 | JGI IMG/M metagenome (GOLD analysis project Ga0114129, IMG submission 80071) | Populus rhizosphere microbial communities from Tennessee, USA - Rhizosphere MetaG P. deltoides SRZDD1 (version 2) (version 2) | ecosystem: Host-associated > Plants > Roots > Rhizosphere >...
ACTCATACAACTACGACTTATGGCAAAAGCAAAACAGCACCCGTGAAAACCTGAACAAATTTGTTTCCAACACAAGAGGCGGTTTTTCATTCGATATTGGGGTTGAATACCTGATAAAATCTGCACAGGCAGCTTCGGTTTTTGATGAAAATGAATACTACTACGATTGCGACTGGAAGATCGGTGTATCGATACTTGATATTGGCTTTAACCAATACAAATACGGAAGGAACAGTCGCGTCATCAGCGGGTTTCAGAATAACATTACCGACAGCGTAATTGATAATCGCTTTTTGCATGTTGACGATCTGCAAAACTTCAACGACAACCTGCAGGGCGTGGCACAAAACATACAACAACCGGCCGGGCTTTTTCATATTATAAATCCCACACGCGCCGTGTTGAATGTTGATCATTATTTGTTCGATGCCTTCTATATAAACGGCAATTTGTCGTTAAATCTTTCATCATTAAGCGGCAGCCAGTGGCGGGTTACCGAATTAAATTTGTTAACCCTTACCCCTCGCTGGGAAACCAAACGCCTGGGCGTATATCTTCCTGTGCAATTCAACACCAAAAACAAGTTTTTGGTAGGTGGCGCTTTTAAAGCAGGGCCGTTACTGATAGGATTTCACAACTGGGCCAACATCTTTGCCAAAAATAAAATGCAAAATGGCGGCGGCTATATAGCCCTTGTAATCCGTGCCTGGAAAAACACCCAAACCCGGTTAGACAAAAGGCTCGATTGCCCACGAAAAGTTGCACCGAAATTCTCCAAAAATCGCTTAGGCCAAAAGTTAAGTTGTCCGCAAAAGCCCTGAGCTCCTTTTTCATTCTGCAATAAATTCCTATTTTGTTGGCCCTAACCAACAACCAAAAACATGTATCGTTTATCTGTTCTTTTTTCATTGCTGCTACTTATGAGCAGCAGTTCCCTCTCATACGCCCAAAACTTAAATGATAATTTTTATGCGCTTGATGAAAACTGGAAGGGCACTACACTTGATAAGGCAAAATACATTGCCAGAGAAATAAAAATCAATGACACCTGTTACCGGTGGGATTCCTATAACGCGTATGGGCCGCTTATAAGAAGCGAATCATTCAAGGATAAAAAGGGCACCCTATTGCATGGAAAATTTGCTTACTATGATAGTCTCGGGCGGGCAGATTCCATAGGCTATTATTCAAATGGGTTACAGGATGGCACCTGGTATTTTTTTAATGAGAAAGGAAAGATTATTATAAAAAAAGAATATGAAAAAGGTGCATTAATATCAGTTGACGAAGTTTGGAAAGAAGTGGCCCCAAAAGAGAACCAAAACGATGAAAAAGAATCAGAATATCCGGGTGGCGCTCCGGCCTGGCAAAGATATTTGAACCGGAATTTAAGGTATCCTCAACGAGCTATAAATATTAAAAAGGAAGGAATGGTAGCAGTTGTATTTGTAGTAAATACAGATGGACAAACTGATGATTTTACCATTCTTAAATCAGTTGAGTTGTCGTTGGATGATGAATCCCTGCGGGTTATCAAAAATTCAAAAATGTGGGTACCGGCGGTGCAAAATGGCAAAAATGTAAAGTCATACAAAGTACAGCCAATTGGATATAGGCTACAATAAACGAACAGTTAAGCAAATTGGCAACAGGATATTTCAAAAAGTTTTGAAAATTCAGAAACAGGCTGTATCTTTGAGTTGAACCAGACAAAAAATATGAAACTCGAAGAAGCGCAGCTACAATTTATTGCATCGTGGGGTGCATTCGGAACGTATTGGGGCATTAACCGCACCATGGCGCAAATACATGCCCTGCTACTTATCAGTGCCGATCCGCTGAGCCAGGATGATATCATGGAAAAACTAAACATCAGCCGCGGAAACGTGAATATGAACATTCGTGATCTGATCGATTGGGGACTTGTTGATCGTATACTGAAGCCCGGTGAACGCAAAGAATTTTTCTCGGCCGAAAAAGATATCTGGAAAGTGGCCACACAAATTGTAAAAGAACGTAAAAAAAGAGAGCTGGACCCCATGCTGAAATTATTAGATCAGCTGGAAGATATTGAAGGCGATAAAAAAGATAAGAACATTAAACAATTCACTGAAACCATCAACGGCATCAGACGATTTGGGAACCAGGCCGATAAAATGTTGGATGTGCTTGTGAAAGCCGATGAGAATTGGTTTTTGGGCAATCTTATGAAAATGTTCAAATAAGGCACAAGGAACGCTACAAGGCACAAGTAACAAGGAGTCAAAAATTAAGTACGAAGCAGGAATGTTTTGGATCTTCTTACTTCTGACTTCCGACTTCAGATTTCAACCGGTACGCCGGTTTTTATTTAACTTATTTATTTCAATTATTTCTGAAAATATGGAAACAACAGACAAAATACTGGTATACGACGATGCCTGTCCGCTGTGTGTAGCCTACACCGGCGCCTTTGTTAAAACAGGCTTGTTAACTGCCGAAGGACGAAAATCATTTTGAGATGCCACTCCGGAATTACTGCATGACATTAACTGGCAACGCAGTAAAAATGAAATTCCGTTGCTCGATCCGCAAACCAAACAGGTGTGGTATGGCATCGATGCCCTGCTTGAAATATTGGGCAAACGGTTTCCGGTTATCAAAACCATCGGGCAATATAAACCGGTTAACTGGCTGCTGAAAAAAATGTACAGCTTCATTTCATACAACCGTAAAGTAATAGTTGCAGCCAAAAGTTCGCCGGCGAAAATCGACTGCTCACCATCGTTCAATGTGTTCTATCGCATTTTATTTATGGTAGTATTTTTATTGACCAATACGCTTCTGCTATTTCCTTTGCATCATAACCTGTTGTCGCAAGTGCCCGTTTATTCGCTTTCGGTAAAACAGTTAATGCTGCTTCAGTTTATATTGGTGGGCATTCATTGCACGGTAGCTGCGTTTTTACCCAAACACACCGCTTTTGATTATCTGGGGCAAATAAATATGCTGGCGCTGATAACAACTCTGCTATTGATTCCGCTGCTGATCACCGATTCATATACTAAAACAGGCAATTCGATACATCTTATATACCTGGCATTATTGACTATTGTTATTATCAGGGAATTTTTCCGCCGCATGGATTATGCGAATATCCTGCACCGGTACCGGATAATCATTTTAATAAACCTGTTGTGCGCCATTGCTTTTTGCGCCTACCTGTTTACACCCATTTTTATATGATCCGTATAAATTCAAAAACCCTTGATCATGAAACACAAAAAAATAATCATAGCAGGCGGTACCGGCTTTATCGGTCAGGCTATGGCCCGCTATTTCGGGAAAGACAATCATGTTATCATCCTCAGCCGCCAGTCGGCAAACGGCCATAATAACAAATACAGTGATCACTTATTAAAATCAGCCGATGGATATAACATTACCTATTGGCGATGGGATGGGCAGCATATCGAAAAGCATTGGGCGCAGGAATTCGAAGGGGTAGATGTAGTAATTAACCTGGCCGGTAAATCGGTGAACTGCCGGTACAATGAAAAAAACAAACAGCAAATAATCAATAGCCGCACAAAAGCAACACAAATCATTGGCGAAGCTATACGTCATACAACTGTACCACCCAAATTGTGGATCAATGCTTCTTCAGCTACGATTTACCACCACGAAACCAATAAACCCAATAGCGAAGCAGCAGGCATAATAAGCGAATGGAAAAGTGATAACATGCCTTATTCATTATTGGACCGCGTACGATATCGTTGCAAAAAATGGATTACGGCTATACGATTTGGAAAAAAATCGAACCGGTATCAAAATATCGACAAAGATTTTTCGGTGAACGTATGCCGGCAATGGGAGCACACCTTTTTTGAACAAAGAACACCATTCACTCGCAAAATTGCCTTACGCACGGCCATAACATTAGGAACCGGCGGCGTAATGGTACCTTATTTTAACCTGCTGAAATTCGGCCTGGGCGGGCGCCAGGGAAAAGGCCGTCAAATGTATAGTTGGATACATGAAGAAGATCTGTGCCGTATTGTTGACTGGTGCTATGAACACAAGGAAATGGAAGGCGTTTACAACTGCGTTGCGCCCAACGCAGTTACCAATGATAATTTTATGGAAACATTGCGGCGTATTACCGGTCATAAGATTGGCGCGCCTGCTTTTACGGCCATGCTCGAGGCAGGTGCTGCATTAATAGGCACCGAAACCGAACTAATTTTAAAAAGCCGGTGGGTATATCCCGAAAAGTTATTGCAAACAGGGTTCAGGTTCGCCTACAACAAAATTGAAGAAGCGCTTACAGATATAGTTAGGAAGGTTCCGCGCAGGAAATATCATTTATTCTAAGACATTGATATGAACCTACAAATAGTTGCAGCACTAACTAATCCTAAAATAAATTAATCATATAATTCCGCTTATGAAAAAAAATATAAAAACCCTCCTGTACATCATTTTCATACCTGTTTTATATTCGCTGCTATTACGGGTAATATTTGAGATTGATATCTTAAGCGATTTTATGACGGTTATGTCTGTAACCTTTTTTATGGCCGTGCCATTCGGCATAGGCACATTAACCATTGTATTTTCGCCTGTTGAAAAAGTTCAGTCAATGGCATACAGGATAATGATGCCATGGGTACCTATCATTGTTCTTTGCTTAATAACAATTCTGCTCTCCATCGAGGGCTGGGCCTGCTGGATCATGATAGCCCCGGTATTTATGTTGTTTGCCAGCCTGGGAGGAATATCTGCCGGCTATTTTAAGTTAAAAAAATTCCGTAAGAACAGCCGTCTCAATATGAGCCTTGCTGTATTGCTACCATTCTTGCTGGCTCCTCTCGAAAAAACGATCACTGTACCATCTGCTACCTATAAGGCTTATACATATATTGATATTAAAGCATCCGGCCCAACTATATGGGAAAATGTAGTACGGGTAAAAACAATCAGTGAAGAAGAAGATCAGGGTTCATTAACTAACTTTTTGGGATTTCCGCGACCCTTAAAAGCAGAACTGGATATTGCAGCCGTCGGCGGTATGCGAAAAGCGGTATTTTCAAAGGGACTGGTTTTTACAGAGGTGGTTACAGCTTATCAACCCCAAAAACATATGCACTTTACCATCAGCGCCAATCCATATGATATTCCATCAACAGCCATGGACGAGCATGTGGTTATCGGAGGCGAATACTTTGATGTGCTTGATGGAACATATGAACTGCAGCCACTACCCGGCAACGTTTATCGGCTGCACCTATACAGCCATTTTCAGTTAAAAACAACTTTTAACTTTTATGCCGGCTGGTGGGCAAAATGGATTATGAAAGATATTCAAAACAATATTCTCCATGTCATCAAAACACGATGCGAAATTTTTTAACGGTCAATATTAGCTACATTTGGATAGGAGTTTTAACGATTAAACCTTTTTAGCAGGAATGTTGTTTTGTATAACATATGGAAACAGGTAATAAAAAAACATTGGTACTGGGTGCCTCGGAAAATCCGGCCCGTTATAGCTTTCTTGCCATCAATAGCTTGCGCAAACATCAGCATGATGTTGAAGCCATTGGCCGCAAAATAGGAAAAGTACTCGATGTTGATATTTCTACCGATAAAAAACCGCTGCAATCAGTTGATACAGTTACTTTATACATAAACCCCAACAATCAGAAAGAATACTACGATTATATACTATCACTTCAACCTAAACGCATCATCTTCAACCCCGGCGCCGAAAACGATGAACTGTATCATCTGGCCCAAAAAAACGGCATCCAGCCATTAGAAGCCTGTACTTTAGTGCTGCTTAGCACCGGACAATACTAAGAGCCATAGTAAATACCCTTAGTAAGACCTATATTTTTCACTGACAAAATGCGAATTGTTCACAGCGACAAAATAACAGCATAGCATTTTCGTTTTACCTTTGTATCGACGTTAATGAAACAGTTTAACGAGGTACAAACCCTAAGACCCGTACCCTTAGCAATCCGAAACCTGAAAAACTTAAATCCGTTACAATGAAAAACCTATGTGCTGCAGGGCTCTTAGTGGTATGCATTTTTGCATTCCAGTCAATTAGCGCCCAGCTACAACCCGTACCCCAAAAGCCGACTCAAAAGGCTTTAACACTCGCTCAGCTTCCTGAAAAGCTTGAATGCAATAGCTCATTCCTGAAGAAGCTTTCTGCCATTCGTAAATCAGAAAACATTTCCCTGCCACTTGGCAATTTTGAATTTGCCGGACAAGTGACCGATAAAATTCAGCGCTCTGCAGGTGTGGTGAGCATGAATATTCGCTCAACCAATTTTCCCGGAGCCCTGTTCACCCTGTCGGTTATTACCGATGCAGATAATACACAAAAACTGGTTGGAAGAATTATTAATCCCCAGTCGGATGAAGTATTGATATTAACCGAAGAAAACAACAAATATTTTCTGGTAAAACAGGCCCGTAACCTTTTTATGACCGAATGACCTGACACTCTTTGAAAACACTATTTTAATTATCCACCCCCAAATCCTGATCTGTCCATGAAAACCATTCTATCCGTACTATTCGGATTATCTGTAGCAACCGGCATTTCTGCCCAGGTTCCGTTGCTCAACAGTTATCCCTCGGCCAGGGCAACAATATACCTGGATTTTGACGGACAATATGTAACGGGTACCTCCTGGAACTGGAGCGGACCAATTGATGCCCAACCCAGCGGTTTATCGACCGATGGCATCACAGAAGTATTTAACCGCGTAGCAGAAGACTACCGCATTTTCAATGTAAACGTTACCACCGATTCTACCATTTATAAAGCGGCGCCCACGCGTCAGCGTATGCGTATTATTGTTACTCCTACGTATCAATGGTACGGTGCAGCCGGTGGCGTATCATTCGTAGGCTCCTTTACCTGGGGCGACGATACACCAGCCTGGGTATTCAGCGGCCTGTTAGGTTACAGTACAAAAAAAGTTGCTGAAGCTGCTTCGCACGAAGGCGGCCATACATTGGGCCTGCAGCACCAAAGCTATTATACAAACACCTGCACCAAAACAGAATACTACGCCGGAAATGGCTCAGGCGAAACAGGCTGGGCGCCGATCATGGGCGTTGGTTATTACAGAAATATTACTACCTGGCACTATGGCACCAGCACCATTGGCTGCAGCACGTACCAGGATGACCTGAGCATCATTGCCGGCTCTCCCAATAACTTTGGATACCGTACAGACGACATCGGCAATACAAAAATGACTGCCACTTCTGTTGGGTTTACCAATACCGGCTTTTCAACCACTGGCTTAATTAATTCAGGAACCGATAAAGACGTTTTCTCATTCACCCTTTCATCACCTACTTATGTACACCTGAGCGCCGTGCCGGATAATGTAGGAAACGTAGGCACCAGCAATTCAGGCGCCAACCTCGATATCAAATTAAGTTTGCTCAACTATAAAGCAGATACCATCGGACAATACAATCCGGCCTCTGTAGTAAGCGCTGGTGTAGACAGCACCCTCAGCAGCGGCACTTATTATGTGGTAGTAGAAGGAATATCCAATGCTTACCTGGCCGACAATGAAAGCGTAGGTTATTATTCACTGGCTGCTTCTCCTATAACTATACTGCCCATACGTCGTTTAACTTTATCGGGCAGAGTTAACGCAGGCGTTCACAACCTTAGCTGGATCTACGAAACCGACGAAGAAGTAAAACAGATCGAAATACAGGAGTCGAAAGACGGTGCGAACTTTGAGGCTTTAACATCAACCAATGCCGCCAGCAAGAATTTTAGCTGGAAGCCTTTGAACAGCACCCCGGTTTACTATCGCATCAGGGTAATTACAGCTGATGAAAAATCGTTCTATTCCAACATCGTTACTTTACGCGAACAGGGCGATGATAACGCTCCTATCAGAGTAATGAATAGCATGATTATTAACAACATAGCTGTAAACAGCGAAAAAGAATGCAGTTTCCAGCTGATGGATGCTACCGGCCGCATGCTTCAATACGGAAAACTGCTGGCCGGCACCAACAGCATCGATGTAACAAATACCGCTCAAAAAGGTTTGTTATTATTAAGGATAATCGACGGTCAGGCAGGCCAAACCTGGAAATTAATAAAACAATAATAATCATATGATTTGGTGAAAAACGGGTTTTTCGGTAAATTCGAAAAACCCGTTTCACTATGATGATATGGAGAAAATTTAATGGCGACCCGATTGACTTGCCAATTATCGATGCCGTTGAAAACGCTATCAAACGCGAAACTGATAAAGGCTATCACCTTAAAGTTTGCATTGGCACCGATTCACAGGTAAAGGGCGCAGAAACCGAATTTGCAACGGTAATTGTTTTCCTTCGTGAAGGACATGGTGGATTTATGTTCATTCACAACGAAAAAACAAGGAAACAGTACAGCATCAAAGAACGCATGCTGGTAGAAGTGGCTAAAAGCATCGAAATTGCCTATGACCTCTGTCACCTGTTTACGGAGCATAATGTAGACATGGAAGTTCATGCGGACATTAACACCAATCCGCATTTCAAAAGCAACGATGCCCTTAAAGAAGCCATGGGCTATATTCTGGGGATGGGCTTTGCCTTTAAAGCCAAACCCGAAGCCTTCGCCAGCAGTAGCTGTGCCAACAAGGTGGTTAACTGATTAAACCCTCTCGCATAAAACGGAGGGTTTTTTAATGCGCAGTTGTGGCCGTACCACAGCTCAGGGAATTGTCGCCCCCATTCACGCCTGCTTCCTATACCTTCGCCTGGATAAATATTTTTCTCTGCCGGGTTTATCGCACTAACCCTCATCCGGTGTAGTGAATTCGCTGTTACAGGTTTCAATAAACTGCAATATCTTATCCCTGCCCATTTTTTTAATGGCGCTGGTTACAAAATGCTGCGGTAAAAACTGCCAGGTTTTTCGCATGGCGTCTAAAAAAGCCTTCACATTTTTGCTCACTTCTTTCTGTGTTTCTTTATCGGCCTTGGTAAACACCAGGCAAAACGGGATTTGCCATTCGCCCAACTGGTTCACAAATTCAAGGTCAAGCTTTTGTGGTTCATGACGGCTATCGATAAGTATAAATACAGTCACCAGGTTTTCGCGGTTGCGCAGGTAATTTTCAATCATCTTTTCCCATTGTTTCCGCATCGTTTGCGAAACTTTGGCAAAGCCATATCCCGGTAAATCTACCAGGTACCAGGCTTCGGCTATTTTTTTGCCGGAAGGCTTGTCCGGGGGCAGGCTTTTTATATCAAAATGATTGATCAACTGGGTTTTTCCGGGCGAACCCGAAGTTTTAGCCAGCTTTTGATTATCGCACAGCATATTGATCACCGACGATTTGCCCACATTGCTGCGGCCGATAAAAGCATATTCGGGCCGGTCGGGCTTCGGGCATTTGGTGTAATCGGGGCTGCTAATAAGGTAAGTGGCTGATTGAATGATCATAGGGTGCAAGATAGAATAGTTTCGGGTTTGTGGTTTGTAGTTTGTGGTTGAACCCGCTCTTTTAAACGCCTATTGATATTTAAACCGAAGAATTAAATAGGTCGATTAGCGAACAGAACCCTGAAGTGTGCGACGCAACAGAAGCCGATTGAAAATCAACAGCCGACAACCACAAACAACAAACCTCAAACCATAAACTGCATTATCTTTGCCCTCCCATGTCAAAATATTCGCACGATACCGTAGTACCATTTAATGATTCGGAGCTGAGCAAAAAGCAGCAGGTAGCGGCTATGTTCGATCAGATTGCCTTCAGGTACGATTTCCTCAACCGCTTTTTATCGGGTGGTATTGATATGTACTGGCGAAAACGCGCCATTGCCGAGCTGAAAGAATTGCAGCCGCGGAAAGTGCTGGATGTGGCTACCGGTACCGCCGACGTAGCCATTATGACGTACAAATACCTGAAACCCGAGAAAATCATTGGCATAGATATTTCGGAAGGAATGTTAAAATTGGGGCAACAGAAAGTTGATAAAATATTGCCTGATAAGCAAATAGAATTGTTAAAGGGAGATAGCGAGGCAATAAACTTTCCGAACGAAACGTTTGATGCAATTACCGTAGCTTTTGGTGTACGAAACTTCGAAAATCTCGAAAAAGGGCTGGCCGAAATGTTTCGTGTATTAAAACCCGGTGGCAAAGTAGTGATCCTTGAATTTTCGAAACCCCGCAAAACGGGATTCAAAAATTTATACAACCTGTATATGAATCTCATTGCTCCGCGCGCCGGACAATGGCTTTCAAAAAACAAAGACGCGTATCAGTATTTAAATCAATCAGTAAAAGCATTTCCCGAAGGCGAAACATTTCTACATATTTTACAACAAGTTGGGTTTTCTAATACCACACTAAAACGGCTGAGTTTAGGAATATGTACAATTTATTGCGGCAGAAAAAAAGCCAGTTAACAGGATGGGCGGCAGGGCTAATGCTTATGATGGCGGCTCAACAGGTAAACGCACAATTACGGGATCAGTTAAATTTGCCAGACCACGATAGTAAAAGATACTATCTCGGTATAGGGCTTATTTATAATAGCGCCCGCTTTCAGGTGAGCCAGCACCCCGTGTTTTTGCAAAACGACAGTGTAATGGTGGTTGAACCTGAAAATACCGGAGGTTTCGGTTTGGCAGGTATGCACACCTTGCGCATTTCGCCCCGGTTCGAAATACGGGCCATCTTCCCACAGTTGTTATTCGCGTATAAAAATCTCACCTACCATTTAAAGTACCCCGATGGCAGCAAAAATGAATCGGCCATTATGACAAAACGGGTTGAGTCGATTTTGCTGGGCATACCGGTTCATATTAAATTCAGATCAGACCGCATCGGCAATTTCAGGGTTTACATGTTTGGCGGCGGCAAGTTCGAATATGACCTGGCCTCCAATTCAACAGCCCGTAAAGCCGATGACCTGGTAAAATTGACCAAATACGATTTTGGGGTAGAAGCCGGCATCGGATTTAATTTCTATTTTCCGGTATTCATTTTATCGCCCGAGATCAAAATCAGCAATGGGCTCTCCAACATTCACTCACGCGATCCGAACCTTAAATTCTCCAGCTCCATTGATAAGCTGAACTCAAGAATGATCGTATTTTCGCTTATTTTTGAAGGATAGAAGTTAAGCTGGTAAGTTAACAAGTTGATTAGTTAACAAGGCTTAGGAAACTACATAAAACCAGGGAGCAGGGAAACAGTAATTGATAACTGTTAAACTACTGCTTTAAATGAAATATTTTTGTTACCTGCTTGTAACGTTCCTGCTTACAGGCAACAACCTTTCTGCACAGGTATATGCCGGAATAAAAACCGGAGGTGGTGTAGCCACAGAAAAATGGAAAGATGCTGATCCATATCCCGCCCGCGCAGTATGGTATGGCGGCTTACTGGTACATATCGACATCAATGACAAATTCTTTTTTCAGCCGGAATTATTGTATTCATTACGCGGATATCATCGAAATGCCGATGCGGGTGGCAATGTTGCTGCAACTGTTGGATACGGATACCTGTCTGTTCCCTTACTGGCTGGTTATAAACCGGTCAAAAACTTGTCGATAATGCTGGGGCCCGAAGCGGGATACATGTTATTTGCCCGGTCACATTTCTCAGGCACCACGAATAATTTTACGGAGAACATAAACTACCGGTTTAGCATAGATGCCACGGCAGGCGCAGCGTTAGCCGTGACCCAAAAATTGGCTATAGAAGCACGCATGGTATTAGGAATTACACCACTGTACCGGGGTATTAAAACGGATCAATTTGGCGGAAACGAGGAAATCATTCGTTCAGGACGAAACCGCGTTTTACAGGTGGGGCTAACGTACAGGTTAAATTAAGGCTATAGTGCCGGGCGATTGGGCTGATAAATTTGTAGTAAAAATGATAATGGCAAACAATAGCGGTAGAAGTCGGGTCATAGCGTATTGGGGTTAAATCATATGAGAATAAAGCGTCATCAGCACATTAATATTCTCATTCAATAGAATATTAATACATATCTACATGAAAACACTTACAATAATACATAATTGCCTTATCATATTCATTTTTTTATTGATTTAAATTATACTCCGGCAGGCATGCCAGCTAATTGGCCAAACCGCAAAAAAGACCGGCGCCTTACTTTCAAAAAAAAATTTATATCAATAATTTATAAATCAATATCCGGCCTCCTTTTCTATTAAATTTGCATACAAACCCTTTTCTGCCTGATTAGTAAACGAGCATACTTTGCAGTGGTTCCCGC
>Ga0114129_10012063_pt1 | contig 12296 bp, 8 predicted proteins | sample RhiMetdeltSRZDD1_FD_80071 | JGI IMG/M metagenome (GOLD analysis project Ga0114129, IMG submission 80071) | Populus rhizosphere microbial communities from Tennessee, USA - Rhizosphere MetaG P. deltoides SRZDD1 (version 2) (version 2) | ecosystem: Host-associated > Plants > Roots > Rhizosphere >...
AGGCTAGCAACCAGGCGTGGGGAGAGGCGGGGAGAGAGCGTAGGGGAGGTGTGGGGAGAACGTGGCGATTCAAAACACGCTCTGAATTGCTCCAGAGCGTGTTTTTTCGCTATAATGGTTGTATTGGAGGAGAAATTAAGATTGGTATATCAAGGTGGTAATCGATTCTGTCGATCGTGATGAAATGGGCTGATTGTTCATGATCGGGTGTTGAGAGAGAGTTTATATGGCGCGTTTGGTATTGTCGCTTTTGGGAACCTTCCAGGTTGCTTCGGATGAGCGACCCATCACCAGCTTTGAATCGGTCAAAGTCCGCGCCCTGCTGGCCTATCTGGCGTCCGAGTCCAGCCGCCCCCACCGCCGCGAGTCTCTGGCTACGTTGCTCTGGCCGGATTGGCCACCGCAATCCGCCACGAATAATCTGCGATATTCTCTGGCTGATTTGAGGAAAAATATCGGCGACCGCGCGGCTGACCCGCCCTATTTACTTATTAATCGCGAGCGTATCCAACTCAATCGCGAGGCAAACGTCTGGGTGGATGTGACGGAATTTGAGTCAGCTACGCAGGGATCATCAATCACCCAACTCCGACAATCCGCAATTGACCTGTACCGTGGACCATTCCTTGAAGGCTTTTCGTTGCGCGATAGTGCTCCATTCGAAGATTGGCTGCTCGCCAAGCGGGAGTATCTGAGCCAGCAGATGCTCAAGGCACTCAGCCGACTTGCTGAAGCGTGCATCGATCAGAGGGATTATGAACAGGCGGAGGCATATGCCCGCCGCCAGATCGAAATGGAGCCGTGGCGTGAGAAGGCGTACCATCAGCTCATGCGCACCTTGAGCCTGAGAGGTGAACGTATACAAGCTTTGGCGTTATTTGAGGACCTGCGTAAAGCGCTCCAACGCGAGCTGAAGGTAGAACCATCTGAGGAGACGATTCAGCTCTACCAACAAATCCGCGACGGCAAGGTTGAAATCCGAAACGAAACCGTTGTCAAAGAGATCGCACAGGTGGTAAAGACTCCTATCCTTGTCCTCTCCGAGAAACCGCGTCACAACCTACCCAAACTACTCACAACTTTTATTGGTCGCGAACAGGAGCAAAAAGAGGTTATGCAACTCGCAAAACAGAATCGGCTGGTCACGATCACAGGTTCTGGTGGTATCGGCAAAACACGCCTCTCTCAGCAGGTGGGACATAAACTATTGAATGAATATCCGGATGGGGTTTGGTTCATCGCGCTGGATTCACTGTCCGACCCGGCGCTCGTTCCACAAACCGTCGCTTCTGTATTCGATATCAGGGAATCGCAGAATGAACCCGTAATCAAGATATTGAAGGATGTCCTACGCCAGAAAACCGCCCTGCTCCTTCTGGATAATTGCGAACATCTGGCGGACGCTTGTGCGCAGCTGATCACAGCCTTGCTCATGAATTGCCCGAAGCTTGCAATCCTTGCCACCAGCCGCGAGACCTTGAATGTAGCGGGCGAAGCGATCTATTCAATGCCGTCACTGTCCCTTCCTGAACAGGAAGTATCACTAGCTGAATTGAGCAAATACGAGTCCATTAAGTTATTTGCAGAACGCGCCGCGTTGGCGGTATCCTCCTTCACGCTGACCAAAGAGAATATTCATACCGTCGCGGATATCTGCCGCAGAGTGGATGGCATCCCCCTGGCCATCGAACTTGCCGCGGCGCGCGTGCATATCTTGAGCGTCGAAGAGATTTTGAAGCAGTTACAGGATTCGTTTTCTTTACTGACAAGCGGTGATCGAATCGTTATAGAGCGTCACCAGACCCTCCGGGCTTCAATGGATTGGAGTTGGGGATTGCTCAGTGAAGCGGAACAAATCTTCCTGCGACAACTTTCCGTCTTCGCGGGCGGCTGGACTCTTGACGCCGCGCAGGCCGTCTGCGATGGCGATGTTTTGAGTCTGACGGGCACGCTCGTGAACAAGTCGCTGATTGCGGTGAATCAGGAGGCGGGACGCGAGACGCGTTATCGCTTCCATGAAATCGTACGCCAATACTCACGCGAGAAGTTGATCGAATCAGGGGACAGTGAGCTTGTTCGTGACCGGTATCTGGCTTATTTTGTGAAACTGGCGGAACGCGCCGAACCTGAGCTCTATCGTTCCGATCAAGTACGCTGGCTAAATCGTCTTTGGGATGAACTTGATAACCTGCGCATGGCTATGGAGTGGGCACTCGCTACCGATTCAGAATCTGGCCTGCGGTTGATCGTTTCTCCCTGGCTATTCTGGGATGTACGCGGTGATGTTCGCGAGTTGGAGAGCTGGCTGGCCCAATTATTGGAGCAATATCGTGGCGTTGATGCTTTGCGAGCCCGGGCGCTGGCGATTTATTCCCAGTTGATATTTTATAGAGAAGATTTTGCCAAGGCGTGTGTGATCGCGGAACAAAGTCTGGAAGTATCGCGCGCCATTTCAGATCAGCAAGCCGAGGCATTCAGCCTTTGGGGCCTGGGATTTGTACAAGTTAATTTAGGAAAAGCAAAACCTTTTTTGGAACAGAGTCTGGCTTTATACCGGTCACTGGGAGATAAATTCGGACAAGCAGAAGCAATGCGAGAAATAGGAGAGGCGTTAGCATCCAATAACCCCTTCGATAATGACTTGCTGTTAGAAAGCCTGCGCCTCTATCGTGAGTTGGGCCATCTTTCTGCCATCGCTTATTGTCTGCATAGATTGGCTCATATGGCAAGTCGGGACGGAGACTTTTCATCAGCGGCGCAATGGCTGGAAGAGGCGCGCACGCTCTATCGCCAACTCGGATCTCAACTTGGGGAAGGATACGTATTGCAAGTTTACGGACTTCTCTCTTATTTCCAGGGTGACTTTAATCAGGCTTATACCTACTTCGAAGAAGCTATCATGTTGGCCCGTGCGTATGGGAGATTACCCTCCTGGGTTCACGCTTGCTTGGCTTATGCCGTTTTACGGCAAGGCGATCCGTTGCGGGCGAAAAAGATATTTGGCTTATGTATCCAGCTATTCCAAAATAATATGAATGGATTAGCCTTTACTATTGAGGGGTTAGCCAGCCTGCATGTGGAACAGAAACAATCTGAACGCGCGGCGCGGCTTTTCGGCTGGGTGGATGCCACGCGTGAGCAGATTAACTATCCCCGACCTCCTGTTGAGCAGGCTTCCGTTGAGCGCGATCTGGCTTGGATACATTCCCAAATCAGCGACACTGCTTTTGAGAAGGCTTATGAAAGCGGCAAGATAATGACGTTGGAGGAAGCGGTTGCGTTCGTCCTCGCGGATGCTGACCCTCAGCCTGGGACGCCGTCGCTTTACAAGCAAATTCGCGACGGGAAGGTTGAAGCCCGCAAAGAAACCGCAATCGCCGTAGAAATCCCCACGCCTGCCCTCTCCGAGAAGCCGGGTCATAACCTGCCAGTGCAACGCACGGCCCTCGTTGGACGGCAGGCGCAAATCGCTCAGGTAAAAGCTCTGTTCGACCAGCATCGTCTGGTAACGCTGATCGGCTCCGGTGGAGTGGGCAAGACCCGCCTCTCGCTGCGGATCGCCGAGGAATTGTTGGAACAATTTCCAGATGGAGTCTGGTTGGCGGAACTGGCCTCAGTCACTGACCCCGCCCTGATACCACAAACCGTGGCTACTGTCTTGGGGCTGCAAGCCAGAGGCAGCCAATCGATTAGCGATATCTTGCTGGAGAACCTTCAGGATCAGCAAGCCTTGCTGGTGCTGGATAACTGCGAGCATTTAATCGAAGCCTGCGCTATGTTGGTAGACAGGGTTTTGAGTGCATGCTCTCAGATAAAAATTCTGGCTACCAGCCGTGAGGCGTTGGGTGTGGTTGGGGAGATGCCATTCCGCGTGCCTTCTCTGTCCTTGCCGGATTCGCGCCAGGCGTCAGATTTGGAATACCTGGAACAGTGCGAGGCAGTGAGGATGTTCAGTGAACGCGCCCGGATTGCTCGGCCTGACTTCCAGGTGACGGATGACAACGCCGTGGCAGTCGCCCAAATATGCCAGCGATTGGACGGTATCCCCTTAGCGATTGAGCTGGCTGCTTCTCGGCTGAATGTGCTCACCACCGATCAGTTAGCCCAGCGGCTGGATAATATCTTTCGCCTATTGGCCGGGGGAGCGCGTACGGCCCTGGCCAGGCATCAAACCCTGCGAGCAACGATTGACTGGAGCTACCAACTGCTTTCGGAACCCGAGCGCGCCCTGCTGCGTCGTCTATCAGTTTTCGTCGGATCGTTCGACCTTCCGGCACTGGAAGCCGTGTGTATGTTGGATGAGATCGATAAGTCCGAAGAAGTAGAGGTACTCGCTTCGCTGGTGAACAAGTCCATGTTGCTTGCCGAGCGCCAGTCAGGCCTGGGAATGCGCTACCACTTGCTGGAAACAGTGCAACAATATGCCCGCGAAAAACTGGACGATTCCGGAGAGACTTCGCAGCTGCAGGATCGGCACGCAGCCTTTTACCTGGATGGAGCGGAAAAGTACGAGGCGATTCTCTATGACCCGCATTCGGTGGATTGGCTGAGGCAGATAGATGCGGATTTGGCAAACATTCGCGTGTCTCTAACATGGGTGCTGGAGGGGCCGATGCCGGAGAAGGGAAGCCGCGCCGCGCAAGCCCTCAAAGTCTATTGGATCATGCGTGGACTTCTCGGAGAAGGCCGAGCCTGGCTGGAGAAAGCCCTCAGCCGGGTGGATCAAACTCGGTCTTCACTGTCACTCACCAGACTTTTATTATGTTTGGGGGAGATCATCCATCATTCAGCGAGCGATGACGAGAAAGCAATTGAATATATCGCGCAAGCCCGGGTGATGTTTCAGGATTTGGGCGATCGCCTGGGCTACGGGCGGGCAACCCAAGTATTGGCTGATATCAGTATGAGGAAAGAAGAATATTACGCCGAAAGCGTTGCCATCTTCAAGGAGTTAGGTGCAGAAGGAGATTTGGCATCAGCATTATGGACGTGGGGTGGGTTTAGAAATGACTGCCACGACTTCGAGGGCGCGCGCGCGTTACTTGAAGATGCTGAACGATTATTCCGAAAGTTGGGCTCGTGGAATATTGGAGCAGTTCAGGCGACCCTGGCCGTGACATTTTGGCAACTGGGCAAACCGGAACGAGCGCGCGACCTGTTCCAACAGGGACTGGCTACGTTGCGCGCCGTGGATAACCAATGGGGATTGCTGATACTGTTAGCTTCCCAAGCAGAGATGGAAATGGAGTTGGCTTCAGATAGCGCCGGGTTACACCGAGCCGAGGTGATCTTGCTGGAAGAACTGGAAATCGCACGCAAGTTTGGCAGCAATTCTACGTTTTTTGCCTATATTTCTGCCCTTTTAGGTAACGTCGCCCAAAAGCAGAGTAGGTATTCTTTGGCTGTTGAACGGTTTCGCGAATCACTTCTCATTGTCCACGAACTCGGATCAAGGTCCTGGCATAATACTCCATCCATTATTGGCCGGTGTCTCTTGGGGCTGGCCGAGGCGGAAGCAAGCCTGGAACAGGCCGTTTTCAGTGCTCAATTATTGGGCGCCATGCAGAGGTTAGGGGCGTCAGTGGAGGTTTTCTCGGCACACGATCTCTGGGGTTGGATCACGCCCGCAGACTTCGAACGCGTTACTGCCATGGTTCGCTCCCAATTGGATGAAGCGGCTGTCCAGTCTGCCTGGAACGCGGGCCAGGCGATGACGCTCGAGGAAGCGGTCGCGTTCGCGCTGAATGATTTGCAATGATTCATTCGAGATATGGTGCCAAGCAGCCATAGTCAGGGCAAACTCTCCCCTCATTGACAAGAGATGTCCACGTTCTAATCTACGACCGTATGACCCTTTCGGGGAACCGCTATTAGGTAGGTTTCAGGTCGCCATAATGGCTATTATCAAAACCATATCGTGAGCTGGTTATTAAACAGCATAACGCCGTTGAATTATGAGTTCGGCGGCTGTTGAGGCCAAAAGGTTTATGATTGAATATTGATGATTTTCTGGAAGGGCTAATTCGTTAAAAATGTTCGGTTTAAACTTTCTTCTATTTGGTCGTAATCCAGACATTGAGTTTATAACATACTTGTCGATTGATGAATGTAAAAACCGCCTTACACAGGAAATACATCGCAAAAGACCATTCTTTGGCTTTCGATACCCTCCTCCGCCGATCATCGAATATCTAATAGGAAATTACTTTCTTGTCAGCAGAAATCAGTCCTTCTTTTATCGAGATAATCTGCTCGTTTTAGGTGGGCAATTGAAAGCTACACACGATGGTACACTCGTTCGCGCATCGTTTCGATTGTATGAAGGAATATCGATAATTCTTATCATGGGATTTTGTGTCTTTTTTGGACTGGCTCTCAATGACGTTATTTCAAACGGCGTTAAGATCGGGGTATTATTGATTCCTGTTGTGTTCTACGGGTTCTTCGGATTGCTTCTTTGGCTCCTATTGCGTTTCAGGAAGTCTCAGCGAGATGGTTTAGTCACTTATTTGCAGCGCGTTATGCCGCCAATTGCCAATTCGAGTGCATAAGCCATTCAAATGTTTCGAGAACATGCGTCATGGTTACAGGCAAATTATCTTATGAGCAAAATTGCCGCCCAACACAGCGTGAAGCGGACAGTGGGGTACGGAGCGGCTGTTGTGAGGATTCCGCGACCGCCCGCTGGCGCTTACGCTAACCGTTGGGTGGCTTGAGGTAAGGTAAAGAGATAAGGAAGAAAATGTCAGATGTGTTTTTGTTCATTCAGCAGGGCTGGCGAAATATTTGGAGGCAAAAGTCCATTTGGCTTTTTAGCGTGTTGCCCGTTGTCAGTCAAATAATTCTTCCAACTTATGATAGAGGCGAGCAAAACATAGCAATGCTATGTCTTTATCTTGTGGTGGTCGTATTGGCCATAGTTGTATGGGATGTAAGTATTATTGGAGTTCCCTACCAGGCATTTACTTTCACAATTGGCAGATCTGCAACAATCCAAGAGACGTTGGCCGCCGTTAGAAGATTTTCCTGGCGCATAGTAGGATGCTCTGCTCTTGGTATAGTTTTGTTATTACCTTGTTTGGTCCTAGGGATTGGAATTGCCTTGAATAATTCTATACGGCCCTCCCAGGTTTCGAACATGTTAATCCTAGTGTTCCTACCTTTATCGATATTTAGCTGTCTATGGAGTTTCGCCGTCTTTGGTTTCTTTGAAAACGAGTGGGGGATCCGCACAAGTCTAGCGAATGCATGGGGGCTTTTTACCTCTCATTTTGGCGCATTGGCACTCCTGGGAATACTTGTAGTTGGAATATGGCAAACAGGCTCTGTGATAGCCGGAATGCTATCCATTGTGCTTCAATCAGGTTCTAACACAGCATCACTCAGTAATCTCAATTATCTTAATCCTTCCACCACTCTGGGCAGTGACCCGCTGTTTGTACTCATTAATGGAGTGAATCAAGCGATTTATAATAGTCTCAGCGCATCTATATTTGTCCTGGCTTATTTGAAATACAGAGGAGAAAAGGTTCTATCAATACCGAAGTCAGGGTAACCCACATCAGCCACCAACGCAAACGGTTAGGAACCAAAACCACCTTGCAGGACGTGAACATAAATCCGCTAGGTTCGTGGTTCAAGTCCACGGGGAGGAGCTTCTGAAGAAAAAAAATTACCTTTAGCTACTGTGCTAAGGTCGATTTTGTTATGTGCTTTCCTTGCCGTCACTTCACATCCACCGCCGATAGCATATGATGCGATTTAGCATAAGCGCGAGTTGGCCGGAAATAACAAATTAGATATAATTTTATTGACCCTTTACTGAACTACACAAACTCAGGCTTAAGAATGTTTGATGCACCAATTACAACAATTGAGCACGCCAAAGAGTTCTTCCAAGGAATGGGATACTACTATGTCACCACACTGATCGCGCTCTTCTGGTCACGCTGGTTTCCAGGCTGGCGCTGGTTCTGGCAGACCAGCGTGGCGATCATAATTCTCGCCACGTTATTCACCGGACAGCATTATCTGCCCGATCCCATCGGCGGATTGGCACTCGCCTGGTTTAGTTATCACGTAGGCCTATGGTGCACGGCGGACGCCAGTCAGAATCCGGTCCTGGAAGTTGGCCGTTCGTAACCTTAGGCGGTTCCGCCCTCAATCATTGCCTGTGATGCTAATGCGGATCCCGTTATGGTCTGAAAAGTAGTCTTGATTCCGACCATTCACCCACTGCCGATCGGTCAAACAAAGGTCACAATGGATGCTGAGCGTGTGATTGGTCGGTCTTCGAACCAAGACATAGTCGAGCGGCAGGGAAAATCGAGCCGGGATTCCCGGCGGTGGGCGATGTGTCGGACGTGTATCGCCAGAGAGTGGATCTTCCAGCCCGGAATGTGTCAGAAAATCGTGATAGAGCCTGCTGCCGCGCGGGATGTTGAAATCGCCGGCGACAAGAATGATGGCATCGGACCGTTGGGCCTGTACCGTATCCGCCAGTTGTCGCAGCTGCTTCTCCTCCACTCGAGCATACAAGCCGTGCCGATGCCAATCGCCGACGTAGTTCGCGAGGACATGGGTGTTGATCACGATCAACGGTATTTTGTTCCATTCCAGACTCGTAACCAGCATCCCCTTATGTAGTATCTTGTCCATGATCATCGGTGTGTACCAGAGGCCGCGCTCGGTATAAGAAATGAATTGCGCTTGCTGTATGGGTATCCGCGTCAGCGTCAACAAGCCGCCTTTTGGGCAATGGAAGTATGGCTCATAGGCCTGGTAGGGAAAGCTGCGGCAGGCTTTTTGCAAAATCCTGAAATATCGATGCAGTTGGATCTCCTGGAAACAAGCCACGTCATCGGCATGTTGTTCCACCTCGTGTGCCAGCGCCAGGAGCCGGCGGCCGGTCCCTGGCACATATCCTCCAAAACTGTTTATGGTAAGCAGTGAAAATGAATTTGACATTCGACCTTCCGCAGGTCAGCGCCTGAGGGCGGAGTCTCCTTTGTTGAATATAGCATCTCGCCGAGCCTGGTCACATCGCAGCGCGGCTCAGCCATGCTTGCCTTGTTCCCAGGCTGCGCGTAAGGCATGTGCACGCGCCGTGAGGTCTTTGGATGCTTGCTCACGGCTTACCACCAGCTTGCTCCCCAACCCGACCGCGGCTGCGCCCGCAAGCGCGTACTCGGCAATATTTTCCAAAGACACGCCGCCCGTGGGCACAAAATCAATATCATTGAGCGGCGCCCGCAGTGCCTTGAGATACGCTGGCCCGACCGCGTCCATTGGAAATATTTTGAGCATGCGGCATCCCGCCGCGAACGCGGTCTGGGCTTCGGTTGCTGTAAAGACGCCGGGGAGATGGAGCAGATCATTCGCCCGTGTGAACGAGACTGCTTCCAGATCCAGGTTGGGTGAGACGATGAACTCGGCTCCCGCGTCGTGCGCCAGCCGGGCCTGAGCCACATCCCGGACCGTTCCCGCGCCGATCAGCATCTCGGCCCGAAATCGATCGCGCAGCCTGGGCAAGGCCGTAAGAACGGCCGGACTGTTCATCGTGACTTCCATGGCTGTCACCGTGCCGACGAGGAGTGCCTCACCGATTCGCAGCATATCATCCGTGGAGTAATCACCGCGCACGATCGCGATGACACCGTTCTGCTTGATGCGCTGGCTGACAGATTCGATCGTACTCATTTGCACCTACCAGACTGTGCTGCGTGCTGCAACTTTCCAAACGACTTCCACGTGATCGCCACGCACGCCGACAACTTCATCGAACAGCGCGGTGACGGTGCAACAGTGGTTGGGAATGATACTCACGCGCTCACCGATAGCCGGTTTGCGCTGACACGCTGAAAAATCAACGTGCCCATGTTCCTCAGATAATGCATATATCTTTGCATCGGGATATTCACAGATGTAACCGTATCCGTCCAGGCTGTGTAGATCAGAGGATAACGATTTGCTGCCTGCATCCAGGATGCCGCGTTCCGGCGTGGGTTTGCTGACGACCGTGGCAAACACTCGCAACGCACACTGGTCGAGGGTCACCGCGCCGGCGCGGAGCGTCAACCGATCACCGTACACATAAATCCCGGCGCGATGTTCGGTCACATCCGGATGCAGATGCGACTGCCACATCGTCGGTGATCCACCCCCGCTGACTCGCTCAATCGATATATTATCCTGATCCAGCAATGCCCGGGTTTCGGTTATGAAAGCATCCGTGGCGTCGCTGGTGGGATAGGTCATGAGCCCGCCGAAATGCAGGCCCGGCGAAGTATGAATCAGTCGGGCAAGCCGCGCGGCCTCGCGCGGCGATTGCACACCACAGCGATGCAAACCCGTGTCACATTCGACAAGGACCGTGAGCTTCAGATGCGCGAGCTGAACCGCCGTGGAAAGCCCATTGATCACCTCCGCCGAATCGGCTGTGACGCTCACGGTCGCTCTTTTCATGAGAGCGATGAGTCGATCCAATTTGCGCCGGCCTATGATATTGTACGGAATAAAAATATTCTCGAACCCGGCATCGGCCATCACCTCCGCTTCGCTGACTTTTTGACAGGTAATGCCGATCGCTCCCGCATCCATTTGCATCTGCGCAATCTCTGGAATCTTGTGAGTCTTGATGTGTGGACGATTGGCGATGCCGTGCTGATCCAGGTAGGCTTGCAAGCGTGTGATATTCGCTTCGAGCCGGTCGATATCCACAACCGGGACAGGCGTGTCTAATTCGTCGATGTGCATTGCCTATTCCTTACCTACATAAGCAATGGCATCGATCTCCACCAGAAACCCGAGCAGCTGGCTGCCAACCGTTGTACGCGTCGGCTTCGGGTCTGGAAAATATGTCGCATAGACTTTGTTGTAGCCTTCGAACAGCGCCAGGTCAGAAAGGTGTGCGCTGACTTTGACCACATCTGCCAGCGTTGCCCCGCCCGCGGCCAGAATGACCTTGATGTTTTCAATGACCTGTGTTGTCTGTTCTTCGATGTTATCACCGACAATTTTGCCAGTCGCCGGATCGCGTGGAACCTGACCCGAGACAAAGACGAAGTCTCCGACTCGCAATCCCGGTGAATAGGCACCCCCTGGAGGCGCGGCAGTTGCCGGACTGAGTTGTTGTTTGGCCATCATGTTCTCCTTTAGTTGTTTATGTCATTGCGAGCGCAAGTCGCGAAGCAATCTCCCCGAACACAATGAAGATTTCCTTCTCAAAGACTCCCAATGACGAATTAATCATCTCCATGCCTTCCGCAACAATCGCAGCCAGTTGCCGTGCATAATGGCTGCAATATCCGTTTCGCTGTAGCCGCGTTTGGACAGGATCTCGCACATGTTCTGCACATCGGCAATTGTATCCAAATCGGCGGGCGATTGCTCGCGGCCAAACCCGCCATCCAGATCGCTGCCGATCGCCGCGTGCTGGCTATTACCCGCCAGCTGACAGACATGGTCAATGTGTTCGACGATATGCGCCATCGTGACGGGCGGCTTTTCCGTTGCGCCACGACTCCAGCCCGGGCGGATCATCCAATTATCGAAGGCCGCGCCGATAACGCCATCTCGTTCGATGATCGCCTGAAGCTGTTCATTGCTAAATTGACGCTGATGCGGAACCAATGCGCGGCAATTATTATGACTGGCCAACACCCGACCGCTGAAAATCTCCAGCGCCTCCCAAAATGCCTGGTCGGATAGATGAGTCAGGTCAAGGAGGATTCCAAGCTGTTCCATCTCGCGCAGCAGCGCCTTGCCATCGGCCGTAAGGCCCAGTTCTGTGGATGTGCCGCCTGCATAACGTCCCGCACCGTAATGCGCGGGACCGATGATCCGCAGCCCCGCCTCTTTCCAGGCGGAGAGCTGCTCGGGTTTCAGAATCGGGTCGGCGCTTTCCATGCTGACAACAAGACCAGGCTCCGGCTGGGAGCGATCCGGATTCTTTTCCCAATCCTGCCAGGCAACAATGTGCGCTTCCAGTGCTGGCAGAGAATCCACGAATCTAACCTCCCCGACCTCCTGCAGAGCACGATAATAATTCAGTTGGCCCTGGGCTGCCGCGTACGCCTGCTGCGGCGACAGATAGTCCACGTCCGGCGTTGCGTGACCCGTTGAGCGCGCCAGCAAGGTTGCAAAGCAGAGCGCGACGCGTCCCTTGCGCATTTCGGGCAACGCGACCGTGTTCTGCCCCCGCCCAGTCTCTGCGAGTTGATTCTCCTGTGCCCGAATCGTATACACGGACTGCTGCAGGTTGCGGTTCCACTGCAAGGCATTCCACGCCAGGTCGA
>Ga0114129_10012064_pt1 | contig 12296 bp, 13 predicted proteins | sample RhiMetdeltSRZDD1_FD_80071 | JGI IMG/M metagenome (GOLD analysis project Ga0114129, IMG submission 80071) | Populus rhizosphere microbial communities from Tennessee, USA - Rhizosphere MetaG P. deltoides SRZDD1 (version 2) (version 2) | ecosystem: Host-associated > Plants > Roots > Rhizosphere >...
ACCGACCAAACGCGCGCAAGTTGGATTCGCAGCGCTTGCGCCTTGGGACCCAATCCTTGGCACCGCGCTCGACACGATCCGCTCACCGACCAGGCGACGGACGCCGACGATGGACGCGGCGCGCCGACCGACCTCGGCCACGTTGGTCCGGCGCTACTTGGCCACACCTCGCGATCCATGACCGCTCGTTACTTGCAGCATCGTCTCGCGATGACGCAATCGACTCAACCGACACGGCCCAACCCAGTCCCAAGGTCACACGGGCCAAGCGGTCCGCTCATCGGCAGAACCGCGCCAACAGCGGCATTAGCGCGCGGTGATGATGGGAAACTGTCCGGCATGGTGTTGCGGCGCAACTACGGCGAGTACCGCCGGGCAACGACTCGGTTGTTCGCAGAAGTTGACCCATGGGGCTACGTCAGCGATTACGGAGTACCGGACGACGAGTACGAGACCTACTCGGCCCTGTTGAAGTGGCGTGGGCCCCTGACCGCGAAGCATGTGGTCGAGGTCCTGGGCGAGATGGAGCCGAGCAAGGTGGAGCGCATCGTCGAGGGGATCGCTGGCGTCCGGCGCGGGTACGGCTACGAACCTGCCCAACGCTGACCCGCTGAACGACTGCACATCGGCACGACCGCGCGGACGGCGGCATGACAGTGCGGTTCGCGCGCCGTCTACTTCGTGAAGTGGCGCTCCAGTTCTTCACCTGTCAGGAGATCGGCCCTTACGTGATACGCGGAATAGGTGTTCCAGGTGAGGCGGTCGAACACGCCGATGGATACGGCAACGAACGCGTCCTTGGGCTCCGGGACCTTCTCCCATGCTGTCGAGCCATCGGGGAGGACGCGGAAATCTTCGAGATGTAGCCATCGTCGGCGAACTCGACGATGATGTGCCCGGCCGATTCGCTCGTCATTCGCCGATTATCCGCCTTGCGGCATGTGAGTGCACCCCGGGTACGCGGACCCATCAGCGCGCTCGGCGACGATCCGGTGGCCGAACCGAGCCCGGACGAATCCGGCGCGGAAGGGGAGCGAACCCTTGACCTCTGAGAGCCGAATCCCGCGGCGGCAGGGTGGTCGGGTGAAGAGGGTGGCGTCGCCAGCCTATGGGTGTACGGACGATCGGTCCGATGCGGTTCGCTCTTGGCGTGCCAGGGTTTCGCCGCGGATCAATACCAGCAGCCATAGCGCTCCGGCGCACAGCGCGCCCAGGGCGTAGAGGGAGTTGGTGTCGACATCGCCGGAGCCTCGCTGCCAGACCATGTCCAGCACGATGACTTGGACTACTGCGCCGGCCGAGGCGAGCCGTGGCGCCCATCGACGGCCCAGCGCCCACGCTGTCACGATTCCGGTGACACCGAGGACTCCAGCGGCGGCGGCGGCCGTGCCGGAGCCAATGGACTCGAACGACTCCTCGGGTGCTCCGAAGGGGTAGGTGTCGGGCAGGACCCACCATTGCAGGCCGATCAGCCCGACGATGGCGGAGACGAGTGTTGCCCATCGCAGTGGTGCGGTCTTGGGTTTCACGGCCAATATCCTGTTTCGCGACGACGGCAGAGGGACCCACCGTGGGGGTGAACTCGCTCCCTCGTGCGAGGGAGCCGGTGTCCGTTGTCGCCTGCGAGGATGTCCGGCATGAGCGCGTTGGGCTGGCTTCGCACGGCGCTGCTGAGCTCGCGCACCTACATGCGGCAGATCTATCTCTTGATTGGGTCGGCGCTGGTCGTGGGGTTCGCCATCGTCGACCTCGGAGTCGTCGGCTCGATGCTGAGCGCCCAGGTCTCGATGCCGGTGCTGCTGGCGGTCGCGGTCCCGATCGTGGTGGTGCCACCGGTGCTGCTCGGTCTGGTGTCGGCGGTTCGCCAGGTCGAGGGGGTCGCGGCCGAGTCGCTGCTGGGTGTGGGGTTCGTCGACGGTTCGCCCGGCCCGGCGACGACGTGGCCACAGCGCCGGCGTACCTCGGCCTGGTTCCTGCTGCATCTGGTGGCCGGGCTGATCGTCGGCGTGGCGCTCGCGATTGTCGTGCCGCTCGGCCTCGCCGCCATCGTCAGGCCGCTGACCAACGACAGCAGCATCTGGTGGTACGTGCCGGCCGGCGTCGGCATGCTCATCGGAGCGTTGGCCGTCTGCCTCGCCCTCGGCGCGGCCGTAACCGCCCTTGCGCCACGGCTGCTCGGTCCGTCCGTCGAGGATCGGTTTCACGCGTTGGAGCGGCGGGCGGCACGGCTCAGCGAGCGGACTCGGTTGGCGCGCGAATTGCATGACAGCGTCGGCCACGCGCTGAGTCTGGTGGTGGTGCAGGCCGGTGCGGCTCGCAAGGTCCGCGACACCGATTCGGCGTTCGTCGACGGCGCGTTGGCGGCGGTCGAGGCGGCGGCTCGCACGGCGCTGACCGATCTCGATCAGGTGCTCGGCTTGATGCGCGACGAGGAGTCGGCCGACGCCGACGAGCATCGACCGGTCGCCGATCTCGCCCAGCTCGAGTCGCTCGTGATCGCGACGCGACGCGCCGAGCTGGACGTGTCGCTGACGGTCGAGGGTGAGATTGGCCGGATGCCGGCCGTGGTGTCCCGGGAGTCGTACCGGATCGTCCAGGAGGCCTTGACCAATGCGCTGCGCCACGGCGAGTCTCCGGTCGCGATCCGGCTGTCGGTCCAGACAGCGGCGCTCGCCATCGAGGTGGACAACCCGGTGTCGCCGGCCCGCAGTTCGCGGCGGGCCGGCCGCGGGCTGCGTGGCATCCAGGAGCGGGTCGCCGTGCTCGGCGGCGACATGACGGCGGGCGTGGTCGACGACGTGTGGCAGCTGCGGGTGCGGCTACCCCTCCCCCGTGAGGAGACTCGATGAGTGCGATCCGGGTTCTGCTGGTCGACGACGAGTCGCTCATACGGGCCGGCCTTCGGGCGATCATCGACGCCGAGCCCGACCTCGACGTCGTGGGCGAGGCAGCGGACGGAGCCGAGGCGGTCGCCGAGGTACGGTCGCTGCGGCCCGACGTGGTGTGCATGGACGTCCGGATGCCGCGGGTCGACGGCCTCGAGGCGACCCGCCTGCTGGTGGCGCGGGCCGAGGCGCCGCGGGTGCTCGTACTCACCACCTTCGAGAACGACGACTACGTCTACGAGGCGCTGGCCGCCGGGGCGTCCGGTTTCCTGCTCAAGCGGGCCACGCCGGAGCAGGTCACGGCGGCGATCCGGACCGTACATGCCGGCGAGTCGTTGCTGTTCCCCGATGCGGTGCGGCGGCTGGCGCGGGCGCACCGCGGGCCGGCCGACCAGCGGCCCGGGCTGCCGACGCTGACCGATCGCGAGGGCGAGGTGCTTCGGCTGATGGCCCGCGGCATGTCCAACGCCGAGATCGCCGCCGAACTGGTCCTCGGCGTCGAGACGGTGAAATCGCATGTGGCGAGCCTGCTGAACAAGCTCGACGTCCGCGACCGGACCCAGGCCGTGATCCGGGCATACGAAAGCGGGTTCGTGCCGCTGCGATGAGACCGCGGCGGATCGATTTCCCCCTCGAGGGGGAGCAGGTTCACCTGCGGAGGTGACGTCTCGGACTCCCATGGTCGGCGATGCTCGATCGCGAAGCCCGACTGACGAGGAGTTCGGCGTGAGCGGTATGACGGCAATCGAAGCCCGTCTCGGCCAGCAGCCTGGCCCGACGACGCGTGACGGGACGCAGACCGAACGACCGGTGCCGCGCTGGGCAAACCTGCTCGCTCACGTCATACCGCTGCTGACTCTTCCCTCCGGGCTGTGGCGGGTCGGGATCGCTCTGGGCTACTCGATGGGCACGCTGGACGACAACGGCCAGCCGTTCCACGTCGACGGCTGGGAGGCTGTCTACATCGTCGGCCTCAGCCTCTCCGCCGAGGCGGTCGCCCTGACCGCTTTCGGGCTGGTCCGGGGGTGGGGCGAGGTCGTACCCCGCTGGATCCCACTCATCGGGGGGCGGCCCGTGCCACCGCTTGCCGCCATCGTCCCTGCGGTACTCGGATCGCTGGCGCTGATCCTGATCTGGACCTACGGATTCCGCGACGTCTTCTTCAGCCTCGACGGCGTACCGATTCCGTTCGCCAACGACGCATGGGCAACGCTGATGATCGCCTGCTACGCACCACTGAACCTGTGGGGACCACTACTACTCCTCCTCACCTGGGCGTACGACCGCCGTCGACGTGGCGCCGTCAGGTATCCGCAATCGATCCGCGGTTCAGTCCGTGGACGATCGATGGCCAGCACCGACGGATCGGCGCCGGCCCGAGACAGCGGTCGCGAGTGGGAGGAGATGCCATGACCGTCGGTCGGTTCCTCGGTCCTCCTCCGGCCACCGCGGGCACGCTGGCGCGGGCTGCTGCCTATGTCGCCGCGACTGGTTGGTTCGGGTATGCGGTGCAGAAGGTCTACATGGCCGCGATCGGCAAGATCGGCATGCCCGGCCGCGTCGCCCCCGAGCATGTGCAGGTCCAGTACGACCACCCGTCGCTCGCGCAGGCCGGGAACGCGGCTCTCGGCGTTTTCACCGCCGCCGTGGTCCTGGCCACGGTGCAGCGCTGGGCTCGTTGGATTCCCGCGCGGGTGCTGTTGACCGTGCTCGCTGCCGCGTCGGTGCCGGTGGTCGCGGGAGTGGTGATCACGCTCACGCGGCTTCCCGGCAGTGCGGACGGTGGGGCTTGGTGGCAGGTGCTGGACGGCCTTCTCTACGGGCTGCAGGTGGTCGCTTGGTTGGTCGTTGTGGCGACCTATGCCCGGCGGACTCGGGACGCGCGGATCGCCACGGCGTCGGGATGCACCGAGGTCGCGACATGAGCGTGCCCACCAAGGCGGCGCGATACGTGGTGATCGCCTGCGCCGGCGCTTACGGCGCGATGAAGCTGTGGTGGCTGCTCGGCGGCGACCTGCTCAAGGCGCAGACTCCGCTGCCGCAGGATGCACAGCAGAACCTCCTCGCTGGCGGCACGCTGACCACCGCCTCGCACGGAATCACGGCGTTGCTCGCGGCCGCCGCCGTCCTCGTCGCCTGGAGCCTCGGCACCGGGCGAGCCGGTCCGCGGGTCGAACTGTTGCTTCGGATCGGCGCTGTCTTGGTAGGCGTCCTGATGATCGTGCGCGCCGTCGGCGGCCTCGGGTTCGGATTCGTCGGCGACGCGCTGGTGCTCGCAGGCGTCATATCGGTCGACGACCCGCGATACGCAGACCACCTGGCGCGATGGGACCTGCTTCTCTGGTCGCCCTACTGGCTGTTGTTCGGTGTGGCGTGGGTATCCCTTGCCGTCGCGACACGGAGCCGGCATGACGACGCACGACCCAGCGGCACCGTGAGGCCACGCGGTGGTGCCGGCGACGCAGCTGCGCTCTGAGCGGCCTAAGGCACGACGCCGTCGTACGAGCCGGAGTCAAGGTGTTCTTGAACGGGGACGGCGAACAACAGCCACAGTGACCAATGGCCAAAGGCGACGGTCTCCGGCGTTAGTCGGGACGGCGGTCCTGGGGCGGGCAGATCTCCGATCGCTCGAAGGGTGGCGCAGCTTAGCCTCGGCTTGGGTGTGTGGTCAGGAGACGCCGGCCGCTGACTCGGCGGAGTCCGGAGGCTGTGGTGATGCCGTCCCGGTTTCGGTCCTGCCCGGCTGCGTACTTGGCTGCGTCGGATGATCCGGTGTAGCGGTCGACTCGTGTCGGATGGGGTGCCAGTTGTGTTCGCCAAGGAGTGTCATCGTGGCTGGCAGGAGTACCGCGCGGACGATCGTTGCGTCGATCAGTATTGCTGCCGCGAGCCCGACGCCGAGCTGCTTCGTGGATAGTTGGGAGAGAGTCGCGAAGACGGCGAAGACGAGCACCATGACGCATGCGGCCGCTGTCACGACGCCTGCGGTTGACTTGATGCCGTGTGCGACCGCGTTACGGGTGTCCAGTCCGTGGTTTCGAGCTTCGTGGATCCGGCTGAGGATGAACACGTGGTAGTCCATCGATAGGCCGAACAGGACGACGAAGAGGAACAGCGGTAGCCAGCTGACGATTGTTCCGGTTGGGTGGAATCCGAGCAGGTCGGAGCCGATGCCGTGTTGGAACACGATCACGAGGAGTCCGTAGGCCGCGCCGACCGACAGGAGGTTGAGGAGGATCGCGGTGACCGCGATGACCGGTGCTCGGAATGCGGCCATGAGCAACAGGAACGCGAGTACGAGGACGAATCCGAAGACCAGCGGCAGGTGTGATCCGAGGGCTTGACTGAAGTCTCGCGATGCTGCTGTCTCGCCGCCGACGGCGACCTCGGAGTCGATGCCGGCGAATGCGGTGGATGCCAGCTGGCGGAGGTTTGCGACGGCTTCCTCCGACGTCGGGTCTCCAACGCCGTCGCCGGGTAGCGGCATCGAGACGACGGCGACGGTTTTGTTGGGGTTGACTGCGATCTCAAACGGCGGGTGGGCTGCACCCGTGGTCGAGGCCTCGCGTTCGAGGCGTTCGATCGCGGTCTTCGTCTTTGGTGTGGTCACGTTGTCTGCTCGGATCACGACCTCGGCTGGTGCGGGCCGGCCGGGAAATGTCGCCTTGATCCGGTCCAGCGTCTGCACGGCGGCGACGTCTTGTGGCAGGTCGCTCGCGCCGGGATCCGCGGTTCGAAGGCCGAGCGCGGGAAGCGCGAGGGCGACCAGCAGACCGCCGGAGAGGAGGGCGGCGATTAGCGGTCGGCGTAGGACCGGATCGAGCAGGGCCCGCCACAGTCGTGAATCCCGACCGTCACGGACCCGCCTGAGGCCGGGGATCCGGCCCCGGTCGATCTTTTCGCCGAGTCGAGAGAGCATGGCCGGGAGCACGGTCAGCGATCCAACGACCGCGATCGCGACGACGATGATTGTGCCGAGCGCGATTCCAAGGAAGCTCTGGTTCCCGGCGAATGCCATCCCGGCCATGGCGACGATCACGGTCAGGCCGGACAGCAGCACCGATCGGCCGGACGTTGCGGCGGCGGCGTCGAGTGCGGCCTGCGCCGACCGGCCGGCGGCGCGTTCCTCACGCTCGCGTTTGAGGTAGAACAGCGAGTAGTCGACACCGACCGCGAGGCCAATGAGCAGCATGACCGAGCTCGCTGCGTCCTCGACCGGAAGGACGTGACTTGCGAATGCCAGCAGGCCGGTGGCGCCGATGACCGCGGTCAGGGCTAGGAGCACCGGCAAGAGGGCGGCGAGCGCGGCCCCGAAGGCGACAATCAGGATGGCGAGGGTGACGGGGATCGAGAACAGCTCGGCGCGTTTGTTGTCTTGTTCGACGGTTTCGTCGAGAGCGACGTCGATGCTGGCGTCACCGGTTTCGTCGATACTCAGGTCTGGGTGGCGTCGCTGGACCGCGGCAATCGCATCTCGGGCCCGCTCGACTCCATTGTAGGGCTCGGCTGTCTTGCCGCTCAGTTCCATAGTGATCGCGGCGGTGTGGCCGTCCTGGGAGATCTGGTCGCGGTTGCCAGCCGAATAGGGCGAGGTGACGTCGGTGACGTTCGGAAGGGTTCTTAGGGTCGAGACGACATCGTGGACGGCTCGACGGAAGTCTGCGCTGTCCGCGGTCGAGGTCGAGCTCTGGACGAGCACGGCCTCCGACGAGCCGGCCGGGAAGCCGGCCTGGTCGATGATCCGCTGAGCCTGCGCGGACTCGCCGTTCATGCCGTCGGCGTCGCCGAGCTCCTCGGTGCCGGCCAGTCCACCGAACACCGCGGCGAGGGCGACGAAGGCCACCCAGGCAAGCGTTGCTGTCTTCCAGTGGCGTGCGCTCCACCGTCCCGCCGTCGCGGCCGGATTCGGCCACCGTCGAAGCCGATTCATGGTCCCTCCTGAACTCGGGTTCGTCTGAGTTTCTCGGCGGCGGCGGTGGCGGCGGAACGTGGCGATCCACCGTCTGCGCATACGGCTGGCCCCACCGTTCTGGTAGGGAGATCCGGTACTGGTCAGTGGCGTCCAGGAACCGGACGACGGCAAGCACGCGGCGGTGGTCGTCGGGCGAGGCTGACAGTCGAAGGGTCGCGAAGATGTTGCTCACGTGCTTTTCGACGGTGTGCTCGCTGATGAAAAGGCGCTCGGCGATCGCCTTGTTCGTCCGGCCTTCGGCCATGAGTGTCAGCACGTCTCGCTCTCGATCGGTCAACTGTTCGAGCGGGTCGTCGCGTCGTCGCCGCTGGTCTACGAGCTGGGCGACGACCGACGGATCGAGCACCGAGCCTCCGGCGCCGACCCGCCGCACACTCGATACCAGCTCGTCGAGGTCAGACACCCGGTCTTTGAGCAGGTAACCGACGCCGTCGGTGCCACCGGACAGGAGCTCGACCGCATACGCCGGTTGGACATGCTGTGAGAGCACGAGAATCCCGATCTCGGGCCACCGGGCGCGGATGTCTTTCGCTGCCAGCAGGCCCTCGTCGGTGTGCGTCGGCGGCATCCGTATGTCCACGATGGCGACGTCCGGTCGAGTCGCCTGCACGACCGCGAGCAGTTCGTCGGCGGTGGAGGCCAGACCGACCACCTCGAAGCCTGCCTCATCCAAGAGCCGGGCCAGGCCCTCGCGCAGGATCACCGCGTCGTCCGCGACAGCTACCCGCACGGCAGCTCCGCTCGAAGGATCGTGCCGTGGCCAGGCCGACTGGAGACCGTGAACACTCCGCCGAGGGCCTCGATGCGGTCGGCCAGGCCGCGCAGTCCGCTTCCCGCGTCTAGTGCAGCACCGCCGACACCGTCGTCGGCCACCTCGAGCGCGAGCAAGTGTTCGCTCGTGATTGCCGTGAGCCGGATCTTGGTCGCCCGAGCGTGCTTCGCTGCGTTGGTGAGCGCCTCGCTGGCAACGAAGTAGGCGGCCGCCTCGATCTGGCTTGGAATGGCGTCGTCGATGCGTAGGTCGAGTCGCACCGGCACAGCGGCGCGGCGAGCAAGATCGTCGAGTGCGGCACCCAATCCTCGCTCCACCAGGATCGCCGGGCGGATTCCCTGGCTGAGCCGGCGAAGTTCCTCGATCGCGCGTGTGATGCCCGCCCGCGCCTCCCCGAGCATGGGCCCGACCGCGTGCGGATCGCTCGTCAGTTTGGACTCGGCAAGGCCGAGCGTCATCGCGAGGGAGATCAGTCGCTGTTGCGCACCGTCGTGCAGGTCACGCTCGATGCGACGCCCGCTCCGCATCGGTCGCATGAACCAGCCGAGCCCTGGATGCCTGTAGCTCCGACAGTCGGGCCAGCAACTCGGCCCGCAGACGTTCGTTGTCCAGCGCCAATGCCGCGGTCGCGGACACGGATTCGACCAACCCCGGGTCGGCGTGAAGCGCCCGATCGTGAACGAGAGCAGCCACCGGCCGGCCGTCGCGCTCCACCACAGTCGTCACCCGCTGAGCATCGTCCGATGGCAGGTCGTACGGCTGCCCGTCGGCGTCGACATAGCTCTGCGAGACAGGGATCCAGTACGCGAGTTGAAGCCCCGGATCCCCTAAAGCCCGACTCAGCGACTGGCGCAGGTCGACTGGCGACTCACCGCCGAGCTCCACGACAAGCTCAGCGACGGCACCGCGTGCCAGGCGGCGCCGGAGGAGCACGGCAAGCACCGACACCGGGATAGCGGCGAAGACCACTGCCCTCATAAATTCGGGCACCCCGTCGAACGGCTCACCTGCGACGTCGTTGGCGACCGACAAGGCGAGCGCGGCGAACATCGCGCCGCCCGTCCACAGCACCGGCGCCACCGCGCGGCGTTGTGGAACACTCGCCCGGCGCACCCTGCGGACGAGCAGGACCACGGTGAACACCGACAGGGTGAGGCCCACGACCCGCTGACCCTGCAGGATTCCCTCCGCGAGAGCGTCGTTGCGGGTCACCTGAAGCGCGTTTGCCGGACAGTCCGAGCAGATCAACTCATCCGAATCCGCGAAGAGCAGCCATGCGAACTCGACGACCGTGGACACCACGACCGCGGACGCCACCAGGGCTCGGTCAAGGCTGTCCGAGATGCGTCCGGTCGGGAAAGAGAACACCAGGTAGACGAACCCGACGAGATAGATGTCCTCCACAGCCGTTCCGAGCGTGAACCACAAGCTCTGGTCCGAGTAGGCCAGAAACGTCGCGAACCACGCGAAACTGATGAACACCATGATCGGGCCCAACCGGTTGTCTCCATGCTCCCGCCACGCGATCAGGCCGCATCCGACATACGCCCAGCCCACCACCATCGCGAGGACCGCTGAGACCGCAGCCTCCAGCCCCGACACCTGGCCGCTTCGGACGACCAAAGCCGCTGCTCCAACACCGGCCGCGAGCCCGAGGCCCGCGAGCAATCCGGTTCGCCTCACCCCGTACCGCCATCCGGGCCGGCGCGCCGACCACGTTGTCACCGAGCGGCCATGCCGCCTCTCTACGGCTCTGAGGGTCGCATGGTGACACCAGGCAGCGCTACCTGGTGGCCCGCAGCCGCCTATCGGGGCTACCCGGTAGCGAAGTGTCCGGCCAGCAGGCTGCCGATCGCCAGCTCGCGAACCCACGCTGATTGGGACACAGCGATCCACCGAGGAGAACCCGTGAATCCCACACCGCAGCACCTGGTGGCCGCAGCGCTCGCCGCACTCGGAACCGCCAGCGCCATACCGATCCCACTTGCCCAACTCGACTTCGCCGGCGTTCTGAACGTATTCGACATCGACGACGGCGACACCCCGACAGCAGTCCTCACCATTGCTGCAGTCGGCGGCGTGCTCACCATCGCAGTCCTCGCCTTGGCGCTCGTCGGTGTCTTCCTGGCGCTGGCCGGAGTACCATCCGCACGAACCGTTCTGATCGCCGCAGCCGTTGCCGGCTTCGCGACCGCAACGCCATTCTGGATTCCCGCCGGCGTCGTCCTGGGAGCATCGGCGCATCTGCTGGGAAAGCACAACCCAACGATTTCGTTCCAGAGACCGGAATCTGCCGAAGCCCATCCCTGATCATCGATCGGCGTCCAGGAAGCCCGAACCCTGCCACAGTCCGGCGGCAACGGGGTTGGCAGTGGTTAGTCGAGATGCGGCCGGTCGTCTCGAACGACCGGGCCTGATGCTCCAAGACGCGGCCCGGGCCGGGTTAGATCTGCGATGCGGAGCCGGTGACCTCGATGCCGCCTTGGTCGGGGATGTCCACGAGGAGGAGGAGGAGGCTTGGTCGGCCCATGTCGTCGCCCTGGTGGATGCGGATCTGATGCAAGGTAGGCGCGAGGTCGAGCATTCCGAAGGTACCCGCCGAGGGCGGCCGCGGCTGCACCGGTGGCGGGGTTCTCGACAACACCGCCCGGGGTGGGACCGCGAACTGACTCCGAGCTTGGTGAAGACGTTGCGTAGGTGGAAGTCGACGGTGCGTGGGCTGACGAACAGCTGCGCCGCCACCTCGCGGTTCGACATTCCTTGCGCAACCATGGTGGCGACTTGCAGTTCCTGCGCGGTCAGGCGCGGAGTCTCGGTGGGCTCCCGCTTGCGGACCGACTCGCCGGACGCCCGCAGCTCTTGGCCGACCCGCTCAGCCCACGGCCGGGCGCCGAGGTCGTCGAACACGGCGAGCGCGGTCCGTAGATGGCGACGAGAGTCGACGCGGCGGCCGGCGCGGCGGAGCAGCTCGCCATAGCTCAGCTCGACTCTCGCCCGGTCGAATGGCCGCCGAGCGCGTTTGTGTTGCTTCAGGCTCTCCTCGAGGTGCTTCTGGCCGTTCTCCGGTCCACTCAGCAGGGCCTGAGCGTGCGCCACTCTTGCCTTTGCCAAGGGGCGTCGGTGGCGGAGGCAAAGTTCTCGAGCTGACTCAGCCAATCTCGCGCTTGCCGCATACGCCGCCGGGGGCAGCTCGTATCCGTCACATCGGTCGGAGAACCCTGACGTTACTCGGCTGCATCCCCCGCTACGAATGACCGGCTGGGGGCTCGGCTTTCGTGCGTGTGCGTTCTTGGTCGGCGTACCACTGGCGCCAGATCAGGCGGTGTACGGGAACCCAGCGGGGGATCGAGCGGAGACCCGGAATGTAGGGCAACAGCACGAGGCCCAGGCTGAGCACGGCCATGATGGTCCAGATGATCGCGTCGGCGTTGGCGCCCCAGGGGTTCGTCTCGTCGCTGAACGGCTTGATCTGGTACCAGAAGGTATACAGCCACAGCCACTCTTGGCCGGGGTAGCTGCCGGTCTCGTTCATCATCCCGGACTGGTCGCCGCCCAGGTGCTCAGCCCGTGCCCGATCCTCGAGGTAGGACCCGTCGGCGAGGAACAGGACGGACTTGGTGTAGTCGGTTTGATAGAAGCGGGATCCCAGCGCGAGGGCGCCGTCGAG
>Ga0114129_10012065_pt1 | contig 12295 bp, 8 predicted proteins | sample RhiMetdeltSRZDD1_FD_80071 | JGI IMG/M metagenome (GOLD analysis project Ga0114129, IMG submission 80071) | Populus rhizosphere microbial communities from Tennessee, USA - Rhizosphere MetaG P. deltoides SRZDD1 (version 2) (version 2) | ecosystem: Host-associated > Plants > Roots > Rhizosphere >...
GTGACGATGCCGGTGACGCTTTGATTGGCGATCGACTCGTTTTTCTTGACCGTGATGTTGCTCTGCGATTCACGTGCCGCCCCGGATCCCTGGAGGAACCCAACGTCGACCGGCCCTTCGTATCTCGTCTCGCCGCCCGCGCCATGGTAGTAAATGTGGACATTGGTGAAGACTTCAGCATCGGGTCGACTTGGTGGCACGACGCAATCGGTGCGGGGATCGGATTGGCAGGCGAACTCTCGATCGGGATTATCGCGGTCGCCGTACATGATGATCCACGAAACGTACGGCGTGCCGGGCGCCACATTGGCGGCTCGAGGCACCTGTTTGCCGCAGCCACAGGTCCAGACAAGAATCAGCGCAATTGTCGACGACCTCCACATGGCGCGCCCCTCGCCGCCGAATGATTTTACTGCCGGTTGCAGCGGACAAATCGCTGACTCGGCAGCCGAGGTCAGTGAATCGCGTCTGGCTTTCGCCAAGAGTCGCGGATGCCGTTAGATCGCGACACAGTTACGGCTTGTAGTCGGCTGGAAGAAACTCGACGGCAACCGCCATCCCGACGACCGCAGGCGGTGCATTCGCGTCACGACGCCACGTCAAGTACACGCGATCCGCCGGTTGCTGACTGCCGCATGCGATCGTGAAATCCTTCCTGTCGAGAAACGACGTCAGCTCGACATCCTCCATCCGCTTCGCCGTGGAGACGACGACCCGGTCGCCGGCGCGCACGGTGAAGCGGACCTCTGCCGGCGAACAATCGATGCGTGTCAGCGTGCCGAGCACACGCTCTTCGTTCGCGCCGACCCGGCGAAGCACGAGGCGGCGTTCTCGCGCGCGCGCGATGTCGGGCATGTCGATGCCGGTGGTCTCGACGGATCGCGAGCGCGTCGCCGGCGCGGTCGCGTCGGGCGTCTCGCGATTCGCCGCCTCAATCGACCGCGACGCCTCGCTGGCGGCCGCGCGCCGCTCCGATTCGGCGATCCGTTCGAGCCGGGCCTCGGCTCCGACCGCGGCGCGCGAGCCCGGTGCGGCCGACACGATCGTCTTCAGCATCACCCGCGCCGCCGCGACCTCGCCCTGAAGCAGCCGGACGTCGGCGTACCGCAACACGTATTCGGCCCGGCCCGGCGCCAGCGAGATGGCGCGCTCGATTGAAGCACGGGCGTCCGCGAGCGTCGCCTCGGACAGCATCTGTGCGTACGCGAGCCACGCGAACGTGTCGGACGATGTCGGGCTGAGGACCGCGGCGCGTTTCAGCGCCGCAATCGCCCGGTCGCGCAGCGCGTCCGTCTCGCCGCGGTCCTCGCGCAGCAGCGAGACGCCGTACGTGAACTGCGTCAGGAAGTCGTCGGGCGCCAGCGACGCTGCCCGGCCGATTGCCTCCAGGCCCTCGGTCGCGCGATCGGTCGACAGACGCAGCAGCCCCAGCCCCAGATGCCCGACCGCCGACTTCGGATCCGCGGCCACCGCCGCTTCGAGCCGCGGGGCCGCCTCCTCGACGCGCCCGACGCGCCGCTGCATGTCGCCCATCCACGCCTGCGCCTCGCCGGCGCTCAGCGCGCGCGGCGCGCCCGGCGTCGACACCGCAATGCGATCGTTGAAGGTGTAATGCGTCGTCTTGAAGATGATGCGGTTGACGTACGACCGCAGCTGGCGATCGAACTCCTTCGGCGTGGTGCCGAACGCGTCGACGAAGGCCTGGTTCGGATCGCGGCGCTCGGCGAAGGCGGTCGAGTACTTGTTGATCGCGGCGCCGCCGTTGGGGACTTCCGTCAGCAGATAGTGAACGAGCGCCCACGACTCGGCGTAGAAAATCGACCGGCGGTCGCTCTCGTTGTAGAGCGCCGACGAGGTATCGACGGCGATCAGCTCGGACAGCGGCAGGTAACGCTCGCGCAGCAGCGGAATGCTCCACTTCACCGGCCGTCCGACGACCGCGGTTTTGCCGCCGTCGATCACCGCGTACGAGCTGTAAAACTCGGCGAGCCCCTCGTTGAGCCACACGGGCACCGACGCGACCGCGTTGCGGACGAGCAGATGCGTGTACTCGTGAAAGACGATGCGCGCCGACTCTTCGTAGTTCTCGAGCGAGAGGATGATGTAGTTGGCGTCCGGGTCGCCGCCGAAGTAGCCGGCGATTTCGGCCGGGCGTCCCTTATAGAGCGGCAGGGCGGGCTCCATCGCCTTCCGCGTGCCGAACGCGAAAACGACGGTCGGGAGCGATCCGGATCGGTCGGCGTTGTGCAGCAGCCGGCCGACGACCGCCTTGAACTGATCGATCTGGAGGGCGATGTTGCGCAGCGTCGCCGCGGACTGATCGCCCACGACCGTCAGCGCGCCGCTGCGAACCATCGTCCACCGCGACTCGGCGCGCGCACCGGTAGCGAGTCCGGCCACGACGGCAAGCGCGAGGAGCACGCGCGTCACCGAGGGGGTATTGTGCCATGAGCCCGGCGCGGAACTCGCTGAGCGCGCAGAGAAGGATGATCTCTGCGGATTCTGCGTTTTCTGCGCTGGAGATCTACGGCGGGCGCGAACTGCGAGGTCTACGTCGTGCGAGCGATTGCACGGTCCGTGCGACACCAATCGAGCGTATGGCGCAGGCCTTCCTCGAGGGAGACGGCCGGCTTGAATCCGAGCAGCGCCGCGGCGCGCGAGATGTCGGCCTGGGAGTCCTTCACGTCGCCGGCGCGCGCCTCCTGATAGATCGGCTTGATGTCCGTCCCCAGCAGCCGGTTCATCGTCGCCAGGAGTTGATTGAGCGAGATGCGTCCGCCGGTTGCGACGTTGACGACCTGGCCCGCGGCCTTCGGCGCCTCGCACGCACGCAGGACGCCGTCGACGACGTTCGCGACGTACGTGAAGTCGCGCGTCTGCTCGCCGTCGCCGTAGATGATCGGCTGGCGGCCTTCGAGCAGCGCGGTCGAGAACAGCGAGATGACGCCGGAGTACGGCGACGAGGGATCCTGCCTCGGCCCGAACACGTTGAAGTACCGCGTCGTCACCGTCTCCAGGCCATAGAGCTGCGTGAACAGCTGGCAGTACTGTTCGCCCACGAGCTTCTGCAGCGCGTACGGGGACAGCGGGTGCGTCGGCATGTCCTCGCGCTTCGGCAGCGTCGGCGTGTTGCCGTACGCGGACGACGATCCGGCGTACACCAGCCTCTTGACACCGGCGTCTCGCGCCGCGACGAGGATATTGACCGTCGACGTCACGTTGGCGCGGTTCGACGTGATCGGATCCTTGACCGACCGCGGCACCGACGGAATGGCGGCCTGATGCAGGACGTACTCGATTCCCGCGACGGCGCGGTCGCCGACACCCGGTTCGGCGAGGTCCCCTTCCATCCACTCGATTTCAGGAATGTGATCGAGGTTGCCCCGCTTCCCCGTGATCAGGCTGTCGACGACGCGGACGCGGTGGCCGCGGCGGACGAGTTCTTCCGAAAGATGGGATCCGATGAACCCGGCGCCGCCGGTAACCAGGTAGCTCGCCATGACGCTGAGGTGTTATAGCAAAACGGCGGCCGTCACCGCTCGGCTAAAGCGTCGCGCTCCAGCCGAAGTCAATTGGTGAGGCCGGCGTGCGGGAGGGCGGGCGTCACTTTCAGCGCGTTCTGGAAGTACAGCTTTCTCAGAACGGCATCGGGCAGCCCCATTCCGTACAACTTCCAGAAGGCGTGGTAGTCGCGGTAATAGTCGAAGTACTCGTCGTTCGTCTCGAACACGCGCCAGTAGTACGGGTATTCGTCCGGCTGGTAGCTGTCCTTCCCGAACAGAATCCGGTCCTGGTACTTGACGAAGAACTCGCGCGCGGCGCGCGGCTGCCGGCCGAAATCGTACAGCACCGCGGCGACGTCGAAGTAGACGTTCGGGTTCTCGTCGAGCAGCTTGCCCGCACGCGCGAGATCGTTCCCGTGCCAGCCAAAGTGCGCGAGGATGAAGCGCGTCTTCGCGTGTTTCCGGATCATGTTGTTGCGCTCGGTCATCAGCTGCTCGAACCGAACGCCGTCCTGGTGGCGCCGATCGGGATAGAGCACGAGCTCGAGCCACCGCTCGTTCTGATAGTCGAGCGGCTCGAAAAAGGCCTGCGGCTCGGCGACGTGAATCAGCACCGGAATGTTCAGGCGCGCGCACGCGTCCCAGATCGGATCGAGCTCCGGGTCGTCGACGCGCAGCCGGCTGCCGTCCGCCTTCCGCACGAACATGCCGAGATCCTTGAAGATCTTCAGGCCGGCGGCGCCCGCCTTGACGTCGGCCTCGAGCTGCGCGGCGGCCTGCGCGCCGAAGCCCGGTCCGACGCCCTGCCGGAAGTTGATGTTCGCGAACAGCACCATCCGATCCTTGTGGCGGCTCGCCTGGATCGCGCTGATGCCCTGGCGCAGCCGATCGCCGGAGCTGCCGCTCAGGTTCACAAGCAGCTGCAGGTTGTTCTCGTCCATCCCCTTCACCACGCGGTCGAACTCGGCGGCGGAGATCGGCGTCGACTGATGGCTGTGGATGTCGATGACGGGGAACTTCGCGCGCGGTACCGGATGCTGCGGCACGACGAGCGTCGACTTCGGCTTGTACTCGCGGATCGTCGGCGGCGTCAGCTGCGGCTCGCGGCCTTCCGCCGGCCGCGGACGTCCCGGTGCTTGTGCGACGACCAGTGGCGCGGCGATCACGGCCGCCGCGAGCGCGAACCCGATTCGCTTCATATCAATCTGAAATCTGAACTCTGAACTCTGAACTCTGAAATGTAAAAGTTCGCAGTGAGCCGTAAGCCGAATTCTGTTTCCGCCGTCGCGGCTCTTGCGAGCCGCCACGGCAAGACGACGATCATTCCTCTAGCCCTGTCATTGCTGACAGGATCCAGCGACCGACCCGGAGGCGCGGATGGGCCATCCGTCGCCGGCGCGAGGCCGGCGGGCCTCCCTATTTGGTCTTGCTCCGTGCGGGGTTTTGCCTGCCACCCGTGTTACCACGGGCGCGGTGCGCTCTTACCGCACCTTTTCACCATTGCTTGCCGGCCGAAGCCGACGTCAGCTGTGTGTTTTCTGTGCCACTGTCCTTCAGGTCACCCTGACCGGGCGTTACCCGGCGCACTGCCCTGCGGAGTTCGGACTTTCCTCTTCAGCGAACGCCGGGTCCGAAGGACCCGGCCTACACCTGAAGCGATCGCCTGGCTCACTGCGAGATCTCAGTTTACAACGCCCGACCTGCCCTTCCCGCCCGACCTGCCCTCCTGCCCGACCTGCCCCTCCTGCCCTTCCTGCCCTCTTACCCGTCCGTCTCCTGCGTGATCTGATACTGCTCGAGCTTCTTGTACAAGTTGCTGCGCGGCGTGTCGATCGCTTCGGCGGTCTTCGAGATGTTCCAGCCGTTCTCGCGCAGCTTCTGGACGAGATACGCGCGCTCGGCGCTGTCCTTGAACTCGCGGAGCGTGCCGCCGCCGGCTTTCATGTCGCCTCCGTTTCCGGTGCGCGCCACCGCGAACGGAGCCCCGCCCGCCGCCGGCGATCTCACGGCGCTCGGCAGGTCGGCGACGTCGATCGTGTCGCCGCCGGTCATGATGTGGAGCCGCTCGACCGTATTCCGCAGCTCGCGGATGTTGCCCTTCCAGCGGTAGCGCTGCAGCGCGTCCATCGCCGCCTGCGTGATCCGCTTCGGCCGCGCGTTGTTCTCGCGGCTGAACGTATCCATGTAGTGACGCACGAGCAGCGGCACATCCTCCGGCCGCTCGCGGAGCGGCGACACGTTGATCGGAATCACGGCGAGGCGGAAGTACAGATCCTCGCGGAAGCGGCCCTTCTCGATCTCTTCCTCGAGGTTCTTGTTCGTCGCGGCGATGACACGGACGTCGACCTTGATCGTGCGGGCCGATCCGAGCCGTTCGACCTCGCCTTCCTGCAGGACGCGCAGCACCTTGGCCTGCGTCTTCGCGCTCATGTCGCCGACTTCGTCGAGGAAGATCGTGCCGCGATCGGCCTGCTCGAACTTGCCGACCTGCTTCTCGGTCGCGCCGGTGAACGAGCCTTTCTCGTGCCCGAACAGCTCGCTCTCGATCAGCTCCTCGGGGATTGCGGCGCAGTTCACCTGGACGAAGCGCTCGCGGCTCCGCAGGCTGTTGCGGTGGATCGTCCGCGCGACGAGCTCCTTGCCGACGCCGCTCTCGCCGGTGATCAGCACGGTCGCGTTCGTCGGCGCCGCGCGCGAGATCGCCGCCATGATCTGCTTGAGCACCTGGCTCTCGCCGACCATCTGGTGCCTGACCTCGACCGCTTTCTTCAGGGATCGGTTCTCGTCGCGGAGCCGCGCCTGTTCGAGCGCGTTGGCCACAGTGACCCGGAGGCGCTCGGTCTCGAACGGCTTCTCGAGGAAATCGAGCGCGCCCCGGCGCAGCGCGTCCACGGCCGTGCTCGGCGTCCCGTGCGCCGAGATCATGACGATCGGCAGCGCCTCGCTCATGTTGCGCAGGCGCTCGAGGACCTCGATGCCGTCCATGCCCGGCATCTTGACGTCAAGGAGGACGAGATCGGGGCCCTCGCGTTCGGCGAGCGCGAGCCCTTCCTGGCCCGTGGCGGCGCCGACGAACTGGTAGCCCTCGTACTCGAGGATCCGCTGCAGCGCTTCGCGGATGTCCTTCTCGTCGTCGATTACGAGTATGCGTGACTTCGCCATGAACGTCGGATGCGGCTAGCGATCCTCCACCCGGATCGTTTTCAGCTGGCGCTGAAGGAGGTCGGGGGCGTAGACCCAGAGCGTGAGGATGTCGCCCGGACGCGCGGCGCGCGCGACGCGGCGATAGTCGGCGGCCGATTCGATGCGCTGGCGGTTGATTTCGAGCAGGACCGTTCCGCGTTCGAGGCCGGCATCGAACGATGACGACATCGTCTCGACGCGCGTGATGAGGACGCCTCGCGTGCCGTGCGGCAGATCGAGCCGCTCGATTGCCGCGCGATCGAGGTCGCGCACGCTCAGGCCGAGCAGCGCTTCCTGCTCGGTCCGGCTGCGTTCCGGTGACGTGGCCGACAGCTTCGCCTCGGGTTTATCCCGCGGCGGCCGCTCGGCGAGCTTGACGCTGACAATCTGCTCGCGCCCCTCGCGCACGAGCCGCAGCTTCGCGATCGAGCCCGGCGCGCGCGCGGAGATCTCCCGAATCAGCGAATCCTCGTTCTCGACCGTCCTGTCGTCGAGCGAAACCACCACGTCGTACGGCAGCAGGCCGGCGCGATCCGCCGGCGACCCGTCGGTCACGTCCTGCACCAGCGCGCCGCGGCTGACCGGCAGCTTGAGCGAGCGCTCGATGTCGGCGTCCACGTCGCGCAGCGCGACCCCCATGTAGCCGCGGCTCACCCGTCCGCGGGCGCGCAGCTGCGGCACCGCGGCCGCCGCGCCGTTGATCGGGACCGCGAACCCGATGCTGGTCGCGCGCGAGCTGATGGCGGCGTTGATGCCGATGACTTCGCCGCGCGCGTTGATCAGCGGGCCCCCGCTGTTGCCGAAGTTGATCGCCGCGTCGGTCTGGATGTAGTTGTCGAGGCTCATGTCGAACAGCTTCCGCCCGAGGAAGCTGACGACGCCGACGGTGACAGTGTGCTCGTAGCCGAGCGGATTGCCAATCGCGCAGACCCATTCGCCCATGCGAAGGGTCGACGAATCGCCGAGCGGCGCGACGGGCAGCGCCGTCTGGCCGTCGATCTTGATGAGCGCGATGTCGGTGTCGGGATCGGCGCCAATCGTGCGCGCGCGAAGCGTGCGGCCGTCCGAGAGCTTGACGATGATCCGCTCCGCGTGATCGACGACGTGGTTGTTGGTGAGGATGCTGCCGTCAGGATCGATGATGAAGCCGCTGCCCGCGCCGCGGCGGGGACCTTCACGGTCGCCGCGCGGGCCGAACTCGAACGGCCCATCCGGCGGGTCGGGAATGCTGGTGCGGCCGCGCCGCCGCCGTCCTTCCTGCCCGCGCGCCGTCGCGTCGATGTTCACGACCGCGGGATTGATGCGCTCGACGACGTCCGCGAAGTTGATGGCCGGCGCGGCGGCGGCCGGGTGCGCAGCCGTCCGCGATGTTTGTGACGTTTGTCCCGACGATCGCGTCGCGCCCGCCTTGCTCGCGACGCCGGCCGACAGTTCCGGACGGGAGAGTCCGCCCGCGACGATTGCCCCGACGAGAAACGCCACCGCTGCCGTAAGCGCGAGCGTAACGACGGTGAATCGCCGCATCCCTAATCCTTCATTATAAGCTTCAGGAACGCAGCCTCATCGAGCGTCTCAACGCCCAGCTGGCGCGCCTTCTCCAGTTTGCTGCCCGCCTCTTCCCCGGCGACGAGATACGAAGTCTTCTTGCTGACCGCCGCGGCAACCTTCGCGCCGAGCTGTTCGAGCGCTTCCGTGGCCTGCTCGCGCGACATCGACGACAGCGTCCCGGTGATGACGATTGTCTTGCCGGCCAGCGGACCTGCCGTTTCGACGGCCGGCTCGGGGAGACGCGTTTCCATGTTGACGCCGGCGTCCCTGAGCCGCTCGACGAGCTCGCGATTGTGCGGTTCGTCCGCGAACATCCGAATGGATGCGGCGACCACCGGACCGATGTCCGGCACCCGCTGCAGCGCGTCGGCGGGCGCGTCGACGACCGCGTTCATCGTTCGAAGGTAGCGCGCGAGCATCGACGCCGCTTTTTCGCCGACGTGCCGGATACCGAGCGCGTAGATGAGGCGCGAGAGATCGTTCGACTTGCTCCGCTCGATCTGGTCGAACACGTTCCTGCCGACCTTTCCGAGCTTCCGCGGCACGGCCCGTTCCGACCGCGGCTCTTTCGGCACGACGACGAGGTTCTCGAGCGTGGCCGCGTCGAGGTGATACAGGTCGCTGCAGTCGTGAATGAGGTTCTGCGCGAGCAGTTGATCGACCAGCGAGGCGCCGAGGCCTTCGATGTTCATCGCCGATCGCGACGCGAAGTGTTCCAGACTGCGGCGGAGCCGCGCCGGACACGACGTGTTCTCGCAGCGCCAGACGACTTCCTCTTCGTCGCGCCGCAGCGCGCTGCCGCATTCCGGACAGGTCGTCGGCATGACCCACGGCTGCGCGCCCTCCGGGCGCAGGTTCAGGATCGGCGCCACGACCTTGGGGATCACATCCCCGGCCTTTTCGAGCACGACGGTGTCGCCTTCGCGGATGTCCTTGCGCGCGAGGTCTTCGGCGTTGTGGAGCGTCGCCATCGAGACGGTCGAGCCCGCGACGAACACCGGCTCGAGCACCGCGTACGGCGTGACGGCGCCGGTCCGTCCGACGTTCACGTCGATCTTCAGCAGCCTGGTGTGCGCCTGCTGCGCGGGGAACTTGAAGGCGGTCGCCCACCGCGGGAACTTCGCGGTCGTGCCGAGACGCTCGCGCAGCGCGAGATCGTCGACCTTGACGACGACGCCGTCGGTGTCGAACTCGAGCGACAGCCGCTTGTCGGCCCACTCGCGGCAGAACTCGACGACGGCGTCGATACTGTCGCATCGCCGCCAGTGCGGCTCGACCGGCAATCCCCAGTCGGACATCGCCGCGAGCATGCCCGCGTGACGATCGTAGTGTCCGCCTTTAGGCGGACCGTCAGTGACGACCTGATACGTGAACGCCGCGAGACCCCGCCGCGCGACGAGGGCCGGATCGAGGTTCCGCATGGTACCGGCGGCCGTGTTCCGCGGATTCGCGTAGAGGGGTTCGCCGGCCGCCATCTGGTCGCGGTTCATCCGCTCGAACGATTTCCGCGGCAGGTAGGCTTCCCCGCGAATCTCGATGCGGCCGGGCGGGCCGCCGCGGAGCGACAGCGGGATCGCCCGGATCGTGCGGATGTTCGCGGTCACGTCCTCGCCTCGTGTGCCGTCGCCGCGCGTCGCGCCGCGGACGAGCCGTCCCTCCTCGTACGTCAGTGAGATGCTCAGGCCGTCGATCTTCAGCTCCGCGACATAGGCGATCGGCGAGGCGCCCGCGCTGCTTCCCCTTCGGACGCGATCGTCGAACGCCCGCAGCTCCTCTTCGTTGTACGCGTTGTCGAGGCTGAGCATCGGGACCAGATGCTCGACGGTCGGGAACCCTTCGACCGGCCGTCCGCCGACGCGCTGGGTCGGCGAGTCGAGCGTGACGAGATCCGGATGCTCGGCCTCGAGCCGCTCCAGCTCGTGGAGGAGCTTGTCGAACTCCTCGTCGGAGATCTCCGGCGCATTCCGGACGTAGTAGCACTCCTCGTGGTAGCGGATCGCGTCGCGGAGGTCCTTCAGACGCTGCTCAGGATCCATCAGAAACTGCGAAATTTCAGATTTATGATTTCAGATTTCAGATTGATTTCAGATTGATTTGAGATTTCAGATTGGTTCGCGATTTCAGATTGAGCCGTGCATTCCAATCTGAAATCTGAAATCTGAACTCTGAAATTTCAGCGATCCCCTCAGCGGTCACGCGACAGGACGTAGTCGGGCAGCGAGAGAAGGGCTTCGCGCTCGGCGCTGGGCGGGAACACGTAGAGGTGCTTCTTGGCGCGCTCGGCGTACTCGGTGGCGCGGCGGTAGGCGTAATCGATCGACGCGTGGTCGCGCAGGCCGTGCAGCAGCGTGCGCCACTGCTCGTCCGTGATCGTGCGGGTCGCGATGATGTCGCGGACGATGCGGGAGGCGACGCCGTCGCGCTCGTGACGCTGGAGGTGAATGAGCGGCAGCGTCACCTTCCCTTCGCGCAGATCGCCGCCGATGGGCTTGCCCACGCGCTCGACGTCGCCCGTGTAATCGAGCAGATCGTCGACGAGCTGAAAGGCGATCCCCAGGTCGAAGCCGTACTGCTGCAGCGCGCGCTCGCGCTCGGGCGGAACCTGTCCGAGCACGCCGCCGATCTGCGCGCAGCCGCCGAAGAGGTACGCGGTCTTGCGGCGCATGATGTCGAAGTGTTCTTCCTCGGTGATGTCGGCGTCGCCGTTCTTGGTGAGCTGATAGAGCTCGCCTTCGATCATCTTCAGCGTGACGTCGCAGAGCAGCCGCACGATCTCGAGCGTGTCGTGCGTCAGCGCGAGCGACATCGACTTGATGTAGAGGTAGTCGCCGAGGAGCACCGTGATGTCGTTGCCCCAGCGCGAGTGGACGCTCAGGCGGCCGCGGCGCAGCGACGAGTCGTCGATGATGTCGTCGTGCACCAGCGTGGCCGTGTGGATGAACTCCACCACCGCGGCGTGCAGGATCGCGCGGTCGCCCTTGTAGCCGCCGAGGCGCGCCGCCATCAGCAGCACGGCCGGGCGCACGCGCTTGCCGCCGCTCGTGCGGATGTACTGGCCGATCTGCGGAATCACCTGGACTTTCGACTGAATCTGCCGGGCGAACTCCTCGTCGACCTTCTCGAGATCGGCGCGGATCGGCTCGAAGATTTGCGCGAGGTCGAGCGACGATTTTTCCACAGTGGTTCAGGTGGACTTTATCACGGCCGGAACAGCGTGTGAAAGTTCGCGCTCGTCAGTCGTGCAAGCTCCGCCGGGTCGGCGGCGCGCGCGTCCGCCACGGTCCCGACGACGCGCGCGACGTGCGCCGGCTCGTTCCGTTTGCCACGGTGCGGCACCGGCGCGAGGAACGGACTGTCGGTCTCGACCAGCAGCCGGTCGGCCGGGATGCGCATCGCGATCTCGCGGAGGCTGGCGGCCTTCGGGAACGTCACGATCCCCGCGAACGACACGTGGAAGCCGATCGCGAGCGCCGCATCGGCCAGCTGCTGATCGCCGGTGAAGCAATGAAACACGCCGCCGACGTCGGCGGCCCGCTCGTCCCGGAGAATCGCGAGCGTGTCCGCATCCGCTTCGCGCGTGTGGATGACGACCGGCCGCCCGAGCTCGCGCGCAAGGACCAGCTGCGCGCGAAAGACCGCCTGCTGCACGTCGCGCGGGGAATAGTCGTAGTGGTAATCGAGCCCGATCTCCCCCACCGCGCGCGCCGCCGGCGTGCGCTCGAACTGCTCGCGAACCATGGTCGCCGCCCGCTGCGGGTCGTCCGCGAACTGGTGGGCCTGGTGCGGGTGGACGCCGATGCTGACTCGTGTCTCCGGCCAGAGCTCCTGCAGCCGCCCGGCCTGCGCCGCCTCACGCTCGTTGCCGGCCTCCAGTACGACGAGCACGCGCTCCACGCCTGCGTCCCTGGCGCGCGCGACGACGTCGCTCAGATCGCTCGAGTAGGTCTCGTCGGCGAGATGGCAGTGGGAGTCGATCATCATGGTGCCGGGTGCTGGGTGCTAGGTGCTGGTGCCGGGTGCCAGGTGCTGGTGCCAGGTGCTGGTGCCAGGTGCTGGTGCCA
>Ga0114129_10012066_pt1 | contig 12295 bp, 9 predicted proteins | sample RhiMetdeltSRZDD1_FD_80071 | JGI IMG/M metagenome (GOLD analysis project Ga0114129, IMG submission 80071) | Populus rhizosphere microbial communities from Tennessee, USA - Rhizosphere MetaG P. deltoides SRZDD1 (version 2) (version 2) | ecosystem: Host-associated > Plants > Roots > Rhizosphere >...
CGAGCGCGCCGATATAGCCGTCGACCTTCTTCGTGAGATACGCGTTCACCATCGTCGATGCGGTGCGCTCGTATTCGCCGAGGACGGGGCTGATCTCGCTCGAGATCGACACCGCGATGTTCGGGTGGGCCGCCTGGACGATGTCGCGCGCGCGCCGCTCGTGCGACGGGTTCATGAACGACCAGATGAGGCTGATCGCGATGGCCTCGCAGCCGGCGGCCGCGAGCTCCCCGGCGAGGCGGCGCACCTCGTCGTCGTTCAGCGCGACGACGACCGCGCCCTTGTGGTCGACGCGCTCGTTCAGCCCCTTCACCAGCTTGCGCGGGACGATCCCCGGAACGGCCTTGTCGTGAAGGAGGAAGTCATGGATCTGGTCCTCGTCAAGCCCGGCGATCTTCTGTTTGATGCGGCCCATGAAGAGCGCGTCCTCGTGCCCGCGCGTCGTGAGGATGCCCGTTCGACTCCCGGAATGCGTGATGAGCGCGTTCGTTGCCACGGTCGTGCCGTGACCGAAGCGCGTGGTCTGCGCGAGGAGCTGCTCCGCGCTCTGGCCAAGCGCTTTCGCGGCTTTCGCGACGCTCTCCATGACGCCGACCGAGAAGTCCTGCGGCGTCGAAGCCGCCTTCGCCGCGGTCACGTTCCCGTCGTCGTCGACGACGACGCAGTCGGTGAAGGTGCCGCCGGTGTCGACGCCGATGCGATAGCTCACGTCGGCCTGACCTCCACGTCGTGGAGGACCGGCTCGTCCCTCAGGCACACCTCGGTCTCGAGCCGGCGCAGGCAACCCGGACAGTAGAACTGCCGGAACACGAACCGCCTCGCGACGTCGAACTGGTTCACGAACGGGCCGGCCTCCTTCACGAGGCCTTCCTCCATGAGCGTGCCGTCCTTGAAGTTGGCCGACGCGTCACCGAGGACCTGCCCGCACGAGCACTGGATCACGGCCGCGCCGCCATCGCGCACGATGCGCAGGAATTCGTTCACCGACTTGCCGCTCGTCCACCGGTCCATCGCAGGGGGAGAACCCCCTGCAACCCCCCTTTTCCGCGAGGTCGGGGTCTCTGCCTGCGATGAAACTGCCTTCGCGCGGTCACGACGCCGCCTGCGGATCGCCTCGCGCGCGCGGTCGGTCTCGCCCGCGTTCACCGCGTCCTTCGCGATGTCGATCACCACGCCGTACATGTCCTTCGCGCCCTCGGCCGAGACCACGCCGTTCCGCACGTCCTCGAGGACGCGCTCGGCCTCGCGATCGAGTGGATCGCCATAGCCGCCGCCGGACTGCGTGCGCACCTGGTAAACGTCGTCGTGGTCGAGGTACGACCACGCGATGACCTTCTGGATGTCCCAGTCGCCGGAGAGCTCGGCGAGCTCCTGCGGGACCTCGCCGCTCTCCATACGCCTGCGCACGTCCGTCTTGCGTTTGATGATGAACTGGTTCGTCTGACTCGGTCCGCCCCCCGCGATACCGGCGGACTCGGGCCACTCCGACCCCGACGTGTGCATGATCTTCGTCGGGATCCTCTCGGTGTCGTGCACGACGTACGAGAGCGTGCAGCCCGCTCCGCCGCGGAACATGCCGCCCCCGCCGGAGTCTGCCTGATGGCGCCGGAACAGATAGAGGATCGGGTACTGGAACTCGTAGGCCTCGGCGTTCGGCGCGACCTCGTAGATCGAGCCGACGTATCCGCCGGTGTCGACTCCATCTTTGCGCGCCCTGGCGCCGCCGCCACCGAAGTACGTGTCGAGGACGGTCGCGCCGAACGGCTGGCCGCGCTGATCCGTGCCGAACAGCTCCTCGGTCGTGAGGCTGCCGACCCAGTTCGCCATCGCGTGCTCGCGATGCTCGTCCGACGCGGCCAGCAGCTTGCCGAGCGAGTTGTCCGCCAGATTGATGACCGCCTGCGTCGCGCTCGTCGTCGCCTTCGAGACGCCGCCGGGCCACGCGACGTGGACGATCGTCCCCGGATCGGACTCGAACTTCACGGCGCGCCCGATGCCCGCAGGCACCCTGGGCATGTCCCAGCAGAGGTACGTCATGACGCAACACAGGACATCCGAGATCGTGGCGTGGATCGGGTTGTTGATGACGGCGGGCGCCTGCGGTGAGGACCCGCGGAAGTCGAAGGTGAGCGTGTCGTCCTTCTTCGTCATGGCGCAGACCGCCGTGTAGATCTTGTCGTCGTACTCGAGGTACGAGCGATGTCGCCAGGTCCCGTCGGTCAGCTCGCGGAGGCGCTCGCGCATGCGGTGCTCGCTGTAGTCGAGCATGTCCTGCATCAGCGCCTTCACCGTCTCGACGCCGTACTGCCGGCAGAGCTCCTGGACCCGCGCCTTCGCGACGTTGTTCGCGGCGATCATCGCGGTGAGGTCGAGACGCACGATCTCCGCGACGCGCGACATGCGCAGGTAGAGGCGGACCAGGTCGCTCCGGAGCACCCCGCCGTCGACGATCTTCATCGGCGGGAACAGCGGCTGCTCGCCATAGATGTCCTTCGCGCCGACCTGCACCTGGCCTGGGACCGGACCGCCGAGGTCGATCTGGTGGATCGTCGAGCCGACCCAGCCGATGAGCTCGCCCTCCCAGTGGATCGCGCCGAGGACGACGACGTCCATCTGGTGCTGCGCGCCGGCGAACGGGTCGTTGGTGAGGAACATGTCATCGGGCCGGATGCCGGGGTTGTCGGCGCATGTCGCGACGACGTCCTTCGCGATCGTCTCCATCGAGATCGCGTGCACGAGCATGTACGGGGCGATGACGAGCGAGTCGCCCGCCGCGGTCATGATCGAGGTGTTCATGTCGTGGACCTCGCTCGCGATGAGCGAGCCCGACACTCGTTCGAGGGTGTTCGCGCCCTCCTCGTTGATGCTCCATAAGCGGTGGCGGAGGATCTCGAAGGTGATCGGATCGACGCGCATGCGCGGTCCGCCCGTGCCCTTCGTCTTCGGAGCCGTCTTCACCGCCATCGTGCCATCCTCCCCTACGCGTCGACCGCGCCGGCCCACGCGACCCCGAGACGCTTCAGCGCTCTCCGGTACTCCACGGCGGCGGCATCTGTTCCACGCAGGTGCAGCTCCGCCGACAGGTCGAGGGGCAGCTCCTCGGGCCGCTGCGCCTCGACGATGCGCCGATCCTGCTCGGTCACCTCGCGATTGCGCTGCGCGAAGATCTCATCGGGCTGATCAAGTGCGAAGTTGCGCGCGAGGCCGAAGTAGAACTGCGTCTCGCGCTCGCCGATGGGCCGCGCCACGAAGTAAAGCGTCGTGATGTTGCGCGCGCCGTCGCCCGTGCCGGATCGCCGCGCGATGTGCATGTGCAACGTGAGGGGCAGCGTGACGGTGTAGGTGCGGATCGCGTTCGTGGCCTCGTCGTCGAGCACGTAGTGGATCTGGTTCGGCGTCGTCTTCACCTCGATGTCCGGGTAGACCGGCTTCGAGCGATCGCCGAGCACGCCGGGGTGGACCCAGGGGAAATGCGCGAAGTCCATCACGTTCTCGATCGTGCGTGCCGCGTTCGCCTGCCAGTGGAACTGCGTCCAAAGACAGCGGAACCCCGGCGCGCCGGACTCCGGCCACGTGGGGATCGGCTCCTTCGGCTCGTCGAGTGCCACCCACACCAGGCCGTCCTTCTCTTCCGCGCGGAATCCGTCGACCTTCGCCTTCGGCGGGATCGGGCGGCCGGGAGCGAGCGATGGGATGCGCGTGCACGCGCCGGTCGCACCGTAGGTCCAGCCGTGGTACGTGCAGACGAGCTGGTCGCCATCGATCCAGCCGAGCGAGAGCGGCGTCCCGCGATGGATGCACAGATCGCGAAGCGCGGCGACCTTGCCCGACGCGCGGTAGAGGACGAGCCGCTCTCCGAGGAGCGAGGTGGCGTACGGCTTGTCCGCAGGGACCTCTTCCGTGAGCGCGACCGGATACCAGTACGGCCTCAGCGCCTCGAACACCCGATCCTCCCCGTGCGGCTCACGTTACCCGAAGACCAGGACGCCGCGTCCGGTGCCGGTCTCGAGCGCGGCAAGCGCCTCGTTGATCTCGTCGAGCGCGTACGTGCGCGTTGCCATCCGGTCGAGCGGCAGCCTCCCGCGCGCGTACAGGTCGACGTACCGGGGGATGTCGATCGTCGCGCGCACGTTCCCCTGCATCACGCCCTGCAGGCGTTTGTTGCGGATGAACCCGTCGGTGGCGAAAGGAAAGGTCGTGCCGGGCGGCGCGGCGCCGACGACGTAGCCGTCGCCGCCGGCGGGCACCATCGCCACGAGCTGTGCGAGCGTCTTCGGGTTGCCGACGCACTCGAACGTGTGGTCCGCTCCTCCACCGGTGATCTCCCGGACGCGCGCCACCGCGTCCTCGCGCGCGGCGTTCACCGTATGGGTCGCGCCGAGCGATCGTGCGAACTCAAGCTTCTCGTCGGCGATATCGACGGCGACGATCGGGTGGGCATGGGCAAGATCCGCACCGACGACGGCCGCGATGCCGACGCCGCCGCAGCCGATGACCGCGGCGCTCTCACCCACGCGGACCTGCGCCGCGTTGAAGACCGCGCCGAGGCCCGTGCTCACGCCGCACGCCAGGAGCGCGACCTTTTCGAGCGCCACGTCGCGCCTGATCTTCACGACGGATCCCTCGGGCACGACCGCGCGCTCGGCGAACGATGACTGCGCGAACCAGTGGTGAACCGGAGCCCCGCGGAGGCTGAGGCGCGTCGTGCCGTCCGGCAGCGCGCCGCTGAAGATGGTGGCGCCCCAGGTCGCGCACATCCAGGGCCGGCCGTCGACGCACGCGGCGCAGCGACCGCAGCGGCCGATGGCCGAGAGGATGACGTGGTCGCCGGGCGCGGCCGCGGTCACGCCCGCGCCGACCGACTCGACGATCCCCGCTCCCTCGTGCCCGAGGACCATCGGCGTGGGCAGAGCACGCGTGCCGTGCAGCCCGTTGAGGTCGCTGTGGCAGAGACCGGTCGCGACCAGGCGCACCGCGACCTCTCCGGCGCGCGGCGGCTCGAGCTCGAGATCCTCGACGACGAGCCTGGTGTCCCGCGCGTGCATCACTGCCGCTTTCACGTGACTCCCCACACGATAGGTGCCAGCGCGCGGAGAGGCGCCGTACTCAGCGCACGGCGCCTCTCTTTTACTTCGCGTCCCCCGCTACGGGTACTTGATCTTCTTGTCGGCGCCGATGATCTCCTTCATCAGCGTGTCGTCGACGATGTCGTCGACCTTCGGCGGATCCGTAATGAGCTTGAGGCTCACGAGGATGTCCATGTTCGCCTGCCACTTCGCCTTGTCGATCCAGCCGACCCCGTTCGGGTGCTGCATGTCCTTCTGCGAGATGTCGTAGATGTATTCGTGCTGCGCGCGCGTCGTCGCGGTGCCGCCGTACTGCACGGCCATCTGGACGGTCTCGGCCTTGTTCGCGATGAAGTACTCCTGCGCCTTCATCGTCGCCTTGAGGAACCGGACCATGGCGTCGCGGTTGTTCTTGATGAAGTCCTTGTTCGCGACCATCGTCGTGCCGACGAGCGGCGCGCCGAAGTCCTTGGGCAGGATGAGGTCGACCGGCGTGTTGAGTTGAGTCTTGAGGACGAACGGCTCGTTGCCGATGAACGTCGGCAGGACGTCCACGAGGCCGTCCTTCAGCTCAACGGAGCTGAAGCCGACCGGGACCTCGGTGATCTTCGACCGGTCCACCTTGTCGAACGCGAGCATGGCGAGGTATTCCGTCCAGGGGGCGCCTGGCTTCACACCGACCTTCTTGCCCTCGAAGTCCTTCGGGCGCTTGATCGGCGATCCCTGCTTCACCGCGAAGACGCGAGCCGAGTCCTGGCCCTGCTGCACCATCGCGACGAGCGGGATGCCCTGCTTCACGAAGTTCGCGACCGTGAGGACATCGCTCACCGAGCCGGCGTTGTACTGGTTCGAGCCGATGAGCCGGATGCTCGTCGAGTCCGTCGTGAAGTCCCAGGAGATGTCGACGCCCTCTTCCTTGAAGTAGCCGAGCTCCTTGGCGACGATCACGGGCATCGACGGGTTCGCCTGGACCGTGAAGCCGAAGAGGAACTTGAACGGGACCGTCGCGCGGGCAGATGCGGCGGCAGTGCCACCCGGTGTCGGGGATGCGCTCGTGCCACCCGGCGCGCACGCCGCGATGGCTGCTGCTGCCGCCGACATGAGCGCGTGACGGCGAGTGAGTCGAAGCTCTGACATTCCCAAACCTTCTCCTTCCGATGTTGGTCCGACGCTCTCTCAATACCTGGTACGTGAGCGACCTGTTCCGCCGGCCCCTCCCGCCTGCCGTGTGGCGGCGTCTCGCTTCGCGAGGCGCCATATTCCCATGCGGGACAGTGCCAGCCGCCCCCTGACCCGTCAATAGGGCCGCGACGGCCGCGCGGTACAAGCGCGCTTGACGCGCGGCCCGGCCGGCCCGATGGTGACGGCGGTGCGCGGGAGTGAGGCCATCGCGCGGATCCTGCAGCGGGAGGGAACGGAGTTCCTCTTCTGTTTTCCCGCGCACGGCGTGATCGACGCGTGCGCAGCGCTCGGCGTGCGACCGATCATCACACGGACCGAGCGCACGCTCGTGAACATGGCCGATGGCTACACGCGGGTGAGCGACGCGAAGCGGTTCGGCGTGTGCGCGGTCCAGGCCGGACCCGGCGCCGAGAACGCGTTCGCCGGCGTCGCGCAGGCCGCATCGGACTCGATCCCGATCCTCGTGCTGCCGGGCGGGGCCCGACGTGACCGGCGCGGCGTGCCGTATGCCTTCTCGCCCGCGGATCAGTACCGCGGGATCGCGAAGTGGGCTGACGAGATCAACATGCCGGAGCGCATCCCGTCGATGCTGCGCCGCGCGTTCCACGCCCTCCGCAATGGCCGGCGCGGACCGGTGGTGCTCGAGGTGCCGAACGACATCGCGGGGGCCGAGGTCGACGAAGCCGCGGTCGCGTCGTACGTGCCGCCGCGAACGCATCGCTCAGCCGCGGATCCCGCGGATGTCGAGGAGGCCGCGGAGCTCCTCGCCGGCGCGCGCTCACCGGTGATCGTCGCGGGGCAGGGTGTGCTGTTCGCGGGTGCGACCGTGGAGCTGCGCGCACTCGCCTCGCGGCTTGGCGCACCGGTGATGACGACCATGAACGGCAAGAGCGCGTTCCCCGAGGACGACGCGCTCGCGCTCGGCGCCGCTGGCGCATCGGGCACGGAGACGGCCGCGCGCTACCTCGAGCACGCCGACCTGATCCTCGGCGTGGGGACCAGCTTCACGGTGACCCCGTTCACGCATCCGCTCCCACGGAACACTCCGCTCATCCAGATCACCGCGGACGAGCGCGACGTGAACAAGGACTACGCGGTGCGGAGCGCGCTCGTCGGCGACGCGAAGCTCGTCTTGGCGCAGCTGGGCGCCGCGCTCGCGAGCCGCGGCGTCCCACGTCGCGAAACGCTGGCGACCGACATCGCCACGTTGAAGCGCGAGTGGCTCGCAGGCTGGCTTCCGCGCCTGACCTCCGAGGACGTCCCCCTGTCGCCGTACCGCGTCATCCATGAGCTCGGGCGCGCGATCGACCGGCCGAACGCGATCGTGACGCACGATTCGGGCAACCCGCGCGACCAGCTCCTTCCCTTCTATGAGGCGGTCACACCGCGCGGCTACCTCGGGTGGGGCAAGTCGACGCAGCTCGGGTACGGGTACGGGCTCGCGCTCGGCGCGAAGCTCGGGGCACCCTCACGCCTCGTCGTGAACGTCATGGGTGACGCCGCCTTCGGCATGGTCGGCATGGACGTCGAGACCGCCGTGCGCGAGCGCATCGGCGTGCTCACGATCCTTTTGAACAACTCGGTGATGGGCGGCTACGACCGCTCGATGCCGGTCGCCGCGGCGCGCTACGCGACGCATCGCCTGAGCGGCGACTACACCGCTGTCGCGAGCGGCCTCGGCGCGCACGCCGAGAGGATCACAAAGCCTGGTGACATCGCGGCGGCGATCGCGCGTGCCGCGAAGATCACGATGGACGGGCGGCCGGCGGTGCTCGAGTTCATCACGCGACCCGAGCCCGAGGTGCCGCGCTTCTTCACCCCGACGTACTAGGAGCGCCGCGCGAACGGCGCGCCTCGACGAGGATGCTGCGGTCCACGCTCTCAACGCTCGTGACGCCGGCGATCGCCATCGCGACCGAGAGCTCGATGCGCAGGAGCTCGAGGACCCGCTCGACGCCGGCCTGGCCGCCGGCGGCGAGGCCCCATGCGGCGGCGCGGCCGATGAGCACGGCGCGTGCGCCGAGCGCGAGGGCCTTGAGCACGTCGATGCCGCGGCGGACGCCACCGTCGAGGATGACCTCCGCGCGACCGGCGACCGCATCGACGACGGCGGGCAGCGCGTCGAGTGACGCGATCGAGTCGTCGAGCTGGCGGCCACCGTGGTTCGATACGACGATCGCGCGCGCGCCGTGCTCCACGGCCAGCGCGGCGTCCTCCGGCGCGAGCACGCCTTTCACCACCAGCGCGAGCGATGTCGCGGAGCGGACGCGATCGACGTCGCTCCAGTCCCAGGCGTCGCCGCCCGACAGCCACGTTCCGCTCGGCCGGCGCAGCGCCGGCGGCATGTTCGCCCAGGTCACTCCGTCCGGTAGGACGTGCGGGACCCGCATCGCGCCCTCACGCCGGCCGGACACCGGTGAATCGACGGTGAGGCACAGTGCGATGTAGCCGGCTGCCTCGGCGCGCTGGACGAGCTCGCGCATGTAGGTCGCGTCGTCGAAGAGGTAGGGCTGGAACCAGAGCGGGCATCCTGCCGCGGACGCGACCTCCTCGATCGTGCGGTTCGCGCCCATCGAGAGCGCCATGAACGTCCTGGCCGCGGTCGCGGCCCGCGCCATCGCGACCTCACCCTCGGGATCGAGGAGGCACTGCAGCGCGAACGGCGCGATCGCGACCGGAAATGCGATGGGCTGTCCGAGCACGCTCGTCGCGAGCGAGCGCGTGCTCGTGTCGACCAGCACCCGCGGGAGGAAGCGCCATCGCGCGAAGGCCTCGATGTTGTCGCGCATCGTGCGCTCGTCGCCCGCGCCGCCGGCGACGTACATGTACGCGCCGGGCGCGAGGCGCTCCTTGGCGATCGCCTGCAGCTCCTGGACGGTGAGGACGCGAGATAGGTCGACCGGATCGCGCACGACGGTCACGGGCCGGCCCGTCTCAGCGCGACTTCATCCAGTCCAGGAGATGGATGAGGTCCTTGCGTGCGGGCCCGAAGACATCGAGGTTGTAGACCTTCTCGGTGCCGGTCGGCTCGATGTAGTGCGGCTGACCGGCGGGGATCAGGATGAGCGAGCCCGGCCCGACGGGATTCGCGACGCCGTTCACGTAGTAGATCGCCGTCCCGGACACGATCGTCGCGATCTGATCGAAGTCCTCGTGCACATGCGGGAAGGTCTTCATGCCCGGCGTGAGCTCGTTCATGACGAGGAGCGCGCCTTCGTTGCCGAACGCGCGCCGGCGCACGCCGTCGCGGACGAACTCATCGGGAATGTCCTCCCACTTGGTCGCGACGGCGCGGCGCGCGGATACGACCGTCGCCGTCGTCGCGGAGGCTGGTTTCGCTCCCTCGTCCCGTTTCGCTTCGTGAGCAGCCATATCCAGATGCGAGACAGTAGGTTCGAGCGCGAGGCGGGGTCAAGTCGCTAACGTACGGTCCGTGCGCAGGGCCGATCTCATCATCACGAACGCGCGGCTCGTCACGCCGACCGGTGTCGTCGAAGGCGGGGCGGCGATCAGCGACGGGAAGTTCACGGCCGTTGGATCTGCCGACACCCTGCCCGACGCGGAGACGCGCATCGACGCCCGCGGCAGGCTCGTCTTTCCCGGCCTTGTCGATCCGCACGTGCACCTCGGCGGCGCGTTCCCATACGAGCAGAACCTGGTGACCGAGTCACTATCGGCCGCCGCGGGTGGTGTGACGTCGCTCCTCCAGTACCGTCGCAGCGCGAGCACCTTCTTCGAGACCTTTCCTGCCGAGCTCGAGGCGAACCGGCAAAAGATGGCGCTCGACACGGCGTTCCACTTCATCATCTCGAGCCTCGAGCAGGCTGAGGGCATCCCGCTGTACGCCGAGCGCTGGGGCGTCCGCTCGTACAAGCTCTACATGGGCGGCTACGCGCCGGGCAACCCCATCGGTCTCGTCGCCGTGGACGACGGCGTGTTCTGGCGCGCGATGGAGCTCGTTCGCGAGCTCGGCGCGTACGCCTACGTGATGTGCCACGCCGAGAACCAGGGCCTCTACCTGCTCATGAACGCGCGCGCGCACGACTCCGGCCGTACCGATCTCTCGGCGTACGCCATGTCGCACCCCGACTTCATCGAGCACGAGGCCGTCGCTCGTCTCGTGTGGCTCGGCGAGCGCACCGGCTGCCCGGTCTACGTCGTTCACACGACCACCGGGGCGGCGATCGAGACCGCGCGTGCCGCCCGCAAGCGCGGCGCGCGTGTCGTCATCGAGACGTGCCCGCACTACCTCGCGCTCACGATCGACGACGCGCGCCTCGCGTCGCAGGGGCCGGCGATCGGCAAGGTGAGCCCGCCGCTCCGCGAGCTCGCCGATCAAGGCGCGCTCTGGGACGCGATCGCGCGCGGCGACGTCGATCTCATCGGCACCGACCACGTCCCGATCCTCAAGACCGGCGCGACCGTGTGGGAGGAGCGCCCCGGGTTCGCGGGCCTCGCGACGCTCCTGCCTGTGCTGATCACCTTCGGGCTGCTGCGCGGACGCCTCACGCCCGAGCGGCTCGCCGAGCTCACCTCGCTGAGCCCCGCGCGCACCTTCGGGCTCGCCCCGAAGAAGGGCGCGATCGTGATCGGCGCGGACGCCGACGCAGTCATCGTCGACACCGAGCGCGAGGTCCCTGTCGGCCCGGACATGACGCACAGCCGATATACGAGCGCGTTCGAGGGCCTGCCGCTGCGCGGCTGGCCGGTCCTGACGCTGCGGCGCGGCGAGATCGTCTTCACCGACGGCGAGGTGCGCCTGCGTCCCGGCACCGGCGAGATCCTTCGGCCTGGTGCGTACGACGCCGCGGTCGCGGGGAGCGCGCGGTGAGCGACTCGCACCTGCACGTGCTGCGCGCGACACCGAAGACATGCTTCTGGGGTTTCTTCGACCGCGCGCTGCCACCCGTCCTCACGATCGCGTCCGGCGACCTCGTGCACGTCGAGACGCTCACGCATCAGGCGGGCGACGCGCCCGACCTGATGATGGACGATGGCGTGCGCGCGGTATACGAGGGCATCCCCGCCGCGGAGCGGGGGCCGGGCGTGCATGTGATGACCGGTCCGATCGCGGTCGAGGGCGCGCGGCGCGGCGACACGCTCGAGGTGCGGATCCTCTCGATGCGCCCACGGCTCCCGTACGGCACGAACATCGGTGCGTGGTGGGGCTACCTCTACGGCGACATGAGGAAGGAGCGCATCACGATCTACGAGGTCGACGCCGCGAGCGGCTATGCGCGCGCCACGTTCGCGTACGACTACGAGCACACGCCGAAGTACGACGCGCCGGGCACGATCGTGCCGCCGGAGCGCACGAAACGTCAGCCGGCGCTGGGCGGCGTCCTCGTGCCGCTCCGTCCGCACTTCGGGGTCATGGGCGTCGCGCCCCGCGAGAGCGGCAAGGTCAACAGCATCCCGCCCGGCGATTTTGGCGGGAACATCGACAACTGGCGCATCGGTCCGGGCGCCGCCATGTACTACCCGGTGCAGAACGACGGCGCGCTGTTCTTCATCGGCGATCCGCACGCGGCCGAGGGCGACGCGGAGCTCTCAGGCACGGCGATCGAGTCGTCGCACGACGGTGTCATCCAGCTCACCGTGCGCCGCGACCTGCCCACCGACTCCCCCATCCTCGAGACCGCGACGCACTGGTACACGCACGGCTTCGGCGCGGACCTCGACGAGGCGATGCGTCAGGCCGCGGTGCGCATGATCGCGTTCCTCGGCACGCGCTTCGGGCTGTCGCGCGACGACGCGTACTCCTTCATCAGCGTCGCGTGCGACTTCGGCGTCACGCAGGTGGTCGACCAGCGCATGGGCGTGCACGCCGGCGCGCCGAAGGCCGCGTTCCCGCCGCGGGCGAAAAGCTAGCGGCGGGGAGGGCGCTCGCGCCGGGCGCGCTGGATATTGTCGGGCGTCAGCGGGAGCTCGCGGCAGCGGACGCCTGTCGCGGCGAAGACCGCGTTCGCGATCGCCGCTCCGATGGGAACGATCCCGGCCTCACCCGCGCCCGTCGATGGGTGATCCGTGTCGCCGGCGACGATGAC
>Ga0114129_10012067_pt1 | contig 12295 bp, 7 predicted proteins | sample RhiMetdeltSRZDD1_FD_80071 | JGI IMG/M metagenome (GOLD analysis project Ga0114129, IMG submission 80071) | Populus rhizosphere microbial communities from Tennessee, USA - Rhizosphere MetaG P. deltoides SRZDD1 (version 2) (version 2) | ecosystem: Host-associated > Plants > Roots > Rhizosphere >...
CATCCAGTACAGCAGGGACGCCGTGTCACTCTCCTGAGCCTCGACGCTGACGGCCTGATACCCGTACACGGGATCCATGATGATCGGGCTGTACAAGCGCGCGGGATCGGCGCGCGAGAAGCCTCCATTGCGATCGCCGGTCCACTGCATCGGCGTGCGCACCCCGTTGCGGTCGCCGAGGTACAGGTTGTCGCCCATACCGATCTCGTCACCGTAGTAGATCACTGGCGTGCCAGGGAAGGAGAAGAGCAGCCCGGTCAACAGCTCGATGCGCCGGCGGTCGTTGCCCACGAGCGGAGCGAGGCGGCGGCGGATTCCGACGTTCAGGCGTGCCTGCGGGTCCGCGCTGTACGCCAGGTACATATAGTCGCGCTCATCGTCCGTGACCATTTCGAGTGTGAGCTCGTCGTGGTTCCGCAAGAACAGGGCCCACTGACAATTCTCAGGAATGGTGGGCGTCCGCTCCATGATCTCGACGATGGGTTGGCGGTCCTCCAGGTGGAGTGCCATGAAAATTCGCGGCATCAGCGGAAAGTGATAGGCCATGTGGCACTCGTCGCTGTCGCCGAAGTACGCGCGGACATCGGCCGGCCACTGATTGGCCTCGGCCAGCAGCATCCGACTGGTCGCGGTGTCCTCGATATGCTGCCGCACGGTCTTGATGATGGCGTGCGTCTCCGGCAGATTCTCGCAATTCGTGCCTTCGCGTTCGACCAGGTAGGGAACGGCATCGAGCCGAAAGCCATCCACGCCCAACTCCAGCCAGAAGTCCAAAACCTCCAACATCTCCTTGACGACCGCCGGGTTGTCGTAATTGAGATCGGGCTGATGGTGGAAGAACCGGTGCCAGTAGTACGCCTTGGCAACGGGATCCCACGCCCAGTTCGAGCGTTCCGTGTCGACGAAGATCGTTCGCGCAGCCGTGTACCGCTGATCGGTGTCGCTCCAGACGTAATAGTCGCGCTCTGGCGAGTTTGGTGGAGCCAGCCGGGCACGCTGAAACCACGGATGCTGATCAGAGGTGTGATTGAGGACGAGTTCGATGACGACTTGAAGCCGACGAGCGTGCGCCGCCGTCAGGAACGCCTTGACGTCCTCGAGTGTCCCGTAGCTCGCGTGGATATTCCGGTAGTCAGCGATGTCGTACCCATCGTCCTTCAACGGCGATGGAAAGAACGGCAGCAACCAAATACAAGTGACACCCAGCTCTTGCAGATAGTCCAGCTTTTCGGACAGGCCCCGAAAATCTCCGACACCGTCCGCATTCCCATCGTTGAACGATTTGACGGGCACCTCGTAGATGATGGCGTCCTTGTACCACAGGGGATCGCGGGCGCTTCCGTTCCATATCATGTGGCCGCCGAATGACAGAGGATCTGGTCGCTACGTGTTGACGTCGCGGATCCGGGCTGAACACTGAATTGCCACCAAGCTCGACCGCGTCACACGCCCTTTGGACGTACGGTAACACAGCGCCTGGTTCGAGCATGCGAAGAGCGGTTCTGACGTGGGGTGTGTTGTGGCGCGACGCGCGGGTCGCGCGGCGCATCGTCGCGCAGCTCACGCACATTGTCTCGGTGCCGGAAATCCGTGGGGCCGAAGCTATGCCCGGTACGAAGGCGCCTGGCGTCTCTCACAACAAGGTGGGCAAACGGTGACTCCGTCCTGACGTGAAGCGGCGCGCGACTATCAAAACCGTCAGTGGCGACCGCCGGCCCGCCCACGATCCGAAGAAACTGGCGCAAATCAGGACGGGGTTGTGGCACACGTTTTGACCTTTCCACTTCGTGACCTTCTTCATCCTCCTGCTCGCAGTCGTGGGATTCGTCGCGTACCGCGTGACGTCGGCGGAGCAACGGGAACACGCACTCGGGATCGCGATCGAGTACGCCCGCGAATTGAAGATCGTGGTGACCGAACCGGGGCCTGAGTACGAGGCGTTCCGTGACGCGCTTCGAGCCCGGACGTTACACCTGATCGTGATACCGGCGATCGTCCTCATCAGCGCGCAACTGTTCCTCGCGTTGCGGTTCGGGTCCGCCGCGACGGGCGAAGCGGCGCTGCTGGTCGGCTGGGGCGCGAGCCTCGGCACGCTGACGACGAACGGCGGTTGGTGGCGGCTGGTGACATCGACGTTCGTCTACACCAGCATGCTGCATCTCGTCATCAGCCTGGCGGTCCTGATTCAGATCGGCCGGATTCTCGAACGCGTCGCCGGACGTCTCACGGTCACGGCGGTCTATCTCTCGGCCGGTGTCTTTACCGGGCTCGTCAACCTGTCATCGCATCCGCTCGCCGTGACCGTTGGCACGTCGGGTGCGGTCTTCGGTCTCTACGGTTTGCTGATCGCACTGTTGATCTGGCAGACGTTCCACGAATGGCGAGGCACGTGGCACACGCACGCGGTTGCGGAGACGAACGTGTCCGCAGGTCCGGCTGACGCCGAACCCCACGTACTAAACACGATGTACATGCAGCTGGACAGGCCGCCGTTGGAAACGTGGAGTCCGGCGAGCGCAGGCGATCCACCGAAGCGTCAGGTGACGGCGGAGGCCGAGCTCCCCCCACTGGACGCGTCCTGGGGTCTGGCTGAAACACCAGAGCGAGTCGCTGAAACGTGGAGTCCCGCGGTCGCAGGTCCGGCTGTTGAAGCGTGGGTTCCGGAGGTCGAAGCGTCGAGTCCGGCGATCGCAACATGGGATCCGGCGGCTAAAACGGAGGGATCGGCTGTAGCCAGACCTACGACAGTGCCGCTCGTTGCGATGAAGCGCATCGGCGCAGGTGCAGGGGTGTTCCTGCTCTACAGCGCGCTCAACGGTTTCGCGGGTGCCCCGGAATTCACCGGCCTGCTCGTCGGCCTCATGTATGGTCTTGTTCTCGCCCGCCGCGCAGGCGAACAGGAACCGCCGAGGCGTCAGATCGGGTTCGCGAGCGTCGCAGCCGGCGTGGTCGTGGTGATCTGCGCCGTCCTGATGAGAAATATCGCGGACGTGAAACCGGAAATCGCGCGCGTGCTCGAGATTGAAGAGCGAACGGCGGCAACCTACAGACATGGATCCGACGCGTTCGGGAAAGGGCGCCTGTCCGCCGACGCGCTCGCGCAGATCGCCGAGCGCACCATCGTCCCCGAGCTGCAGGCGGCCGATACGCGCCTGAAGTCGCTCACCAACGTGCCGCCCGAGCATCAACCGCTCGTGGCGGACGCGAGAGAGTATTTGCGTCTGCGCTGCGCGAGCTGGCGCGCGCACGCCGATGCGTTGCGCAAGACGCGCGGCCTGCCCGAACGGACGCCCGGCGCCGCCACCGATGCCAGTTGGCGTCTTCAGGCGGAGGCACGGTTCAGAACGAACCGGACGGCGATGGGCAGCGTCGAGAGCGCGGAACGCGCCTCGCTGGACGCGTTCCAGCGGGTCAAGGGCGCGGCACTGCCCTAAGGTCCTGACGGCCGGCGGCTCTCGTACTTCGTGCACCCGCCGTACAATGCGTGTACGGACACCAAACCCCACACAAACACCGACAGCGATTCGACGGTCACGCGGCTCGAGGACGAACGCAGCTTGCGCGTGTCCGACGTTCAGCCGCTCGGGGACGCGCGATTTCCGCCGGGACGGATCTTCGCCTCGCGTTACCGGATCGTCAGCCTGCTCGGCCGCGGCGCGACCGGCGAGGTGTACCGCGCCGACGACCTCAAGCTGGGCCAGCGCGTCGCACTGAAGCTGCTGTCGCCCAGCGGCGGTCCGCATCCGAACTTCGTGACGCGCTTCATCACCGAGGTCCGGCTAGCCCGCGACATCGCACATCCGAACGTCTGCCGCGTCTACGACATCGGCGAAGACGACGGCTGGCACTACCTGTCGATGGAGTACATCGACGGTGAAACGCTCGCGTCGCTGCTGCGCCGCATCGGATCGCTGCCGGGCGAGAAGGCGCTCGACGTGGCGCGGCAGTTGTGCGCGGGGCTGGCCGCCGCCCACGACCGCGGCGTGCTGCACCGCGATCTGAAGCCGGGCAACATCATGCTGGACGGCCGGGGACAAGTACGCATTGTCGACCTCGGCTTCGCGACGCCGCTCGGTGACACCGTGGACGCCATCGCGGGCACACCCGCCTACATGGCGCCCGAACAGGCGGCCGGACAGGACGCCGGCGAGCGGACTGATCTTTACGCGCTCGGGGTCGTGCTGTACGAAGTGTTCACGGGTCGGCGGCTGTTTCACGTACGCACGATCGCGGAGCGCGCCCTCGCGGGTGAGCCAGGGCCGTCGGCGCTCGCGCGCCTGTCGGGAATCGATCCGGCCGTCGAGAAGGTGATTCGGCGCTGCCTCGAGGCGGATCCGGCGGACCGGCCCGCCTCGGCCTGGTCGGTTGCCGCGGAGCTGCCCGGCGGCGACGCGCTGTCGGCGGCGCTCGCCGCGGGACGAATGCCGTCGCCGGAAATGATCGCGGCGGCCGGGCAGAAGGGCGCGCTCAGGCCAGCCGTCGCGTGGCCGTTGCTCGCCGCGATCGTCGCGGGCACGCTCGGCGTCGGATTCCGAGTCGGCGACGTCACGCAGATCGATCCGGCGCGGATCCCGAAGCCGGGTGAAGTCCTCGCCGAACGCGCACGCGCCATTCTGTCGCGCATCGGCCACACGTCCGAAGTCCGCGACACCGAATACTGGTTCGAACCGGACATCCGCTTCGTGTATCGGCAGAGCCCGCAATACCTCGTGTCGCAGAACTCCATGCACGTTGTCATCGAGCGCGATCCGCCAGACGATGTTCCGGGGATTGCGACGGTCGTCATGGATCCGAGCGGCAGGCTCGTTCGTCTGCACGCGATTCCGGAGCAGCGCCATGTTCGTTCCGGCGAGCAGCCGCAGGCGACGTGGGCGCCGCTGTTCGCCGAAGCGCAGCTGGACGCGAGCGCGTTCGTGCCGATCGCCTCCGCCCCGATGGTGATGCTGCCGCACGATGCGCGTGTCGCATGGGAAGGCACCGGCAGTACCGGCGAGCGGCTCCGCGTCGTCGCCGCATCGCTCGACGGCTGGCCGGTGTACTTCGACATCGCAAGAGCGGACGCGCCGGCACCGGTGCGGCAGACATGGTTTTCGCGTGGCGCACGATCGCCCACCAATGAAGGGCTGCTCGTGATCTTCTCGATCACGTTGTTCATCGGCGGCGGCATTCTGGCGCGCCGGAACCTGCGGCTTGGCTACGGCGACACACGCGGCGGTCGCCGACTGGCGACCTGGATCGCGAGTGGCGGCGTCTTGTGGCCGGTCCTTCGCGCGCATCACGTGCCGCTGGCCATCGAAGAGTGGGTGTTTCTCCTCATCGCGACCGGGTGGGCGCTGGTGTGGACCTCGTTTGCCTGGCTCATCTACATCAGCCTCGAGCCCTACGTGCGCCGCTGGTGGCCGCATACGCTGATCTCGTGGGCACGGTTGCTCTCGGGACGCGTTCGCGATCCACTGGTCGGACGCGACATCCTCGCGGGGCTGCTGGCCGGCATCGGACTGGTGGGGCTGCTGGTCGCGCGCGTGGAGTTCTCGCGCTGGCTGGGTGTGGTCGTGAGTCCGCTCGACCAGGCGTACTCCCTCGAGGGGCTGCGATTGGTGTCCTATTTCGGTCTGATCGTGTACTTCGGCATCGACGTGTTGAACTTCGCACTGGCCATGCTCGGCACGCTGCTGCTGATTCGAGTCATCGTCCGAAGCCAGCGCATGAGCGTCGTCATCTGGGTGCTCAGCGTGGCGACGCTCAATCTGGGCGTCGGCGCGATGCCGTGGGATCTGGTGTTCGCGGTCGCGCTGGCCGCTTTTGCCGTGGCGATTCTGCTGCGCTTCGGTCTCGTCTCCACAGCGTTGATGCTGTTCTTCACCGATCTGATGACGCGGCTGCCGATCACGGTGAACCCCCGCGCCTGGTACTTTCCGCTGTCGATGCTCACGATGTTTCTCATCGGCGGACTCGCAATCTACGGCTTCGTCGTCTCGCTCGCCGGCCGATCGGCCTTCGGAATTAGGAATTCGGAACTAGGAGTGTTGAATTGAATTTTTCACTCACAATCTATGATTCCTGATTTCGCGGTGCCCTATATGCGTCGGCCGATCGTGAAGAACAGTCCGCCCTCGTGCCCGAGCGCACGGATCCAGCCCAGTTGCGCCAGCCACCCCTCAGGTCTCCAGTTGTCCGCTGCGCGTGCGAACAGCTCTCCCGGTTCATCGCCCAGCACCGCGCTCGGGTACGCGCGCAGGTACTCGATGCGATTCTCGGCAAACCATCGTTGGACCTCGGCGAGCGTGTGGCGGTGCTCTTCCGGGTGTTGGTACTGATCGCGGAGCCACGCCTCCTGTCTCGCCGGTTCAGCGTGACGCTCTCGCAACACGGGATCGAACGGGAAGATGCGGAACCCCGATAGTCGCGCCACGAGACGCCGCAGACGCATCGGCACGCGCGCGAACGCGTTGTAGACCCCGAGCACAATCACGCCGCCCGGTCGCGCGAGCCGCGCCAGCTGCGCAAACGACTCGCGCGGATCCGGCGTGTGGTGCAGCACGCCCGACGAGTAGACAACGTCGAACGAGCCCGCCTTCAAGCCCGGCTGCCGCAGGTCCGTTTCGACGAACTGCACCTGGGCAAGCTCGAAGCGCTTCGCCGCCGCGGCGCCAAGCCGCAGCGCGGCGCGCGTCAGGTCGGCACCGACGATCACGCGGTCCGCGCGCGCGAGGTACAGGCACATCTGGCCGGTCCCGCAGCCGATTTCGACGATCCGCGCGTCGCCGGGGACCGCCTGATGCACCAGGCGCGCGAACACGCTTCGCTCGGCGCGGACGTGAAGCGCCTGCAGGCTGTCGCGTGGCGGGTATCCGGGGAACGGCGCGCGTTCGTAGAAACGGCGGACCGCGTCCGTGCGCGCGTCGCCAGGAAGCCGCAGGTTGGGGATCCCGTCTGGCGCGTCGAAGCGCGCACCGCAGCCGGAACACGACCACAGCGCCGTGAGCGTGCCGGCGCAGGCCGGGCAGGCCAGCAGATCCTGGAACGCGTCCATCCGTCAGAAGATCGCGTAAATGAACGGAGCCAGCGCCTCGACGGTCGTCGCCAGGATGAGGACCAGACCAAACAGACAGAGAAACACGGCGAGCGGGATGAGCCAGCGCCTGCCGGAGTCGTTCTGCCACAGCCCACGCGCGAGATCCGCGATCGACCCGCCCGTGCTGCCGAGCATGATCAGCCGGCGGCGCATGCCGCCCGGTCTCTTGATCACGCGACGTGCTCCTTCAGCGTCCTGGCCGGCGACGATGCTCGCTTGACGACCAGTGTCGGCCCGGCAACGAGCGCATCGATGCCGCAGCGACGGAATGTCGAGTACCCCTCGAGCGCGCGATTGACAATCGGTTCGCCGGCGACGTTGAACGACGTATTGAGCAGCACCGGGATGCCGGTGCGGCGCCCGTACGCCTCGAGCAGGGCGTGCAGCCGCGGCGCCATGTCGCGCTCGAGGGTCTGGAGTCGCGCCGACCCGTCCACGTGTGTAATCGCCGCAAGCCTGTCCCGCCATTCGGGCCTCACCGGAAAGACACCCGACATGAAGCGAGCCAGCCGCGCGCCGCCCGGCGGCAGCTCGAAGAAGCGATCCGCCGTCTCGATGGGCACGACCGGCGCGAACGGCCGGAACGCTTCGCGATACTTGATGTCGCGATTGAGGCGGTCGCGCATCTCGGCTGCGTGCGGCGCCGCCAGAATGCTGCGATGGCCGAGCGCCCGAGGGCCAAACTCGGAGGCGCCCTCCATCCAGCCCACGATACGGCCGGCGGCGAGCTGCCCGGCGATTCGTTCAATGAGCGCGGCGTCGTCGAGCTCTTCGACGATCTGGTCGTCTTCGCGCGCGGCGCGCGCCAGCTCCTGCCCGTCCACCGCCGGTCCCCAGAACGGATGATCGGGCACATCCCGATCCGGGTTGCCGAAATAGACACGATCGGCATAGAGCGCCGCGCCGAGTGCGCAACCGGCATCGCCGGGAGCCGACGGGACGAACACGCGCTCGAACCCGGACTCGGCGAGAATCCGCGCGTTCGCGACGCCGTTGAGCGCCACGCCGCCCGCGAGACAGAGATCGGGCAGGCCAGTTTCGCGATGCAGCGCCCCCGTCATGTCCACGAGCGTCTCCTCGAGGACGTGCTGGACGCTGGCGGCGCAGTCGGCGAATCGTCGGCCTTCCGCCGTCTCCAGGTCGATCGGCTCGTACGGGTTGCGAGGCGGGCCGAACAGCTCGATGAATCGCGGCGAGTACGATCGCGCAGCCGTTGTCTGGTACTCGAAGTACTTCATGTCGAGGGCAAACGCGCCGTCGGGTGTGCGCCGAATCACCTTGCGGACCGCGTCGGTCATCGTTGGACGCCCGTACGCGGCGAGGCCCATGACTTTGTACTCGTCCTCGTTCACCGCGAAGCCAAAGTAGGCCGTGAACGTCGAGTACAGCAGGCCGAGCGAGTGAGGGTACCTGACCTCCCGAAGGAGCGTGAGCTCTGCCCCACCGCTGGCGCGACGCTCGCCGTGGCCGACTGTGAGCGTGGCCCACTCGCCCACGCCATCGGCGGTCAGGATGGCCGCGCGCCGGGTCGGGGCCGTGAAGAACGCCGCGGCCGCGTGCGCATGGTGGTGGCCGGTGAACAGGATCTTGGTGCGCGGGACGCCGAGATGCGCGGAGATGATGCCGCGCACCCAGACCTTTTCGCCGAGCGAGTTCTTCATCGCGCTCGGAAAAGACCGCCAGGAGTGCGGGAACGTCCGCAACGCGCTGGTCAGGATCCGATCGAACTTCCGCATGCTCCGCTCGTAGTAGACCACCGCGTCGAGATCGGCGGGCTCGAGTCCCGCATGATCCAGACACCATTCGATAGCACCGAGCGGAAAGGTGGCGTCGTTCTTGTGACGCGACAACCGCTCTTCCTGAACAGCGCAGACCGGCACGCCATCGACGACGAGCGCGGCCGCCGAGTCGTGGTAGTGCGCGGAGATTCCGAGGATCTTCATGTCAGTACTGGCTCGTCGGCGACTCTTGGTCCCGTGCGATGGGCCTCCAGCCGGCTGGCTCCCGGCGTTCGGCGCGTTTGGCCAGCCAGGCGAAGGGCCCGAGCACCACGAAGTAGATGATGGTGAGGACGGCGGCGCCCATCACGCCCGCCACCGCCGCCGCCGCGCGCACGTATCGCTTCCACAAACGGCTTGCGCGGGCTTGCCACACCTGCCGACGGTAGGACCGCGGCAGAACACGGGCGAGCTGCGTGTACGTGTAGTTCATGTGGAACACTTCGTCGCGGAGGATCTCGTCGAAGATTGCGCGCGTCGAGGGATCGTCGTCGACGACATCACGATAGATCGCAAACCGGCCGGCCGCGGCCTTTTCCGCGACGTGCAGGAAGGCCAGCAGACGATGATCGGGCTCTCCCTCGATGGCCAGATCGTCGAGACCATGCCCGCCGGGAAGGGGGCTCGTGTTGAACAACGCCTTGGAGCGAGTGGCGCGCCGCTGGAGGAGCGCCGCGCCGCGCTCGCGGAACAGATCGGCGTGGCGCAATTCGTCAATCGCGTGTTCCAGATACAGCCGCCGCAGCAGCGGGTCCGGCGTGACTTCCGCGGCCCGCAGAATATCGCGGCCGCCGTCGCCTTCAACCTGGGCGAACGCGATGAGCTTCCGGACCCGCCGGTCGAAGTCCGCCCAAACCCATCGGTGAACCGGGCGCAGCATCCGGTCCACTCGCGCTCCTTGTCGCAGAGACATGACGATGACACTCTAGGACATGTACTACGAACTTCAAAGCAAACACCCTGCCTTGCTTGTCTGACGATGCGCTCGCAGCTCTTCAAAGCTCATCATCGCGGACGGACAGCGGCTTCGCGTAAGTAAATTACAGACTACGTAATCAGGCATTATTCTCACGAGCGGTGCGTCCTTCCCTGCTGTCAACGAGCCCGGTCCACTCCGAACGGCTGTCGGTCCATGTGGCGATCGAGATCGCGATCACGTCCGTCGGGATCGTGCTCGTGGTAGGTGCCGCTCTCGCGAATCAGCGATGGCTCGACCGGCATTTCATGCCGTCCTGGTTCGTGCCGCACTCTTCTTATGTCCTGATCGAATCGTCGGTTCGCGGCGCAATCGCCGCGGTCGGATTGTCGCTCGCGCTCTTCCTGCGACGACGGATCGCACGGCTCGTCGCTTCACATTCCGCACTCATGGGCTACTCGGCGATCGCAGCCGCCCTGGCGCTATTCGCGAGCGAACTGGTTCTCCGTCACGTGCCGTTCCGCTCAGTGGGATGGCTCGTGCCGGACGAAGAGCCCCACCGCCGTCGCGATCCGCGGTTGGGCTGGACGTTTGTGCCCGCACGCACCGGCCACAGCACCGTCGGCGGACGTGTCATCGAGTACGCGTTCGATCCAGCGGGATATCGTGTGCGCAGCCTCGATCAGCCGGTCGATCCAGAGCGCCCGACGATCCTGTTCGTCGGCGAGTCGGTGATGTTCGGTGAAGGGCTGACGTGGGAGGAGACCGTGCCGGCGCAGGTCGCCGCGATGATGCGGATCCAGAGCGCGAACCTCGCGGTGCATGGCTACGGCTCCGATCAGGCGTATCTGCGGCTGGAACTGGAGCTGCCTCGTTTTCGGCAGCCGGTCGCCGTCGTTTCGCTGTTCATGCCGGCTCTGTTCGGTCGGAACCTGGACGACGATCGGCCGCATCTCGGGCCGGGGCTGGTGTGGTTTCCAGCGGCACGGCACGGGCGGTTGGCGTCGCTCGGGACGATTCTCGTTCCCTACCGGACCGACGATACGGTCGAGCGCGGCATCATGACGACGCGCGAAGTGCTCGGCGCCACTGTGAACCTGGCGCGTGCACGAGGAGCACGACCGCTGATCGTCGTCCCACACTTCGGCGCCGAAGAGGACGCCGAACGAGTGCTCCGGCGCCGGCTCCTCGACGAGACCAACCTGCCTTACGCGTGGATCCAGATTGACGAGGCCTGGCGGCTCCCCTGGGATCGCCACCCGAATGCGCGCGCCGCTCACGCAATCGCGGCCGTCGTCGCAGCTCGGCTGCGCGAGCGGGCGCCCCCCTTATAATCACCGGCACCGATGCTTCCAAAAGGCTCCTCCCTGGGGCCGTACCGACGCCTCCAACCCATCGGGGTCGGTGGGATGGGCGAGGTGTATCGCGCGCACGACCCTCGGCTCAATCGGGACGTCGCGCTGAAAGTGCTTCGCGTCGACGATCACAAACGACGCGCGCTCTTCGAACGGGAGGCACTCGCTGTCGCGGCGCTCAACCACCCGAATATCGTGACGATCTATTCGGTCGAGGAAGCCGATGGCGTTCCGTTCCTGACGATGGAACTGGTGAGCGGCAAGACGCTGGCCGAACTGATTCCCAAAGACGGCGTGTCGCTCGACCGCGTGCTCGAGATCGCCGTTCCGCTGGCCGATGCGCTCGCCGCGGCCCACGGCAAGGGGATCATGCATCGAGACCTGAAGCCGGCCAACGTCATGATCGGCGCCGACGGCCGCGTGAAGATCCTCGACTTCGGCCTGGCGAAGCTGCACGGGGCCGCGTCCGAGGCGGACCAGGGCGATCTGCCCACGGCGTTCGTGACACGGGACGCGCGCATCGTCGGCACTGCGGCGTACATGTCGCCCGAGCAGGCCGAAGGCCAAGGCGACTCGCGATCGGACATTTTCTCGCTCGGCGTCATCCTGTACGAGCTCACCGTCGGCCAGCGTCCGTTCACGGGGACGACGAGCCTTTCCGTGATCACGTCGGTGATGCGTGATGTGCCGGCGGCGCTGACGGCACGGCGCAGCGATTTGCCGCGCGAGCTGGATCGGATCGTCCGGCGGTGCCTCGCCAAGAATCCGGAGCGTCGATATCAGGACACGAGGGATCTGCGAAACGATCTCGACGATTTGAGGCAGGCGCACGAGTCCGGCGACCTCGACTCCTCGTCTGCGCCCGGTCGAACCGCCGACGCGCCGCGCCGCTTCAGCCGCGAACGGATCGTCTGGGCCGTGGCGTTGACGATCGTCGCCGGCCTCGGCGGGTGGCTCGCCACGAGACATCCTGCTCCGGCATCCGCGCCGCTCGTGCGGCTCGCGCTTGCCGCCGACGCCGCAAACCCGCCGTCCGGATACTCGGTGTCGGTGTCACCTGACGGCACGCGCGTCGCCTTCGTCGCGTCCGGGAAGTCAGGTCAGCTGCTGTGGCTTCGTCTACTCAGCGAGGAGGTGGCGAAGCCGCTGCCCGGTACAGAAGGCGCGGACC
>Ga0114129_10012068_pt1 | contig 12295 bp, 13 predicted proteins | sample RhiMetdeltSRZDD1_FD_80071 | JGI IMG/M metagenome (GOLD analysis project Ga0114129, IMG submission 80071) | Populus rhizosphere microbial communities from Tennessee, USA - Rhizosphere MetaG P. deltoides SRZDD1 (version 2) (version 2) | ecosystem: Host-associated > Plants > Roots > Rhizosphere >...
CCGTTCGCCTGCTCGAGGGCGGCCTTGCAATCCATCATGCCCGCGCCGGTCTGGTCGCGCAGCTTCTTCACTTCGGTTGCAGGAATCGACATAGCAATTGGGCTTGTGAGTTGGAGCGTTGGTGAATTGGTGAATTGGCGAATGCGGTGGTTGGTGACCCAACTCACCCAATCACCAACTCATTCATTCACCCATTGTGAGTGTTACGCAGATGCCGGTGCGGCTTCGCGCGGGCGGCGAGGCGCCCGGCCGCCGCCGCGCGGCGCTGTGGGATCGGGTTCACCGCCCGAGTCCCGGGACGATTCGCCGTCGGTCGATTCCTTGATGCCGCGGCCCGCCAGCACGGCGTCCGCGATGCGCGACGCGAACAATCGAATCGCGCGCAGCGCGTCATCGTTGCCCGGAATCACGAAATCCACTTCGTCGGGATCGCAGTTGGTGTCGACGATGCCGAGCACGGGGATCTTGAGCTTGCGCGCCTCGTCGACTGCGATCTTTTCCTTCTTGGTGTCGACGACGAACACCGCCTCGGGCAGCCGCGACATGCCACGAATCCCTTCGAGGTTTTTCTGGAGCTTGCGGCGCTCTTTTTCGTTCCGCGCGATTTCCTTCTTCGACAGCGTGTCGTAGCGGCCGTCGGTCGCCATCGCTTCGATGTCGCGAAGCCGCCCGAGGCTGCGCTGGATGGTCGCGAAGTTGGTGAGGAGACCACCGAGCCAGCGCTCGTTCACGAAGAACATGCCGCAGCGCTGCGCTTCCTCGGCGATGACGTCTTTGGCCTGTCGCTTGGTGCCGACGAACAGGATCGTTTTGCCCTCGGAGGCCTGGCGGGTGATGAAGTCCTCGGCTTCCCGGAACAGTTTCACCGTCTTGCCCAGATCGATGATGTAGATGCCGTTCCGCTCTCCGAAAATGAACTCCTTCATCTTGGGGTTCCAGCGCTTCGTCTGGTGTCCGAAGTGGACCCCGGCTTCCAGTAGATCCTTCATTGCGACAGCTGCCAAATCCCCTCCCTAACGTTTACTGAATTGGAACCGTTTGCGGGCACCAGCCATGCCATATTTCTTGCGCTCCTTCGCGCGCGCGTCGCGCGTGAGCAGTCCCTCGGTCTTGAGCGGCTTGCGCAGCTCGGCGTTGTATTCGACCAGCGCGCGCGCGATCCCGAGCCGCACCGCGCCTGCCTGTCCCGTGACACCGCCGCCGGCGACCGTCGCCAGGATGTCGAATTTATCGGCGGTCTCGGTGAGCACCAGCGGCCGGCGAATCTGCATTCGCTGCGCCTCGGTGGGAAAGTAGTTGTCGAACGACTTGTGATTGACGCTGATGGCCCCGGTGCCGGGGCGGAGGAACACGCGGGCGGTCGACGTCTTTCTGCGCCCGGTTCCGTAGTACTGCACGGCTGCCACGTTACGCGACCTCGAGCTTTGCGGGTTTCTGCGCCGTGTGCGGATGATCCGGACCGGCGTACACTTTCAGCTTGCGATACATCGCCTCGCCCAGTTTCGTCTTCGGCAGCATGCCGCGGACGGCATCCTCGACGAGGCGTTCCGGCTTGCGCGCCCGTACGAGGCGGGCGCGCTCTTCACGCAGGCCACCCTCGTATCCCGAGTGCTGGCGGTAAATCTTCTGATCTTCCTTGCGGCCGGTCAGTTTCACTTTCGCCGCGTTGACGACGACGACGTGATCGCCGGCGTCGAGAAAGGGCGTATAGATCCGCTTGTGCTTGCCCTGAAGCAGTCGGGCAGCCACAGTCGCGATTCGCCCCAGGACGCGGCCCTCGGCGTCGATGACGTGCCAGCGATCGTCGGCTGCGACCGTTGCAGCGGTCGCTCGAAACGTAGCCATTCCCGAAAAAACCTTTCCCGAAAAAAGCCGTTGTAAGGGGTCTTGGTCCGCCAGAGCGGCCCGAGTTCGTCGAGGAACGCCTGAGGGCGGAGCCTTGCGCGCGGCATCCGGGCACATCCGGCCCGTCCAGACAAACGGTAAACCCAAATCATACGTGCGGTTCTGGGCACTGTCAAGAGTCGGGCCAATCGAACCGATAAGTGAGCGCGAGGCTTTCTCCGCACACGCGAGTGTGCGGGTTCGTGATCCGCCGACGAATCTGTAAGTAGCCGCACACGTCGCCTCGAGAACGGGATCGCAGTTCTCGTCAGCGTGTGTCGCTATTTCGCACGCCGCCGGCGGCCAGGTGGTTGGTATCGGCCCTGCACCAGAGCGCAGGCCCTTCACAAAGGAAGAACACCGTGTTTGGTCTAGGTAAAGGCAAACCAGTCGTTGGACTCGACATCGGCTCGAGCGCCGTCAAGGCGGTCGAGTTGAAACCCCAGGGTAAGACCTTTCGGGTTTCCGCATTCGGCAGCGAGCCGGTGCCGCCCGACAGCATCGTCGACGGCGCAATCATCGACGGCGGCGCGGTCGCCGACGCGATCCGCCGGCTGTTCGAGAACAAGGCGTTCAAGACCAAGGAGGTCGCCGCCTCGCTCTCAGGCAACGCGGTCATCGTCAAGAAGATCAGCCTGCCGGTGATGTCCGAGGCGGAACTCTCGGAGTCGATTTTCTGGGAGGCCGAACAGTACATTCCGTTCGACATCCAGGACGTCAACCTCGATTACCAGATTCTCGACAAGGGCGGCGACGGGAAGGGCACGATGGACGTGCTGCTCGTTGCGGCCAAGAAAGAGAAGATCGCGGACTACACCGGCGTCATCTCACAGGCCGGCCGCGTGCCGGTGCTCGTGGACGTCGACGCCTTCGCGCTGCAGAACGCGTACGAGCTGAACTACGGCGACTCGAGCGCCGTGGTCGTGCTGCTGAACGCGGGCGCCAGCGCGATCAACATCAACATCGTCAGCGGCGGCCAGTCGGTGTTCACGCGCGACATCTCGATGGGCGGCAACGCCTATACCGAGGCGGTGCAGAAAGAGTTGAACCTGCCGTTCGAGAGCGCGGAGATCGCCAAGAAAGGCGACCACGTCGACGGCGTGACGCACGATGACGTCAAGCCCGTGCTGCACGCGATGACCGAGAACGTGCTGCTCGAGATTCAGAAGACCTTCGACTTCTTCAAGGCCACCGCCTCTTCGGATCGGATCGATCGGATCCTCTTGAGCGGCGGCGCCTGTTCCGTCACCGGGTTCGCGCACGCCGTGGAAGATCGATTCGGAGCGCCGGTCGAGAGCTTCGACCCGTTCCGCAAGATTGCGTTCGAGCCGAACAAGCTCGGGATGCGCGATCCGGAACTGGTCGTGCCGACGGCAGCCGTGGCCGTCGGGCTCGCGCTCAGAAAGATGGGGGACCGATGATCAAAGTCAATCTTCTCGCCGGCGAGCGCAAGGTCGCCAAGAAGAAGCTGTCGTTCGGCGGCGGTGGCAGCACTGCCGCCGCGGTCGTCGTCTCGGGCGAGGGCGGCGGGTCGAAGCTGACCGTTCTCTGCAGTCTGATTCTGGTTGTGGCGGCGCTCGGCATCGGCTGGCGGTACTGGACCATCCAGCGCGAGTCGGCGCAGCTCGATCAGGACATCGCGAGCGCGCAGCAGGAGACGGCGCGACTGCACACCATCATTCAACAGGTGCAGCAGTTCGAGCAGCGGCGCGCGCAACTGCAGCAGCGCGTGGCGCTCATCGAAGAGCTCCGCAAAATGCAGACCGGCCCGGTGCACATGCTCGATCAACTCAGCCGGTCGCTGCCCGAGATGGTGTGGCTGACGGGGCTCAAGCAGTCGCTGACCGACGCGAACGAGGTTCTGATCGACGGCCGCGCCACGACGCAGACCGGCGTGTCCGATTACGTCGCGAATCTCGAGGCGTCCGGCTACTTCAAACGGTCGGTGGAAATCGTCACGACGCAGGTCGAACTGATTAAAGGCCCGCCGGGAGAGCTGATTCGATTCCAGCTGCGAGGCATGTTCCAGCAGCCGGGAACACAAAGTGCCGCGTCCGCGACCGCGCCTGGTTCGACACCGTCGACCAGCGCGGCGACGAAGACTAACTGAGGGTAAAGGACAAGGGCGCAAGCCCCGATACGCAGGAAGCCGCAATGGAATTGAGTCTCACAAAACTACCGTGGTACGCGCAGATCGGCGCGTTCGTGGCGCTCTCCGCCGCTGGAGCGGTCGGCTTCTACCAGTACATCGAGGTGCCGGCTCGCGCAGAAATGGCGACACGCGAAACCCAACTCAAAGCGCTGAAGGCGGACATCGCCCGAGGCCTCGAAACCGCGAAGCGGCTGCCCGAATTCCGTTCCCAGGTCGACGATCTCGAAGGTCGCCTGAACAACCTTCGAGCCGTGCTGCCCGAGGAAAAGGATGCGGGCGACCTGCTCCGTCGGCTGCAGACGGTCGCGTCGCAGTCGAACCTCCAGATTCAGAGCTTCAAACCGGCGGCGACGGTCACCAAGCAACTGCACGCGGAGTGGCCGATCAATCTCGAGCTCATCGGCACGTATCACAACCTGGCGATCTTCTTCGACCGCGTCGGCAAGTTCACACGAATCGTGAACATCACCGGCGTGGACATCGCGGCCAGGTCGAATCCCGATCCGAATACGACCATCAACGCGAAGTGCGTCGCGACGACCTTCGTGCTGCTCGACAAACCGACGCCGCCCAAGCCCGGCGCGCCTGGTGCGCCCGGCGCAGCCAAGCCAGGTGCGGCGCCGCCGAAACCTGGCGCGAAAGCGGACTGACGCATGCGTACCCTTTCTGCTTTTGCGGCGGTGATGTGGCTGGCGGTTGCCTCGCCGGTGTCGGCGATGCAGGCTGCGACGCCACAGAAGCCGACGCCGCCACAGCCGGCGCCGGCAGCTCCGGCGCAGCCGAAGCCCGCTCCGCCGCCCGCCGCGGCGCAGAAACCTGCGCCGCCGCCGGCCACGACGCAAAAACCCGCAGCGCCCGCGCCTGCTCCGGCACAACAGCCGGCAGCGCCGACGCCCGCGCCCGCGCCCGCAGCGCCGGGACAGAGGCCCGCCGCGCCGCCGCCCAGGACGGCTCCGGCTCCGACCGCCTCCAATCCGCTGCCGGTCGAAAACTACACCTACGACCCCGCTGGACGCCGCGATCCGTTCCTCAATCTGCTCGGCGCCGGCAGTCAGCCGATCGTCTCGCGCCGCGGAGAGGGGCTCGCCGGCTTGTCGGTGAACGAGCTCTCGGTGCGCGGCGTGATGCAGTCCAAAGGTCAGTTCATCGGCATGGTGCAGGGGCCCGACGGCAAGACCTACATGGCTCGCGCAGGAGACAAATTGCTCGACGGAACGGTGAGGGCTGTGAACGCAGAGGGCCTCATCATCGTGCAGGACGTCAGCGACCCGCTGTCGCTGGTGAAACAAAGAGAAGTCAGCAAGAAACTGCGTTCGCTTGAGGCGAGGTAATGACTCTAACCAAGGGATTTGCTCTGTCTCTGACGCTGGTGCTCGCGTGTGTCGCTGCAGATCTCGTGGGATTTGCGGCCGGCCCACCTCCCGCGACGGGCGGCGTGCGGCTGAAAGCGATCAACTCGCGAGTCAACTCGAACGGTGCGTCGCTCGTCATCGAAGCGAGCGAGCCGACGTCGTACGTCGCGACGCGGCCCGATCCGCTGACGGTGGTGCTCGACTTCCGGAACGTGGGGATGGAGGGAGTGCTCAACTCCATCAAACCCGACGGAAAGAGTCCCATTTCGGGCGTCCTGATCGAGCCGACTGAGGTTCTGGGCGCGGCCGTCACGCGCGTCCGGATCGCACTGTCGCAGCCGGTCGCTCATCACGTGCGCAGCGATCGCAACATGATCGTCGTCGAGTTCGACAAGGCGGCGACGCAGGCCAACCCGTTCGTGCTGCCGCCCGAGACGCGCGGCGCGCCGGACGCGCTGGCGGCCCTCAAGCCCGGGTCGGCAATGGTCGGGTCGACAGCGCCGAAAACCGTATCCGTGAGCGCGTCGGGTGCGGTGTCTCCTTCGAGCGTCGCCAACGGACAAGCGCCGTCGACGACGCAGCTCCTGTCGCTGTCGCCTCGTCAGGCGTCGTACCTGCAGCAGGCGTCGCAGGGGCAGACCTTGACGACGCCGGCGCCGACGCCAACCAAATATCAGGGCCATCCGGTGAGCATGCAGTTCGAGGGACTCGACCTCAAGGCAGTCCTCAGGCTGTTTGCGGAGATCAGCGGCCTCAACATCGTGATCGATCCGACGGTTACTGGATCGGTCGATGTGGCGCTCACTGAAGTGCCGTGGGATCAGGCGCTCGATCTGATCCTGCGCGCCAACAAGCTCAGTTACATCGTCGACGGCACGATCGTGCGCATCGCGCCGCTGACCGTGCTCGCCGACGAGGAGAGCCAGCGCCGCAAGCTGGCCGACGAGCAGGCGCTTGCCGGCGAGCTGCACGTGGTGACGCGGACGCTCAGCTACGCGAAGGCGCAGGATCTCGAAGCGCTGCTCAAAGCCAGCGTGCTGTCGTCGCGCGGTCAGGCGCAGATCGATCCGCGCACCAACACCATCATCATTACTGACCTGCAGAACCGCCTGACGACCGCCGACGACCTGATCGGCGCGCTCGACCGGCCGCAGCCGCAGGTGGAGATCGAGGCACGGATCGTCCAGACGAACAAGGATTACGCGCGGCAGCTCGGCATCCAGTGGGGCTTCAGCGGACGGATGGATGCGGCGCTCGGCAATACCACCAACATGGCATTTCCCAACAGCGGGAGCCTGACGGGCCGCGCCGCGACCGGAACGCCGCCCGCCCTAGCCAATACAGCCGTCAATCTGGGCGTGCCGGCGCCGACGAACGCGGTGGGCCTGGCGCTCGGGTCGGTCAACGGCGCCTTCAATCTCGACGTGGCATTGAGCGCGCTCGAATCGCAGGGCAACGGCAAGATTCTGTCGACGCCACGTGTGACGACGCTCAACAACGTCGCCGCCGAGATGACGCAGGGCGTTCAGATCCCGTACCAGACCTCGGCGAACAACACGGTGACGATCTCGTTCAAGGACGCGGCGCTGCAGCTGAAGGTCACGCCGCAGATCACCGCCGCCGGCACCGTGATCATGAACATCTTCCTGGAGAACGCGACGCCGGACTTCAGCAAAGTGCCGCCCGGCTCGCCGCCACCCATCAACACCCAGCGCGCGGTGACGACGTTGCTCGTCAACGACGGCGATACCACCGTGATCGGCGGCATCTACACGAACAACACGCAGTCGGCGATCAATCGCACGCCGGGGCTCGGTCAGATTCCGCTCCTGAGCTGGTTGTTCAAGCGCGATTCGGTCAACGACACGAGCAGCGAGCTGCTGATCTTCATTACTCCGAGAATCATCAAGGCGTAAGAGAGATGACGGACATGCGAAAACTCAAGACGGTAGTGGCGGTGGCGGCTCTGGCGGTGGCCAGCACGTCGTGCGGCGACGTTGTCCGTCAGGGCAAGTCGCCGATGTTTCTGGTGATCGAGAAGCTGACGGGTGGCGACAAGGATACGGTTCCGGTTCGCTCCGACGTCTTGACCAAGGGATCGGTGTTCAACGATCCCGGCACGGTCACGCTCCGTGTCGTGCCGAAGAACACCACGGCCCTGCCCGCGCCGACGACCAGCAACAACGCCGTCACGATCCGGCGCTACCGGGTCGTGTACACGCGTTCGGACGGACACAATGTTCCCGGCGTCGATGTCCCGTACGCGTTCGATGGAGGGGTTACGGGAACGGTGGCTCCCGGCCCCGCCGTGTCGCTGGTCTTCGATCTGGTCCGCCACGACGCCAAGCTGGAGTCGCCGCTGGCCAGCCTCGTCAGAAACGTCATCGTGCTCAACACGATCGCTGAAGTCACCTTCTACGGTCAGGATCAGGTGGGCAACGAAATCAGCGTCACCGGACTGATCTCGATCGACTTCGCGGACTTTGGTGATTCGTAACGGGAACAAGACGCTCGGATCTAAACCCATGCTGAAGCACATTACGATACGGTTGAAAATCCTCGCTGCCGGTCTCGCCGTGGCGAGCGCCTCGTGTGTCTCGTCGACTGAGATTCCGCCTCTGACGGGACCGTCGGAAATGGCGCTGTCGGTCACGATGACCGCCGCGCCGAACACCATCACGCAGGACGGCGCGTCGCAGTCGATCATCACCGTGTTGGCACGCAATGCCGAGGGTGCCGCGCAGTCGGGGACGATCTTCCGCGTCGACACGCTCGTCAACGGCATTGCGACGAACTTCGGATTGCTGTCCGCACGAACCGTCGTGACCGGGAGCGACGGCAAGGCGACGGTGATTTTCACGGCGCCGCCGGGAGCTCCCAATGGCGCGATCGCCGGATCGTGCTCGGGCGGCCAATTCAGCCCGCTCTTGCCGGGAAGCTGCGTCACGGTTGCCGTGACGCCGGTTGGCACGAACAGCTTCCAGTTCAACGCGACCACGACGGTCGTCGACATTCACCTGGTGCCCATGGTCGTCATTCCGGTTCCGGGAGCGCCGCTCGCGTCCTTCACCATGACGGCGGCAACGATCAAGGTCAACGCGGAGGTGTTCTTCAACGCGACGGCGTCGACCGCAGCGGCGGGGCGCTCGATCATCCGCTACGACTGGGATTGGGGCGACGGCTCGAAGGGTCTGGGCGTTCTCGAAGACCACGACTGGATCGCGCCGGGCACGTATTTCATCACCTTGACCGTCACCGACGACCAGGGTGTCAAAGGGTCTGCGACGCAATCGATTATCGTGACCCCCTGAAGACGGCTTCCCATCAGCCGTCGCGTTGCCATACACTCGGGTTCGATGGCCGACAATCTGCGGATTGAAGATCTTCGACGCCGGGTCCAGAAGGATCCGGCGTCGATTGCGTTTGCGCAGCTTGCCGAGGAATACCGCCGCGCCGGGCAGCACCAGGAATCGGTTGACGCGTGCCGCGCCGGCCTCGCCCTCCATCCCGGTTATCTCTCGGCGAGAGTCACACTCGGCCGCGCCCTCATCGAGCTCGGCGAGCTCGACCATGCGGAAACCGAGCTGGGGCTCGTGCTCAAGAGCGCGCCAGAGAACCTGGCGGCAATTCGCGGCATCGCCGACATCCAGCACAAGCGGGGGAATCTTCCCGAAGCGCTGCAGTTCTACCAGCGGGCACTCGGCCTGGCGCGCAACGATCCGGATCTCGAACAACTGGTCGGCGAGCTGACGCGACAGCTCAAACCGAGTAAGCGCGCCGATTCGAAGGACGGCCTGACGCTCGACGACATGCATCGCGAGCTGAGCGCGCGTGTGCCGGCGGCTGCTGCCGCCTGGCCGGCGAAGCCCGCGCCCGCGCCGCCGGTAGCCGCGCCGAAGGTTGTGGCGCCGCCATCGCCGGCACCGGTCGTTGCGCCGCCCGCCGCGCCGCTTCAGGCTGTCATTGCGCCGCCGTCCGCTCCAGCGGCAAAGGTGGCCGCGCCGCCATCAACTCCGGTCCCGAAGCCGGTGCCGGCGTTCGATCCGGACGCGACGATCATTCAAAAGGCCCCGGCATTTCTGCGCCGCACCGCCCCGGCCCCTGCGCCGGTACCCGTCCCCGCACCGGTCGATCCCGGACGCGAGCGGGCGCTCAAAACCGTCACCGCTCTGGAGAAATGGCTCGACGCCATCAATGTCACACGCTCCCAGCGAGTTTCTTGATCGACGACACCAGACAATCCGCCGCGCGCTCCGCGAGCGAGAACTCGACGCGCTGGTGGTGACGTCGCTGCCAAACGTTCTCTATCTCACCAATTTCAGCGGTAGCGCGGCGATCGTCGTGCTGACGGCCGATCGCTTGTTCTTCGTCACTGATTTCCGGTACACGACGGCCATTGCCGACATGCGTGGGGCGCCGCATGAATGTCCGGAGCTCGAGCTGATCGTCGTGGACGGCTCCTACGACGTGACCCTGGCGAATCTTCTGAAGACGCTGCCCTCAGCGCGTGTGGGATTCGAAGCCGCTGACTTGTCGGTCAGCCGCTACAACTATCTTCGCGGTGCGCTCTCCGCCGCCGCGAATGCCCCAGAGCTCATCGTCACCGAGGGTCTCGTGCAGCGGGCGCGTGCGGTAAAAGATGCGTACGAGCTCGGCCTGTTCGCGGAAGCCGCGCGCCGGCTCTCCGGTGTAGCGCGGCAAATTGTGTCGCTCGTTCGACGCGGCCGTAGCGAGCGCGAGATTGCGCTCGACATCGATTGGCAGATTCGTCACGCGGGTTTCGAGCGGGCCGCTTTCGACACGATTGTCGCCAGCGGGCCGAACGCCGCCTTGCCCCATGCCAGGCCCTCCGAGCGAACATTAATCGAAGGTGACCTGGTGGTGCTGGACTTTGGCGGGGTCTACGACTCATACTGCGTCGATTTGACCCGGACCGTTTCCGTCGGACCCGCATCGGGACAGGCCAGAAGGGTTCACGAGGCCGTCCGATGCGCCCACGATCGGGCGGTTGCCGCGGTGGGGCCCGGACAGTCGCGTTTTGTCATCGACGACGCCGCGCGACGGACGCTCGGCGAAGCCGGCATGGCCGACGCGTTCGGACACGGCACCGGTCACGGTCTCGGGATCGAGGTCCACGAGGATCCACGGATCTCGAAGCGCCGGGGACAGACCGACACAGACGACGCGGTGACTGCCGGCATGGTCTTCACGATTGAGCCCGGCGCGTACTTTCCAGGCTGGGGCGGTGTCCGAATCGAAGACGACGTGGTCGTGACGGAGACCGGTGTTCGACTGCTGACCGACGTCCCGACGGAGCTACTGGAGATTTGAGGATCTAAGAATCGAAGGATTTGAGGATTTGGATCTCGAGCAGCTAAAGCAGATTCTGACGCTCGTGCGCGAGCACGAGCTGGCGGAGTTCGAAATCGAGCAGGACGGCGTGCGGATCTGGGTCCGCAAGCTCGCGGCGCCGGCGACCCCCTCGATTGCCGTGCCGCCACCTGCTCCGGTCGTAGCCGCCAGCGCGCCGGCAGCGCCGGTCGTCGCGGCGGCAGCGGCGGCGAGCGCCCCGTCCGCCAAGCAAGAGACCGATGAAATCGAGCTGGCGGTCGTCAAATCACCGATCGTCGGGACGTTCTACCGATCGCCGGAGCCGGGCGCGGCCCCGTACGTCGAAGTCGGATCCACGGTGAAGAAGGGCCAGGTGCTCTGCATCATCGAGGCGATGAAGTTGATGAACGAGATCGATTCGGAGTACGACGGCGAAGTCGTGAACGTCTACGTGGAGACCGGACAGGCCGTGGAGTACGGCGAGCGCTTATTCGCCATACGGGCGAGATAGGAAGACGAGTACGGTACCCGAGCTCCAGCTCGGGCGGCCTATGTTCAAAAAAATTCTGATCGCGAACCGCGGCGAGGTGGCGATGCGCATCATCTTCGCCTGCCGCGAGCTCGGCATCAAAACCGTCGCCGTCCACTCGGAGGCAGACGAGTTCTCCCTGCACGTGCGCTTCGCCGACGAAGCCGTGCGCATCGGTCCGGCGCGCAGCGCCGACAGTTATCTGAACGTGCCGGCGGTGATTAGCGCGGCGGAAATCCGCGGCGCCGACGCGATCCATCCCGGCTACGGTTTCCTGTCCGAAAGCGCCTATCTCGCCGAAGTCTGCGAGGCGTGCCACATCAAGTTCATCGGACCGGACCCGCAGGTCATCCGCCTGATGGGAGACAAGGCGCGTGCGCGCAGGGTGATGAAGAAGGCGGGTGTCCCGGTCCTGCCCGGCAGCGATGGCCCGATCGAGAGCGAAGAGAAGGCGCTCAAGCTGGCCAAGGACATCGGCTACCCGGTGATTGTGAAAGCCACAGCCGGCGGCGGCGGTCGTGGGATGCGCGTCGTGCGGACGCCAGCCGATCTGCCGAATGCCGTGAAAACGGCGCAGCGCGAGGCCGAGGCCGCGTTCAGCGTCGGCGACGTCTACATCGAGAAGTACGTCGACTCGCCCCGGCACGTGGAGTTCCAGGTGCTCGGCGATCACCACGGGTCGGTGATTCATCTCGGCGAGCGCGAGTGCTCGATTCAGCGGCGCCATCAGAAGCTCATCGAAGAATCGCCGTCCCCGGCGCTCAGCGACAAGATGCGCCGGAGGATGGGGAGCATCGTCATGGACGCGGCGAAAGCCGTGCAGTACACGAACGCGGGCACGTTCGAGTTCCTGATGGACCCCGACGGCCGCTTCTATTTCATGGAAGCGAACACGCGGCTCCAGGTCGAGCACCCGGTCACCGAGATGGTCACCGGTATCGACATCGTGAAGGAGCAGATTCGTATTGCCGCGGGTGAACGAATCTCATTCAAGCAGAGTGAGGTAAATCTCACCGGGCACGCCATCGAGTGCCGTATCAATGCGGA
>Ga0114129_10012069_pt1 | contig 12295 bp, 10 predicted proteins | sample RhiMetdeltSRZDD1_FD_80071 | JGI IMG/M metagenome (GOLD analysis project Ga0114129, IMG submission 80071) | Populus rhizosphere microbial communities from Tennessee, USA - Rhizosphere MetaG P. deltoides SRZDD1 (version 2) (version 2) | ecosystem: Host-associated > Plants > Roots > Rhizosphere >...
GCAGAACACCACAAACCGGACCTTAATACCGACGCCGCAGCAATGTATATCAAGATGCATCAAATGCCCGATGGCCACTGGGAGATGGGGCGCGGGACCGCGAGGCCGCCGCTTTGCTCTGCTTATATTTCTGCGACAGTGCTAAGCATGCGCGCGTTGCAGCTTTATGCGCCGAAGTCGGACAAGAAAGCATATGAGAAGTCGATCGAAATGGCCGCTGAATGGATAGCGAAAGCGGAACCCACCGTCGAGGAAGATCGCGTGTGGCGCCTGATCGGTCTTGTGTGGGCCGCGAAAAACAAGGACGCCACTCAGAAATCGCTCCGCGAATTGCTCGCGCGGCAGCGTGGCGACGGCGGGTGGTCCGATATGCCTTCGACCGACAGCAGTTCCTATGCGACAGGCAAAGCGCTCTTCGCGCTGAAGCTCGCGGGGCTCTCCGCATCGAATCCCGCGTATCAACGAGGGGTTCAGTTCCTGCTCAATACCCAGCAGGAGGACGGTTCCTGGTTCGTCAAATCGCGCGCAATGGGATTCCAGCCATACTTCGACAGCGGTTTTCCATATCAGTACGACCAATGGATTTCCGCGGCCGGTACAGCCTGGGCAACCATGGCTTTAACCGGCGCCAGTCCGGAACCCGCAGTTTCTGCGTCAACCACTGGCGCCCGGGACTGACCTGATTCACAAGATATTGCTCCCGATTGCGTCGTGTGTTAGTATCCCGCCAAATTCATGTAAACGATTACAGCGGGCTGCCGCAAAGGCGTAACCGGGAGGAAAAATGACGTACTTTGAACGCGGCGTATTGGGTGTGATTTTCATTGTTCTGATCTCGGGTGCACAGCCCGGACTGGCCCAGGGAACGGCCGATCTGGTCGGGCGCGTCACTGACGCGAGCGGGGCCGTTTTGCCCGGCGTGATGGTTACGGCGGAGAACGTTGCAACGAACGTTGGCCGATCGGCGATCACGAGCGAGACAGGCGACTACGCCTTCAACCTGCTGGCGATTGGTCCTTACGCGGTGAAGATCGAATTGCCAGGTTTTCGGACCTACACGACGAGGGTCATGCTCGCAACCGGCGACCGCGCGCGTGTCGATGCGCAAATGCAGGTTGGAGAGGTGTCGCAGGCGATCGAAGTCGCCGCCGACGCCACTCCACTGCAGACCGACAGTTCGACAATCGGGGTGACTATCCAGGCTGTGGCAGATTTGCCGGTCAATGGCCGCAACTTCGTTACACTTGTGCAATTCGCGCCAGGAGCGACACCGTCAGTTCAGAGTTCGCTCGGAGGAGGCAATCGACCTGATGACCGACGCCAGACGTCGACCGTTTCGTCAAATGGCCAGACGGATTCCGCGAACAATTTCCTGCTGGACGGCATGGATAATAATGAGCGCGCTATAGGCACGATTATCGTTAAGCCTTCCATCGACGCTCTACAGGAAATCAAGGTCGACAGCAATTTGTACTCAGCGGAAGTCGGGCGGGCGGGTGGCGCTGTCATCAACCTAACCACGAAATCGGGAACAAACGCATTTCATGGCACGCTATTTGAGTTTCTCCGCAACGACATATTCGATGCGAAAGACGTTTTCAACGTGCCGCAGCCAGGCAATCCATTAGCGGGAGTGAAGCCGAAATTCCGGCAGAACCAGTTCGGCGGTAGTATTGGCGGCCCAATCAAGAAAGACAAAACCTTTTTCTTCACCGATTACGAAGCCTTCCGCAAGATCAAGGGCAATACCTTCACGGCGACGATTCCGACGGCGTGTCAACTGGGCCGTGCCCTGTGCAACGGCGTGCAGCAGATCGGCAACTTCTCCGACACCACCACGCCGATCTACAATCCGGTGACGCATCAAGCTTATCCCAACAATATTATTCCGCTTTCCGACATCGATCCGGTTGGGCAAAACTATGCAGCCCTATTTCCAACGCTGCCTGCCTCAGCATGTACTATCACGTGTCAATTCGTTTCCAGTCCTACGCAGACTCAATATGCCCACACGGGGGACTTGCGGATCGATCACCATTTCAGCAGCAGGGACAACTTGTTTGGCCGCTACTCCATCAACAACACGGACACGAACTCGCCCGGTTTTCTTCCGCCGGCGACCGTTTCCGGCGTGACGATCCCCGCACCAAGCTCGCGCGACACACAGAATTTCCCTGGGACGGCGTATCAGCGGCAGCAGAGTGTGGCTCTGAGCCACGTTCACATCTTCAGGCCCACGCTGCTTCTGCAGCTCCATGTCCAGGTTTCTCGCTACGTCACTGATTCGGAAAGCGCGAACATCGGCATCAACGGGAACACCGCATTCGGCGGTCCAGCCGGCATTAACACAGGTGTGCCCGGCACCACGGGTCTCGCCCTCATCCAATTCCAGAGCGGTGGCTACGCTGCGTTAGGCGACGGCTTTGCGCTACCGACAGCATATTGGGATACGAACTACCAGTACGCTGGATCCGTTAGCTGGACCAAGGGGGCACACAACGTGAAGTTCGGGGCCAACTTTCTGCGCCGAAACTGGAGCACGTTCCAGGTTCTGTTCAAGGGCAACTTTAACATCAACGCGCTGCAAACCAACTCGACCGGTACGGCCGCCGGAACCGGAGGGAATGGGTTTGCTTCACTACTCACCGGCTACTACAACCAGGCTACGCGTAATATGGCATTGGTAGCGCCTCAATACCGCAGCTCGGAGATCGGTGAATTTATCCAGGATAACTGGCGCGTGAATCGTTGGTTGACACTCAATCTCGGGCTGCGGTACGACATCTTCACCCCTTTTACCGAGAAGCACGATGACCTCTCGAACTTCGATCCGACCGATCCCGCGACGCTAGCGAGCGGCCAGATTCAAGTGGCGGGCGTTAACGGTGTGAGCAACACCGTTAACATCAAGACGCAGTACGGTAACCTGCAGCCGCGGGTCGGCTTTGCTGCGACGCTTAGCCACGGCACGGTATTGCGCGGCGGTTTCGGAACTAGTTATTGGCCGAACAATGTTGCGTCTCCAGCGAACTTGAAGAACGCGCCGTTTGTTGCCACATACACGATCAATCAGGCGCCGAATACACCGACTCTTAAGTTGAGTGGTGCGGTTCCCAATCCGACACCAAATCCAACTTGTATGGTTGCAGCCTGTGGTGCTACACAGCCCGTTGGCGGGTTCTCTGTAAATGCGGCAACAAAACTCGATTATCACTACACGCTCGCTTACATGTTCAACTTGATGCTTGAAAAAGAAATCGAGCGCAACGTGATCGGGATTGGTTACGTCGGCGAGCCCGTGCGTCATCTCGGCAGGACCATTCCGAATTCGAATACGAACCTGCCGCCGCTTGGACCAGGTGGTTGCGGCGTGACGACGGTTGTGGCATTTCCGAGCCCATGTCAGCCGTACAATGCGCAAATACCGTTAGTGAATTCGATTCAGTTGCTGGCTACCGACGGCGTGAGTAACTACAATGCTCTTCAGCTCACATTCCAGCGGCGCACCAGCGCCGGCCTAACAGTCGCTTCCAATTACACGTTCTCCAGCGCCCTATCTGATGTTGGAGGTCCCGGCGGCGCATGCGTCGGCTGCGCCCAGGTATTGAATAATTTTGGGCGCGATTACGGTCCGAGCGATTACATGGTGAAACACCGCTTCACGTTCACCGCAAATTACGAACTGCCTTTCGGGAAATCGCTGACTGGCGTTAGCGGTCAGGTCATCAAGGGATGGCAGATTAATGCAATTTATGCTTACGGGACCGGACAGCCGTTCACGGTACTGGACGGCACCGCTCAACAGAATACGATCGGAGTTACCCAGGATCGTCCAGATCGGATCCCTGCGCAGTCGTTCACGCGAAGTAACGATCAATGGATCGACATCACCCAATTCCGGCGCCAGGCCTTTGGCACGGCGGGCAACGAGGGACATAATGCGTTCAACATGCCCAACAACAAACGGCTGGATTTCTCGCTGTTCAAGAACTTCGGAATCACTGAAGCAGTGAACCTTCAGTTCCGTGCTGAAGCGTTCAACATCACGAATACGCCGCTTTTTGGAATGCCGGGGAATATCATCAGCGGCCTCGACAGTAACGGTGTTCCAACGAGCGCCGGAAACTTCGGCCGTATTACAACAACCAATGCGTTCTACACGCCGCGCGACATCCAGTTTGCGCTGAAGCTAATCTTCTAGATCAGATGGAGCCATGCGAAGAGCAACTCTGGCAATTGTGGCATTTATCGTCTCGAGCGCGCTGGCCTGCGCCCAGTCACGACCGGATCTGACGGGTTTCTGGGAACGTAGGGATGTGTCAGGCTCAGGCAGTTTCGGCGGTATCGACGCCAGGATCCCGAAAGCCGTTCTCGTCCCCGGTGTGCAGGCCGCGCCGGCCGAAGCGCCGCCGAATGCGGCGTCCGCAGTTGAGGCTCCCCACAAACCAGGAGAACCCTATGTCGTGACGACCGGACGGTGCGGCGGAGGAATGCCTTTCATGATGGGACACTCTGCCGCGATCGACATCGTGCAGACAGCCGAGGAAATCCTGATCATTCCTGAAATGCCAGGCACGCGGCATATCTATATGGATGGGAGATCCCATCCGCCGTTGGCCGCACGAGAGCCTTCAATTGTGGGGCACTCGATCGGCCGGTGGGAGGGAGACACGCTGGTCGTCGACACTGTCGGTTTGACCGCCGGCGCCGGAATTCCCGGCGGAGGACGCCGCACACCGGAGACCCGTCTGATCGAGCGTTTTCGGCTTGTCGATGCCGGAAAGCGCATGGCGGTGACATTCACATGGCAGGATCCGAAGATTTACGTAAAGCCTCACACGTACGAGTACATTTATTACAAGGATTCTCCCGATACTTACGCTCTCGAAGAATGGTGTGACTCGAGCGATCCCTTACAGCGGCAGTCGATCGTTCCGCCGGAGCAACGACGATGAAATTGTTTGCAATCCTCTTCGGCGCCTTGCTGGCACAAACGAACACACCCGGACCCGACCTGTCTGGTTTTTGGGAATTGAGGTTCGATAGCAAGAATATTCCAGAGGCCTCGCTCGCCCCGAAAGTTACGCCGAAAGACATCGAAGCGCACCGCGAGAAAGACCGGATGGCCATCCGATGGTGTAATTTCCTGGGTGTGCCGAGGCTGATGGAAGAATCGCCCCTCGACATACGGCAGGGGCGGATCGAAACAGTAATCGTTGCGCAGGCCGTCTCGACGGCGCGGCACATCTACGCGGATGGCCGCGGCCACGTTAATGCGGACGTTTTCGATCCGACAACCAACGGTCATTCCATCGGCCGGTGGGAAGGCGACGCATTCGTTGTCGACACGGTTGGATTTGCGCCCGATCGCGGAATCACAAGCATTCCCGGCGGAGGGTACAAAACGGTCGATTCGCACCTGACGGAGCGCTACAGGCTACTGGACGGGGGGCAGCGATTGTCGGTGACCTTCACGTGGGAAGACCCGAACGTCTTTGCCAAACCTCATACGTACGAATTCAGATACTATCGAGCGCCCAAAGGCACGAATGCGCGTAATTGGTCTTGCGATCCTTTCGATGAAAGCCGCGCGAAGTTTCTGACTGAATCACCGGCGAAGTAAGGATCCGGAGTACAAAAGATGAAACTGAGAATTGCAATATCGATTGGTTTGATGGGCTTGGTTTTGTTCGCAGCCGAGCCCCTACTCGCCCACCATTCTTTTTCCATGTTCGAGATGACGAAAGATGTCTCATATACAGGTACCGTGCTCGAATACAAATGGGTCAATCCGCATGTGCACCTGACCCTTCAGGTCGATGCGGACTCAGGCGATCCCTCGACAGTGGGGACATGGGACATCGAGGGCGCGAGCACGAACATCATGGCCAGGCAAGGTTGGACAAAGGCAACGTTCAAAGTGGGCGACAAGATTACCGTTGTCGGCCACCCATTAAAGGATGGCTCCAAGGGTGCATCGATGTTTTACGTCATCCTGCCGGACGGCAAACGCCTGTACCAGGACATTGCCCGGCCGAAATCAGACCAGCAGTAGGCGGAGGCGAAACGTGCGCACACGAAACGCCTTACTCACCATAGCTGCCAGCATTGTTGCCGTCGCCGCTGCGGCACAGAATCCCCAAGCACCGGCTGGGGCGCCTGGAGGCGGCGGTTTCATCGCATATCCACAGAGGCCGGTCACGGATCCGGCCGCGGTTTCCCGCGGAAAAGTTCTGTTCGACGTCAACTGCAGCTTTTGCCATGGGGCGGACGCCCGCGGCGGGGACGACGGACCCAACCTGCTTCGGTCGGAGCTGGTTCTGGACGATCAAAAAGGTGAAAGGATCGGTCCCGTTTTGCAGAACGGCCGCGACCGAGGTATGCCGAGATTTACATTCTCTGCCGATCAGACGTCTGACGTTGCCGCCTATCTCCACAGCTTCCTTGTCAGCAGCCGCACGGGTCCGGCGGACATCAATATAGTGGTCGGCAATGCGAAGTCAGGCGAAGAATTCTTCAAGGCGAAGTGTGCGTCCTGCCATTCCATTACGGGAGACTTGAAAGGAGTGGCGTCAAGGTACTCCGACCCCAGGGCCCTCCAGCAGACTTGGATCTTGCCTGGAAGCGGTGGCCGCCAGGGCGGTGCGAGTCCCTTCAGGAGCGCGCCGCCGATGACTGCCGTGATTACATTATCTTCTGGCGAGAAAGTCGAAGGTACGATCGACCGTATGGACGACTTCGTGGTTTCACTGACGCTCGCCGACGGCACGCACCGGTCGTTTCAAACAGAAGGCAACACGCCTACTGTCGAGATTCGCGATCCGCTCGAGGCGCACAAGAACCTGCTGCGTACGTATTCGGATGCCGACATTCACAATGTAACGGCTTACCTCGTGACGTTGAAATGAGATGAAGATCAAGATGAAAAAGCGGACAGACTCCCCTCATCGCGGAGGACGGGAACTCGGAATACTCGTCGTCACCAGTGTTCTGTTGATCTCGCCGGCGATCCTTGCGGCACAAGGACTCGAACCCGCAGCGATCTTAAAACCGCTTTCGGATTCGTGGCCCACCTACTCGGGTGATTACAGCGGCCGGCGGCACAGTTCGCTGAATCAGATCAACCAATCCAACGTGAAGAACCTCACGCTGGCGTGGACACGGCGCCTGGCGAATGGTCCAACTCCAGGCGCGTCGGCCGGCGCAGCGGGCGCTCCGGCACTCATCATCGGCGGCGAAGGTTCAGGCGACATCGTCGCCGCCGGCGCCACGCAGATCAAAGGCGCCGTACTGCAGGTGAATGGCGTCCTCTACGTCACGACACCCGACAACACATGGGCGCTGGATGCGCACGACGGGCACGAACTCTGGCACTACTTCTGGAAGACGAGAGGCGGCACGCACATCGGCAATCGCGGTGTGGGAATGTGGGGAAATTACCTGTTCTTCGTCACGCCGGATGATTACCTGGTCTCCCTGGATGCCCGCACCGGCAAAGAGCGGTGGCACAAGGAAATCCTGAGCTTCAACCAGCAATACTTCGCGACCATGGCCCCGATCGTCATTCGAAACCACGTGCTGCTTGGATCGAGTAATGATCTGGACGAGCCGGGATTCATTCAGTCGTTCGATCCTGAGACCGGCGACCTTCAGTGGAAATTCTATGCAGTGCCGATGAATCCTGGAGACCCAGGTCTGGAAACGTGGAAGGACCTGGATGCCGCCCGGCATGGTGGAGGTCAACCATGGGTGCCCGGATCCTACGATCCCGAAACCAACCTCTATATCTTCGGGACCGGCAATCCGTCCCCCGCATATACATCGCAAACTCGCGGTGAAGGCGACAATCTGTTCACGTGCGCCATCGTCGCCATTAATGTCGACACAGGTAAAATGGCCTGGTACTACCAGACGTCGCCGCACGACACGCACGACTGGGATTCGGCGCAGACGCCCGTACTGGTCGACGGAGAATTCAACGGCAGGCCGCGCAAACTTGTTCTGACCGCCAGCCGCAATGGATATTACTTCACCCTGGACCGCCTCACGGGCGAACACCTGGTGACCGGAAAGTTCTCCGACACCGCAAACTGGGCAAGTGATCTGAACGCGAAAGGCCAACCCGTTCGGAATGCGGACAAGGACTTTCACATCGGTGGTTCGCTCGTATCCCCGGCCAATCAGGGCGCGACCAACTGGCCGCCGCCGGCCTATAGTCCCGAAGCAGGACTGTTCTACGTTCCAACGGCCGATACTTATGCCATGTACTATCTGACTGAAACGGATCCGCGGGGAGCGATGGGACTGGGCGGCAAAGAAGAATTGAACGTGGCGACAGTCGGCAGCTATCTCACGGCGATCGATTACAAAACGGGGAAGATCGTCTGGCGCCACAAGTACCGGACATTGGGAAATGATGCGCGTACACCGGGATTATTGACAACGGCCGGCAAGCTGCTTTTTGCCGGCGACGTCTCGGGGAATTTGATTGCGTTCGATCCTGCGAATGGGAAGATCCTTTGGCATAGCTACACCGGTCAGGTGACAAATGCCCCGGAAACGTACATGATCGACGGCCGCCAATACGTATTGGTAGCGGCAGGAGATACGCTCTATGCCTTCACTCTCTATTGAAAGGATCGCTGCGACGACCGTTATCATCCTGTTCGGCTGCTGTGTGTTGACGGCGCGGGCAGCACCCGACATTTCAGGGATGTGGCTCTTGCAGGATCCAGGCTCAGGGAATTTCACGGATTGGTATAACAACGTGCCCAAGCCGGCGCTGCGGCCCGAGATCGTGAAGGACAATGAAGCCCTCGCAGCGCGCGAAGCTGCGGGAGAAGTCATCAACCGGGCGGAACGTCTGGCAAGCTGTCCGTTCGGCAATCTCCCCATGATGATGGCTTCCTCACCACCCCTCAATATCGTTCAGTCGAGAGACGAGGTCCTGATCGGCGCTGAAGCGAACCGCGCCCGCTTCGTCTACACTGATGGCCGCAGCCATCCCGACATCAGGAGGGCCGATTACGTTGCGAGCGGCTTCGGGCACTCGATCGGGCATTGGGAAGGCGATACGCTCGTGGTCGATACCGTCGGATTCCCCGCCAGAGTATGCGACAGCCGCCGGCCTGTCATGGTCACTCCGGGAGGAGGACGGGCCAAGGAGACCACGCATCTTATCGAGCGTTTTCGTCTCAGTGAAGACGGCGAGATGCTGTCGGTAACATTCACGTGGGAAGACCCGACGGTCCTTCTGACGCCGCATTCGTATTCGTACAAATATAAGCGGCTCGCTGGAGCGAACCCGATCGAGAACAACGACGACCCGGGCGATCCGGCCTACCAGCAGAGGCTACTTCAATCTGTGATACCGCCGCCGCAGAAGTGAGGACACATGCAGTTCGTTGCCGCAATCATGGCCTTGTCCGTTGCGTTGACTGGCGGCCAGATTGGGCCGCCAACAGTTTCAGGTCACCCCGATGTGTCTGGTTACTGGGAACTTCGTTACGACAGCCTCAGTGTTCCCACCGCATCTCTGACGGCGCAGGCCGCCGCTGATCAGCCGAATCAAAAGCGCCGGGACATCCAGGCAGTCCGGTCGTGCATTAATGTAGGCGTCCCGGCGCTAATGGAGGACCGGGCGGCGCTCGATATTCGGCAAAGTCCCAGTGTCATCGGCATTGTTGCCAAATCGCCGTCCTCGGTGAGGTACATCTATACCGATGGACGCACGCATCCTGAGAAAGACGACGGCGAACCCACCACCAATGGACATTCCATTGGACACTGGGAAGGTGACACCTTGGTCGTCGATACTGTCGGATTTAATGATCGCGGTGTGAGAAGTATCCCGGGCGGAGGTATGAGAACCCCAGATTCGCACCTGACGGAGCGCTACCGACTCATGGACGGCGGGCAGCGATTGTCGGTTACTTTCACGTGGGACGACCCGAGCGTGTTTCAAAAACCCCATACATACGAGTTTCGGTATTACAAAATCAGGCAGATGAGCGAACCGCGCGTCTACAACTGCAATCCGAACGATGCGGAACGCGCGACATTCTTATTGGAAAGGTAGAACGTTATGTATTCCCGACGTGAATTCGGAAAAAGAGCGCTCGCTGCGCTGACCTTCTCAGCAGTCCGAACAGCCGGGCTGTTGGGCGCAGGAGTTGATTCGACCGTGCGGGGCGTGAAGTTGGGTCTGATTACGGGCTCACTGAACCCGCTTCCGGACGTTCCCACTAAAGATCCCATCGACATCATCATCGAGCAGTGCCTTCAGCTGCGCGCCACGAATGTTGAACTAGTGAACGTGATGGGGCTGAATGAGCCCCAGGTCGTCAACGGTGGACGCTTCGGCCAACCGCCGGACAAGATTACTCCGGAATATCTGGATTCGCGTGAGAAGCTGCGGCAATGGCGGTTGTCGCTTCCACTGGATCGTTTCAGGGAGGTGCGGAAGAAATTCGATGTGGCTGGCCTGAATCTGTTTTCGTATGTGATGACGATCGGGGATGACTTTACCGATCCCGAAATCGAGTCGGTCTTCAAGCAGATGCAGGCGCTGAAAATCACTCTGTTTACGACGAATCAGACGAGGGTCGGAATGGGGCCGCGCATTGCACCCTTTGCGGAGAAATATAAGATCAGACCTTCATGGCATCCGCACGATAAGGTGGAAGATCCCAATGAGGTCGCAACAGCTGAAAGCCTGGAAAAATTGCTCGGCATGTCCAAGCTGTTCGTCGTCAATCTCGACATTGGTCATTACACCGCCGGCAACAACGACGCTGTCGCTTTCCTTCGAAAGCGCCACGACCGTATCACGCACATTCATATCAAAGACCGAAAGAGAGACCATGGGCCTAACGTTCAACTGGGAACAGGCGACACGCCCATTAAGGAATGCCTGACGCTGATCAGAGACAACCACTATCCGATTATTTGCCTCCTCGAGCGGGAATATCGAGGGCCCGGCAGCCCTGCCGAGGAAACCAAGTGGCAGATGGACTATATAAAGAAGATACTGGAATCGTGACATTCCGCCCTGCACCTGCAAGCAGTGGCACGTACACCTCCTATTGTGCTGGAGGGCCCGTGCTGGAGCGGACAATCAGTCTGTGCGGCAGCGTGATCGATTCCGGCGGCGCCGTTTGACCGTTCAGGATTTGCAATAGCAACCGGACGGTTCCTTCGCCAATTTCCCGCATGGGCTGAGCCACAGTGGTGAGCGGCGGGTCCGTGTACCTCGCGAAGCGGATGTCGTCGAATCCGACAACAGAAAGGTCCAGCGGAATACGCAAACCTCTCCGCTTTGCGGTATCGATCGCACCGATCGCCATTTCGTCATTGAAACAGAAGATTGCTGTCGGCGGTTCTGACGCGCCGAGCAGTTGCTCGGCGGCCGTGCGGCCCGATTCGATCGAGAAATCACCCTTCACGACGATGCAGTCGTCCTCGGCTTCGTGATTCCTCGCGCTCGAGAGAGCGCCGCTCAGCCGATCGCGACTTAGGGGGCTGACGAGAGGTCCTGTAATGACGCCTACGCGGTGGTGGCCGAGCTCATAAAGATGGTCCATCGCCTGAGCGGCCGCTTTTGCATTATCAATATGTACGCTCGGCACACCCAATCGCGGACTGAATTCGCACCCGTTGACGATTGGCGCACATCCCGGCGCCATGCCTCTGACAAGGCTGGCGGCCTCCCTCGGCAGCCGATGACCTAGAAAGATCAGGCCGTCCGCCTCTCGCCGCTTGAGCATCTGCGCATAACGCTCTTCGCGTTTGAGGTCGTGTTGCGTGTCCCCTACCAGTACCGAATATCCCTGACTGAGCGCCGCATCCTCGATGCCCTGGAGAATTAAAGAGAAAAATGGATTCGAGATATCCGGAACCGTCACGAGAACTTTACGCGACCGCAGAGTCCGCAGATTCTTGGCAGCCGCATGCGGCGCATAACCGAGAAACCGGACCGCGCGCATTACCTTTCGGCGCGTGCTCGGTGCAACGACTTCGGGCCGGCTTAGTACACGCGAGACCGTCGCCGTTGATACTCCTGCGCGCTTGGCTACCGCATGGATATTGGGTACAGCCATAGGCTGCGTATCATAACACCTTGTATACTGTCGAGCACTTCAATCGAACTTCTTCGACACATGGATGAGGGACAGACAGCCAGTTCAGGTCCTGTATGAAAACGATTACATCTGTTATTGGCTGAAGTATAATTCCCGGCCGTGAGCAAGGCGTTTTGGATCAGCATGGTCGTCTTAGGATTATTGCAGGGTCCGAA
>Ga0114129_10012070_pt1 | contig 12295 bp, 4 predicted proteins | sample RhiMetdeltSRZDD1_FD_80071 | JGI IMG/M metagenome (GOLD analysis project Ga0114129, IMG submission 80071) | Populus rhizosphere microbial communities from Tennessee, USA - Rhizosphere MetaG P. deltoides SRZDD1 (version 2) (version 2) | ecosystem: Host-associated > Plants > Roots > Rhizosphere >...
CGTCTCGACCGCGGGCAACGACATCCGCGAGCGCACCGGCGCGCTGACCATCGACATGTCGGTGAAGCGCGGCGGCAACCAGTATCACGGCAGCGCGCGCGGGTACTTCGCCAATGACGACCTGCAGGCGTCGAACATTCCGGCGGAGCTGAAAGCGCTCGCGACGCCGGTGACCGCCGCCACCGCCGATCACCTGACGAAGAGCACCGACTACGGCTTCGAGCTCGGCGGCCCGGTGCTTCGCGACCGCGCGTGGTTCTACGGGTCGTACTCGCGGCAGGACGTCGGCCTGTTCCGCCGGTCGACGAACGCGATCGATCGGACGCGGCTCGACAATCCCAATGTCAAGGTGAACCTCCAGGCGACGAAGAAGGACATGGTCAGCTTCCTGTTCTTCAACGGCTACAAGATCAAGGATCACCGCAAGCCCGGGCTCGCGACGATCGAGGCGCCCGAGGCGACGTTCCACCAGGACAACTTCTACAGCGACAGCTCGCCGCTCCACGGTCTGTGGAAGGTCGCCGACGATCGCGTCATCGGCATGAACGCGTTCCTCTCGGCGAAATACGCGTACTACAACACGGGCGTCGCACTGACGCCCGAAGGCGGATTCGACGCGCAGGCCGGCGTCGACGTCCAGGCCTCGAGAACCTACGGCGGCATCCAGCGGCAGATCAGCGCGCGTCCGCAGCACACGGCGACGGCCGACGTGCACTCGTTCTTCGCGCGCTTCGGTGGATCGCACGACGTGAAGTACGGCGCCGGCTATCGCACGACCGACGTCGTCACCGAGAACATGTGGCCCGGCAACGGCATTCGGGCCATCATCCAGGCGGCGAGCGATCTCCGGGCGACGGTGTATCGCGAAGGCCGCGGCGGCAACCGCGCCAATTACTTCCACGTCTACGGCGGCGACACGATGTCGCGCGGCCGCATGACGATGAACGTCGGCGTGCGCTTCGATCGTCAGTGGGGCTCCGCCGACCCGAGCAGCACCACCTCGAACCCGGCGTTCCCCGAGCTCGTGCCCGGCATTCAGTTTCCCGGGTACCGCGCGCCGTTCACCTGGAACAACGTGTCGCCGCGCGCCGGCGTGACCTATACCCTCGACGAGTCCCGCAAGACCAACGTGCGGGTCAACTACACGAGCTTCGCGGGTCAGCTCGCGACGACGACCATCGGCTTCATGAACCCGGCGTCGGGGCTCGGATCCATCACCTACCGCTGGGCCGATGCCAACAGCGACGGATTCGCGCAGGCGAACGAAGTCAACACCGCGCTGCAGCTGTCGAGCGCGGGAATCAACCTGAACGATCGGACGGGGGTGACGTCGCCCAATCGCGTCGATCCGAACCTCAAAGCGCCGACGACGCGGACGATCGTCGCCGGCATCGATCGCGAGCTGATGCCGCACCTGGCGGCGCAGGTGGCGTACACGTATTCGCGGACGGGCAACCTGTTCGGCAACGCCGCGGCGAACATCACGCCGCGCACCGGCGTGCCGCTCGAGAGCGGCTACACGGCCGGCCCGACACTGACGGGGACGCTGCCCGACGGCTCGTCGTACAGCGTGCCGACGTTCATGCCGATCGCGTCGCTGGTGACGGCGGGCGGCGGCGGCTTCCTCACGACGAACGTTCCCGGCTTCTTCACCGACTACAACGGCGTCGAGCTGGCGCTCGTGAAGCGGATGTCGAACAAGTGGATGGGCCGCGTGTCGTTCGCGTACAACAACGCGCGCGAGCACTTCGACGGAACCGCGGGGCAGTATTCGAACAGCGGCAACCCGACGCGGACGGTCACCGAGCCGCTCGTCGACGGCGGCCAGTTCGTTCCGGCGACGGGCGCCGGCGGCGGCGCGTACTACCTGAACGCCAAGTGGCAGTTCAACGCGAACGCCATGTATCAGGCGCCGTACGGCGTTGAAGTGGCGGCGAACGTGTTCGGCCGTCAGGGCTATCCGTTCCCGATCTATCGCCCGACGGCCCTGGGCGCGGACTCGCTCAACGTGCTCGTCTCGCCGGCCATCGACACGTTCCGCTACCCCAACGCGTGGGACACGGATCTCCGCGTCGCGCGCAACTTCGCGTTCTCGACGGTGAACCTCCGCCTGATCGGCGACGTGTTCAACGTGCTCAACGCGAACACGGCGCTCCTGCGCAACAACAGCCTGGGCGGCACCAACAACACGACGCCGGCGAGCTTCAACACGCTCTCACAGAACGTGACGCCGCGCGTGCTGCGGCTCGGTCTGGTGGTCGGGTTCTGAAAATCCGTTTCGTAGGGGCGGACCCGCGTGTCCGCCCCGGGCCGACACACGGGTCGGCCCCTACAGCGGTTTTGAACACGCGGCGCCCAAAAGCAAAGGCCCGGACGAGTCCGGGCCTTTGCTTTTTTCAGCGCACGCCGCGCGACTGAACGACCTCGCCAATCGCCTCCGCCCAGCCGGCGGCGCCGGCCTGACTCGTCACACGCGCCGTCGGAACTTTGGCCAGAAGACGCGGCGTCGCCGCCGTGTCGTCGTTCCGCACGACAATCGGCACGTCGACCGCGCGCAGCAACGCCACGTCATTCAACGCGTCGCCGAGACCGATGCTGATCAAGCGGCCGCGCCCGCGCGCGTACAGCAGACGGAGCATGTCGACGCCGACGCCTTTATCGACGTCGGCCCCGACATGCTCGTAGCGGCCGCCGTTCGTACAGCCGAGATGCGCGGCGTGCAGCGCGTTGAAGAGACGGCTGCGCGCGCTCGGGCTCGCGTCGAGGATGCGAAACGGCTCGTCGTATTCGCGCAATTTCGCGAGCCGCGCCTGCATCAACGGCATGTCGCACTCGAATGCCACTTCTTCGATCGACATGTCGCTGAACCCAATCACCCCGACCCGCGTGCGCGCGGCGATCCGGTGAAGCGCGCCGACCACCTCGGCGTCGGGGCGGCCGAGCTCCACGGCCTCGTAGCCGGCGATGTCGCGGGCGTTGGGCACGCCGCGGGCGAAATACCCGCGCGGCACGAAGACGCCGCCGCCGTTCTCGCAGACGAACGGATGGCGGATGGCGAGCTGCTGCTGCACGACCTCGAGCTCCGCACGCGTCTTGCTGGAGCACAACACGAGCGGAATCTGTTCGCGCGCGAGCAGGGCGAGAGCCTCTGCGGCGCCGCCCGACGAGCGCGTGCGCGAATCGAGCAGCGTGCCGTCGACGTCGGCGAGGCGTGATTTCCTGACGAAGCGAGCCCGGGCTTCTTTTTCGATCACGGTCAGTCTGGCCGACGTACTCATACGTTCGCGTCTACAAGCGCGGCGACGTCCAGGCTGTCACCTGAGTTCATCGACCGAAACACCCTGGAACGAGAGAGGGCCCTGAGCGTTTTCAGACACCAGTGCGCGAGACATATCCAGAAAACCGTCGGGCTTCATGATGCGCCCGTTATCAGCCACAAGACTTCTTGACTGGCTATCGCGGATGGGCCTACAAGGGCGCCTATGAAACACCGTCTCGCCGTCATCGCACTGCTCTTCGCCGCTGGTACACCGATCGACGCGCAGGTGGAACAGGGCCGTCTGCTCGGCACCGTGAAGGACGCACAAGGCGGCGTGCTTCCCGGCACGACGATCACCGCGACGTCTCCCGCACTCATCGGCCAGCGCACCGCCGTCACGGAGACCGACGGCCGCTACCTGATCACGACGCTTCCCTCCGGCACGTACTCGTTGAAGTTCGAGCTGCAGGGCTTTCAGCCGTTCGTCCGTCAGAACATCGTCGTCACGCAAGGGTCGACGCTCACCGTCGACGCCACGCTCGACGTCGCGTCGCTGAGCGAGAGCATCACCGTCACTGGCGACTCGCCGATGGTCGACACGACGACGACGAAGGTAGGCGCGACGTTCAGCGGCGAAGCGCTCGTGGGCGTGCCGAGCTCCACGGACATCTGGGGCAACCTCGCGCAGACGCCTGGCGTGCGGATGCAGGGCTACGACGTCGGCGGGTCGCACAAGAGTCAGCAGACGGGGTACGACGCGTTCGGCGTCCGCGGTCAGATCAAGATGATGTATGAGGGCATCGACACCACGGAGGGCGATAACGGAGGGTTCTTCTACGCCGACTTCTACGCCGTCGGCGAAGTGTCGATCACGGCGATTGGCGGCGACGTCGAATCGAGCTCGCCGGGCGCGACCAACACGCAGAATTTCAAGAGCGGCGGGAACCGCTACTCGGGCCTCGAGCACCTCACGTACGAGCCGGTCGGCAAGTGGATGGCGAACAACGTGGACGACGCGACGCGCGCCCGCGGCTTCACCGGCAATCCAAATCTGTCGTTCTGGGAAACGCACCTGGAGCTCGGCGGACCGATCTTCAAGGACAGGCTCTGGTTCTTTGGCGCGTTCAACAAGTTTCATCTCGAACAGCGCATCTCGGGCGTCGATCCCGGCGTAGCGACCGACATCACGGACGTCACCGATCCGATGCTGAAGCTGACCTGGCGCAAAGGCGCGAAGGACACGTTCGTCGGCTTCCTGATGCCACGGAACAACAAAGTCAAACCAAACCGCAACCTGTCGGCGAGCACGCTGCCCGAGTCGGTGCTGGCGCAGGACAGCAAGACGTGGATCAAGAAGATCGAGTGGCAGCGCGTCTGGTCGAATCGCATGTTCTCGACGATTCGCGTCGCGGCATGCTGCGAAGTGTGGCCGATGAGGACGAAAGTCGACCCGGCGGTGAAGCCGCCGACATCCGACAGCGCGACCGGATTGGTCAGCGGCGCCGGCTGGAATGCGTTCACGCTCGATTATGGCAAGCCGCAGACGCTCGGGACGCTGACGTATTTCCTGCCGTCGAAGCGCGGCAGCCACGACATCAAGGTCGGCTACGAGTACATCCTCAATCACTACCGTCAGGGAATCAACGGTCAGTCCGGCGCGATTCAGTACCTGCCGCGCAGCGGCCAGACCGATCAGATCCAGCTTGCCGACGTCGGCGCGTTCTCGGAGTTCGGCAGCGGCTGGCAGCCGGGCTACGACAACAACTCGATGTTCTCGGTGTTCGCCCAGGATCGGTGGGCCCCGACCGACAAGCTGACGATCACCGCGGGGCTGCGCTTCGGCCACCAGCGCCCGTATTACGAGGAGGGAACGCGCAATCCGGTTCTGGCTGACGTCTTCCCGAAGCTCACCGTCCCCGAGCACACGATTCTCACGCGCAACAACGTCGCGCCGCGGCTCGGCCTCGCGTACGACCTGTTCGGGAACGGCAAGACCGCCGCCAAGGCGTTCTACGGCCGCTATTACGCGATCTACGCCAACAACTTCACGGCGCTGAATCCCGGCGGCGCCAACTACCGCACGTACCAGTTTCTCGATCCGAATCGCAACGGCGTCTACGACGGTCCGCAGGAACTGGGAACGCTCCTCTCGTCGAGCGGCGGCAGCAGCACGACGGTCGACCCGAACCTGAAGCAGCCGTACGGCGACGAATTCAGCACGTCGCTCGAGCATCAGTTCTGGGGCGAGACATCGGTGCGAGCCGTCTACGTGCGCAAGGCCAGCAAGAACGTCTTCGGGGTGGTGAACGTCGCACGCCTCGGCAACATCACCGTGCCGGTCACGATGCCGAACCCGTTCGACGCGTCGCAGTCGCTGCATCTGCTGGACATTCCGGTCTCACTGCGAGGCGTCGTCCAGAACCAGTTCACGAATGTCGCCGACTCGGACGCGAACTACGACACGTTGTCGTTCTCGGCGCAGCATCGTTTCCGCCGCGGGCTGTTCATCCAGGGCGGCCTCGATCGACAGTGGCGCGACGAAGTCCGGTCGCCCGGCACCGGCGGTGCGATTTCGACCAGCCCGCTGAATACCGATCCGATCGCCGTCTACTCGTTCGGGAATACGTATCCGTTGAACTACAACGCCGACATCTCGACCCGCCAGAAGAACACCAACTGGCAGGCACGGCTGCTCGGCCGCTACGAGCTGCCGGTGGCGGCGATCGGCATCGGCGCGAACGTGCGCGTCCAGAGCGGGTATCCGTACTCGCCGATCGCGAACGTCACGCTGCCGAATGCGAGAACGGTCAACGTGTTCGTCGACAACATCGACAACCGTCACGCCGATAATGCAGCGATTTTCGACCTGCGCTTCGACAAGTCGGTGGCGGTCGGCAGCGGCGTGAAAATCGCGGGCATCCTCGACATCTACAACGTCATGAACTCGAACGCGGTGACGAATTTCTTCCTCGTGAGCGGGTCGACCTACAACCGCATCATCGCGGCCTTGAACCCGCGGACGATGCAGTTTGGGCTCCGGCTGACGTTCTGATCGAGGTTCGCAGGGGCGGACCCGTGTGTCCGCCCCGGTGGTGGGCCGACACATGGGTCGGCCCCTACGGTTCTGGGCACGTGGCGGCAACACCCTATATAATTCGGCGCGGGATGCGTCTCCTGGTGACCCTGGGCCTCGTGGTTATCGCGGCAGCTTCAGCGTTCGCTGCGCAGAGCGCGACGCTGACGGCTCAACTGCAACAGATCGAGCGCGGCGGGGGACAATCCCCGCACAGCGTCTCGCGCCCGGCGCCTCAGCCGCCGCCGCCGCCCCCGGCGCCGCCGTCGGTCGTCGCTCCGCCCATCACATATCCGTTTCCGCCGCTGATGCCGGCGCCGAGAGGCGGACTGACGCCGCGAGTCGGTGAAGGTCCGCCGTTTCAAACGTTCACGCCGATTTTCAATCCGTCCGGCTCGCCGTACTACCCGCCGTACGTCGGCGGTTATGGCGGCTATCTCGACATGACTCGGTACGACTGGCGGAAGCGTTTCGCACGTACGGCGCCGCAGCCGCTCCCGGCCGCAACGGGCTTGCTGCGACTGGCCGTGACGCCGCTGACCGCGCAGGTTTTCGTCGATTCGTTGTACGCCGGCACTGTCGAGGAGATCAACGCGCAGAACGTGATTCAACTCGAAGCGGGTCCGCATCGCATCGAGATTCGCGCGGCGGGATATGAGACGCTGACGGTCGATATCCGCATCCCGCCGTACGAGACCATCACGTATCGCGCCGCACTGGACGCGGCGCGCGTTGCGCCGCCGGCGCGATCGCCGGCCGGTGCTGCCTCGCCGACGTCGATGTATGTCATCCCGAACTGCTATCTCGGGAACATCCCGCCCCGCCCGAACCGGCTGCCATCAGGCTGCGACATCAAACAGCTCCAGGTTCTCGCACCGAAGTAATCACAACACATCGCTCGCATCGAGATGGCCATCGCCATCACGCGCATTTCTGTGCGACGGAGCCTGACTCGAGAGGACAAGGAGTGCTAAGTCTGCCTCCAGGTTGAATTGCGCTGAAGGCCGTCGCGTCGTCGCGCTCGCGCGGACGACGTTTGATCGCACTTTCTCTTCGGGCTTCTGCCGGGACTTCATCTTGCACAGCAGCATCCGCAACCCACGCTGAGTCGAACTGCGTCGCGGCCTGCCCGACTCGCTGCGGGCGGGGGTGCGTCCAAGCCGGTTCGCAACGAACTGCGCGGCGGACGTGTGTGTCTCGACGGATTCTGGGGACCCTTGATGTCGAAATTCATTCGTGCGGCCGGATTGTGCGTCGTCGTGCTGCTGACCCTGACGCCTGGCGCGTCGTCGGTGGCGTCCATCCAGTTTCGAGCGGTCGATCTCGGTTCGATCGGGCCTGACGTGATCATCGCAGGCCTTGGCAAACACGGACACATCGCGGCGTACGGCTACGAACCCGATGAGAACGCCGTGCGGTGCTGGCAGTACGACGGGGCGCGTTGGACCAGCTTCGGCCTTGGCGGACAGGACTGCGTCGCGACGGACATCAACGACGCTGGCATCGTGGTCGGGTACGCGCAGGTGCCGACGGGCGAGTATCACCCGTTCCTGTATGCCAACGGCGTCGTGTCGCCTCTGGGCACACTCGACGGAACGAGCGCATACGCGCTCGCGATCAACGCGTCAGGAACGGTCGTCGGCTATTCGGACATCGTCGGCGGGCTGACGCACGCGTTCGTCTACGAGAACGGCGTCATGCGCGACCTCGATCCGCAGTGCGCGTTGGCGGTGGCGACCGACATCAACGACGCGGGACAAATCACCGGCTATCGAAGCTGCGACTTCGGACCGAACGAGGCGTTCCGATACCAGAACGGGATCTTCCAGTCCGTCACGATAGCGAATTCCACCAGCGTGTTCGGCAGCTTCATCAATGCGTCCGGCGATATCGCCGGCTTCTTCTACCCGGAGGCGGAAAATCCTCGCGCGTTCCTGTTCGAAGCTGGGGTGGCGCGCGATCTCGGCACGGTTGCCGCCGGCGACAGCGTCTTTCCGATGGCGCTCGGCGATGGCGGCGTCGTCGTCGGGTACAGCTGGTCCGGGGGCGAGACCGTGCGCGCATTCGCCAGTGCCGGCGGCGGGCTCGTCGATCTCGGCGCGCTCGATCCGAACAACCCGTCGAGTCAGGCGAATTCGGTGAACGCCGCCGGACAGATTGTCGGGTGGACGGTCGCAGAAGGACGAAGCACCGGCTTCTTCAGCGCTGGCGTCGGCATGCAGGATCTCAACGCGCTGCTGACCGCGGATTCGCCCCACTCCATCGTCGACGCGTGGAAGATCAATGCAGCGGGAGAGATCGCCGCCAGAGCCATCATCGACGGCCAGATCCATATCGTTCTACTCCGGCCCGTTCCCTCTGCGTCGCGGATCGCGCTGACGGCGGCATCCAGCACGTACGGCTCGTCTGTTCTGCTCAGCGCGACGCTCACCTCGAACGGCGCGCCGCTCGCGGAGAAAGCAATCAGCTTCTCGGTGAACGGAACGGGGATCGGCGTTGCGACGACGGATGCCAGCGGGCTGGCGACGATCGCCGCCGGAACAACCCTGCCGGCAGGCTTACACGAGGCACACGCGTCGTTCGCCGGCGACGGCCAGAGCACGGCCTCCGACAGCACCGTCACGCTCGTCGTGACGAAAGCCATCCCGCGCGTCACCGTCACGGGCGGGACGTTCGCGTACGACGGTCGACCGCACGAGGCGACGGCGTCGGCAAGCGGCGCCGCCGGTGAGTCGTTGGGTCCGGTGATCGTGACCTACAACGGAGGCCTGAGCGCGCCCGTCAATCGTGGAGCGTATTCGGTGCTGGCGAGTTATGCCGGTAACAGCAACTACGAGCCTGGAACGGCGGCCGCGCTCATCGAAATCATCAACCACGCGCCGACGGCTCTGTGCGGTGACGTGGTCGTGGTTGCCGCCGCAGACGGAACAGCCACCGCTTCGGTCAACCGTGGCTCCTTCGACGCTGACGGCGACGCGTTCAAGCTGCTTCAGATTCCGGCGGGACCGTTCGGTCTTGGCCGGACGCGCGTGACGCTCTCGGCAACCGATTCATATGGCGCGCAATCGTCCTGCGAGGCGAGGGTCACGGTGCTTCGATACGGACTGCGCGCGGCATTCGGGTTCGAGGAGGCGGCGGGTACCGGCACCGCGCTCGACTCGTCGCCGTTTCACAACAACGGGAAGATCAGCGGACCCGAACGCACGATCGGACGATTCGGTCAGGGGATGCGCTTCGACGGCCTCGACGACATCATCGACGTGGCTGACAACAACTCGCTGGACCTGACGCAGGGCATGACGCTGATGGCCTGGGTGCGCGCGGACGACGAACGCGGCTGGCGGACGATTCTGATGAAGGAACGCCGGGACGGCCTCGCCTACGCTCTCTACGCCAACAACGACGAGGCGAGTACCGGACATCCGGCGGCCTATGTGCACACCGGTGCCGTCGACCACGAGGTCGCTGCGCAGGTCTCCGCGATCTCCGGCAACTGGATGCACATCGCGGTGGCGTTCGGCGGCGGGAAAACGTCGATCTACGTGAACGGCGCGCTCGAAAGAACGGAGTGGGCCGCGGGCAGCCTGCCGGTGTCGGACCGTTCTCTGCGAATCGGCGGCAACACGGTGTGGCCTGATGAATTCTTCCGCGGCGTGATGGACGAGGTCCGGATCTACGACCGGCCGCTGTCGCGGACCGAGATCCGCGACGACATGAAGGCGCCGGTCGTCTTCGGATCTGCGGCGCCGCTGACGGCTCCAGCGGGTCTGGTGGCTGCCTACAGCTTCGACGATGGGACTGCGACGGATGTGTCCGGCCGCGGTCACAACGGCGCCGTGCATGGAGCGGTGCCGGCCGCAGGCCTCCACGGGAAGGCGCTGGCGTTCGACGGAATCGACGACCTTGTCGAGATTGCCGACGCTGGCGATCTCGACCTCACGTCGAGCATGACGATCGAGGCCTGGGTGTACCCCACCGCATTGGGGACCGACTGGCGGACGGCCGTTCTGAAGTCGGGCGCGTCGGGTCTGGTGTACGGACTCTACGTGAATGACGGCGGAAGCCGGCCGGCGGCCTACGCCCGAATCGAGGACAACGATATCGATGCGCCGTCGCTCGCCGCGACGCTTCCGCCCAACGTCTGGACGCACATCGCGGCGACGTACGACAAAGGCGCAGGCCGGCTGGCGCTCTGGGTCAACGGCGTGAAGGTCGGACAGCATCTCGTCACGGACGACATCGAAGTGTCCGACGGCGCGTTGTTCATCGGCGGCAACACGTTCTGGGGCGAATACTTCGCCGGTTCGATCGACGGCGTGCGGATCTACAGCCGCGCGCTCGACATCGTCGAGATTCAGACGGACATGCTGACGCCGCCGTAGGGTGACATCAGCCGCGCGCCCTCATTCGCGAAGGCCGAACACGCAGAGCGAGAGCCCGGCGATCGTCGCGACGTACTGCTTGCCGTCGACGGCGTACGTGATCGGTCCGTTCACGATCTGCGCGCCGAGGCTCGCCTTCCACAGGAGCGTCCCGGTCCGCGCATCGAGCGCCTGGAAATATCCTTCGCGGCCGCCGGTGAACAACACGTCGGATGCGGTGGTGAGGATGCCGCTGTCGCTGACGTCGGTCATCGGGAATCGCCACTTCTGCTCGCCCGTCGACGCATCGAGCGCGAGAACGGCGCCACTCGCCGCCGCCTCGGTCCAGTTGTTGATTGGTCCGCGTCGCAGACCCGGCGAAGGCGCGCCGGGGACCGGGACGTACGGTTTCGTGGCGTTACCAGTAAAGTTGCGTCCTTCCTCATATTGCGCAGGCGCGCCGCCGAAGATCGTCGCGTAGTTCTCCCACGCGGAGACGTAGAAGTAGCCGGTGCGCGGACTATACGACGGCGAGAACCAATTGGTCCCGCCCTGAATGCCAGGCCACGTCGGCTGACCCGGCGGCTGCGGCGTTTGCATGGGCCGGCCACGCTCGTCGAACGCGCTCATCCAGTTCACCTTGACGAATGGCTTGCCGACGAGGAATCGCCCGGTCGCGCGTTCGAGCACGTAGAAGTTGCCGTTGCGATTCGCCCAGAGCATCGCCTTGACGGGCGTCCCGTTCCACGTGATGTCGGCGAGCACCGGAATCTGCACCGAGTCGTAGTCGTAGGGGCTGTGCGGCGTGAACTGGTAGTGCCATCGGAGCCTGCCGGAATCGGCGTCGAGCGCGACGACCGAGTCGGCGTAGAGGTTGTCGCCGGGCCGTTGATCGGGGTTCCAGTCGGGGCCCGCGTTGCCGACGCCCCAGTACGTGAGATTGAGCTCGGGATCGTACGAGCCCGTGACCCAGATCGATCCGCCTCCGTGCTTCCACGCTTCTGAATCGCAGTACGTCGGGCTCTGCGGCGGGCAGGGCGCCCAGGTTTCGAATCCCGCTTCACCGGGACCCGGAATCGTGTAGAAGCGCCACGCTTCTTTCCCGGTGCGCGCGTCGTACGCGGCGACGAAGCCGCGAATGCCGTACTCGCCGCCGCCGACGCCGACGACCACCTTGTCCTTGACGGCGAGAGGCGCGAGCGTCAGCGAGTAGCCCGCCTTGCTCTCGGCGACCTTCGTGGTCCAGATCGGCCGGCCGCTCTTCGTGTCGATCGCGACGAGGTGCGCGTCGAGCGTGCCCATGAAGAGCGTGTCGCCGAGGATGGCAAGGCCGCGATTGTTCGCGCCGCAGCACACCACCTGATTCGGCGTGAGCGTGTGGCGGTAGATCCAGAACACGCGGCCGGTCTTCGCATCGAGCGCGACGACGTCATTGGGCCGCTGCGTGAGGTACATGATGCCGTCGACGACGAGCGGCGTGGTCTGCCAGTTGCCCTGCACCGCGGCCTGATACATCCACTTCAACTCGAGATTCCTGGCGTTGGCCGGCGTGATCTGGTTCAGCAGGCTGTGCCGGTTGCTGAAGTAGCTGCCGGAGTACAC
>Ga0114129_10012071_pt1 | contig 12295 bp, 16 predicted proteins | sample RhiMetdeltSRZDD1_FD_80071 | JGI IMG/M metagenome (GOLD analysis project Ga0114129, IMG submission 80071) | Populus rhizosphere microbial communities from Tennessee, USA - Rhizosphere MetaG P. deltoides SRZDD1 (version 2) (version 2) | ecosystem: Host-associated > Plants > Roots > Rhizosphere >...
CGACGACGTCCTCTCCCTCCCCGCCGGCGACGGTGGCCGGGTCGCCGTCCACCCCCTGCAGTTCGCCCTGCTCACCCGCGACCCCCAGGTCCGCGAGTTCCAGGTCGTCCAGGACGGCCAACTCCTGCGCATCCGCATCGTCCCCAACCAGGCGGCGACCACCGGCGACAGCGCACTGGAGACCCGGCTCGCCCAGGCCGTCACCCGCCAGCTCCTCTGGCTCGGCGTCCACGACCCGCAGGTCACCGTCGAGCGCCGCCCCGAGCTCCCGCGCTCAGCCGGCGGCAAGCTCAAGCTCGTCGTCGCCGACCCCGCTGCCCGGCCCGCACAGGCGGTGGCCCGGTAACCGGCCACCGCCTGGCGCACGCCGGCCAGGCGGTGATCGGAACCTGGTGCTCAGACCTCGGTCCGCCGGCAGCACCGCGCCTGCTAGAGTCCGCGCGACATGGACGCCGGCGACCTAGTCAGCTCGGCCATCGCCGCCGTGAGCCTGACCGCCACGGCGATCCTGGCGTATCGGCTGACACGCCTACAGGCCAGGCTGACCTCCATCGAAGCGGCCCGGCCGCGTGAGGAGGTCGAGGCGCGTCAGCGTGCCGACGTCCGGGCGATGGTGGCCGGCACGCCGACTGCTCTGCAGCTGGTGCTGGCCAATGACGGCCCGGCAACGGCGTGGGAGGTCTGGGCCCCCGAGCTGCCTGTCGGTTCTGACGATCCACCGCTGTTCCACGGCCCGGACGTGCTGGAGCAGACCCCGGCCACGCTGCGTCCAGGGGATCGACTCCCGTTTCCCGGTCCTGACGCTGGCAGAGACGGCCGACCGCGTGCAGGTGGTGGTGTCGTGGAAGGACGAGGCCGGCCCCCACAGCGAGTCGTTCACGGTGCAGTTGCCATAGGCACATCACGCCCTCGGTGCACAAGGGCGAGGAGCGTGCTGCCGAAGCTGTCGAGCCCGACGTCGTCGCCGAGGAGGAATCCTCGGGCCCCGGGCACCGGGCCTGGCGGGCGCCGGGGCACCGCGTCACCCGGGTCTCGCCGGCGGCCACCAACGGCAGAGCCGGACGGCTGTCCCGATCGTTTAAGGGTCCTGTAAGGCAGGCGCAACGTCTGCTTCCTACCCTCGCCTCGTCGATCGGGCCGAGACAGGAGGGTTCATCGTGCGCACGAGAGCTGTGGCGTCCGCCATCTGCGCGGTGCTCGCGATTGCGGCCGCTCCGCTTGCCGCGTCAGCGGACACGGCAGCGGGCAGCTGGACGGCGACGGCGAGCATCTCGACGCCAGGCGCACACCTGACCGCGACGCCACTCGGCAACGGCCGCATCCTCGTGGTCGGTGGAGTCGACCAGTCCACCACCGAGCTGTGCGACCCGTCGACGGGCAGGTGGATACCAGGCGGCACGCTGGACGAGCCGCACTGAGGCCACCTCACCGTGCGCCTGGCATCAGGGCGCGTGCTCGTTGCCGGCGGAGGTCGGTACAGCGCCGGCGCCGAGCTGTACGACCCGGCGACAAACAGCTGGACGCCCACTGGAAGCATGAACGTCGGCCGGATCTCGTTCACCGGCACCCTGCTCCGCGACGGACGCGTGCTCGTCGTCGGCGGCCTCTCTGCTGACGGTTCTGGCGTGCAGGCGAGCGCGGAGCTGTACGACCCCACGACCGGCCGCTGGACATCGACCGGCAGTCTCCACACGCGGCGCCTGAATCACAGCGCGACGCTGCTGGCCGATGGGACCGTCCCGGTGGCGGGGGGCTCCAATTCGAGCGGCTGGCTGCCGAGCGCAGAGCTCTACGACCCCTCCCGCGGGCGGTGGACGCGGGCCGCCCCGATGACGACCGCGCGCGAGGGCGCGAGCGCGACCCGGCTCGGCGACGGCCGGGTGCTGGTCGCCGGCGGGGGCAACCCGAGCGCAACCCTCTCGGCCGAGCTCTACAATCCGGCCTCGGGCAAGTGGACGACGACCGGCAGCATGACCGATTACCACGGCCCTGCGGCCGTGCTCCTGCGGGACGGACGCGTGCTCGTCGCCGGGGGCGGCGACGCCGGCGACGTCTACTCGCCCGCTACCGGCACGTGGACCGCGACCGGCCCAAGGCGTATCCCCTCGTCGGGGGCACCGCCGTTGCCCTGCTTCCCGACGGACAGGTCCTCAGCGTCGGCGGCGAGACGCTGGCCAAGTGCACTCCCAAGGGGTGCAGCAGCGAGCCGGTCGCGAGCGCCGAGCGTTACACCCCGTAGCACGTGTCCCGGGCGGATGCGATCGCCTGCTGCCCGCGGCTGTCACCCGGTCTCGCTGAGCATCGCCTTGGCCTTGTCGAGCAGCATGGTGGGATGGAACGGCTTGACCAGGAAGTCGTCTGCCCCAGCCCTGCGAGCCGCCGCAGGGTCCACCGGGGCGTAGTTGGCCGTCACGATGAGCACCGGGACCGTGGCCAGGCTGGCATTGGCACGGATCCGTGCGCAGATGGCGTAGCCGTCGATGCCGGGCATCAAGACGTCGAGCACCACCAGGTCGGGCCGCACGGCAATGGCCTTGGCGAGGGCGTCCGGGCCGTCCCGGGCAGTGACAACCTCAAAGCCTTCCAGGCGGAAGTTGAGTTCGATCAAGCGAAGGATGTCGGCGTCATCGTCGGCCACAAGCACGGTAGCGGCCAACTCGCATCCCTCTCTTGGTCGATGCCTCGAGCGGTACACCAACCGGAGCCATACCCGGGACCTACCGATACCAACCGCCTCAATACCCGGCATCCTCAGCTCGGGACCGGCCCTGGGGGCGACGGCCGCCGTGGCAGCTGCCCGCAGGGCCGGCCTTGATCCCGCAGGAGGGTCGGGACAACGAAGCAGGCGACCGCACTAGCGCCCGGCCGGCTTGATGTCGCGGTCCTGGTCGGCCAGCTCACCGGCGATGCGTTGCCCCAGCGCGTGGAGATGACCTATCAACTGGGCCAGGGCCCGGGCGGCGCCCATGGCCGAGCGCTCGGTGCTGACGACGTCGAGCAGGGCGAGAATCTCCAGCTGCTCGGCATCGCTCAGTCGTTGGGAGTCGCTCATCATCGCCTCCCTTGGGGCTTGCCTGGTGGGGCATGATCGACCAGTGGGCCAGGGCGGGGCAACCCTCAACCGCACCAGGCTGCTCGCCACGCTCGCGCGAAATTCACGTGGTCGGGTAGGGGCCGCCCTGTCGGGGTCGCCGGCCAGGTGAATCTGGGGTCAGCCGGCGGCCTCCCTCACGTGACCGGGAACGGCGGCTGCCACCACCACGGGGTCGACCGCAGCTCGATGCGGTCGACCCATTTGACCCACCAGAAGCCGCGGCGGCCGGGAGCGACCAGGCGGGCCGGGAAGCCGTGGCCGACCGAGAGCTGGGCGCCGCCGGCGCGGGTGGCGAGCAGCAGCCGGTCGAGGTCGCCGATCGGGAACTGGATCCAGTAGCCGGTGGTCGAGTGGACGTGCAGGCTCTGGGCGGCGGCGGTGTTGGGTACCAGCGCCGCGACCGGCACGCCCTCCCAGTCCTGGTGGGCGTACCAGCCGCTGGTGCAGTCGAGGGTCGCGCGCAGGCGCGCGTCGTGGCGGGAGAGCTCTTCGAGCGAGAGCTCGCGCTCGCCGTCGGCGTCGGCGACGACCAGGCGCCAGGTGGCCGGGTCGATCTCGGGCGCCGCGTCGTCGATCCAGCTCGTGGTCGGCATCGCGTCCGGGTCGAACGAGCCGGCCTCATAGGAGCCGGTGAAGCGCCGGGTCGCGCCCGGCAGCCCGGCGGCGCGGACCACCGCGGTGATGGCGAGGTAGACGCCGGCGGCGGCCGCGGCGAGCGTGCCCGCCCGCAGCAGGGTGCGCCTGGACAGGTCGGTCCTGTGGGCGTGAGCCGGACGTGCGAACACGTGCCAGACCACCAGCGGCACCAGCGCGAGGGCGGCCGCGACGTGGAGCCAGATGCCGCGGAAGCCGCCCAGCGACCGCAGCAGGCCGCTGGCGGAGCCGAGGCCGGTGACCAGCGCGATGATCGCGAGCGCGGCGAGCAGCAGCGACGCCCAGCGGCTGCGGCGGGCGCGGCGCAGGCCGCGACGGACGATCATCGACTTCCACGGGACCAGCAGCACCACCGCCACGCCGACGATCCCGTGGACGACCGCCACCCAGCGCCCCGACGCCGTCCCGGCGGCGACCGCCCCGACGCCGCTGGCGAACGCGATCAGCAGCGCCACCAGCAGGGCGAGGTTGGTGATCCGGGGAGGCGGGGCGCGCATGACCGGCCTGGCTCCAGGTGCGAGGCATCCAGCCATAGGCTACCTGCCATGTCACGCCCTGGCGGCGGAGAGCAGCTCGGAGGCTCGCGGCGCGTCCGCCCGCGCCCGGGTGACACCGGGTCAGGTCCCTGGGCGCGGATCGGTCTCGGATCAGGAGCAGGCGCCCCGACGAGTCCGCACGGCGGGGTCGTCGCACGTGAACATGTCGGCGGTGACCAGCCGCCCGTGCTCGGCGCTCACCGCGCGGCTCCCGCGGCTGCGGGCCCGGCGGCTGCGGGCACCCGCTCCAGCAGGTACTCGACCAGCCGGGCGTAGGCGTCGACCACGTCCCGGGCCGGCCCGGCATGGGCCGCCGGGTCGCCCAGCAGCAGCCGCTGGGACACGAGGTCGTCCACACCAACCCGGCGGGGCACCAGCACCCGTAGCAGCGGCGCGCCGGTGACCCGGAAGTCGGCGAGGGCATCCCGCACCTCGCGGCCCACCTGGGTCCGCATCCGCCCCTGCGCGTCCAGGTCGGCCTGGGTGAGCAGCACGCCCCACACCGGCGCGGTGATGATGCGGTCGGCGCGGAAGCTGGCCAGCCAGTCGCGGAAGCCGGCCACCCCGTGCAGACCGAGCGCGCTGGCGATGACCGGGACCACGATCCCGTCGGCGGCCGCCAGCGCCGAGACGGTCAGGCGGCCGAGGCTGGACGGAAGGTCCAGCACGATCGCGTCGTAGCGGGGCCGTAGCCGCCCCAGCGCCCGGGCGATGAGCGTGCTGTCGGCGGCCAGGGCCCGGGAGATGTGGGCCAGCCGCGGGGTGGCGGGGAGCGCGTCGAGCCCCGCCACGCGGGTGGGGCGCACCGCCGCAGCCGGGTCGGCGCCACCGGCGACGATCGCCTCCAGGCCGGCGGCGTCCTGGTCGGGGCGGCCGAGGAGCCAGCGGGTCAGGTGGGCCTGGGCGTCGCAGTCGACCGCCAGGGTGCGGCGGCCGGCGCGGGCGAACCCCGCCGACACGTTGGCCGCTGTGACCGTCTTGCCTGCTCCGTCGTTGTGGTTGGCGATGGCTAGGATGACCGTCATGAGCTCCCTCCCCCACCGACCGGGCGTATCGGCGATCGCGGCCCGCTGGGGCGGCGGGCCTCCTCGCGTGCGTGGCGGATGCTCGACGCCAGCATGATCTGGGAGAAGCCCCGGAACAACGCCAGGACTCCCACCCAGCCGCGACCGGCATCGGGCTGCTGAGGGTGCGACAGCTGCTGGCTGGGCGCGGCCGGGAAGGGGACGCCGCGCTGACCGGCGTTCCGGCCCAGCTCGGCGGGAGCTTGGCGAGGGCGTCGCGTCGGCGCGACCGGGAACGGTCGGGTGCTTGCTGCGTGCTCTGCCCGAGGGCATGATCGCCCGATCATGACCCCGCCGACTCCGCTGGTCCGCGCGGCGCCAACCGGGATCATCCATCCGAGGCCGGGATGTCCACCCGTGGAGGGAAGGTGAGGCGGTGGAGGCCGACGCACCGCGTCCTGACGCCGCCCGACGGGTCGACCCGACGCTGCTCGCGCTGTCGTTGCTCACCCTGGTCACCGGGCTGGTGGATGCCGCCTGCTACCTCGGCCTGGGGCGGGTGTTCACCGCGAACCAGACCGGCAACGTCGTCCTGCTGGCCTTCGGCGCCGCCGGGGCGCAGGGGTTGCCGGTGCTGGCGCCCACCGTGTCGTTGGCGGTGTTCCTGGTCGGCGCCGCCGCAGGGGGTCGGCTGGCCGCCAGCCTGGTCGGGCCGGCGGGCACCCAGGTGCCGGCACCGGCGCGGCGCCGCTGGGTCGGTCTCGCGCTGCTGGGAGAGCTGGTGCTGGTCGCCCTGGCGGGTGTGGTGGCGGTCGGGCTGCCGGTCGGTGGTGGGGGCGCTCGGCGGTACGTGGTGATCGGGTTGCTGGCGGCGGCGCTGGGGCTGCAGAACGCGACCGTCCGCCGCCTGGCGGTCGCCGACGTCACCACCACCGTGCTCACGCTGACCCTGACCGGGCTGGCCGCCGACTCCTGGATCGCCGGTGGGAACAACCCCCGAGCGGGGCGGCGCGTCGCCGCGGTGGGAATATTGGTCGCCGGGGCGCTGCTGGGCGCGCTGCTGCTGCGGGTCGACGTCGCGGTCCCGGTGCTGGTCGCCGCGTTGATGATCGCGCTGGCGGCGGCGCAACTCCGACTCGGCCGTTAGGACGGAGCAGGCAGCCGGGCCGGGCCGAGACCCGGCCCGCTCAACGGGCGGGGCGGGCGAACTCGCCCGGCGGGTAGAAGGTGGTCCTGACGACCAGGCTGTCGGCGACCATGTCCTGCCAGGTCCGCTTGCGAGGTTCCCACAGCATCCAGAGGAACCCGAGGAAGAACGCGAGGGCGGAGAGGTTGCTCACCAGCGCCCGGACGAACGCCCGGGCATAGGGCAGGGCGCGGCCGGTGTCGGCGTCCAGCACGCGGATCCCGAGGATCCTGTTGCCGATCGACTGGCCGGCGCTGGTGGCGTGGAACCAGGTGAAGTAGGCCAGCTCGACCAGGATGAACGGGCCAGGCGCGGGCTGGAAGCCGACGCTGCCGTCGGGCGAGGGCGGCGCGGGAGCGTGGACGCCGAACAGCTCGCCGATGGCGGCGGCCAGGATCCCGATCAGGATCCAGTCGAGGAAGGCGGCGACCAGGCGCCGCCAGAAGCCCGCCAGCGCCTCGACGGGTGGGCCGGCCGCCGCCGAGGCGGGCGGCGGCCCGGGTGGTCGGGCGGGCTCGCCCGGCGGCTCGGTCGGTGGTTGGCCGGGTCGGTCGTCGTGGTTGCTGCTCCCGGGCGGGCCCGGCTGGTCCTCGGCCATGGCCACTCCTCCCTGGGTCCGATGCCGCGGCCAGGTGGCAGGAGTCAACCACACCGGCACGCCCGCACCTACCAGGGTCGAGAGCGCCAGGCACCACGAGACCCCGACCCGGGTCGGTGGGCTGATCGATCGGCGGGCTCCGGTCCCATGACAGGGAGCGGTGGATGCTCACCGGCGGCCGTGGCTCAGCTCCTCGTCCCGGATGCGCGCGAGGCGGCGGGCGGCCAGCGCCGCGGCCGGGTCGAAGGCCGCGCCGGCATGGGCCAGCGCCTCCACCAGGGTCCAGAGCCAGGACGACTGGCGGTCGCGGTCGAGGTGGTCGGTGGCGTCGCGGTCCTGGATGGTCGGGGCGACGGTCGGCGGGTTGGCGACGGTGAGGCTCATCACGTCCCTCTCCTTGTGACTCGGTTCACAAGCAGTTGTAGACCTCGACCGTTCCGGCATCGTTACCGCGACCGTGACGGCCACATCGCCGATCGGTGCAGGCCGCTGGCGCAGCGCCTTCCCGGAACCGTCTAGGCTGGTGCCCCGTTCTCAGGAGGTGGCCATGACGTCCAAGCAGGACTTCACCGAGCAGGAATGGACCCGGATCCGGCGGGCCCCGCTGGTCGCCGGGGTGGCGATCTCGCTCGCCGACCCCGGAGGGCCGATCGAGATCGCCAAGGAGACGATGGCGACGCTGCGGTCGGCCACCCTGCCTCCCAGCCAGGAGGAGCTCCTGGCGGCGGTGGCCCTGGACGTCCAGGCGACGACCCAGCACAAGCAGAACCCGCTGGGGGACTTCAAGCCGACCGGCGGCCAGCAGGTGCTGGAGGAGCTCAAGGCCGTCAACGAGCTGCTGACGGCCAAGGCCACGCCCGAGGAGGCGGAGGCGTTCCGCGGCTGGCTGCTGGACGCGGCCCAGGCGGCGGCCAACGCCGGCAAGGAAGGTGGCTTCCTGGGCTTTGGCGCCGAGCAGGTCAGCGCGGGGGAGCGGCAGATGCTGGACCAGGTGCGCGCCGTGCTCGGGATTGCCTGAACCCGATCATTGCGGGGTCGCCGCGGGATCGCGGAGTCGCCTGGTCAGCCCGTCGAGCAGCCGCCGGGTGAAGCGGCGCAGGGCCGCGACATAGATCCAGCCGAAGCCGGTCGGCGCCTCGAAGCGTGCGTGCCAGCGGACCTCGGTCCCTTCCCCGGCCGGGGCCAGGTCGAAGCCGGCGCGGTAGCCCCGCAACCGCAGGCCGGCCAGGAGCGTGTAGCCGATCCGCCGGTCGGTGACGACCTCGACGATCTGCTCCCGCATCACCCGGCGGCCGGAGCGCAGCAGCCCGACCGAACCGACGTCGTAGGGTCCGGCCGCGCCCGGCCGCACGGGCTCGAAGGCGTCGTGCCCGGACCAGGCCGGCCAGCCGGCGCGGTCGAGCAGCGACGCGAACACCACTGCCGGAGGGGCGGGGATCTCCCGGCGGACGTCGATCTCCTTGTGGCCCATCGGGGCCTCCTTCACGGTCGCCCAACGTTGCTGTACCAGATGGTACAGTAATCCGGCCGAGCGGGAAAGACACAAGGAGGAAACGGCCGATGCCACGTCCGAGCACCGACACCCGGGAGCGGCTGCTCGCCGCCGCGGTCGACTACGCGGCCGAGCACGGACTGGCGGACCTCAGCCTGCGCACGCTCGCCGCCGGGCTCGGCACGAGCCACCGGATGCTGATCTTCCACTTTGGCTCCAAGGAGGGGCTCCTCGTCGAGGTGGTCCGCGCGGTCGAGGCCCAGCAGCGGGCCCTGCTGGACGAGCTGCGGGCCAACCCCCAGCTCGACCCGCTCGGCCAGATGCAGGCACTCTGGCGGCACCTGACCTCCCCCGCGCTGGCACCCTACGAGCGGCTCTTCTTCGAGGTCTACGCCCAGGGCCTGCAGGGCAGGGAGCCCGCCATGCGGCTGCTCGAGGACGCGATCGACGCGTGGCTCCCACCGGTGGTCGACCTGCTGGCCTCCCAGGGCGTGCCGCCGGACGAGGCCCGCGCCGAGGCGCGCCTGGCGATCGCGGTGACCCGTGGCCTGCTCCTGGACCTGCTGGCGACCGGGGACCTCGACGCCGTGGATGCGGCGATGGACCGCTTCACCGCCTTGTACCTGCACGCCCGGCCCGAGCTCAGCGCCCGCGAGGGCGCCTGAGCAGCCGCGCGCCGGCGGTGCCGGCCAGCCGTCGCTCCCACCGCCCGGTCCGGAAGTATCGGACAGCGATAGAATTACCTCGGACCGTCGGCGAGGGAGGCGACTTCATGGATGGTGCTGGTGGAGCCCGGGGGCCACCGACGCTCATCCACGGTCACCTCTGGAGCCTGCAAAGGAGCACTCCGATGGCAGACGACACGATTCGGCCCACGGCGCCGATCGCCGATCCGGCGCCACTCGGGCTCGGCGCGTTCGCGCTGGCCACCTTCATCCTGTCCGCCCACAACGCCGGCTGGGCCCCCGACCTCGTCTGGATCGGCCCGGCGCTGTTCTACGGCGGGCTCGCCCAGTTCCTGGCCGGCATGTGGGAGTTCCGCAACCGCAACACCTTCGGCTCGACCGCGTTCACCACCTACGGCGCGTTCTGGCTGAGCCTGGCCGGGTTCATCCTGCTCGACGTGTTCGGCAAGGTGCCGGCGGACGTGAACGTCGCCCATGCGCTCGGCTGGTTCGTGCTCGCGTTCGCCATCTTCAACACCTACATGCTGTTGTGGAGCCTGACCGTCAACCGTGCGGTGTTCGCCGTGTTCCTCACCCTGGAGATCACCGAGATCCTGCTGTTCATCGGGTTCTTCGCCGGCCAGGCGGCCGGGCATGGCCTGGTCAGGGTCGGCGGCCTGGTCGGGGTGCTGACCGCGCTCGTCGCCTGGTACGCCTCGGCCGCGGGCGTGGCCAACGCGATGGCCGAGCGGCCGGTGGTCGCGGTCGGGCGGCCGCTCTGGGACCTGTCGAGCGGGCTCACCCGGCCCGGCAGCCCGATGCCGAGGATGGGGACCACCGGCGGACCGTCCGAGGCCCACTGACGCCCCAACCACGACCCGCCCGCCGGCGCCTCCCGGTGCTGGACCGGGCCTGAGGGCGGCTAGTCGGCGCCCTGGACGGCGACCATGCGCAGCTGGGCCGCACCCGCGCGGAGCCGGCGTGCCTGCTGGTACCGCTGGGAGTCGTACCAGCGCCTGGCGGCCGCCAGGTCCTCGAACTCCAGGACGACCAGGCGGGTCGGCTGCCAGTCGCCCTCGAGGACGGCGAGCTCGCCGCCGCGGACCAGGTAGCGGCCGCCGGCGGCGGCGACCGCGTCGGACGCGGCGGCCTTGTACCGCTCGTACTGCTCGGGGTCGGTGACGTCGGTCTCGACGATGACGTAGGCAGGCATGGCAGGGAATCTACAGGACGGCGACTATGCTTGCGCTGCCAGCTCCGAAGGACCGATCTCATGAGCAGACCCACCATCCTGACGGTCGACGACGATCCCCAGGTCTCGGCGGCGGTCACCCGCTCCCTGGCCGCGATCTGATGCGCGTCGACGACCTCCGCCCGCTGCGCATCTTCGACGGCCTGACCGACGAGCAGCTCGCCGAGCTGGTCGAGGGCGGGACCGAGGTCCCCGTCGAGCCCGGGGTGGACCTGTTCCGCGAGGGCGAGCACGCCGACTTCTGGTGGCTGCTCGTCGACGGGTCCATCGACCTGATCCGCCACGTCGGCCGCGAGGACACCGTGGTCGCCAGGATGGACGTGCCGGGCCGCTGGGCGGGCGGCTTCCGCGCCTGGGACGAGCAGGGCGTCTACCTCGCCACCGCCCGGGGCGTGGCCGCCGGCCGGGTGCTGCGGGTGCCGGCCGAGCTGCTCCGCGAGCGGTCCAGCTCCTGGTTCCCCTTTGGCGGGCACCTCATCCAGGGCCTCTACCACACGGCACGCTCCATCGAGTCGACGGCCCGCCAGCGCGAGTCGCTCGTGACCCTCGGGAAGCTCGCCGCCGGCCTCGCGCACGAGCTCAACAACCCGGCGTCCGCCGCCGAGCGGGCGGTCAACGCCCTCGAGTCCGCGTGTGCCGACCTGCTCTCCTCCGTCGGCCTGCTCGCCCGCGGCGGGCTCTCGGCCGGGCAGTTCGCCGCCCTCGACGCGCTGCGCGCCGAGATCGAGCCCCCGGCGGTGGACCCGGACCCGCTGGCCCTCGCCGACCGGGAGGAGGCGCTCTCGACCTGGCTCACCGGCCACGGCGTCGTGCGCGAGTGGACGATCGCCCCGCCGCTCGCCGCCGCCGGGGTCGACAGCGCCTGGTGCGAGCGGGCCGCGGCCGTGCTGGAGGGGCCGGCCCTCGAGGCGGGCCTGGAGTGGGTGGCGAGCTCGCTCTCGGTCGCCACCCTGCTGGGCGAGGTGAAGGAGTCGACGCGGCGCATCTCCGAGCTGGTCGCCGCCGTCAGGTCCTACTCGCAGCTGGACCGCGCCTCGATCCAGCACATCGACGTGACCGACGGCCTCGACAGCACCCTGGTGATGCTCGGCCACAAGCTCCGCGGGGGGGTGACGGTGGTGCGCGACTACGGCGCCGACGTTCCCCGGATCGACGCCCACGCCGGCGAGCTCAACCAGGTGTGGACCAACCTGATCGACAACGCCGTCGACGCGATGGACGGCAGGGGCACACTCCGGGTGGCGACACGCGCCGACGGCGACGGCGTGGTCGTCGAGATCGGCGACACCGGCCCGGGCATGCCCCCGCACGTGGCCGACCGCGCCTTCGAGCCCTTCTACACGACCAAGGACGTCGGCAAGGGCACCGGCCTCGGCCTCGACATCGCCCGCCGCATCGTGGTGGACCGCCACGGCGGCGCCATCACCGTCGACCCCCGACCGGGCGAGACGGTGCTGGTGGTCCGCCTCCCCCTGCGGCCGAGGTCGTGAGCGGCGGGTCAGGGTTCCCGGTAGGCGCCGGGTTCGTCGATGATGATGGCCGCGCCCTCGCCGCCCCGGCCGGGGCGGCCGGTGCCCTCGCGGCGCTGCTCCTCCTGAAGGTACGGGGGGGCGATCAGGCGGACGAGGTGGAAGGCGGCCACGGTCACGATCGTGCCCAGGGCGATCCCGGAGATCTGGAAGTTGTCGGTGATCACCAGGGTCGTGTTCCCGATGGCGATAATGATGCCGGCGGCCACCGGACCAGGTTGATCGGGTTGCCGAAGTCGACCTCGTTCTCATTCCAGATCTTGGCTCCGAGCAGGCCGATCATGC